>Ga0222427_100886_pt1 | contig 22772 bp, 20 predicted proteins | sample 2B20Ametagenome_FD_182890 | JGI IMG/M metagenome (GOLD analysis project Ga0222427, IMG submission 182890) | Enriched microbial communities from leaf-cutter ant dump, University of Wisconsin, Madison, United States - 2B20A (version 2) | ecosystem: Environmental > Terrestrial > Nest > Insects nest...
ACTCAGGCAGGACGCCTTTGGACAGGCATTGCCGCAGTTCGTCAATCTGGCACTGCAAGCCATGTGCCCGCGTCTCGCGGTCTTTGCCAGGAACGCGGCTGTAGGTCTCATCGAGACGGGCGATTGCGCGTGCCCATTGCTCAAACAGGCGGTGCCGCAAAACAGGCATGTCTATCGGGCGCGGCTTGCCCGTGCGAAGGGCTTCAAACCGGGTGCTCCATTCGGCCTGAAGGGCTTTGGCCTTGGCGTTGGCTTCCTTCAGGTCGGAAGTCTTCAGCGATGTACGAATGGCCCATCCTCCGGGGAAGTGGGCACGTAGGTCTTCAGGGGCGCGAAGGCCGAATTGGTAGATGCCTGAATCGGCACGGCGATGCACGCCGGGGAATCGGGTCACGGTAGCGGTGTTCACACGGTAACCTTACACGGTTTGCCGGGGCGCTACCTCTGGCGCGGGCCTCGTTCTCAGAGGAGCCGCAAAGAAAAAGGGCTAGCCGGTGAGTACCTGCTAACCCTTCTTTTGACTGGCGGAGAGGGCGGCAGTCGAATCCACGTTTCACATCATATCGTGAAATTGCAAATTTCCCAATAAATTTCAATAAAAACAATGGGTTATGCGATTTTATCGTCTCACGCTGCTTCCGGCGAGATCGCTCGATCTCGTGTTTTTTCCGTATAAATTTTCGTATAAGAGGGCCAAAATCAGGGTCCTCTTTCCGTCGAACTCAACCCATGGTCAAAGCCAACAAACTCACTCAACTGCAAGCCAGTCGGCTGAAGGAGCCGGGCATGTACGGCGACGGCGCGGGGCTGTGGCTGATGGTCACCCAAGGGGGCTCGAAGTCATGGGTGTTGCGCTACATGTTCAATCGCGTTGAGCGCCGGACAGGGCTGGGGCCATATCCCGATGTCTCCCTGGCCGAAGCGCGCGACAAAGCTATGGCATGGCGTCGCCAGGTGCGCCAGGGCGTTGACCCCATGCAGGTCAAGCGCGCTGCCGAGGCTGCCGCGCGTGCGGAGCAGGCCAAGGCAGTGACATTCGATTGGTGCGCCGACCGTTACATCGAAGCGCATCGGGCTGGCTGGAAAAATGCCAAGCATGCCGAACAGTGGTCGAGCACGCTCAAGACGTATGCGGGCAAGGTGATCGGCCAGATGGACGTGGCGCTGATCGACACGCCGCACATCATGCGCGTGCTGGAGCCGATATGGCATGAAAAGGCGGAGACCGCCTCGCGGCTGCGCGGCCGCTTGGAAACCATACTCGATTGGGCCACGGTGCGCCGCTACCGCAGCGGCGACAACCCCGCGCGATGGAAAGGCCACCTCGACACGCTGCTGCCCGCGCGGGCGAAGGTCGCCAAGACCAAGCACTTTGCGGCACTGCCGTGGCGCGACATGAAGCCGTTCATGGCCGAACTGCACAAGCAAAACGGCATTGGCGCGTTCGCCTTGCAATTCACCATCCTCACCGCCGCCCGTTCCGGCGAAGTGCGCGGCATGACATGGGATGAGGTGGACTTTGAGCAGCGGCTGTGGGTGATTCCTGCTGAGCGCATGAAGGCGGGGAAGGAGCACCGCGTGCCGCTGTCGAATGCCGCGCTGGCGTTGCTGCGGCAGATGGAGGAAGTGCGGCTGGCCGATACCGACATTGTGTTCCCCGGCGTGCGTGATCACAAGCCGCTTTCCGACATGACCCTATCCGCCGTGCTCAAGCGTATGCAGCGCACCGGCTTGACCGTGCATGGCTTTCGCTCCACGTTCCGCGACTGGGCGGCCGAAGCGACCAACTACCCGCAGGAGATGGCAGAAATGGCGCTGGCACACATTGTCGGGAACAAGGTGGAGGCGGCGTACCGGCGTGGGGACATGCTGGAGAAGCGGCGGGGGATGATGGAGGACTGGGCGGCGCACTCGCTTTGAGCACTCATTCATCTTTGTTTGAGCAGCAAGCAAGCGCTCCATTCCCTTGGTGGAATATTCCCTGAGAGCTATATTTCACCATGGCTTGGGATGTTGAATACACCGATGAATTCGAAGAGTGGTGGGAGGCTTGTCCGAGCAGGAACAAGTGTCCGTAGCTGCTTCGGTTGGGCTGCTGGAAGAGCGTGGCCCTTCGCTAGGTAGGCCATGCCCACAGCAGCGGCATTCATGGTTCGCGCCATGGGCACATGTGCGAACTGCGTACACAGCATGGTGGGCGACTGCTGCGCACGTTTTACGCATTCGACCCGCGCCGAATGGCAATTTTGTTGATCGGTGGTGACAAGACAGGGGATGACCGCTGGTATGAAGTGCATGTACCAGTTGCAGACCGGTTGTATGACGAGCACCTTGAGCAGCTTCGCCGTGAAGGAGAAATCGATGGCTAAAAGGTTTTCTGAATTGCGCGCGGCGATGAGCCCTGACGCGCGCGCCCAAGCTTCTGAACTCACGTACGCCATGCTGAGCGAAATGCCGCTACACGAATTGCGGCAAGCACGGGGGCTATCGCAAAAGATGTTGGCGGAAGTGCTTCACGTGCAGCAGCCTTCCATCGCCAAGATGGAAAAGCGCACGGACATGTATCTATCAACCCTGCGCAGCCACATCCAAGCGATGGGGGGAGAGCTGGAGGTCATTGCGCGGTTTCCCGATGGCGCGGTGAAGATCAGCAACTTTGCGGAACTGGGCGCGCAAGGTTGACTGGGTAGCAGCAGCCTGTAGGAGGGTGATGTGCGTGCAAGTCATGGCTTGGCTGATGCCGATCTTCATTTAGCGTGAGGGGCTACCTGCCTACAACTGTGCGCTGCTGGCTCTTTCATCTTGACCCAGGGTCCATTGCAATATACCATTGCTATATACTTTTGCTCAAGGGATGATGGGATGTCTATCGGCACTGTCTTTATCAATAACCGAACACAGGCTGTCCGGCTTCCGGTGGACGTGCGCTTGCCCGAAGGCGTACACAAGGTGGAAGTGCGTATCAGGGGGCATGAACGCATCATCACTCCAGTCGGCCAGACCTGGGACAGCTTCTTCTTGGGCGGTTCCACCGTCAGCGACGACTTCATGCCTGAACGCGCCAGCCAGCACCAGCCTGAGCGAGAGTTCTTCTGATGCTGCGCTATCTGCTGGACACCAACATCGTCATCTATGTGTTGAAGCGGCGCCCCATCGAGGTGCTGTCTTCCTTCAATGCCAATGCCAGTCGAATGGCAATCTCTTCGATCACCTTGGCTGAGCTGCTGCATGGCGCGGAGAAAAGCAGCCAGGTCAGCAAAAACTTGGCAGTGATCGAAGACTTTTGTAGTCGCCTCGACGTACTGTCCTACGGCACCAAAGCTGCCCAGCACTATGGCGCCATTCGCGCGGCCCTGGAAAAACTGGGTCAGCCCATCGGCGTGAACGATCTGCACATTGCGGGTCATGCACGCAGTGAAGGTCTTGTGCTGGTAACGAACAACGTTTCGGAATTCATGCGCGTACCAGCGCTTGAAGTAGAGAACTGGGTTAGTGCCAGCCAGTAGCCGCCCATGTTGCTACCGGGCTTCTTCGCCGACTTTGCCCTTTGGTGCTTGAGCAAGTGCGTTCCCAAGCGCCCGAAGGCGTGATGCCCGCCCCGCCAACATGGGCAGCTACTGTGATGTGCCGTGGCTGCCCATGTTGCTACCGGGCTACTTCAAACCCGCACCGATATTGCCAAACGTCAGCTTGCGTTTCACTTTAGCTTTGGGCTGGCCGGCGGGCGGCAGAGGTGCATCAACTGCTTGAGAGGCAGCGCAGCGTGCATTAGGGCTCTGCTGACCGTGCTCCGCAATCATCTGGCGCAAATGATCCAGCTTGCGTTGAACTGTCTCGCGCACGAACACGTAGTCAGCAAGATGGCCCAGGCGCTTCGGGAGCTCATAGCGGACAGGGTATTGAAACCACTTCAACTCAGGCAGGCGGGCATGCTCTGCCCAGAGTACATCAATATCGATGTCGAGCTTGTCCCAAAGCGCCTTCTTCACTTTCGACACGTATTGCTTGGACTTGCCCACCAGGCTTGGGTGATCCCAGAGGAGATGATGGGTGTCCTTCTTCACGCTCTTATAGGCATCAAGCACTTCGGCCTGTGAGGGGGACAGCTTTTGCAGATACACGGGCTTGGGCCAGCGTTTGCGGAACTGCATGTCCAAGCCCAGCAGTGTGCGCAGCGTGTCAAACACCGTCTTTTGCATCGCCTGTGCTTTCTTCAGGCTCTTCCAGTTCTTGATTGCCGCGAACTCAGGGTGCTTGTTCAGCCAGGCTGTACCCAGCGTCGCTTCCACGCGCAGGAATTTCACGCTCTCCGTGAACACCTCCTTGGCAGCCTTCTTGGGCAGTGCGCAGAAGGCCTTTTGGCCAGGGGTCGGCTTGTCCTTCACGTACGCCGTGACTTTGATGCCACACGAATGTTCGAGGTAGACCGTGCGAGAGGTGCTCTCATAGGCGTCCACCTTGGACAGCCCACGCATGCGGCTGGAAGGCTGCAATGAACGCGCGCGCAACTTCAACTCGCTATTCATGGCATCCGCTGTTTTACCCTTCGGCGCAGGAAGCAGGTATGTAAGGGTCAGACCCTGAATCGTTGCATGCTCAAGCTGGACGCGCTGGACCATCTCAAACGGGCAGCCGTTCTTCAAGAGGTAGATCTGCAGCATATAGCGTGCGCAGAGGGCGGCCTTGAAAACCAGAATGTCCAACAATGCATTGTTATTCACCGTGCATGCGGGCATATTGATGCTCACCACATAGGCTTCCACCTTGTAGCTGTCATTCACCATGCCGACCTTGGGGCGGATTTCATATTGGGCATCTGTCAGCGGTGACTTGGCCTTCACATATGAAGTATGGCGATTCAGGATCTTACCATCTTGGTTTGTGGTCTGCTTGACTTCCATGGGCCAGCAATTAGGAAAATTGCTCGTATCGATGTGATCTACAGAAAATTTCAATTGCATTGAGTCGCATATATAAAATCTCTTCTTTATCAATATAGATTAGTGTTGGTATGAATCGATGGTTGGCTATGTGCTATGTGCTATGAGCAATTGACTACTACTTTCATTACTACATAGCAGCGGTATGCCAACCACTTCTTTCATTCCTCCGGTTGCGTTGAACCACGCCCGCAATGCGGCAACACTGGCCGCGGAGCACATGAACTGTGCTATCCGCTCTGTTCACCAAAATTTCATAACACACCAAATTACGGTGCAGATTTTTGGTTGACAAATGCTAGTGATGTAAGTGGTGGTGATTCACCGAATTGGGGTATTAAGAGGCTTGGGCTTCACCATCCTTTTTGAGCAGTGCGCGTAAATCGCCCACATTCCACAGAGCAATACGACCGCCGAATTTCAAAGGGGCGGGCCAGAAGCCTTCCTTCACGCGACGCCACACCGTGGCGCGCGAGCAGCCCAACAGAGCCATGACCACCGGCAGGCGGACATGCGCGGAGTTAGGCAAGTGGTCGAAGTCGCGTAGAGACGGGGGGAGCGCGGCAGCGCCGACAACATCATTGGTGTTTACAGCATGAGTCGAGCAGGTGGCTGCCAAGGGGGAGGCGATGGTGGCCGTGTTGTGGTCGCTATACATATGAACTCCTACAGCCGTCGGGAGCCACGACATGTGGCTGCCACCGAGGCCACCAGTCGTTCACAGTAAAAAATTGGAACGTCTCGTCAGCGCTGGATGTCGCCGCCAACACCCAAAAGTTCAGGGGATTTCATGATGTTTGAAGGTGTGACGTGGAGGATTCAGGAGCTAGAGGTGAGGTCGCTTGATGTGGAGGAATCAGGAGGTACACTGGAGGAGTTGATGCATGTTCGGCGGTTGACTTCCGACCCTCTTGGGTACTGCTTGTGGAAGCAAGATGCCGATGCTGAAGGGGGCAAGATGCGTGATGACGAAGAAGAGGTCCAGCGGTCGTTGGTGCCGCTCAACTGGGGGGCGGCGGCTTGGTCGTTCGCCCAGGTCTTCAACACCTTTTTGCTGCCGCAATGTAAGGAGAGGGAGGGGCAGATGCACGCGATCATCAATGCCCTCAGCCACGATCATGCGGATACCAAAGAAGTGGGGCGTGATTTTTGGGCGCTACAAGAATTACGTGCTTTAATCAAGCGAGACAAGATTTCTATTGAAGCGAAAACCAAGCTGCATCCAGCTGTATGGCTTCGTCTGCTGCATTTTGTGGGTGAGTGCACCGGGGTGCGCTTCACGTTACTGGAGGAAAGCTATTGCAAATGGCGTACAGCGCACGGCAATGCAATGCTTTTCGTTAAACGCCAAAACCCTATAACGCGGAAATGGCGAGCTCGTGCAGTAGATATATTCTTGCTTCAGGATATTGCCGAACTAGATCTGAAGGCGACTTACAAGTGGGCCCTGCATACCAAGGTTGAGCGGACGGTAGAGCAAGCAACCAAAATCACGCGTACGAAAGCTTCCAAGAAGGCGGGGTTGGGCGCGGAGGGGGGGCGGATAGCGAAAATCGGTAAGGAGGTGTGCCGTAATGTGGCTGAAATGCTGGCGCATTCTGAATACCAACGCATTCCTGGCCTTTCGCCAATGCGCTTTACCGTGCGTGCGAAGGCGTCACATGGTGAAACGCGTGAATATCAGTACCAAGGGCGGGCCTTGGCACTCGCCACATTTCTCAAGACAAGAAAGAATTCCCCGGTCTCTGCGCGTTCGGACGAGGTTGTGGCGAAGGCTGTACGGCTGTATGTAAAGTGTTCGTGAGTTTTGGTGCGAGGGGTGCCAGCGTGTTGGCCTGAGCGGTAGTGCGCGGCGACCACAGTTGCGAATGTTTTCTCTGTGTAGCTCGCTGGTCTGGCGCGGTATTGATGGATACACAACGTGTATCCATCTGCTAGCATCTCAACATGCCACTGAAAGATTCCGGAATGCGCATCCGGGTCGAGAAAGACCTTCGCGAAGCCTTCATCCATGCCTGCCGTAGCCAAGATCGGGCTGCTGCCGACGTGTTGCGCGACTTCATGCGTGCCTTCACAGTGCAACAGGCACAAGGACAAGCGGACTTGTTCACCATGCCCAAGAGCAAGCCGCAATGAACATACAAACCGAGCAAGAGTTGCTGAGCCTGTGTCTTGCCCTTATTGGGGGGCAGGGCAGCCTCTCTGCAGCCGAATGCAAGCTAGCAAAAACGGCACTCGCCTCACCAGTTGAATCACCGTTGGTCAAGGCGACCCGCCAAGCCATCGTGTGTGGTGCTGATCCGCTGGGCGATGCCTTTTCATTGCTCCGCCCAGCCACCGAGCGGCGCGCTGCCGGTGCGGTCTACACACCCACTCCGATCGTCCAATCCATGATGCGCTGGCTGTCCGGCCAAGGCGCTCCTGCCCGCATCGTTGATCCTGGGGCGGGCTCTGGGCGGTTCATCCTGGCCGCAGGCGAAGTATTCCCTGACGCACAGCTCGTGGCTATAGAGATGGATCCGCTGGCAGCGTTGATGCTGCGCGCGAACCTGAGCGCACGCGGTTGGGCCGAGCGGGCCACCGTGCTGGTCAAGGACTACAGGGAGGTCAAGCTGCCGCGCTGTGCGGGTATGACGGCCTTCATTGGCAACCCTCCCTATGTGCGCCATCACGATATTCCCGAGAAGTGGAAAGCTTGGTACGCCTCGCATTTCGCTGGGTTCGGTATCAAGGCCAGCGCATTGGCTGGACTGCATCTGCATTTCTTCCTGCAAACGCGCCTGCTCGCCAAAGCGGGCGACGTGGGTGCTTTCATCACTTCGTCCGAATGGATGGACGTGAACTACGGTTCAGCGCTGCGTCAACTGCTGCTCAATGAACTGGGTGGGATTGCCCTGCACGTGCTGGAGCCCACCGTCGAGGCTTTTCCTGGCACAGCGACGACGGCTGCGATCACTGGCTTTCGTGTTGGAGAGACGACCGAGCCGGTGCGTGTGCGGGCTGTCAATGAACTCGAACACCTCAACGGCTTGACCAAGGGCACCGACATTCCACGCGAGCGCCTGCATGCCGCGCAGCGCTGGTCGGTCATCGTCCGCCCATCCGAGCCCGCCATGGCTGATGGCATCGAACTGGGCGAACTGTTCCGTGTACATCGCGGCCAAGTCACGGGTGCGAACAACATCTGGATCGCGGGCGAGCATGCGGAGAGCCTTCCTGATCGCGTCAAGCTCCCCGCTGTCACCAAGGCCAAGGATCTGCTCCAGGCGGGCGCACACCTGCAATCTGCAGAATTCCTGCGCCGTGTGATTGATCTCCCTGCTGAATTGGACGACTTCACCCAGGATGAGCGCCGACGCATCAGCGCCTTCCTCTCCTGGGCCAAACTCAACGGTGCGGATCAGAGCTACATCGCGCAGCACCGCAAAGCGTGGTGGTCGGTCGGCCTTAAGGCGCCAGCGCCAATCCTCTGCACCTACATGGCACGCCGACCACCGCAGTTCACGCTCAACGCATGTGATGCGCGGCACATCAACATCGCGCATGGCCTCTACCCTCGACAACCGCTGGCTGATAGCGTCATGGCCCGCCTTGTGACGTGGCTCAACACGAACACCAATACGGCGAACGGCAGAACCTATGCCGGTGGCTTGACCAAATTCGAGCCCAAGGAAATTGAACGCCTACGCATCCCCCGCCTGGAAGCTCTTCCTGCATGACCAGTACACCGCACCGTTGGACATCTGAGCAATTGGCTGAGGATGCCGCGATTGCCGCCGCGCACTTTCGGGCAGAGCGCTTGGCTATTTCCGACTCCTGGGAAACACATTACAAGCAAGCCCGTGGCAAGTTCGATCTGCTCTTCAAAAAGCTGAACGACCTCAGTCCGGGAGCTATCACCGAGGACAGCCTTGCCGAGGCATATGGGCAGGGACTCGGTGAAGCGCTTCGGTACCTGGCTGGCCCACCGATCTCCGATGACGATCTGCAAGTCATCGCCAGTGTCGATTCGATCGCTCCAGGCGTCTTGAAGAAGAACCCCGAAGCGCTGCGCAAGGTCTTCGAGGTCATTGAGCGCGTGATTGACCCGCATCGGTTTCCGTGGATGAAGACCGGCAAGCCTCCGACTGCACAGCAGCGCGAAGCCGCCTTGCTGGCGTCATCTGTGCTCCTGGCCGCGCAGCGCATCGCCACTCAGCGACGCAATGAAGGGAAGGACAGCCAGGAAACGAAGGTGAAGGACTATCTTCGTGGCCTGGGTTTCACCGAGACTCCAGCCGAGAAGATTCACACGATCGTCAAGGGGCCGCAGGCCATGCAGTTTTGTGCCGAATGCCAACTCGGGGAGCGCAAGGCCGATGTCGTGGTGCGCTTGCATGACACGCGCCTGCTGGCGATCGAGTGCAAGGTGTCGAACAGCGCAACCAACAGCGTGAAGCGGCTGAACAATGATGCGGCTGTCAAAGCCGAATACTGGATCAAGCAGTTCGGCACTGCACAGGTGGTGCCTGCTGCTGCGCTGGCGGGTGTTTTCAAGGTGCTGAACTTGGAGCAGGCGCAAGTGCGAGGACTGTCGCTGTTCTGGTCGCATGACCTTGAAAAGCTGGGTGAGTTCATTGCTGCAACGAAGTGAGCCGAAAGGCAGAGTGTTGCAAGGAACACGGAGCTTCCGTCGCTGATGCTTGGAGGGCTGTTCTAGACTGTGAGCGGTCTGTCGCCGGACGGCAGACTTGATGGGGCAGCGCGACAAACCTGAGGTACCCATCAGCGGTCTTTCGCGCCAGCCAGCAATCGACCCAGAGCGGTCCTAGCCAATCTAAAGTCGAATGCGCAAACTCGACGCACAGAGCACACAATTTCCAATATGAACTCCTACCCAATCAAAGAAGAAAATATCAAATTCGTCCTCGCCAGATTGCAGCTTGCACAAGCGCTTTTAGAAGAGTCAGACGCTCTACCGGGGCGTGCCGGGTACGACTTTAAGAGCGAAAAGGAATGGTGGAGGCACTCCCGCCACGAGCGAGAGGCTTTGGTCAACTACCTTCTGCTCACATGCTTTGACCGCTTGGGACAGGAGCGTGGATTTACCACATTTCAAGACTGGTTGAAGAGCAAAAGATCGGAGCATGAGAGTGAGCGTCAGCAGGTGCTCAAAACGCTCAAAGTGACTATATCGCCCCTCGAATCGGCGTCTGCACTCGCTGACCAATATCAAGCTCTTTACGGGGTTCGCAACGCTTTTTATCGCGGCATCGAAAGCCTTCCAGTTGAGCTACAAGACAAGCTGATGTCGAGCATCACTATTGGTTTCGATCCGATATATGGGACGCTCGGGCCAAATACTTCTACTCCCAGTTACCCATTGAATGATGATGTGCTGGAACGGAGGCTAAAGCTGAAATACCTATACGAAAAGAGAAACCGCTTTACACATCGCTTGGAACAGCACTACGTTGCATCTACGCCCCTAGCATCTCACGACAACAATGATCCTTCATGGAAAGCGATGATTGAGGACTCTCGCTTATTGTATTTCTCTGGGGACCAGGAAGTTGTGCGATTGTCGAATGGTGGCGCACATGTGTACTCGACCACATGGCCATTCATTCTTTTTGAGACGCTGCATGCTGCGGTGAAATCTAAGTTTCATCGTACCGATATCAAACTACGCTTCGAGGTCCAGTGCCACAGCGCCAAGGTTCCCGGCGTCATAATAACAACGGAGGTTGACCATGGCCAACTCAAGGAATTTCGCACTCTTGAATCCCAATTGTGGGAACTTCACGCCAAAGGTGGCCTGCCCTCACGGGCGAGATAGCAATCCGTCCAGCTAAGGCCGTTCTTGGCCGAAGCCGGGCCTAGCTACTTGTGAGCGCAGCGCCGCAAAGCTGACCTTCGAGGCTGCACCCTGAGCGTCCGGTTTAGGACGGGCCGTCAACGGGTGCGGTCCGTCGTCAGTCGGCCATAAGCGGACAGCCGCAGTGCGCCTCCGGACGACAGCTGCAGGCTGGTAGCGGTCGGCCATCAAGGACAGCTTTACGGCAACTGAGAACCAAGCGCGCCCAGGAAGAGGCGAACCTCAACACCCGACCTTGAGCAGATGCGCGTACAGATGGGATAAGCGACCGTCAGAGATCTGCGAAAGCAAGCGCTGAGCCAAGCCGTACGGCGCTGCCCCGGATTCCGTTAGTCCAGTTGCATGCGCAGTTTGTCCTTGTAGACACGAAGCCGGGCCTCGGCCCTGTCTATGAAGTGCTGGTACAGGAGTACCTCGGTGTACAGCTCACCGTAAACCATGCTGTTCGCAAAGTTCTTCAACTGCTGACTCTTGAAGAATCCCCTGCCGTCAGGGAACTGCGTGTAGTCGCCATCCATTCGGGTGTCATCAATCGTGCAACCGATCAGGTAGCCGTAGAACTTCTTGATTCGTCCGTTCGATTTGGCTGCCAGAAGCCGCGCGTACTGCGCCAAGTCTGGAATGTGCTCCTGTAGGCCGACGTCCGGCGCTTTGAATTCAATAATTATCGCAGCGCCTTCCTTTGTGAAAAGCGCAATATCTGGACGCTTTGCCTCGTGATTCTTGTTGTTCCTGGCAAACAATTCTTCGAGGCTTTCATCAATATCAGGCTCGAAGACGTTCTCAGTCGCCGACCACTTAATTGATTTCAGAGGCTTGTCCGAGGCGATGTACTCAAAGTATTGATATTCCTCGTTGAGTAGCCAGATGTCGTGTTCTGTGGTCTCTGTAGAGTCCTTCCCCATCGGGAAGAAAATGTTATGAATGATCCGCTCATTTTCGTTCTTCTTCCCCGGCTCTGGAGTTTGGCATTTGAGTAAGCCATCGACGGCCATGCCCAGCACCTCAATCATTGCGCTGCGACGGACCACCAGTTGCGATAAGTTTGTCATGTCCATCTTCTTGATGGAGCTTGTATACTTCCACGCAAGTTCGGAGACCTTGGTTCTAAAGTCATCTGAACGCGGGTCTAGCTTCAGCAATTCGTCCTTGATCCGGAACAGGTTCGAGGTGTCGCCGACAATTTCCTCCTGAAGCTTCTTCAGGACTCGGCGCGCGATGCTCTCTTCGCTGTCGCCGTAATGAATTTTGATATTCGTCCCCTCCATCATCTGACGGGTGATGCCGAATCGCTGTTCAGTGGAACGAACTAAAACGTCCTTGTCGAAATCCGGTGGGGTGATGATTTGAAAAACGTAGTCTTCCAGCGAATTGACCACGTCTTCCAGGGAAAATTCTTCTTTTAGCGTATCGCTCTCGGTGCAAGTCGCCGGAATGTTGAAGCCATCCCGCTGCTGGTTCACCTTCTCTTCGAGAAGTTCGCTTTCGACGAGTAGCAACTCGAAACGGCCTGCCGTTGGGCGTTTACGGTCAATCGCGTTTCGCAGGTAGCGCTTGGTAATTTGTTGGACAACCGCTGAATTGGCGCAGAGGGCCACCTCATGCTGAAAATTTGGAAAGATGTCCTGTGCGAACGAGTACCTAGTAACCCGTAGTATGGGACCGTTCCGCAATTCCTTGTCGTGGATGCAAAGCAGTGGCAGACGCGCGACTTCTCCAACGGGGTCCGGTAACTCTTTGTCGTCAATGAATTCCTTACCGAAAACTTCCCCGTGGCGGGATTCAACTTCTATTTTGAAGTCGCCGATGAGCTTCTTCAGAATAATGAGGCGCTGAAGAAACGTAGTGTACAGGTGATCAGCAATTGCCTTCGCCGAGAAAACCTCAGGGACTGAGGCTTCATCTGCCTTCTGTTCCGGAGTCAAGGCACTCCGTCGGCGGCCCTTCAAGGTGAACGTGGTGGCGATCTCACTTCCATCGGCCGGCGTGGTAACAAAGGACTGCTCGGAAACTAAGCGTGTGGATTCATCAACTTGGAGTTGCCTACGTTGAATTTTGCCCTCGTGCTCAAACACGCTGTCGATGGCCATTCGCTCAAAGTGGTGGAAAAACTGAATGCGCCCCGCCCCCTTGCACTTACCGATGCCTGGAATTTGCAGCAAGTCCTTGTAAGTGGAGTCCTTCGTAACGAAGGCTTTAACCTCGTCTTCGCCGAAGCCTGCGCCGTTGTCAGTGCAGGAAATCTCGACATCGAACTTCGGGTCGAAAAAGTCGGTTTGCAAAATGGTGATGTCTACCCTCATCCAGAATGGAGGCGCAGTAACCAGGCGGCTCCGGCGAATAAGGTAAGAGTCGATGGCATTTGAGAGCATTTCCTCAAACACCACATAGTCGCTGTGATTAACGGCCGTGTTCTTTCGGCCGCCTGGAACGTCGAGTGCCATAGATAAAGTCCGTTCTTTTAGGTACGGCCCACGTGTTAGCGCGGCCTCCATCCCATTGGGCAGCGCATTCAGCGCTCGCGCCTACGTGTGTGTATACACCGCTTTTTGCTTTCTGCCTCCTCGATCATCGCGGTTTTTGGCTCGGCAACATCAGTAAGCCGCGGCCGTTGTTAGGACCGGGGGAATGGTTCGAGTGTTGGAGCGTGCTTGAGCATGTGCCTCTAACCTTGGGTCCTGCTGCCCGGGCTGAGGTGTCTGAGCAGCTTCGCGGTGGGCGCGATGCAGCCACCAAGAGACTGGCGCACAGCTTCCTAGTTTTGGTCCTGGTTCAATGGAGTAGCGTGCTCAGCCGATCAACATGCTCGCGGCGTACTCCACCGATGTGACGTACTGGCAGGGCTTGACCAGTTAGTGTGAGTGAGACCGTGTCTGGGTCGTTGAGCGTCCGTTTCCGGGCGTCAGCCACAGAGATGCCAATGGCAGCAACCCCTGCAAAGCCGATACCCGAAGACTCAGGACGAACGTCGGCAACGGGTCGAAATTATCAGTACAGGTGAGGGGAAAGCAGTCGATGGAGCGGCGCCAGTCGGGTGTGACTGCCGTACCCATACTGCCGCCGCTGGGGCCAGCGCTCGTCGCCGAACTCAACAACCTCTTTGCGGTACTCGGCGTGAGCACCCCCGGCCGAGCCCATCGTTAGCACCTGCTGCAAAGCGGGCCTTGCTGAGCAGGCGAAAGGGAATCGCAACGATTCGACCCGGGCTGCTCACAACCGTCTGAGAGATTCATCCTCCCAGCAGTCTCCGCACTTCCTTGCGCACACTGGTCTTCGCCTGCCCATAGCGAAGCAGCAATTCGGCAATGTCGTCATCCTCATCGGCATAGAAGAACGCCACGGGCACTCCCAGCACTTGGGCCAGTTTGCGCACCGTGAGCAAGTCTGGCCGATGCACGCCCAGTTCGTAGCGGTTGATTCGCGTGCTTGCCACGAACGCATCAATGCCCGCCTCAATCCCCAGCGCCTTTTGTGACAAGCCTGCGTTGAGCCGGGCTTGCTTGAGCCTTGCTCCCCACCGTTGATCAGCCTCCGACATCTCGCGTCCCATAGGGCTACGAGACTCGTAGCTATGCCGGTTTTTGGATACTACGAGTTGCGTTGCTTTCGGTGTGACTTGAACCGACAACACCGAGCTGCCCGCTCCTCGATGGCACTTCTTGCCCCTGGTGTTGGCGCTGCGTCTGACTTCTATCTTGGGTGAATACTAAGAGTTACGTAGTTTTTCCGGGTTACTTCGATGCTTTGAAAGTGGCCTGCCTGACTATCCTTCATCGCATACGAGATACGTAGTTTCAAGATGGAGGTCAGCATGACAAGTCCTCGTGTGCGGGGCTTCTGCAGCCGGAAGGAATGGGGCGCCGAAGGGGACGGCGTTGCACCGTTGAAGCATGCTGGGCCGTGCATGGCGTGTGCCTGATGGGGATGGGATACGCCTCATGGCATTGACCATTTCCACCAACATCCCCTCGCTGAACGCGCAGCGGCACTTGGCCGCGAATCATGGCAGCCTCGCCACGACGATGCAGCGCCTGTCCTCGGGCCTGCGCGTCAACAGCGCCAAGGACGACGCTGCGGGGCTTGCCATCAGCGAACGTATGCTCACGCAGGTCAAGGGCATGGAGGTTGCCAAGCGCAACGCCAACGACGGCATTTCGCTGGCGCAAGTGGCCGAAGGCTCCTTGGCAAAGATGACCGACATCTTGCAGCGTGGTCGAGAACTGGCGGTGCAAGCAGCCAACGGCACCAACTCCAAGAGCGACCGACAAGCACTGTTCGCGGAGTACTCGCAGTTGCTGCAAGAGTTTTCGCGCATGGCGAGGATGGCAAACTTTAACGGCCACAACCTCTTGGACGGCACATTCAGTGCGCAAAACTTTCAAGTGGGTGCCAACGCTGGGGAAACCATCGGCGTTTCTATCTCGGCGATGAAAGAGACGGAGCTTGGTTTCTATCGTGCTTCTACTTTTAGTATGGCGCTGAACCATACCGACTACGATTGGCCAAAATATCAAGATGGTGGAAGGAATTTTGATGCTTGGCTTGCAAATATACAATCCCTCACCACTGATCCAAGAACCATCAGTATTCAAGGAAAAGAAATTCCGGTTGATGGCATTTGGAATGTTGGTGAGGTCGCAAAGCTAATAAACAGGCAAGAGTTTGAACCGGAGATTCGTGCGACGACGGAAACCAGCATTTCCTTTTCCTGTCCTTACCTTGCTCCTGGCCAGGTTACGCTTCGCTTAGTTGCTGGTGAGGATTACAGCAAAGCACAATCAATATCATTTTATTGGGATGGTTCACCTAAAGCTGCACAAAACGCCATGGATGCAATCAACAAGGTTGCTGGCACCACAGGAGTTCGTGCAGAAAACTTCATGGTCATTCCTGGTCAAGATAGTAATGGCAACATAGTTTCTAGACCATATTTTCGCTTGATAAATACTGACGGCGAGAATCTTCACATCCTGAACGACTCAAATCCTGCCGCTGATATTGTTGTTCAAGGTCTAGGGTGGGACGAACAAGGGAACGAGCTGTTCTACGGTGGGTGGGTAGATTCAACCGTGCATAGCACACTTGGTAGTGGCATCTTAGGTGTTGACGATGTATTTTATACTAGTAGCCTAAATTTGGAGTCTGACGGGCCTATTAGCTATCGTGGAGATGCCACATACGATTACACCGATGACGGTGATGAAATCCGCACAGGTTTGTTGAGTTTTAGTGCTGCCGAAAAGCATTTCACATTAGACCAAGTTTCATACAGTTCTACTCGGCAAGCTAGCGATGCACTGCGCACTTTCGATGGAGCCATCAATGCTGTCACTAGTGCCAGGGCGCAACTCGGTGCTGTTCAATCTCGCTTCGAGTCTGTAGTCAACAACTTGGACATTGCGGGAGAGAACACAGCAGCTTCTCGGGCACGTATCGTTGATGCCGACTACGCGAAGGAAACCGCGCAACTGGCACGCCAACAGATTCTGCAACAAGCGGGCACCGCTATGGTGGCGCAAGCCAATTCAATGCCGCAGCAGGTGCTGCAGCTTTTGAAGGGTATTTAAATATTGGCCGCATTTTTGCAAAATGGCCGTTTTGATATTCGTGATATAATTAAATGGCGGTTGGCGATATTCGGCATTGATCGCTTGTCGAATCACCAGTCGCCATTTCTCCCGCTCAACCTCTGAGCACGTTCCCCAAGCCCTCCTATCCCGCTCGCCATGACTGTATGGCGTTCATTGGCGCACTGCCGTCACCGTGACGGCACGCGGCTTGGCCGTGCGCGTGTCTCGGCTGTCGTGGCGGGAGGGGAACAAGCACCGCGCCGCTGGTTTGGCGCGTGAGCGCCTTCCCAGCAGTTTTCTTCTCTTCCTTCCGCCTTTCCTTTCAGGAGCCTTCCCATGACCTCTTCGCCTGGTCAGGCCGCCGCATTGGCGCGCTACGCCCAACAACGCCGTCCGCTGTTTTCCCTCGGCCAATTGCTGATCACCCCCGGCGCGCTCGACATGCTCGAAGCGCTCGCGCTGGCGCCGCTGCCGTTCGTGCTGCGCCATGTGTCGGGCGATTGGGGCGAGCTGTGCGACGAGGACAAGGCGTCGAACGCCGCCGCGCTCACCTATGGCAGCCGCGTGCTGTCGGCCTACGACATCCCGCCGAACCACCGGCTGTGGATCATCACCGAGGCCGACCGGCGCTCGACCACGTTGCTGCTGCCAGAGGAATACTGAACGATGCGGCACGCTTACCACTGCCACCCCAGTTTGAGCGCCAGCACGCACGGCCCCATGGTCGGCAATCAGCGGCTGCATGTGCGCCAGGGGGAAGTCGATGCCACATGCGGCTATCACTGCGTGCTGATGGCGTTGATGCTGTTCGGCCAAGTGCGGCGCAATGCGCTCATTTGGGACACGCAGGATGCCCGGCTCGCGGCGTTGCGCGAAGTCGCGCAGCGGTACTACTTCGAGGGCTGCGAGGTCGAGGAGATGCAGCAGCAATTGGCGCCGTATGCCGACCGGGTGCGCTGCAAGCAGTTGCGCTCGCGCGTGGCCGAACGCACGTTCACCGCGCTGGAAGAGGGCCACCTGTGCCTGGTGTGCTTTTCCACGGAGCGCTACATGCACTGGGTGCTGGCGGTGGGCATGCGCTATGGCAGGGATGAGCGCAGCGATTTGCTGGTGCTGGACCCTGCCATGGCACCGCTGCCGTTGGTGCCGTGGAACGCGATGCTGACCGGTTGGAGCACCAAGCAGCCACGGCGCGTGACGGCGAGCTTCAGCGAGCGCGTGCGTGTCGATGCCGTGCTGGTGCTGTCGCTCGTTGAGCAGCCAGGGGAGGACGAATAGCGCCGCGTCGCGTCACCTCCCGCTTTTCCTCGCTCCCTTTTCTCTTTCGTTTTCCCGATCTCTATCTCGCCAGCACCGTGCCACGCGCATCGGTGCCGCTGCCGCATGGGCTGGCGTTTCCTCGTTTCCCGTTGCTTTCTTCTTTTTCCAGGAGGGTATTTCCATGCTCGACGATTCCTTCACGCCCGAGCCGTTTCAGCGGCTGCTCGCCGCGCTCATGGAGTTGCCGCCGTCGCAGTCGCCGTTGCAAGCTGGTGACGGCGGTATTCAGTTGGTGCTTGAAGTCATCGACTTGGCGCTGCATACGCCGCCAGCATGCTCGCATCGCATCGTGGCCATGACGTACTTATCGAAGCACGCTCGCCATCGGCTGGGGCTGCATTCCCTGCGCGACGTGCATGCCTTGCTGGAGCAGTACGAGCAAGGCGATGAAGGGGATGCCGAGCTGGCGCGGCTGCTGTGGAACGTGGAGGCGCGCGAGCATGTGCGCGCGTTGCGCGTGCTGGCATGGTTTCTTTCGGCTTACGACATCACCGAGCTGGCGCAGTGGCATGCGTGGATGGGCACGGCGGGTTTCGAGGAGGCGTTGCGGGAGTCACTGGATACGCTGGGCGTGGTGGCCGTGGTGCTGCTATGGCAAGCCAAGTCGGGGCGCACCGACCATGGCTGGGTGTCGCGGTTCGCGCGGCGGGTGCTGGGGCACGCTATCAGCGAGGGAAACGCCATGCTGGCGTTTCGGGACATCGCGGAGGCCATGGGGGAATCGCAGTTGGTGCTGGCGCGGCGCGTGGCGCAGTTGGAGCGCGTGGCGTTGGGCGTGGAGGATGCGCCGGGGATGCGCGTGCTGTGGTGGCAGTGCGTGGCCGAGGAATTGACGGCGCAAATCGCATCGGAGGTGCGGGAAGCCGCCGACACTGGCGCAACGGCGGGCTCCGAGGAATGGCGTGTCGAACTATCGCCAGTGGCGGCATTGCGTCATGGGGAGGCGGGCGTGGTGCTGGAAAGGCAGGCGCGTGCATGGCCAGCGGGAAAACCGATGGTCACGGCACTGCGGTTGCGGCAACTAAGCTGGGCGCAGGGGCTGGGACTGTGGCTGGAGATCGAGGGGGAGGGGCGGCTGTCGGCGGGGTTTCAAGCGGCCATTGCCGCGCGCTTCGAGGCGGCGGGGCACAAGGCGCCACGGCTACGGCACATGAACGCCGCCAGCGGCCAGCACACCGCATGGCTGGCGGCATGGCGCTGGGAGGAAGCGCCGTGGGTGCCACGGGACATGGCGGTGGTCGATGTGAGGCGCTGGGCGCAGGATACGGCGCTGAATGCCATCGAGCATTGGTTGCTGATGCGTGGCATGCTGGCGGGAAAGCCGGTGGCGCAGGGGGCCGATCTGGCGGCGATCAGTGTGAAAAGGGAAGCCAGCAATGAAAAAAAGTTCTAGCAGCCGGGGCCACTAGAACTTCTCGATGCTGGTGCTTGCGCGGTGTTCAGTGCCATGTGATGGCAGAAATGAACCGTATAAGCAGCCGTATAACGTTTCGCTGTATTTCTAAAAAGTCGTTTAAAATCAACAACTTAGAGCGATATCTGGCGGAGAGGGCGGGATTCGAACCCGCGGTGGGGATTAGCCCACACACGCTTTCCAGGCGTGCGACTTAAACCGCTCATCCACCTCTCCGAAGCCCTCGATTATAGCCACAGGAATGGGGCATTCCGTCGCTCGCCATGCCCCACGGCAAAAAAGCGGGCTTGCAGAGCGCGGTCAGGAGGTTTTCTGCGCTTGCACCATCTTCATGGCCGAGCCGATCAGGGCCGATACCTCGGTCATGTTGCTGGGCACGATGAGCGTGGTGTTCGCGTCCGAAGCCACCTGGCTGTAGGCCTCCACGGATTTCTCCGCGACCTTGAGTTGCACGGCCTGTTCGCCGCCTGGCTGGCGGATGGCGGCGGCCACGCGTTCGATGGCCTGGGCGTTGGCTTCGGCCACGGCCTTGATGGATTCGGCCTCGCCCTGGGCCTTGTTGATGACGGCCTGCTTTTCACCCTCGGAGCGGGCGATGAAGGCCTCGCGCTCGCCTGTGGCGATGTTGATCTGTTCCTGGCGGCGGCCTTCGGACGCGGCGATCAGCGCGCGCTTTTCGCGCTCGGCGGTGATCTGGGCCTGCATGGCGCGCAGGATCTCGGCGGGCGGTGTCAGGTCCTTGATCTCGTAGCGCAGCACCTTCACGCCCCAGTTCAGCGCGGCCTCGTCGATGGCAGAGACGACCTGGGCGTTGATCATGTCGCGCTCCTCGAAGGTCTTGTCCAGCTCCAGCTTGCCGATGACCGAGCGCAGCGAGGTCTGCGCGAGCTGCGTGACGGCCATGATGTAGTTGCTGGAGCCGTAGCTGGCGCGCATCGGGTCCGTCACCTGGAAGTACAGGATGCCGTCCACCTGCAGCTGGGTGTTGTCGCGCGTGATGCAGACCTGGCTGGGCACGTCGAGCGGAATCTCCTTCAGGCTGTGCTTGTAGGCGACCTTGTCGACGAAGGGCACCAGGAAGTTCAGGCCGGGCGTGAGCGTGCCGGCGTACTTGCCCAGGCGCTCCTTGACCCAGGCATTCTGCTGGGGCACGACCTTGACGGACCGGGCGATGAAGATCACCGCGATGACCAGGATGACGATCGCAATTTCCATAGGGAACCTCTCTCTCTTTGAATAGTGAATCGGTGAACGATGGGCCGGGGAACTACACCGGGTCCACCAGCAGGCGGTTGCCCACCAGTTCCGCGACGCGGTGCATGCCGGTGGACGGCGTGACGCCCGGGCGGTGGATGGCGGTCCAGGCGGCGCCGCGGTATTTCACAGTGGTCGTGCCGTCGGGGTTCCAGCTCTCGATGAGGATGGTTTCGCCCACGTCCAGGTTGACGCTGCGGTCGGCGCGGGCCGAGGGGTCGCCGGGGCGGCGCTTCTTGACGAAGTACCAGGCCACCACGGCTCCTCCGCCCACCAGCGCGGCCGTCACGATCTGCAGCGCGATCGGCAGGCCCAGGTGTGCGGCCAGGGCCGCTGCCACCAGCCCCACGGCCACCATCAGCAGGTAAAAGGTGCCGGTGAGCAATTCGGCAACGACCACGGCCCCTGCGGCCAGCCACCAGATGGTGGATTCCTCCATAGCAAACCTCCTCTTCTTTGTGGTTGTGTTTAGCGCACCACATTCTGGGTCAAAAGAGTTGCAGTTCAAAAGCGCGTCAAGCTTATTCCTTACACTTCGCGCCTATTTAGTTTTTTGGCCGGGCAGGGCACGGTTGCACGGAGGCTGCGCATGAAGTTTCGTTTCCCCATCATCATCATCGACGAGGACTACCGCTCCGAGAATACGTCGGGCCTGGGCATCCGTGCGCTGGCGCAGGCCATCGAGTCCGAGGGCTTCGAGGTGGTCGGCGTCACTAGCTATGGGGACCTGTCGCAGTTCGCGCAGCAGCAGAGCCGCGCCAGCGCGTTCATCCTGTCCATCGACGACGAGGAATTCACGCTGGGCGAGGGGCTGGACCCCGTCGTGCTGAGCCTGCGCAACTTCATCGGCGAGGTACGCCGCAAGAACGCCGAGGTGCCGATCTACGTGCACGGCGAGACCAAGACCAGCCGCCACCTGCCGAACGACATCCTGCGCGAGCTGCACGGCTTCATCCACATGTTCGAGGACACGCCCGAGTTCGTGGCGCGCCACATCATCCGCGAAGCCAAGAGCTACCTGGAGAGCGTGCAGCCCCCGTTCTTCAAGGCCCTGCTGGACTACGCCGAGGACGGCTCGTACTCCTGGCACTGCCCCGGCCACTCGGGCGGCGTGGCCTTCCTGAAAAGCCCCGTGGGCCAGATGTACCACCAGTTCTACGGCGAGAACATGCTGCGCGCCGACGTGTGCAATGCCGTGGAGGAACTGGGCCAGCTGCTGGACCACAACGGCGCCATCGGCGAATCGGAGCGCAATGCGGCGCGCATCTTCAACGCCGACCACTGCTTCTTCGTGACCAACGGCACCAGCACGTCCAACAAGATGGTGTGGCACCACACCGTGGCGCCCGGCGACGTGGTGGTGGTGGACCGCAACTGCCACAAGTCCATCCTGCACAGCATCATTATGACCGGGGCCATCCCCGTGTTCATGAAGCCCACGCGCAACCACTTCGGCATCATCGGCCCGATCCCGCAAAGCGAGTTCGAACCCGCGGCCATCCAGGCCAAGATCAAGGCCAACCCGCTGCTCAAGGGCGTGGATGCCAAGAAGGTCAAGCCGCGCGTGCTCACGCTCACGCAATCGACCTACGACGGTGTTCTGTACAACACCGAGACCATCAAGGGCATGCTCGACGGCTATGTGGACAACCTGCACTTCGACGAGGCGTGGCTGCCGCACGCGGCCTTCCACCCGTTCTACGGCAGCTACCACGCCATGGGCAAGAAGCGCACGCGGCCCAAGTATTCGGTGACCTACGCCACCCAGTCCATCCACAAGCTGCTGGCCGGCATCAGCCAGGCATCGCATGTGCTGGTGCAGGACTCGCAAACCGCCAAGCTCGACAGGCACCTCTTCAACGAGGCGTACCTGATGCACACGTCCACATCGCCGCAGTACAGCATCATCGCCAGCTGCGACGTGGCCGCCGCGATGATGGAGCCGCCCGGCGGCACCGCGCTGGTGGAAGAAAGCCTGCTCGAAGCCCTGGACTTTCGCCGTGCCATGCGCCAGGTGGAAGAGCAGTTCGGCAAGAACGACTGGTGGTTCAAGGTCTGGGGACCGGACAAGCTCGTGGACGAGGGCCTGGGCCGCGCCGAGGACTGGATCATTCGCAGCGACGGCAAGGGCAAGAAGAACGGCAGCAAGTGGCACGGCTTCGGCCAGCTCGCCGACGGCTTCAACATGCTGGACCCGATCAAGTCCACCATCGTCACGCCGGGCCTCAACCTCGACGGCAAGTTCGACAAGACCGGCATCCCCGCCAGCATCGTGACCAAGTACCTCGCCGAGCACGGCGTGGTGGTGGAGAAGACGGGCCTGTACAGCTTCTTCATCATGTTCACCATCGGCATCACCAAGGGCCGCTGGAACACGCTGCTGACCGCACTGCAGCAATTCAAGGACGACTACGAGA
>Ga0222427_100888_pt1 | contig 22714 bp, 16 predicted proteins | sample 2B20Ametagenome_FD_182890 | JGI IMG/M metagenome (GOLD analysis project Ga0222427, IMG submission 182890) | Enriched microbial communities from leaf-cutter ant dump, University of Wisconsin, Madison, United States - 2B20A (version 2) | ecosystem: Environmental > Terrestrial > Nest > Insects nest...
AAGCGCTTTCGGTCAGGCGGAACCAGGGCATCTCGCTGTCGCGAAAACCCATGTAACTATCGTGCATCGCCTTGAACTTGGGGTCTTTGGCGCCCAAGTCCTGGTACACCTGCTGCGTGGCCTCGAACGCCGCATCCATGATGGAACGGGGAAATGTCCGGATTTGCGCGCCATTGGCCGCCAATTGGGCCAGCGCGGCGGGGTTGCGGGCGTCGTAGCGCGCGGTAGACGCGGCGTGGGCGGCCAGGGCGGCGGCTTCCATCACGGCCTGGTAATGCTTGGGCAGGGCGTTCCAGGCCTCGTCGTTGACGTACAGCGATAGCTGTTCGCCGCCGGCCCACCAGCCGGGTGCGTAGTAATACTTAGCTACTTTATTCAGGCCGAGCTTGTCGTCGTCGTAGGCGCCCGCGCCCGCCACGGCCTGCAGTCCATCCTTCTCGAAGGCCTCGGCCAGTCTGGCCTGGTCCACCGCCGGCTGCGGCGCCACGCCCATGCGCGCCAGCACGTCCGCGGCCAGGCCGTCGACGCGCATCTTCAGGTCCTTCAGGTCGCCCGGGCGCTTGATTTCCTTGCTGAACCAGCCGCCCATCTGGGCGCCGGTATTGCCCAGCGGGAAGTTGATGATCTTTTCGGGGTTGAAGAGTTCGCGGGTCAGGCGCAGGCCGCCGCCTTCGCTCATCCAGGCGTTCATCTGCCGCGCATTCAGGCCGAAGGGCACGGCGGCGTCGAAGCAGAAGACGGGACTCTTGGCGTAGTAGGCGCGGGAAGAGGCATGGCCGCATTCCACTTTCTTGGTGGACACGGCTTCCATCAGGTCTGCGGCGGGCACGATCTCGCCTTCGGGGAAATGGCGGATGTTGAATTTTCCGCCCGTGGCTTCGGAGACGAACTTGCAGAAGCCTTCGCCGATGCCGATGCGCAGGTCCAGGATGCTGGGGAAGGCGGACGACAGGCGCCAGCTCACGGACGGCATGTCCTGGGCGTAGGCGGGCGCGCTGACGGCGGCTCCGGCGGCGACGGCGCCCAAGCCGGCGCGCTTCAAGAACGAACGTCGTTGCATCTCTTTGCTCCTTTACAGCGACACCGGGATCTCAAGCGATACCCGCGGGATATTACACGCCGAGACGGGGCCGGAACGGAAGCCCCGATCCGGTAAGGGATTGCAAAGACCGGAGAGCAAAGAATGCGCGGCGGCGGCCGGAAGCCGCCGCCGGCTGCGGGAATCAGGTCCCGGCGATGGCCATCTGTTCGATCAGGATGGAGCCGGTGGTCTTGGTGCCGCGCGAAATGGTGTCCGCGCCGATCGCGACGATCTGCTTGAACATGTCGGCCAGGTTGCCCGCGATGGTGACTTCCTGCACCGCATGCTGGATCTTGCCGTTCTCGACCCAGTAGCCGAACGCACCGCGCGAGTAGTCGCCCGTCACGTAGTTGACGCCCTGGCCGATGAGCTCGGTCACCAGGAAGCCCGTGCCCATCTTCTTGAGCATGGCCTCGAAATCGTCGCCGGGGCGGGTCAGCGTGGAGCCGAACACCAGGTTGTGCGAACCGCCGGCGTTGCCCGTAGTCGCCATGCCCAGCTTGCGGGCGGTGTAGGACGACAGAAAGTAGCCTTCCAGCACGCCGCCCGACACCACTTTGCGGTGGCGCGTGCGCACGCCTTCGTCGTCGAAGGGCGAACTGCCCATGGCGCCCCGGACGTGGGGGTCTTCGGTCAGGTCGATGTGTTCGGGGAAGATGGGCTTGCCCAGCGCGTCCAGCAGGAAGCTGGCCTTGCGGTAGAGGGCGCCGCCGTTGGCGGCCTGGGTCAGCGCGCCCACCAGCCCCAGGGCCAGCGGGGCCTCGAACAGGACCGGGAACTTGCCGGTGCGGATGCGGCGGGCCGACAGTCGCGACAGCGTGCGTTCGGCGGCATAGCGGCCGATGGCCTCGGGCGAGGCCAGCCTGGCCGGATCGCGCTCGGAGGTATACCAGTAGTCGCGCTGCATGCCGTTGCCGCGGCCGGCGATGGGCGCGACCGACAGGCTGTGGCGCGAATACGGGTAGCCGCCCAGGAAGCCGCGCGTGTTGCCCATTACGAACTGGCCTTCGTAGGTGCCCACGGTGGCGCCGTCGGTGTTGGTGATGCGGGGGTCGACCTCGCGGGCGGCGCGTTCGGCGCGCAGCGCCAGTTCGGCGGCCTCTTCGGTGGACACGCTCCAGGCGTGATGCAGGTCCAGGTCGGGGAATTCGGTTGCCAGTTGGTCGGCGTCGGGCAGGCCGGCGGCGGGGTCGGCGGCGGTGTGGCGCGCGATGTGCCAGGCGGCTTCCACCGTCTGGCGCAGCGCCGCTTCGGAAAAGTCGGAGGTCGAGGCGGAGCCGCGGCTCTGGCCGGCGTAGACCGTCAGGTCCAGCGAGCGGTCGCGCGTCTGCTCTACGGTTTCGATGTCGTTCTTGCGTACGGAGACCGACAGGCCCAGGCTTTCCGAGACTTCCGCCGCGGCGTCGGAGGCGCCGATCTGGCGCGCATAGGCGAGGGTCTGTTCGACGAGTTCGGAAAAACGCGCGTGATTCGCCGCCAGCGGCAAGGATGAGGAGGATTTAACCATTGCTGTCCAATTTGCAGAGACGGTTATCATAGCCAAGTCTGTCATTGCGCAGTTTTCCATGAATTCCCATACCGAAGAAGATTCCGTCGGCGACGGCTACGACGAGAACGGCTACGACCGTCCCAGCAAGTCCCAGATCAAGCGCGAAATGCATGCCTTGCTGGACCTGGGCAAGCAGCTCATCGAACTGTCCCCGGAACGCCTCAAGCAATTGCCCCTCGAAGAGCGCCTCTACGAGGCCATCCGCATGGCGCAGCGCACCACCGGCCGCGAGGGCCGCCGCCGCCAGATTCACTTCGTGGGCAAGCTGATGCGCGACGCGCCTGCGGACGAGATCCGCGCGCAACTGGACGTCTGGGAAAACGGTTCGCGCGAGGAAACCGCCGCCATGCACCGGCTGGAGACGCTGCGCGACCGGCTGCTGGACGACGACGAGGTCCTGACCCGCCTGCTCACGAACAATCTCCAGGCCGACGCCCAGCAATTGCGCTCCCTGATCCGCGCCGCCCGCAAGGAGCGGCTGGCCAACGCCTCCCTGCTGCAGGGCCAGGAGCCGCAGAAAAAACATTACCGCGCGCTGTTCCAGGCCTTGAAGACCCTCACTCCCTGAATTTCACCGTCCGCCGTCCATGAACGCCTCGACCGACCTCCTCGATTGCATCGAGATCGAAACCGCCCCCAACCCCACGCATGCCGTGATCTGGCTGCACGGCCTGGGAGCCGACGGCAACGACTTCGTGCCCATCGTGCCGGAGCTCGACCTGCCCGCCGGCGCCGCGGTGCGCTTCGTGTTCCCGAACGCGCCGGTGCAGCGCGTGACGATCAATAACGGCATGGCGATGCGTTCCTGGTACGACATCCTGGTCATGGACCTGGTGCGCGTCGAGGACGGCAACGGCATCCGCGCCTCGGAAGCCGCGGTCCGCAAGCTGATCGCGCGCGAGAACGCCCGCGGCATCCCGACCTCGAAGATCGTGCTGGCCGGTTTCTCGCAGGGCTGCGCCATGACCCTGCACACGGGCATCCGCCTGCCGGAAAAGCTGGCGGGCATGATGGGCCTGTCCGGCTACCTGCCGCTGATGGACACGGCCGAGTCCGAACGCCGGGACGCCAACCGGGACACGCCGATTTTCCTGGCCCATGGCCAGTACGACCCCGTGGTGCCGCTGGCTCGCGCCCAGGCTTCCCTGGCCGAGCTGCAACGGCTGGGCTACGACGTGCGCTGGCGCACCTATCCGATGCCGCACTCGGTCTGCGCCGAGGAAGTGCGGGATATTTCGGCCTTCCTGAACGACGTGCTGGCCTGAGGCCGCCGCAGCGGCCAAAACCGCTTTCTGTATACCAAGTGGTATTCAAGCCCTGAATTTTCCGGGCTAGGCCTTCGCTCGTCCATAGAGAAAAACGCCAACTGCAAAAAGGCTTGTCGCCTGTTTGTCTTGAATATAGTATTCGATTCAAGCCTTATCGGCCCGGGCAGCAGGTGTTCGGGCTTTCCTGTTGTTGTAGTCGATCCATCCCATTGGCCATGTGTTGCGCCGGGTATCGGCGTGGCATCAAGACGCAGGAGAAAGTCCCGTGAAATCCTTGCCATCGCCCCGCTCGGCGGCTGCGGCGCTGCTCGCGCTGTTCGTCCCCCTGGCCGCCCAGGCCGAAGCCCTGAATCCCCCCGTGAAGATCCGCTACGAAGAGGTGGTGCGCTCCATCCTCTACGTGCCCAAGTACGTCGCCCTGTCGCAGGGCTATTTCAAGGAGGCGGGCCTGGACGTGTCGATGAAGACGTCCCAGGGCACCGACAAGGGCATGACCGCCCTGCTTTCGGGCAGCGCCGACATCGTGCTGATCGGCCCCGAGGCCTCCATCTACGTGCAGAACAGCGAATCCCCGGTCAAACCCAGGATCTTCGCGGGGCTGACCGCCACCGACGGCTTCTTCCTGCTGGCGCGCAAGCCGGTCGAGAACTTCGACTGGTCCATGCTCAAGGGCAAGGAGATCATCGGTTTCCGGCCCGGCTCCAACCCGCTGGTGTTCCTGGAAACGGCGCTGCGCAAGCATGGCGTGGATCCGCAGAAGGACGTGAAGCTGCTGAACAACATCGGCATTCCGGCGCGGGCCGGCGCGTGGATGGCCGGCCAGGGCGAATACGGCATCTTCCTGGAGCCCGAGGCCGGCGAACTGGTGCGCAACGGCAAGGGTTATATCGTGGCGTCCGTGGGCCATGAAGTGGGCCAGGTGGACTACACCGTCTTCACGGCCACCGATAAGTACATCCGCGACAATCCCAAGGTCATCCAGGCCTGGACCGACGTGGTGGCGCGCGCCGAAAAGTACGTACAGGACACGCCGGCGGCCACGCTGACGCCGCAGATCATGGCGTACTTCCCGGGCATGGACCAGGCCGCCGTGACCGAGGCCATCGAGCGCTACAAGAAGTACCGGATCTGGAAAAGCGCGCCGCTGGTGACGGCGGAAGCGATGAACCAGTTGCAGGACATGCTGGTCGCCAGCGCGGTCATGAAGGACAGCGCGCGCGTGAAATACGAAGACGTGGTGGTGGCCGACTTCGCCAGGAAGGTGCAATGATGGGCGCCGTCGTCCACAACCTGAAGCCGGACGCGGCCACGGCGAAAATCGCGCTGCGCGACGTCTGTCTGTCGTACTTCACCCAGGAAGGCGAGACCGAGGCGCTGTCGAACGTGTCGTTCACGCTGGCCGCGGGCGAGTTCGTCAGCCTGATCGGGCAAAGCGGCTGCGGCAAGAGCACGCTGCTGTCCCTGATCGCCGGCCTGATCCCGCCCACCTCGGGCTCGGTGGCGATAGACGGCCAGCCGGTGACCAAGCCCAATCCCCGCATCGGCTACATGCTCCAGCAGGACTACCTGTTCGAGTGGCGCAGCATCCTGGACAACGTGATGCTGGGCGCGGAGATCCAGGGCCGGCGCGACGCGCGCAGCGAAGCCCGCGCCGTGCACCTGCTGGAGAAATGCGGGCTGGGCGCCTTCCTGTCGCACACGCCGCGCCAGCTTTCGGGCGGCATGCGCCAGCGCGCGGCGCTGGCCCGCACCCTGGTCACCGAGCCGGACGTGATCCTGCTGGACGAGCCCTTCTCCGCGCTGGACTCGCAGACGCGGCTGGCGATCTCCGACGAGGTGGTGGACATCCTGCGCCGCGAGGGCAAGACGGTGGTGCTGGTCACGCACGACATCGGCGAGGCCATCGCCATGACGGACCGCGTGATCGTGCTGTCGCGCCGGCCCGGCCGGCTCAAGAGCCAGTACCGCATCCATTACGACGGCCCGTCGCGGCCGACGCCGTTCCAGGCGCGCTCGCGGCCGGAATTCAACACTTACTTCAAACAGCTATGGGACGAGCTGGACGTCCACGTGGAGGGTTGACCCATGAACGCGCCCGTCGCCAATACCGTTCCCCTGCGCGCCGTGCGCGCGCCCAGCGAAAAGTACCTGGACTACCTGCGCCGCGACCGCGCGCGCCGCCGGCACATCCGGGTGGCGCAGGCCCTGCTGCTGGCGGTCTTCCTGTGCGCCTGGGAGATCCTGCCGCGCATGCACGTCCTCAATCCGCTGCTGACCAGCTATCCCAGCGCGCTGTGGCCCACTTTCATCGAACTGTGGAACCACGGCAGCCTGGGCAAGCACATCGTGACCACGCTGTCCGCGACGCTGGTGGGCTTTACGCTCAGCATGCTGATCGGCATCGCGGTGGCGGCCGCGCTGTGGTGGTCGGACTTCCTGTACAAGGTGCTCGATCCCTTCCTGGTGGTGGCCAACGCCATGCCCAAGATCGCCTTCGTGCCGATCTTCTACCTGTGGCTGGGCTCGGACTACGCGGTGTACGGCATGGCCGTGGCCATTGCGGTGTTCGTGACCATCATGGTGGTCTACGCGGGCTTTCGCGGCATCGACCTGAACAAGGTGAAGCTGGCCCACACCTTCGGCGCCAGCCGCTGGCAGGTGCTGACCAAGGTGGTGCTGCCGGGCAGCGTGCCCACGCTCATCGCGGCCGTGAAGATGAACATCGGCCTGGCGCTGGTGGGCGTCATCGTGGGCGAGTTCCAGTCGGCCGATTCCGGCCTGGGCTTTCTCATCATGAACGGCAGCCAGGTGTTCAAGCTGAACATCGTCATGACCGCCATCGCCGCGCTGGCCGTGATCTCGAGCGTGATGTACCTGGCCGTGTATCGCATCGAGGCCGCGGTCGCGCGGCGCTACGGATAAGGAGCCGCCATGGAATTCCCCCAATGGGTAAAGGACCGCGTCGTGGCCCGCCAGGGCCGCCTGCATCCCTATGACGAACTGCCGGCCGCGCGCCTGGCCGTGGTGGTGGTGGACATGCAGCAGTACTTCACGCTGCCGGGCTACCAGGGCGAATGCGCGCCGGCCCGCGGCATCATCGGTCCCGTCAACCGCCTGTGCGACGCGGTCCGGGCCGCCGGCGGCACCGTCGTCTGGGTGCAGACCGCGTCCGACAACGCCGACTCGTTCTGGTCGCACCACCACCGCGTCATGCTGACGCCCGAGCGCAGCGCCAAGCGCCTGGAAACGCTGCGCCGCGACTCGCCCGGCTTCGCGCTGCACCCGGAACTGCGCCCGCACGAGACAGACCTGCGGGTGGTCAAGCGCTTCTACAGCGCCATGGCGCCCGGATCGTCGGAGCTGGAACCCCTGCTGCGCGGGCGCGGCGTGGACACCCTGCTGATCGCCGGCACGGTCACCAACGTGTGCTGCGAATCCACCGCCCGCGACGCGATGATGCGGGACTTCCGCAGCATCATGGTCGACGACGCGCTGGCGGCGGTCACGCCGGCCGAGCACGAAAATGCGCTGCACGGCTGGATCATGTTCTTCGGCGACGTGCTGTCCGTGGACGAAGCGACGGCGCGGCTCAGGCCCGCGCAGCCGGCCGAAAAAGCCGCCTGAGCGGGCTGGGCGGACAAGGCCTCAGGCCAGGTCGAGCCAGACCCGCCGCATCGTCGGATCCTCCGGATCCGCGTCGTTGGTGAAGCCCAGGCTGGTCATCAGCGCCAGCATGGGCCGGTTGGTCGAGAGGACCAGGCCGTCGATGTACTCCAGGCCCTGCTCGCGCGCCGCGTCGATCAGGGCCGTCATCAACTGGCGGCCCAGGCCGCGCCGCTGCCAGTCGTCCCCGATCACCAGCGCGTACTCCGCCCCCCGGCCGTCCGGGTTGCGCAGGTAGTGCGCGAACCCCACCAGCACCTCTCGCGGATGGCCGCGGTTGGCCGGGTTGGGCACCTGCGTGGCCGCCACCAGGGCGAGTTCGCGGTGGTAGTCGACCTGGGTATAGCGCGACACCATGCGCGGCGTCAGTTCGCGCATCATGGACACGAAGCGCATATAGCGCGAACGCTCCGACAGCCCGCGGATGAATTCCTGCAGCGGCTCGGCGTCCTCGGGGCGGATGGGCCGCAGCACCCAGGGAATGCCGTCCGCGAAGCGGCGCACCTGCACCAGGCGGGCCGGATACGGGTGGATCGCCATATGCGGATAGCCGGCGGCCTGGGGCGATTCGCAGCCCGGCTTTTCGGTCAGGGTCATCCGCAGTCCGCCGGCCCGCAGATGGGTTTCGCCCGCGTAGAGCGGGTCGATGTCCAGGGTTTCGATGTCGGGCAGTTCCGAGACCAGCTCGGACACCAGCACCAGCGCCTGCTGCAGCGCCTCGGCCGCCATGTGCCCGATGCGCGGGGCCAGCACCTGGCGCCACAGGCGGCTGCGCTCGAACAGTTGGCGCGCCAGGAAGCCGTTGAGCGGGGGCAGGTCCACGCCGCGGTCGGACTGGGACAGCACGGCGTCCGGTCCGCCCGCGCCGAAGCGGATGACCGGGCCGAATTGGGGATCGCGCCGGACGCGGATGGCCATGGGCCTGGATTCCGGCTCGGCGGACGCCACGTCCACGGGCATATCGCGCAGCGGCACGTAGAACAGGGCCAGCAACGTGCGGATTTCGGAGCTGTTGAGTTCGCGCCGGCAATCGGCGCGCACCCGCGCCAGCACTTCGCGCGCGGCCGCCAGGTCCGGCACGTGGGTGGCGGGCTCGGGCGGCTGCGTCTGCAGCAGCAATTGCTGGTTGTAGTGGTGGGTGGCCAGCACGCCGAAGGCGTCGGCGGCCGATTCGGGCGTGCGGAAGGCCGACGTGCCGGCGTCGTCCAGCATGCGCCGCAAGGGCCGCATGCCGGCGTCGCCCATGAAACAGGTCACCACCGGCTTTTTCGCCTTGGGCGCGATCTGGGCCAGTTCGCGCGCCACGGCCGGCATGTCCGCCAGCGCGTCGGGCGCCAGCAGCACCAGCACGCCGTCCACGCCGGCGTCGTCCAGCACCGCGTCGAGGATGGCGCGGATGCGCTCCGGGGTCAGCGGCGTGAAGGTGATGACGGGGTTGGCGGTGGCCGCGTCCGGCTCCAGCATGGCGGCCAGCGCGCGCTGGGTCGCGGGCGCGAGCTCGGCGCGCAGCACGGCGGCGTCGGGGCCGATCAGGTCCATGGCCAGTTGGGGCGGCCCGCTGCCGTTGGAGATCAGCGCCACGCGCCGGCCCTTGGGCCGCCGCGTATAGCCCAGCACCTTCACCGCCGAGAAAAGCTGCACGAAGTAGCGCACCCGGACCGCACCGGCACGGCGCAGGGCGGCATCGAAGATGGCGTCGCTGCTGTCGGCGCCTGACCGGCCGGCCTTGAGCACGATCACCGGCTTGACGGAGGCCGCCGCGCGCAGCGTGCTCATGAATTCGCGGGCCGGACCCACGTCTTCGAGGTAGAGCACGATGCTGTCGGTGCGCGGATCGCTGGCCAGGTAGTCCAGCACCTTGGGCAGGCCCACCACCGCTTCGTCGCCCAGCGACACCGCGGTCGAAAAGCCGATGTGCACGTCCTCGGCCCAGTCCATGACGGCGGCCATGATGGAGCGCGACTGCGCCAGCAGCGCCACGCGCCCGGCGCGCGCCAGCACCGGATGCTGGCTGAGGTTCAGCCCGGCGTGGGGACGCTGGGCGCCGAAGGAGCGCGGGCCCAGCAGTTCGCAGCGGTTTTCCTCGGCCCAGGCCCTGCACAGCGCCTGGGTGCCGCGCGGATAAGGGTCGGGAAGCTCGTGCGGCAGCAGGATCACCGAACGGGGCGCCAGCGGCGACAGGCGGCGCAGCGTCTCCGGCAGGACCGCCGGCGACACGCAAACCAGGGCCAGATCGGGCCGTTCCCCCGCCGCCAGGCCCTGCAGGCTGCCGGGCAGGTCCGGCGCGGCGCCCCTCTCGCACGCGACCACCGTGGTTTTCGACTTGAGCGCGGGCGACAGCGAGCCCGCCGCCGGCAGGGGCCGGTCGGCAACGATCACCAGCGAACCGGGTTCGAACATCGGAGCGAGAGCGTGTCGCAGCATAGGGGTCGCGGGCCCTAATCTAAAATACCGTTCATCGTAACAAGACAAGCCCGCCATCCGCTTGATGCGGGTCCAGCCTGACGCCGTTTTGTGGCGCCGCAGCCGCTATCATTGCCATCTATGACCTCCAACGCCTCTTCCCCCATTCGTACCCGTTTCGCGCCTTCGCCCACGGGTTTCCTGCACCTGGGCGGCGCCCGCACGGCGCTGTTCTCCTGGGCCTACGCGCGCCACCACCAGGGCACTTTCGTGCTGCGCATCGAAGACACGGACGTCGAGCGCTCCACGCCGGAAGCCGTGCAGGCCATCCTGGACAGCATGGACTGGCTGGGCATGCAGCCCGATGAAGGCCCCTTCTACCAGATGCAGCGCATGGACCGCTACCGCGAAGTGGTCGCCCAGATGCTGGCCGCCGGCACCGCCTACCACTGCTACAGCTCGCCCGAGGAAGTGGAAGCCATGCGCGAAGCCGCGCGCGCCCGCGGCGACAAGCCGCGCTACGACGGCACCTGGCGCCCCGAGCCCGGCAAGACGCTGCCCGCCATCCCCGAGGGCCGCAAGCCGGTGGTGCGCTTCAAGAACCCGCAGGAAGGCGCCACCTCCTGGAACGACATGGTCAAGGGCACGATCAGCTTCGACAACACCGAGCTGGACGACCTGATCATCGCGCGCCCGGACGGCACGCCCACCTACAACTTCTGCGTCGTGGTGGACGATTGGGACATGGGCATCACCCACGTCCTGCGCGGCGACGACCACGTCAACAACACTCCCCGCCAGATCAACATCCTGCGCGCGCTGGGCGCCACGCTGCCTGAATACGGCCACGTGCCCATGATCCTGGGCCCGGACGGCGAAAAGCTGTCCAAGCGCCACGGCGCCGTCAACGTGATGGAGTACGACAACGAAGGCTACCTGCCCGAGGCCATGGTCAACTACCTGGCGCGCCTGGGCTGGAGCCACGGCGACGACGAACTCTTCAGCCGCGAGCAGCTCGTGTCGTGGTTCGACACCAAGCACCTGTCGAAGTCGGCATCGCAGTGGGATCCGAAGAAGCTGAACTGGGTCAACGCCCATTACATCAAGCAGATGGACAACGCCGAACTGGCCGAACGCGTGGCGCCGCGCGTGGCGAAGCGCGGCGGCCACCCGGAAAAGATCGACCTGCCGGGCGTCATGGGCCTCTTGAAGGACCGCGCGGAAACGCTCGAACAACTGGCCGACGGCGCCATGCTGTTCTGCGCCGAGTTCAAGGGCGCGCCCGCGGAACTGGCGGAACAGCACCTGACCGCCCCCGCGCGCGAAGCGCTGGCGGATTTCGCCCTGCGCGCCCAGGACATCGACTGGACCCGCGAATCGCTGTCCGCCCTGATCAAGGCGGTGCTGGCGGACCGCGGCATCAAGATGCCGCAACTGGCCATCCCGCTGCGCGTCGCCGTCACCGGCCAGACCCAGACCCCGGCCGTGGACGCCGTGCTGGCCCTGCTGGGCAAGGAAGCCGTACTGAAGCGCCTGGCGGGGATTTGAGTTTTGCCGGGTGCCGGACACGAGACACCTTCACAGGTGTCTGACACCCGTACGAGACGCGCTTCACTTTGCCTTGGTGCTCCCGGGTGTCTGACACCCGCAACCCAGTGTCAGACACCCGGCAAGAGCGTCTCCGCCTGGACCAGCCTTTCCTAAGGGTGTCAGACACGAGACACCTTCACAGGTGTCTGACACCCGTACGAGACGCGCTACTTTGCCTTGGTGCTCCCGGGTGTCTGACACCCGCAACCCAGTGTCAGACACCCGGCAAGGGCGTCTCCGCCTGGACCAGCCTTTCCTAAGGGTGTCAGACACGAGACACCTTCACAAGTGTCTGACACCCGTACGAGACGCGCTCTACTTTGTCTTGGTGCTCCCGGGTGTCTGACACCCGCAACCCAGTGTCAGACACCCGGCAAGAGCGTCTCCGCCTGGACCAGCCTTTCCTAAGGGGTGTCAGACACGAAACACGTTCACAGGTGTCTGACACCCGTACGAGACGCGCTTTACTTTGCCTTGGTGCTCCCGGGTGTCTGACACCCGCAACCCAGTGTCAGACACCCGGCAAGGGCGTCTCCGCCTGGATCAGCCTTTCCTAAGGGTGTCAGACACTTGTAAACGGCCTCATGTCCGACACCGCCGCATCATGCCCCAGCCGCAATCCTCGCCCGCGCCTTCAGCGCCCGGGCGAAAAACGCGCCCAGCAGCGGCAGCATCACGGCCGAACCGCCGAACAGCGCAGCCGCGCCGATTTCGTCGACCACGGCGCCCGCCAGGGCCACGCCGGCCGCCTGGCCCATGAACAGGCAGGATGCGAACCAGGCGACCGCGGTGCCGCGCGCCGAGGGCACCATCTGCGTGGCGTTCGTCTGCAGGGTGGCGTGCAGCAGGTAATAGCCGAAACCGGCCAGCACGCTGGCCAGCAGGCTCCACATCCAGACCGGCCCCAATAGATAAGACAGGAACGCCACGCCCAATACCAGCCCGCCGGCGACGGCCAGGCCGCGTTCGCCCAGGCGTTTCAGGATGGGGCCGGCCACCACGGTATAGACCAGGCCGCCCACGGCGTAGACCGCGACCAGCGCGCCCGCCGCGGTCAGCGAGATGCCGAAGCGCTCATGCAGATAGGACGGCGCGAAAGCCAGGGCGCCGAACACCAGCAGGCCTTCGACGAACACGGTCGCCAGCACCACGCGCGCCCAGGGCGTGCCCAGCACCAGGCGCGCCTGCGCCACGAAACCCTGCCTCGCCGCGCCCGCGTCGATCTGGCCCAGGCCCGAAGCGCGCTGGCGGCGCACTTCCATCAGCAGCAGCACGCCGACGATGAGGTAGCCGCAGACCAGCGCGGCGAAGGCCCAGCGCCAGCCTACGGTGTCGGCGAACAGGCCGCCGGCCAACTGGCCCGCCGACATGCCCAGGATGGTGCCGGTCAGGAAGCGCGCCAGCGTCGCCTGGCGGCGTTCGTACGGAACGTTGTCGCCGATCCAGGCCATCGACAGCGGCACGATGCCCGCCCCGGCCGCGCCCGACAGCACGCGGCAGAACACCAGCACGTCCAGGGAACCGGCCATCACGGCGCCGGCGCTGCCCAGCGCGCAGGCGAAGGTCGCCACGCTGACGACGCGGTACTTGCCGTAGCGGTCGCCCAGCGGGCCGAAGAACATTTGCAGCACGCCGTAGGCCACCGCGAACGCGGTCACGGCGCGCGCGGCCTGCCCCGTGGTGGTGCCGAATTCCGCCGCCAGTTGCGGCAACATGGGATCACAGATGCGGAACGCGCTGGCGCTGACGAAGGCGGCCAGGGCAAGCAGCGCGATCGCGCGCGCTTCGGAGGACAGGGCGGGCATGGATTACCGGCAGCGAGGCTATGAGCGAAGACCGCACCTTACCGCAGCCCGGCCGTCTTGGCGAAACCGCCGGGCGGAATGTCCGCCTGGCGCGCCCATCAGTACGGCAGGCGATAGCCCGCCGGCATGCGGCGAGCGGTCACGACCTGGCCGCCGCTTTTCAGTTCGCGCAGCGTCAGCCTGGCCTGCTCGACCTTTTCGACGCGATAGCGGTTGAGATAGATGGGATCCTTGGCGTCCACGGGCTCGCCGGCGGATTTGGTGGTCTGCATCGTATAGATGCCGTCCACCACCGTCCAGCAACCGGTTTCGCGCAGCGCGGGACGCGTCTTGCGGCCGATTTTCAACAGGGATTCGTAGGCCATGGTGCCATCGGCGGACAACACGATCAGCGATTGCAGATCGCCGCTGACGTCGCGCGGCCGCGAATTCGAAAGCCAGGTGCCGATCATGGGATCGCCGCTCTTGGCGGGCACGCATGCCACCGGCTTGGGCGGTTCCGCAGGCTGGGCCTCGGTGATGGTGGCGGGCTTCCTGGCGGCGCAGCCCGCCAGGATCAGAACGGCGCAGGCGATGCCGGCCGAACGCAAATACACACTGCTCATGACTTCCTCAACACGTCTGTCGACGCGCCGCGCCGATCACATCGGCGCCCCCTTCGCGCAGCAAACACTCCGCACTCTAAAGAGGCGCCAGGGAAGAATCAACGGCGATCCGCGCGGTGTGCAATTGCGCAACAGTCCGCGCGGGAAAGGCCCGGTTTTAGCGCCGGAAACCGCAAAAATGCGTTGGTTTCAAGCGACACTGCGGCCGCTGCGCAGGGCCTTTGCGCGCAGCATTTCCTCCATGCGCGCGGCGGCCGGCGACAGGCTGCGTCCGGCCAGGCGGGTGATGCCCAATTCGCGTTCGATGCGCGGCCGCGCCAGCGGCACGAACGCCAGCCCCGGCGAGTCCGGCGGCACGCCCAGCCGCGCCAGCACGGTCACGCCCACGCCGCGTTCCAGCATCGCCAGCAGCGACATCATGTTGGACACGAACACCTGCCGGTCCAGCATGAAGGCCGCTTGCGGATAGCCGGCAAGCTGGCGATGCGCGATGGTGCCCACCAGCGGCAGGCCGGCGATCTCGCGCCAGGTCACCGACTTGCGCCCCGCCAGCGGATGGCCGCGGTGGCAGACCAGCCCGAAAGCGTCGCGCAGCAAGGGCTCGAACGACAGCCGGCGGTCCTGCGATACCGGACTGCACACCCCCAGTTCGACCTCGCCCGCCAGCACCATGCGCTCCACGCCTTCGGAGTTGTCGTCGAACAGGCGCAACGCCACGGCGGGATAGCGTTCGCGGTACGCCGCCACCAGCTCGGGCAGCCAGTGCGTGGCCACCGTCGCGACCGAGGCCATGGTCAGCGTGCCCGCGCCGTTGCCGGCCAGCCCGGCGAGCGCGCCGGCCACGCGGTCGTGATGCTCGACCAGCTCGCGCGCCAGCGGCAGGCAGTCCTGCCCGAAGCGCGTCAGCGTGTTGCGGTTGCCGCGCTCGAACAGCGGCTGGCCCAGCCGCTGCTCCATTTCGCGGATGGACAGGGACAACGCCGGCTGCGAGCGGAACGCGCGCGCCGCCGCGGCGCGGAAGCTGCGCAGCTCGGCCACCAGCAGAAAATGCCGGTAGTGGGCGATCGAGAGGTCTGGGTGGGCGGGCATGCTGGGCGACTGATTTGAAAAGCTTATCTAAGCATTGGAAAAATAAAGTTTTCTGATCATAGGCCGGCACTTAAGATGGCCGCAACATGAACGCCCCTATCCTCTCTTCCCTGCTCCCCGACGCCGGCGCGGATCCGCTGGACTTCAGCCTGGCCGACCGGCTGCCCGCAAGAACCGCCGGCCGCGGCCGGCTGCTGCTAGGCGCCCGCCCGCGCGACGGCAGGCCCGGCCTGCTGTTCGTGCCGGGCGCCTACCACGGCGCCTGGTGCTACGCGCATTACCTGGCTTATTTCGCCGCCGCCGGCCTGGCCTGCGCCGCGCTGGACACGCGCGGCCATGGCGCGCTGCCGCAAGACGCGGACTTCGCCTCCACGACCATCGCCGACCTGGGCCGGGACGTCGCCGACGCGCTGGACGCGCTGCCTGGCCCCGCCGTGGTGGTGGGCCACAGCATGGGCGCCCTGCCCGCGCTGCTGGCCGCGCGCCAGCGCGCGGTGGCCGGCGTCGTGCTGCTGGCGCCCTCGCCGCCCGGCGACCTGCCGGGCGCGCTGGCCCTGCCGCCGGTCCCCGACACCGTGCCCCGCGCCGCGCCCGACGCCGCCGAGATCCGCGCCCGCTTCCTGGCGACGGCGCCCGGCCGCGACGTCGGCGCGGTCGTCCGGCGCCTGCGCGCCGAAAGCCCGCAGGTGCTGAACGACCGCTACCTGCTGCGCGTGGCGATCGGCGCCGCCCCCATCGGCGCGCCCGGCCTGTGCCTGGAAGCCGGCCTGGACACCCATGACCGGCATCCGCCCGGCCAGGACCTGGCCATCGCGCGCCGCTACGGTTTTTCCCACGCCGTGCTTGCAGGACAGCCGCATTGCATGATGTACGCGGACGACTGGCAAGCCAGCGCCGGCGCCATCCTGGCATGGCATCGCGCGCAATTCGGCTGACAACGACAACAGCGCAACCGCGCAAGAACGCAACCAGGAGACAAACATGTCCATTTCCCGCCTACTCCGTCCGGCGCTGATCGGCGCCGGACTGCTGCTGGCCGCCTCGGCGCAGGCCGCCGGCTGGCCCGAGAAGCCCGTGACCCTCATCGTGCCATCGGCCGCCGGCGGCGCGGCCGACCTGACGGCGCGCACCTTCGCCCAGTACCTGGGCGAGCGGACCGGCCAGACCGTCGTCGTCGAGGACCGTCCCGGCGCGGGCGGCATCGTCGGCACCCAGGCCGCCCGGAACGCCGCGCCGGACGGCTATACCTTCCTGCTGTCCACGAACTCCACCCACGCCGCCAACCAGTTCCTGTACAAAAGCCTGCCCTACGACGCGCAAAAGGATTTCCAGCAGGTCGGCCTGCTGGGCACCTTCGGCACGGTCGGCGTCGTGGCGCCGGGCAGCCCCTACCGCACGGTGCCCGAGCTGGTGGACTACGCCAGGAAGCACCCCGGCGAAGTCTTCTTCGGCTACTACAGTTCGTCCTCGCAAGTGCCGTCCGAACTGTTCAAGCAACGCGCGGGCATCGAGATCACCGGCGCGGCATACAAGAACATCACGCAGATCATCACCGACCTGCGCGGCAAGCAGATCAGCTTCGCCTTCGTGGACTACCTGACGGCCATGGGCCAGATCGACGGCAAGGGACTGGTCCCCATCGCCGTCACGGGCGCGCAGCCGCAGCCGGCCTGGCCCAATGTGCCGACCATGGCGACCTACTATCCGGATTTCGTCGTGGCCGGCTGGCTGGGCCTGTCCGCGCCCGCGGGCACGCCGCCGGACATCGTGGCGAAGATGAACGCCCACCTGCAGGCGGCGGTCCGGGACGAAGCCACCGCGGGCAAGCTGCGCGCGCTCGGCCTGACGCCCGAATCGATGGACGTGGCGCGCTTCGACGCCTTCGTGAAGGAAGACACGGCGCGCTGGAAGGAATGGATCCGCATCTCCGGGATCCAGCCCCAATAAGCGGCCCATTCGTCTGCGCGCGCTTCCTCTCTATATAAAAGAGGAAGCGCGGGCCGCTTCTACAGCGGCAGGCGCTGCTCGTGCTTGATCTCGCGCAGCGCCACGATAGTGCGCGTCTGGCGGATGCCCGGCATATTGAAAAGGAACCGGTGCAGGAAGCGGTCGTACGCTTCCGGGCTTTCCACCAGGATCTTCAAGAGGAAGTCCGAGTCCCCCGTGACCGCGTAGCACTCCAGGATCTCGGGCGCGTCGCGCACCGAGCGCTCGAAGTTCTCGACCGTGTTCGCGGAATGCCGCTCCAGGCTGATCTGCGCAAACATGCAGCCCAGCCCCACCTTGCTGCGGTCCACCTGCGCGCTGTAGCCCTGGATCACCCCGCTGGCCTCCATCGCCTTCACCCGCCGCCACACCGGCGCGGCCGACAGGCCGACCTTCTCCGACAGTTGCTGCGCCGAGGCCCGGCCGTCCTCTTGCAGGGCCTTGAGGATGCCGATATCGGTCTTGTCCATCTTTTGTCTCCTGGTTTTATCGAATACGAAACGTTCATTTCGAATTATAGGGATAGCACGATCCAAAAACGCAATAAACCTGATCCCTCGCGAACCTATCATGGTGCCGAAACCAGGAGTATTCACCATGGACGGTACCCCCGCCGCCGAACCGCAGTTGGACCTCGACTACCAGCTCGCCGACAACCTCACCCGGACCTCCGGCCGCATCTTCCTGACCGGCACGCAGGCGCTGGTGCGCGTCATGCTCACCCAGCGCCGGCGCGACCGCGAGCGCGGCCTGAACACGGCCGGCTTCGTCTCGGGCTACCGCGGCTCGCCGCTGGGCGGAGTGGACATGGCCATGTGGAAGGCGCAAAAGGCGCTGGACGCCAACCAGATCAGCTTCCTGCCCGGCATCAATGAAGACATGGCGGCCACCGCCGTCATGGGCACGCAGCAGGCCGGCGTGCGCAGCGACCGCAATGTCGATGGCGTGTTCGCGATGTGGTACGGCAAGGGTCCGGGCGTGGATCGCGCCGGCGACGCGCTGCATCACGGCAACGCCGCGGGCGCATCGCGCAACGGCGGCGTGCTGGTGGTGGTGGGCGACGATCACACGGCCGTCTCGTCCTCGATCCCGCATGCCAGCGAAGCCTCGCTGATCGGCTGGCAGATGCCCATCGTGCACCCCGCGTCGATCGACGAATACGAAACCTTCGCGCTGTGGGGCTGGGCCCTGTCGCGCTATTCGGGCACCTGGGTCGCCTTCAAGGCGGTGTCCGAGACCATCGAAAGCGGGCACTCGTTCACGCCCGCCCCCCTCGCGTCCTACGACATGCCCGCCGATCCGGACCTGCCGCCCGAATCGCTGGAGTATTCGGCGCGCGACTTCCTGTCGCTGGCGGTCGAGACGCGCATGAACCTGCGCATGAAAGCGGTCGCCGCGTTCGCGCGCCGCCACAGCATCGACCGCCTGGCCTGTCCGGCGCCCAAGGCCGCCGTCGGCATCGTCACGGTGGGCAAGGCGCACCTGGACACCATGGAAGCGCTGTCGCGCCTGGGCGTGGACACCGTCACCGCCAACGCGCCCGTCCGCATCTACAAGCCCGGCCTGACCTGGCCGCTGGATGCCGGCCGCCTGCTGGAATTCGCGCGCGGCCTCTCGCACATCCTGGTGATCGAGGAAAAGGGCGCGGTGGTCGAAAGCCAGATCAAGGACCTGCTGTTCAATCTGCCGGACCGCCCCTCGGTCACGGGCAAGAAGGGCTTCGACGGCGAGCCCATGGTGCCGTCGGCGGGCCAGTTGCGCCCGTCGCTGCTGGCGCGTCCGCTCGCCGGCTGGCTCGCCCGCGCCGCGGGCCTGCCGCCGGCGGCCGACCTGTCCGCCTTCGACTGCCAGGCCCCGCTGTCCAACGACGCCGACGGCATGCGCCGCCGCCCCTATTTCTGTTCGGGCTGTCCGCACAGCACCTCGACCAAGGTGCCCGAGGGCAGCCAGGCGCTGTCCGGCGTGGGCTGCCACTACATGGCCGCCTGGATGGACCGCGACACCGGCGGCCTGACCCAGATGGGCGGCGAAGGCGTGGACTGGATCGGACTGTCGCGCTACACCAAAATGCCCCACATCTTCCAGAACATGGGAGAAGGCACCTACTACCACTCGGGCTATCTGGCCATCCGCCAGGCGGTGGCCGCGCGCGCCAACATCACCTACAAGATCCTGTTCAACGACGCCGTGGCGATGACCGGCGGCCAGCCCGTCGACGGCCCGATCTCCGTGCCGCAGATCTGCCAGCAACTGCGCGGCGAGAACGTGGCGCGCATCGTCGTGACCAGCGACGAGCCCGAGAAGTACCAGGGCGTGGACCTGGGTCCGGGCATCAAGGTGCACCATCGCCGCGAACTCGACGCCCTGCAGCGCGAACTGCGCGAGATCCCCGGCGTGACCGTGCTGATCCACGACCAGACCTGCGCGGCCGAAAAGCGCCGCCGCCGCAAGAAGAACCAGTTCCCCGACCCGGCACGCCGCATGCTGATCAACAGCGCGGTGTGCGAAGGCTGCGGCGACTGCGGCGTGCAGTCGAACTGCCTGTCGGTGGTGCCGCTGGAGACGCCGTACGGCCGCAAGCGCGCCATCGACCAGTCCAGTTGCAACAAGGATTACTCGTGCGCGGAAGGCTTCTGCCCCAGCTTCGTCTCGGTCATGGGCGGCAAGCCCAGGAAGAGCGCCGCGCCCAAGGCCGACCAGGAGCGCCTGCAGCGACTGATCGCGCAATTGCCCCTGCCGGCCGCGCCCGCGCTGGAACAGCCGTACCGCCTGCTGGTCGCGGGCATGGGCGGCACCGGCGTCATCACCATCGGCGCCATCGTGTCGATGGCGGCGCATCTGGAAGGCCTGTCGGCCGCCGTGCTGGACCTGACCGGCCTGGCGCAGAAGGGCGGCACGGTAGTCAGCCATATCCGGCTGGCGCCCGCGGGCGCGCCGGACGGCCCCGTGCGCCTGGACTGGCAGCAGGCGGACGCGGCGATCCTGTGCGACCCGGTGGCGTCCGTGGCGCCGGACTCGCTGGGCGCGCTGCGCCGCGGCCATACCCAAGTCACCGTCAACACCTATGTGGCGCCGGTGTCCGAGTTCACGCGCAACCCGGATGCCGCCATGCGGCCCGAGGCGCTGCTGGCCAAGATCCGCCACGCAGCGGGCGAATCCAACACGGCCGAGATCGACGCGCACGCCGCCGCGCTGGCGCTGTTCGGCGACAGCATCCTCTCCAATATGTTCATGCTGGGCTATGCGTGGCAGCGCGGCGGCGTGCCGCTGTCGCAGGCCGCCATCTACCGCGCCATCGAGCTCAACGGCGTGGCGGTGGCGGCCAATCGCGCCGCCTTCGACAGCGGCCGCCTGGCCGCCCACCAACCCGACGCGCTGGGCGCCGCGCTGCGGCCCGCCGCCCAGGTGGTGCAACTGCACGTGCCCGAGACCTTCGAGCGCGCCGTGGCCCGGCGCATCGAGGATCTGACCGCCTACCAGGACGCCGCCTATGCCCGGGAATTCCAGGCCGTGGTCGAGGCCGTGGCGGCGCGCGAGCGCGAACTGGCGCCCGACGCCAAATCCCCGCGCCTGGCCATGGCGGTGGCCCGCGGCCTCTTCAAGCTCATGGCCTACAAGGACGAGTACGAAGTGGCGCGGCTCTATACCGGCGAGTCGTTCCAGGCGCAGTTGCAGGGCCAGTTCGAAGGCGACTACAGCCTGCGCTTCCACATGGCGCCCCCCGTCTTCGCGCGCAAGGATCCGCGCACCGGCGTGCCGCGCAAGATGACGCTGGGCCCGCGCACCCTGACGGCGCTGAAAGTGCTGGCGCGCCTGAAGGGCCTGCGCGGCACCTGGCTCGATCCCTTCGGCCGCACCGCCGAACGCAAGATGGAACGGGCGCTGGTCCGCGAGTACCGCCAGACCATAGACCAGTTGCTTGTGGGGTTGAACCGGGACAATATTTCCCAAGCGGCTACAATCGCCGCCCTTGCAGAAACCATCCGCGGCTTCGGCCACGTGAAGGCGGCGAACGTCGAGAAGTATCGGACGGAATTGAGCCGATTGATGCAAAGCTATACGGCGCCTGCCCCGCGCGACATGCCCCTGCGGAAGACCGCATAAACATTCGCTCCGAGCGGCAACATCCTGGGCGCGCCTTGCTGGGCGCGCCTAGTGCATTTAGTAACAATCTTTTGTGAGCATCGTCACATCTTCTTCTTGTCCCTGTCGTACTCGATCACTAGAATTAGTGTCCATCGAGGGATGCTACACTATATGTTGTGGTCGCTAAGCGCCGATTCTCGTCGGCCACGCCCTTTGGACTAGCCCGTCCAGGCGTCGCGATTCCCCTCAAAAGACCCGATTTCGTACCGGACATGGCCCCGTCATGTCGTCATCTACGCGCTTTTCGCACAGGAGCTTCCATGCAGACTACGATCGCCTCTGTGACCCGGCCTTCGGCCGTGCCGCCCTCGCAAACCGATTCTCCCGCCGACAACGGCGGGCAATGGGCCAGCTACAACATCATTCGCCGCAATGGCTCGGTGGTCGGGTTCGAACCCAACAAGATCGCCATCGCCATGACCAAGGCGTTCCTGGCCGTGAACGGCGGCCAGGGCGCTGCGTCCGCCCGCGTGCGCGAACTGGTGGAAACGCTGACCACCCAGGCCGTCAACGCGCTGGTGCGCAACCGCCCCGGCGGCGGCACCTTCCATATTGAAGACGTCCAGGACCAGGTCGAACTGGCGCTGATGCGCTCGGGCCAGCACGACGTCGCCCGCGCCTACGTGCTGTACCGCGAAAAGCGCACGCAGGAACGCGCCGCGGCCGCCGCCGCCGAAGGCCAGGAGAAGGCCGCCGCCGCTCCGCAGGAACACGTGCTCAACGTGACCGACGCCGGCGTGCGCCGTCCGCTGAACCTGGCTGAACTGCGCGCCACCATCGAAGCCGCCGGCGAAGGCCTGGCCGAATTCATCGACACCGAAGCCATCCTGAAGGAAACGGTCAAGAACCTGTACGACGGCATCCCCGTCGACGAAGTGTTCAAGTCCGCCATCCTGTCGGCGCGCGCGCTGGTCGAAAAAGACCCGGCCTACAGCCAGGTCACCGCCCGCCTGCTGCTGCACACGATCCGCAAGGAAGTGCTGGGCGAAGAAGTCTCGCAAGACGGCATGGCCGCCCGCTACGCCGAATACTTCCCCTCCTTCATCGCGCGCGGCATCGAAGGCGGCCTGCTGGCCCCCGAACTGGCCAGCTATGACCTGGCCAAGCTGGGCCACGCCCTGAACGCCAAGCGCGACCTGCAATTCGGCTACCTCGGCCTGCAGACGCTGTACGACCGCTACTTCCTGCACATCCGCGGCACCCGCATCGAACTGCCGCAGGTGTTCTTCATGCGCGTGGCCATGGGCCTGGCGCTGCGCGAAACCGACCGCGAAACCCGCGCCATCGAGTTCTACGAGATCCTGTCCTCGTTCGACTTCATGAGCTCGACGCCGACGCTGTTCAACTCCGGCACCCTGCACTCGCAACTGTCGTCGTGCTACCTGACCACCGTGTCGGACGATCTGGAAGGCATCTACGACGCCATCAAGGAAAACGCGCTGCTGGCCAAGTACGCCGGCGGCCTGGGCAACGACTGGACCCCGGTGCGCGCGCTGCGCAGCCACATCAAGGGCACCAACGGCGAAAGC
>Ga0222427_100891_pt1 | contig 22230 bp, 24 predicted proteins | sample 2B20Ametagenome_FD_182890 | JGI IMG/M metagenome (GOLD analysis project Ga0222427, IMG submission 182890) | Enriched microbial communities from leaf-cutter ant dump, University of Wisconsin, Madison, United States - 2B20A (version 2) | ecosystem: Environmental > Terrestrial > Nest > Insects nest...
ACCGAGAACTTGCCGTCCTTGTCGGTCTTGAGCTGGATCTCGCCGACCTTGTCGCGATAGCGGCTGCCGCCGGGCACGACGTTGACTTCCAGCTCGGCGGCGGGCTTGCCGTCCAGCAGCATCTGGAAGGTGGCGGGCTCGTCCGTGAACAGGTCGTTCGGATGGGTGACGGGGGCCAGCTCCAGGCCGCGGCCGACCGGCTTGACGGCGGTCGGCTTGCCGGCGGTCACGAAGGTTTCGACGCGGCCCAGGCTCTGGGAGATTTCCAGTTCGTCGGCCTTGGCGGGCACGGCCTGGGCCAGGCCTTCGGCTTTGCCGAAATAGCGCTTGGGCTTGCCGTCTTCCTTCCAGCGCGCGAACACGCCGTCGTTGACCACCGCAACGCGGTAGGTGCCGCTCTGCTTGAGCTGCAGGTCGAAGGTGCTGCGCAGCTTGCCGCGGTTGAGGTTCTCGGCTTCGGCGGGGTTGCCGTCGGGCGCGGTCACGGCCAGGCCGTCCAGGCGCAGCGGCGCGTGGTTGAAATAGAACTTGTCGTTGCCGACGGCGGCGTCGACCGTGATCCAGCTATCGGTGCCGGACAGCACCGTCGAGGACGGCACGATCCAGACGTCATGCGCCTGGGCGGCAAAGGGCAGGCACAGCGCCAGGGCGGCGGCCAGTTTGGCGGCGGATTTCATCGTTGCGTTCCTAGAGTCAGGGTTTCAGGTCGAGCGCGATGGCGCCCAGTTCGTGTTCGCCGCGGACCGTCAACTGCTCGGCCTTTTGCGGCGGCCATTGGAAGGGGATGCGCAGCAGTTCGCGGCCGCCGACTTCGCGCGCCGCTTCCACCACCACGGCGTACTGGCCGGGCTTGAGCTGAGACAAGGGCTTGCTGGCGGCGTCGAAGCTCAGCGCATGCTTGCCCACGGGCTTGGTCGCGCCGCTGACGCCGTCCACCGGGAACTGCTGGTTGCGGCCGCTGCGGCGCCACCACTGGCGCATGTCCTTGAGCCACTCGGTGCCTTCGTTATTCTTCTTGGCCACGTCGTACCAGACCGCCAGGTCGGTGGCGACGCTCTGGTCGGGGTTCTCGATCCAGATCGCCACGTAGGGGCGGTGGTACTCGGCCACGTCGAGGCGCGGGACCTCGATGGACAGGCCGATGTCGGCCGCGTAGGCCGTTCGGGCGATCAGGCCGGCCAGCAGGGCCGACAACAATAGCTTGCGCATGGAAGTCTCCAGGGCGGATCGATGGAATCAATGAATGAAGAGCAGGGCCAGCACGACCGGGATCACCACGCCCAGCCCCACCATGGGCCAGGTCGCGCTGCGGTTGCCGGCATGCATCTTCAGCAGCACCAGCCCGGTCAGCGAAAAGACCAGACAGGCGACGGCGAAGATGTCCAGGAACCAGCTCCAGGCCAGGCCGGTGTTGCGGCCTTTGTGCAGATCGTTCAGGTACGAGATCCAGCCGCGGTCGGTGCGCTCGTATTCCACCTCGCCGCTGGCCAGGTCGATGGACAGCCAGGCATCGCCGCCGGCGCGCGGCAGCGACAGGTAGATCTCGTCGGGGGACCACTCGGCGGACCTGCCGGCCGTGGCGGCGTCCAGCGTATCGTCCAGCCATTGCGCCACGGGGGCGGGCAGCGGCGCCTTTTTCTGCGCGGGCGGGGGGGACAGTTGCGCCAGCACGGCGGCGGGCAACTGGGCCTGGCGGCTGGTCACCACCGCCTTGGCCTCGATGTGCGAGGCGTTGTTCAGGGTCAGGCCCGTCACCGCGAACAGCAGCATCCCCAACAGGCACAGCGCCGAGCTGATCCAATGCCATTGGTGCAGCGTCTTGAGCCAGTAGGCCCGGCGGCGAGGGGTGGGTTGACTGTCCATGGGATATCGGGTGAAAGCCCGCGGATTCTAGCATTTAATGAGAATGACTCTTATAAATGCCGCGCTTGGCGCGGCAAGGAAATTTCAATCGGTTTCGACGCCGCGGCGGGGGTCGGAACGGCTCGCGGCATGGCGCCTGCGCGCCGGCGGCGATAAGATAGGCCACCCGTTACAAACACCGGAGGTCGTCATGCTTGAACAGCAAGTCGCGGATCACATCGGTCGTCATTGGGGTTGGGTGGCATTGCGCGGCGTCGTCGCCATCCTGTTCGGCCTTATGGCCATGTTCATGCCAGCCATCACGCTGTCCGCCCTGGTGCTGGTGTGGGGCGCTTTCGCGCTGGTGGACGGCGTGCTGGCCTTGGTCGCCGGCGTGCGCATCCGGGACAACGGCAAGCCGCTATGGGCGCTTATCGTCGTGGGCCTGCTGGGCATCGCGGCCGGCGTCGTCACTTTTCTCTGGCCGGGACTGACGGCGCTGGTCCTGCTCTACATCATCGCGATCTGGGCGCTGGTGTCCGGCGTGTTCCAGATCATCGCTGCCGTCCGTTTCCGCAAGGAAATCCGCAACGAATGGCTACTGGGCCTGTCGGGCGTGGTGTCGGTGCTGTTCGGCGGCATGCTCATCATGCAGCCGGGGGCGGGCGCGCTGGCGCTGGTCTGGGTCATCGGCATCTACGCCGTGTTTTTCGGCATACTCCTGCTGGTCTTTTCCTTCCGACTCAGGCAGCACAATTCGGCCTGATACCCGATGTCCGTATACCAAACCCTGATCCCCCTGAATTTCCTGGCCGTGGGCCTGGGCGCCATACTGGGCGCCTGGGCCCGCTGGCTGGTCGGCCTGTGGCTGAACGTGGAGTCCTGGCCTTGGGGCACCTTCGCGGTGAACCTGGCCGGCGGTTATCTGGTGGGGCTGGTGCTGGCGCTGGTGGCCGCGCATCCCGAGTGGCCGGCCTGGGTGCGGCTGGGCGCGATCACGGGTTTCATGGGCGGCTTGACCACGTTCTCGACCTTCTCGGCGGAAACGGTGGCCATGCTGGAACGCGGCGCCTACGGCACCGCGCTGGCCTACGCCGGCTCCAGCCTGGCGGGTTCGCTGCTGCTGACGGCGGCGGGCCTGGCCACCGCCAGCCTGCTGCGCTAGCTGCGGGCGCGTTTCCGGGCCGAGGCCGAGGCCGTCACGGGATCGGGCCCGGCCGCGCGCTCGCGCGTCGGCGCGGCGGCGGGCAGCCAGGTGGGCTGGCCGGGCGTGTCGTGGGCTTGCATGTTCATGCGGTATTCATAGCGGTCGGGGCGGTACAGGGCATGCAGCCATTCGACCGGGCGGTCCGACGCATCGCGCACCACGCGATGCAGGCTGAGCAGGGCCGAACCCACCGGCACATCGAGCAGCTCGGCCACGCCGGGCTCGGCCAGCACCGCCGACATCGACTGCTCGGCGCGCGCCACCCGCAAGCCCAGGTCGCGAAAAATGGCCAGCAGCGGTTTGGTCCCCAGGTCCTCGCGGCGTATGCGCCGGCCGATGTCGCCGGGCACGTAGGTGGTGAGGTGCGAGAATGGCTGGCCCTCGTGGCTGCGCACCCGCAGCGCGCGCTGCACCGGGGCGCCCACGGCCACTTCCAGGCGCGCCGCCACCAGGGGCGGCGCCGGCGCGGTATCGAGTTCCAGCAGGCGCACCTGGGTGTGCATGCCCATGCGGGCCAGGTGCGCCATCAGGGAGTCGATGTCGGCGCCGTTCTGCGGGGCCGACAACTGCGCATGGCCGGCGGCGAAGGTGCCGCGCCCTTGGCGGCGCACGACCAGGCCGTCGGATTCCAGCCTATCGAGCGAACGCCGTATGGTCAGGCGCGACACGCCGTATTCGGCCGCCAGGGCATTTTCGCCGGGCATGGCCGTGTCCTCGGCAAAGCCGCCCGCCTGCAGTCGTTGCTTCAGCAGCAGATACACCTTGTGATAGAGAGGCAGCGGGCTTTCGGACACGGCGGAACTCCAGGCAGGAAAAAAATCAATCGACCGTGGCGCCGGTGAATTTGACGGTCTCGGCGTAGCGCTCGATGTCTTTGCGTACGAAGTCCCCCAGTTCCTCCGGGCTGCTGCTGACCGCGCTGGCGGCCTCGCGCTCGAGCAACTGGCGGAACTCGGGCGTATCGACCGCCTTGCGCGCCGCGGCATTGAGCGCCGCGAGCGTCTTGGGCGGCAGCTTGGCCGGGCCGAACAGGGCGAACCACGCATTCGATTCGAAGCCCGTGATGGTATCGCCTATGGGCGGCACGCCGGGAAACTGGGGCAGCGCCTGCGGGCTGGTGACGCCCAGCGCCTTGAGCGCGCCGCTCTTGATGTGCGGCAGGGCATTGAGCGAACTGGCGAACATCATGTCCACCTGGCCGCCCAGCAGATCGGTGATGGCTGGCGCCGTGCCCTTGTAGGGCACGTTCAGGATGTCCAGGCCGGCCATCATCTTCATGCGCTCGCCGGCCATGTGCAATGACGACCCGATGGCGCCCAGCGCCATGGTGTATTTGCCCGGGCTGGCCTTTACCGCCGACACGAACTCCGGCATGGTCCGGGCCGGGAAGTCCTTGCGCGCGACCAGCACGCTGGGCACGTTGGCCAGCATGCTGATCGGAGTGAAATCGCGCACCGGATCGAACGGCAGGCTGCGGTACAGGGAGGCGTTGATGGAAAAGCTGGTGAACGTGACCAGCAGGGTGTTGCCGTCGGCCTTGCTCTTGGCGACGTAGTCCGCTGCGATGTTGCCGCCCGCGCCCGGCTTGTTCTCGACCAGCACGGTGCGGGCCAGGTCCTGCGACATGCGCTGCGCGATGCTGCGCGCCACGGTATCGGTGGTGCCGCCCGGCGGCGCGCCCACGACCAGCTTGATGGCGTCGCCCTGCGCCAGGGCGGGGGCCAGCGGCAATGCCAGCGCGCTCCACAGCGCGCAGCCCGCGCCGATGCGATGCAATCCCTGCATGGTTTGTCTCCTGATATGTTGTATTGATGACAATACAAGTATATCGGGCCGGCGGGCGGGCGCCAGATAAGTCAGACGGAGCGGCGGGACGCGGGACGGGCGAGTCAGCCTAGACGTCCTGCGCCTTGGCGTATTCCACCACGGCGATGTCGCGAAAGGCCTGGATCAGCGCCAGCCGCGGCGATACGCGCGACCAGATCAGGCCGAAACGGCGCGGTTCGCAATGCGCGGGCAGCGGCAGCGTCAGCAGGCCCAGGCGTTCGATCGCGCCGTTGGTCGAGCGCGGCAGGATGGCGACGCCGAGGTCCCGGCTCACCATGACCGCGATCGATTCGATCGCGTTCAGCTCGAAGCGTTCGCGCGGCGTAATGCCGGCGCGCCGCAGGTAGTCTTCGACGTGGCGTCCGCTCCAGTCGTTGCGCTGATAGCGGATGAACGGCTCGGCGGTCAGCAGCTTGTGCGGATGCCGGCCCGCGTGGCGGGGAGCGGCCGCCAGCATATAGGGCTCCTCGCGCAGCAACTGCCAGCCCAGGCTCTTGGACAGGGGATAGGGCGCCTCCAGCGCGATCGCGGCATCGAGTTCGCCGCTTTCGATGGCGGGATAGAAGCGCGCCGAGTGTCCGGGCTGGATTTCCACGCTGATCAAGGGATGGCGCCTGACCAGGTGTTCCAGGATGGCCGGCACCATGGAATTCAGCGCCGTATTGCCGGCGCCCAGCCGCAGCTCGCCCATCATTTCATCGGACCGGGCCAGATAGCGGATCTTTTCGATGCGTTCCAGGACCTCGCGCATCGGTCCGAGCAGTTCGATGGCCTTGGCGGTCAGGTGCACCGTGCGGCCGGCGCGCGCGATCAGCGGTACCCCCAGGTCCTGTTCGAGCTTGCGCAGTTGCTGCGCGACGGCGCCATGCGTAAGCCCGAGGCGGCGAGCGGCCTCGGCCATGGAGCCATGCTGGGCCACGGCGGCCAGCGTGCGCAGGAGTTCGGTGTTCATAATGATAGATATTCTATCTTTTCATCGTAGCCCGGCTTTCCCCTGGCGCGCTTCGGCGGGGTCACAATGCGCCCAGGAGATATCGATGAGAAGCAAGCTTTTTGTTCCCGCCTCGCGCCCGGAATTGTTCGAAAAAGCCTTCGCCAGCCTGGCGGACGCCCTGTCCTTCGATCTGGAGGATGCGGTGGCGCCGGCACGCAAGCAAGCCGCGCGGGAAGGCCTGGCGGAGTGGCTCGGTTCGCCCGCCTTTGGCGCGGCCCAAGCCCAACATCGCAAGAAAATTATCGTTCGCGTGAACGCGGCCGACACCGCGCACTTTGCCGACGACCTGGACGCGCTGGGCCGCCTGCCCATCGATGTGCTGAACCTGCCCAAGGTCGAGAGCGCCGTCGCCCTGCAAGCCGACGTCGCCCGGGCCATCGCGGCCGACTTCCGGGGCGAGTTCCTGGTTACCGTGGAAACGCCGCGGGCGCTGGCCTGCGCGCCGGAGCTGGCGGGCGCGCATCCGCGTGTCGCCGGCCTGCAACTGGGGCTGGCCGACTTGTTCGAGCCGCTGGGCATCGACCGCTATCAGCCCGAGACGCTGCGCGCGGTGATGCTGGCCTTGAGGCTGGGCGCGGGTTGCGCCGGCAAGTACGCCATGGACGCCGCCTATGCCCGCGTGCGCGACGCCGATGGGTTCCGCGCCGAGGCGCGGCTGGCGCGATCCCTGGGTTTCCTGGGCAAATCCTGCGTGCACCCCAGCCAGGTCGCCATCGCCAACGAAGTGTTCGGTTTCAGCGCGGAAGAGATCGAGGCGGCGGAACGGATCGTTGCCGCCAGCCGCGAGCAGGACGGGGTGGGCGCATTCCTGCTGGACGGGAAGATGATCGACGCGCCTTTCGTGCGCCGCGCGCAGGACATGCTGCTGGCCGCGGGCCGGCCCGCCTGAACCGGGCCGATGGCGAGCGCGGCGCGACCCAACGTTATTCGAGAGATAGGCACGATGGAACATGAAATTTCCGCCCGACTTCCGCTGGAAGGCGTCAAGGTCCTGGACCTGAGCGCCTACATCGCGGGCCCCTACGGCTGCACATTGCTGGGCGACATGGGTGCGGACGTGATCAAGGTCGAACCGCCCGAGGGCGACAACCTGCGCAAGTATCCCTCGACCCTGGCCGCCGAGAGCCGCGCCTTTCTGGGCATCAACCGCAACAAGCGCGGCCTGTGCCTGGACCTGAAGAGTGCCGCCGGCCATGAGGTCCTGGTCAGGTTGGTGCGCGAGGCCGACGTGCTGGTCCACAATTTCAGGCCGGGCGTGCCGGAACGGCTCCGTATCGACTTCGCCACACTCTCGGCGGTCAACCCGCGCCTGATCTACTGCGCGATGACCGGTTACGGCGCGGCCGGCCCCATGGCCCGCCACGCGGGCTACGACCAGGTGCTGCAGTCCATGACGGGCATGTGCGCTTCGCAGGCCAAGCCCGGCGGCCCGCCGGAAGTGCTGTATGGGTCGGTGGTCGACTATTACGGCGCCTCGCTGATCTCCAATAGCGTGTCGGCCGCGCTCTACAGGCGCGAGAAGACGGGGCAGGGGCAGGCCATCGAGGTATCGCTGCTGGGCAGCGCGCTGGCCATGCAATCGGCCCGCCTGGTCTGGGCGGAGGGCGAGCCCCGCCGGGTCGAGCGCGATATGCGTTCGGGCGGCATCACCGGCATCCACCCCACACGGGAAGGGCATCTTTACCTGTCGGCCAACACGCCGCATTTCTGGCGCGCGTTGTGCGGCCATCTGGACCTGCCCGATCTGGCGGACAACCCCGACTACGACACGGTGAAAAAACGCGCGGAGCGGGCGGAAGCGCTGGTGCCCCTGGTGCGCCAGGCTCTGGCGCGCGCCTCGGCGCGCGAATGGGCCGAACGCTTCGGCCAGAGCGTGCCCTGCGCCGAGGTCAGGCCGGTCGAGGACATGTTCGAGCATCCGCAGGTGCAGGCCATGGGGTTCATCAAGCCGTATCGCAACGAAAACGCCGGCGGCTATCTGGGCCTGGCGCAATGGGCGCATTTCGGCCCGGCCGCCGCGGATCCGGCGGCCGGCGAGGCGGCCGGGGGCCGCGGCGCGCCGGGGAAGGGCGAACACAGCCGGAACATACTGTCCACCCTTGGATACACCGCGGACGAAGTGGAGCGATTGATGTCGTCCGCAGTGGTGCAATAGGCCGCAACAACGATTACAAGCATCGCCCGGAACCGGGCGAGGAGACGAACATCATGGGTCAAGCGCAGCGTTACCTCCGCCGTCCGGAAGGATCGAACTGGGGCGATTTCGGGCCTGACGATCAGCTCGGCACGCTGAATTACCTGGACAGCCAGGCACGGCTGGCCGCCATTGCGGAAATCCAGGCGGGGCTTTCGTTTTCGCTCAGCCTGCCGCTGACCGTACCGCGCGTGCCCGTGCTCAACCCGCGCCGCAAGGGGCCGGTGATCCAGCCGGCCGAGAAGAACGGCGTGCCCGTGTACCGCTATCCGCTCGAGCGCGACGTGCCGGGCGCCACCGATGTCGTCAGCGACGACCGCGTCACGCTCTCGCCCCAGTATTCCACGCAGTGGGATGCGCTGGGCCATGTCGGCTCGATGTATGACGCGCATGGCACCGGGCAGGCGCAGCCCTTGGGCTACAACGGCTTTGCGGTCAGCGAGCCCTGCGGCGTAGGCTTTGCCGGCACGCGCGACCTGTCGATCGCGCCGATGGCGCGCCACGGCATCCAGGGCCGGGGCGTGATGGTGGACCTCCGCGCCCGCTTCGGCGATGCGCGGCGCAAGGTTTCCCACGACGACCTGATGGACGTGATGCGCGCCGATGGCGTGCAGGTCCGGCCGGGCGACGTGCTGTGCCTGCACACCGGGCTGGCGGATCTGGCGCTGACGCTGGGCGACGACGAGCAGGAAAGGCTCGGCACGAGCTGCTGCGTGCTGGACGGCGCCGATGCGCAACTGCTGGCCTGGATCAAGGACAGCCGCATCGCCGCCATTGCCGCGGACAACCACGCCGTGGAACTGCGCAACCATCAACTGGACGCCGGCAGCGGGCCGCTGCTGCCCTTGCACGAACAATGCCTTTTCAAGCTGGGCTTGCCGCTGGGCGAGCTCTGGCACCTGACCCCGCTGGCGCGATGGTTGCGCCGGCATGGCCGCCATGCCTTCTTCCTGACCGCCGCACCCATGTACGTGCCCGGCCTGGTGGGCGCGCCGGTCAATCCCATCGCGACCGTCTGACCCTGCCGGGCAGGCCGCGCCGCGGTCCATGAGTACTTCAACATCCCCGCAGGGGAGGAACGAGGAGCACAGATGAAGAAGATCCATTGCACGGCGTTGGCGGCACTGCGTCCGCTGGCCGCCGCCATCGGCCTGGCCGGCGCGCTGGGCGCGGCCCATGCCGCGGGCTATCCCGACCAGCCCATCACCGTGGTGGTGCCGTATTCCGCCGGAGGCGGCGCCGACAATGCCGCGCGCATCATCGCGCAAGGCATGGGCGAAGTCGCCGGCCAGAGCGTGGTGATCGAGAACAAGGGCGGCGCCAGCGGCTCCATCGGGGCGGCCTTCGTGGCGCGCGCGAAGCCCGACGGCTACACGGTGCTCTACGACGCCTCGGCCTTCTCCATCAATCCGGTGCTGCGCAAGCTGCCCTACGATGCGAAGAAGGATTTCGTGCCGGTTTCGCAGGCCGTCAGCGTGCCGAACATCCTGGTGGCGGCGCCGGGCTCCACCTTCAATGACCTGCCTGATTTCATCAAGGCCGCGCGCGCCAATCCCGGCAAGTACACCTTTGCGTCGTACGGGCCCGGCAGCCTGGCGCAGATGGCCGCCGAACTGCTCAAGAAGGACACCGGCGTGGACGTGGTGCACGTTCCCTACAAGGGCGGCGCGCCGGCGATCGTGGATGTCATGGGCGGGCAGGTCGACGTCTATTTCGCCAACGCGGCATCCAGCCTGAACTACGTCAGCGGCGGCAAGCTGAAGGCGCTGGCGGTTTCCTCGGGCAAGCGCATGCCGGAACTGCCGGATGTGGCCACGGTGGGCGAAAGCGGCGTCAAGGACTTCGACGTGGTCGAGTGGAACGGTTTCTTCCTGCCGGCCGGCGCCAGTCCGGAGGTGGTGGCCAGGCTGCAGGAGCTGGTGCAGAAGGCGCTGGCGCGTCGCGAGACCCGCGACAAGCTCGCCAAGCTGGGGCTGACCCCCGTGGGCAGCGGCGCCGCGGACTTCGCCAAGTTCGTCGACGCGGAGCAGACGCGCTGGGCGGAAGTCGTGAAAGCCAATAACATCACGGTGAATTGATCCGCCGGGGGGCGGGCGGGTCCCTGCCTGCTCCCCGCGTCCTCGAGAACCGAAGAGAGATTCATCAGATGAGCCGGGAAGACGATTTCGAGCGCGGCCTGGCGAACCGCCGCGCCGTGCTGGGCGACGCCTGGGTCCAGCGTTCGCTGGAGCGCGCCACCACGTTCACCGCCGACTACCAGAACCTCATCACGCGCTATGCCTGGCACGATATCTGGAGCCGCCCGGGCCTGCCGCACAAGGCGCGGCGCATGATGGTGCTGGCGGTGACCCTGTCGCTGGGCCGCTGGGAAGAGTTCGAGTTGCACGTGCGCGCCGCGCTGACGGCGCCGGATGCATCGCGCCTGACCCCGGACGAACTCAAGGAAGTGCTGCTGCAGAACGCCATTTACGCCGGCGTGCCGGCCGCCAACACGGCCTTCAACCTGGCCCAGAACATCCTGCGCGAGGTGGCCGGGCAGATCGGCTACGACCTGGCTTCGGCGGACCCGCGCCAGGCCGACCCGTTCGGCGGCGGCCCGGCCTGAGCCGCTTGCGCGCGGGTTCGCGGAGGCGGGCGCGGACGTCCGCCCCGGCCGCGTCAGTCCGCGCGCGGATTCAGCACGCGCGCGGCCTGCAGGCCGCTGCGCACCGCGCCTTCCAGTACGCCGGGGTAGCCGGTGTCGGTCCAGTCGCCGGCCAGCGCCAGCGTGGGCCAGGGCGTGGAGTTCAGCGGCCGGGTCAGGCCCGGCACCGCCGCGAAGGTGGCGCGTTTTTCGATGAACAGTTCGGCCGCCGCGACTTCCGGCATGGCGGGCAGGCGGGCGGGGTGGCGCGCGGCCTGTTCGGCCACCTGGTCGATCAGCGCCTCGATGACCTGCTGGCGGTTGTGTTCCGCCAGGCCGGTGGCGGCGCTGGCCACCACGGCCAGTTCGCCCGCCTTGGTGTCGCCGGCGAGTTGCGCCCGGTCGAACAGCCATTGGCCCACGTGGCCGCGGCCGGATTCCTCGCGCAGCATCATCATGGGCTCGGGCAGGCGCCAGGGTTCCGCCAGCCGCAGGTTGAGCGTGGCGATGGGCAGGTAGTCGAAGGCCTTCAGCGCCTCCAGCAGGCCGGTGGCGCCGGCTTCCCGCAGCGGCGCGTCCAGCAGCCGGGCCGCGAAGGTCGGGGGCACCGCCAGCACCGCCGCGTCGAAGCGTTCCTGGTTGATGTCGATGCCGTCGGCGGACGGATGTATCTGGCGCACCGTGCTGCCGTAGCGCATGGTCACCTGGCGGGCGGCGGCATCGGGCCACAGCGCCGACAGGTCGGTGCAGGGCAGCAGCATGTCGCTGTCCTCGCGGCTGCCGGCCAGGCTGTCGCGCAGCACGCGGGCGAAGAGCGCGGCGCTGGCCGCGGCCAGCGGCGTATTCAGCGCGGCCAGGCACAGCGGTTCCCACAATTGCCGGATCAGCGCGTCCGATTGCCCGTGATAGTGCAGCAGGTGCAGGACGGTCCAGTCGCGCGGAGGCGTCCAGGACATGGTTTTCAGCCCGCGCATGAGGCGCAGGGTGGCCAGGCGGTCGGCCCACGACAGGCCGCGCGCGCGCAGGATGGCGATGGCCATGTGCAGCGGGGCGGGCAGGCGCGGCGCGGACAGCCGGAAGCGGCCGTCCAGGCTGGCCAGCCGCAGGGAGCGGCGCATCAGCAGGGCGTCGGGATTGCGGCCCACCCGGCGCATCAGCGCCAGGGTGTGCTTGTAGGCGCCCGACAGCAGGTGCTGGCCGTTGTCCAGCGGCGCGTCGAAGTCGGTATGGAAGACGCGCCGGGCGCGCCCGCCCGGCGTATGGCCGGCTTCGAACACCGTGACCTTGGCGCCGGCTTCGCGCAGCGCGACGCTGGCCGCCAGCCCGGCCCAGCCCGCGCCGATGACCGCGGCCTTCACCGCGCCAGCCGGCGGACGAGTCCGCGTCCGCCGCCCACCCAGGTTTTCCAGGCCAGCCACAGCTTGCGCAGGGGCGTGAGCGAGATCCGCTGGTGCAGCACCTGCCAGTCGTCGCGCTCGATCTCGTCGAGCAGCGCGTGATAGATGGCCGCCATCATCAGGCCGGGCCGCTGCGAACGGCGGTCGGCCTCGGGCAGGTTGCTCATCGCTTCGCGGTACAGGCCGCGGGCGCGGTCGGCCTGGAACTTCATCAGCGCGCTGAAGCGTTCGGAGTACTCGCCGTTCAGGATGTCCGAGGCCTTGACCTCGAACTGCTGCATGTCGTTGACCGGCAGGTAGATGCGGCCGCGGCGGGCGTCGTCGCCCACGTCGCGGATGATGTTGGTCATCTGGAACGCCAGGCCCAGCTTTTCCGCGTAGACCAGGGTTTTGGGGTCGGAGTAGCCGAAGACGCCGGCGGACAGTTCGCCCACCACGCCGGCGGCGTGCCAGCAATACTTGCGCAGGCCCGGCCAGTCCAGGTAGCGGGTCTGGTCCAGGTCCATTTCCATGCCGTTGACCACGGCCAGCAGGCGCTCGCGGGTGATCGAACAGCTTTCGAGATGCGGCTGCAGGGCGCGCGTCACGGGGTGGTCGGGTTTGCCGTCGAACATCTGGTCGACCTGGGTGCGCCACCAGGCCAGCTTGACGCGGGCCAGCGACGGGTCGGTGCATTCGTCCACCACGTCGTCGACTTCGCGGCAATAGGCGTACAGGGCCGTGATGGCGCGCCGGCGCTCGGGCGGCAGGAACAGGAAGGCGTAGTAGAAGCTGGAGCCGCTTTTGGCGGCTTTTTCCTGGCAATATTCGTCAGGGGTCATATCAGGTAATTGCGCGCCACAACATGATGGCCCAGTCTTTGGCGCCCAATTCGGGGCGATTCATGAATACATCGTAGCCGCTTGCCTCGATACGCTCCAGCACGCGCAGCCCGCCTTGCACCACCAGGCGCAGCTCCAGGCCCATGCGGCCCGGCAGGCGGCGCGCCAGCGGAGCGCCGAAGTGTAGCAGCGCGCGGGTCCGTTCCACTTCGAACGCCATCAGCTCGCGCCACGCGGGCGTCAGCCGGCAGGCGGCCAGGTCCTCGTCGGTCACGCCGTGGCGGCGCAGGTCTTCCTGCGGCAGGTAGACGCGGTGTTTGTGCCAGTCCACCCGCACGTCCTGCCAGAAATTCACCAGTTGCAGGCCGGTGCAGATCGCGTCGGCTTCGCTCACGTTCTGCGGATCGGTGGCGTCGAACAGATGCAGCATCAGCCGGCCCACCGGGTTGGCGGAACGGGTGCAGTAATCGGCCAGGGCGTCGTAGTCTTCGTAGCGTTTGACGCCGATGTCCTGCTCGAAGGCGGACAGCAGATCGTAGAAGGGCGTGATCGGCAACTGGTGGCGGGCGATGGTGGCGGCCAGCGGCACGAAGATGCCGGCCAGTTCGGGCTGCCCCGGCTCGGGCGTGGCGCCCGGCTCGGCGCCGATGCGGTGCAGTTCGGCGCGGAACGCGCCCAGTTGGCTCAGCCGTTCCTCGTCCGTGGCGCTGCCTTCGTCGGCGATATCGTCCGCGGCGCGGGCGAACCGGTAGATATCGGTCACGGCGCCGCGCAGCCTGCGCGGCAGCAGCAGCGAGGCGACGGGGAAGTTCTCGTAGTGATCGATGGACATAAAGCGGGTGTGCGGATGCGGCCCCGGAGGACCTGGACCGGTCCATTTTAAGGTGAACGGGCCGGCGCCGTTTTCCCTTGCCGCGGCGCAATGCCGCGGGGACGCGGATCAGTTAGACTTAAGCGCCACAGGATCGCACACTATGCCGCGCCCAATTTCAGCCTCCGTCTCCGTTTCCGCCCTCGCGCACAACCTTGCGGCCGTGCGCCGCCATCTCGACCAGACCGCCGCGGCCGCGTCCGGCCTGCCGCCCTCGATCTGGGCCGTCATCAAGGCCAACGCCTACGGGCACGGCATCGAACAGGCGGTGGCCGGCTTCTCGAAGGCGCAAGGCCTGGCGATGCTGGACCTGGACGAGGCCGTGCGTTGCCGCGAGGCGGGGTGGGGCGGGCCGATACTGCTGCTGGAAGGGTTTTTCAACCCATCCGACCTGGAAATCGTCGACCGCTACCACCTGAGCGCCACGGTCCACAACCGCGAACAACTGGACATGCTGGCGCGGGCGCGCCTGTCGCGCCGGGTGGACATCATGCTCAAGCTCAACAGCGGCATGAACCGCCTGGGCTTCAGCCCGGCGGCCTATGCCGCGGCGCACGAACGCGCCATGCTGCTGCAACAGCAGGGCACCCTGGGCTCGGTGGGCAAGATGACCCATTTCGCCTGCGCGGACGGCCCCCAGGGCGTGAACGAGCAACTGGGCGTATTCAATTCGGTGACGCATAAGCTGCCGGGCGCGATCAGCGTCTGCAACTCGGCGGCCACGCTGCGTTTCGCCGAGATCGCCGTGGCTTCGGAAACGCAGGCGCACTGGGTGCGTCCGGGCATCTGCCTATACGGGGCTTCGCCGTTCGCGGACGCCGAGGCCGTGTCTTTCGGCCTGAAGCCGGCCATGTCGCTGCGTTCGGAAATCATCGCGGTACAGGAACTCAAGGCCGGCGACTCGGTCGGCTACGGCGCCATTTTCCGCGCCGACCGTTCCATGCGCATCGGCATCGTGGCCTGCGGCTACGCCGACGGCTATCCCCGCCACGCCGCGACCGGCACGCCGGTGGTGGTGGCCGGCATCCGCACCCAACTGGTGGGCCGCGTCTCCATGGACATGCTGATCGTCGACCTCGGACCCGTCCCCGCCGCCGGCGTGGGTACGCCGGTCTCGCTGTGGGGCGAGGACGGCCCGTCCGTGGACGAGGTGGCCCAGGCCGCCGGCACCATCGGCTACGAACTTCTGTGCGCCCTGGCGCCGCGCGTGCCGGTCACGCGGGATGCCTGAGCCGGCCGTCCGGCATGCAAGAATTGCTACGCAATTTACAAGACAGGTAGCGCCGGATGGTGTCTACTTGGAAGACCGGGCGCGCTAGCGCCCGTTTTCACCAAGAAAACAGACTGCGAGGTTTCAATCCATGAAGGACAAATGCGTGCTCGTCACGGGCGCCACCAAAGGCATAGGCTGGGCCCTTACTCAGCGGCTGTCCGACATGGGCTGTCACGTGGTGGGCATCGCGCGCAACACCTCCGACGTGGATTTTCCCGGTTATCTGTATGCCTGTGACCTGGCGGACGCCGGCCGCACCGAAGAAGTGCTGCGCGAAATCCGCGAGAAATTCCCCGTCGACGCCGTGGTCAACAACGTCGGCATCGTTTCGCCGCAGCCGCTGGGCGAGATCGACCTGGCCACGCTGTACAACGTGCTGGACCTGAACGTGCGCGTGGCGGTGCAGGTCACCCAGGCCTTCGTCGAATCCATGAAAGTGCGCCGCGCCGGCCGCATCGTCAACGTGGTCAGCCGCGCCATTCACGGCGGGCTGGATCGCACCGCCTATTCGGCCGCCAAGAGCGCGCTGGTGGGCTGCACCCGTAGCTGGGCGCTGGAGCTGGCCGAATACGGCGTCACGGCCAACGCGGTCGCACCCGGCCCGATCGAAACCGAAATGTTCCGCGCCACGCGCCCCGCGGGCAGCGAGGGCGAGAAGCGCGCCCTGGCCTCCGTGCCCATGAAGCGCCTGGGCACGCCCGCCGAGGTGGCGGCCGCCATCGCCTTCCTGCTGTCGGACGACGCCGGCTTCATCACCGGCCAGGTGCTGGGCGTGGATGGGGGCGGCAGCCTGGCGGGCCGGTCCTAGGCCGCTGCGTCAGCCGCGCACCGCGCTCCGGAAGGCCGCCGAAAGGGCCATGAGCGCATCGTGCGCCCGGCCGTCCTTTACCCGGGTGTGCAGCAAGACCGGCAGTTGCGGTATGGCGGGCAGCCCCAGTCTGGGACCGGCATCCACCGCGCCAAACGGCAGCATGCGCGGAGACAGCGCCGCAACGCCCAGTCCCGCCATGACGGCTGCCGTGACGGCCATCACGCCGCCGCCGACGAACACCTCAGTCCAGCGTATGCCCGCCGCGTCCAGCAGTTGGCCGGCGAGCGCACGCACGCCGCAGGGCTCAGCCATCGTGGCCAGCGGCAGCGGCTCGCCTGCCCGATGCTGCCAGCCTGGGGCCGCGAACCAGCCGAATTTCTCTTGGGTGATGATTTTCCCGTCGCTGCGGCCTGCATGCAGGCGGACGATCACCGTGTCCAGTTCCCGCCGGTCGAAACTCTGGAGCAGGTCGCCCGACGAGGCGATCCGGATTTCGATCAACAGTTGGGGGTCTTGCGCGTTCATGCGCGCGATCAGCGCCGGGAGCTCGGGGCCCGCGACATGGTCGCTAATGCCGATGGCGAGGCGCTGCCTGGATTCGGTCATGGCAGCCAGGGCGCGATCGTGCACGGCCAGGAGTTCGCGCGCGTGTTCCAGAAAACCGGCGCCTTGGGCGGAAAGCTCCACATAGCGCGGCGTTCGCTCCACCAGGCGGAAACCGAGCCGGTCTTCGAGCCGCTTCAGTTTCAAACTGACCGCGGCCTGGGTGGTTCCCATGGATTCCGCGGCGTGCGTGAAGCTGCCGAACTCGGCAATGCGGATGAAGGCCTTGACGGCATCGAGATCGAGTGCGCGCTCAGTCATTTCAAATGTTTATCGCTGATATATATACGGATAGCGTATCAGAATAGATAACATGAAGCGGCACACTAAGGAGATCCACAATGCCGCTTGTTCACATCTCATTGCGCACCGGAAAGACGGAAGCCTATCGCCAGGCAATTTTCGATGGCGTCTACCAGGCGCTGCGCGAAACATTCAATGTTCCCGACGACGACCAGTTCATGGCCATGACGGAGCACGGCGCCGCGAACTTCCGCTACGGCGCGACCTATCTTGATGTCGCGCGAAGCGGCGACCTCGTGTTCATCCAGATCACGGCAAGCAACACCCGTAGCGTGGCGCAGAAGAAGGCGCTGTTCCGGCGGATCGCGGAACTGCTGGGCACGAGCCCCGGCATGCGGACGGAGGACGTGTTCGTGAGCCTGGTGGAGGTGGCGAAAGAGAATTGGTCGCTCGGCCGCGGCCTCGCGCAATATGCGTGAGGCCGGCCGGCGGCCCGGGCATCAGGCACCCAGCGCGCCGGCCTCCACGCGCAGCGCGTCCAGAAAGCGCTGCAGCGCCGGCGCGGCATCGACCTGCGCCCGCTGCACCACGCCGACGGGCGGCAGGCTCCAGTCGGGGCGGAACCTCAGGATGGCCAGCACGCCCATGGCGGCATAGTGCTGCGCCACCGCGCGCGGCATGGCCGACAACAGATCGCTGCTGCGCAACAGTACCTCGTTGGCGAGCAGCGATACCGATTCGGCCATGGGCGCGCGCAGTGTCAACCCCTGTTCCGCGAAGTAGGCGTCGATGCGCTGGCGCAGCGGCGCTTGCGGCGGCGGCAGAATCCAGTCCTGCCGCGCCAGCGCGGCGGCGGTGATGCGGGTGGATTTCGCCAGCGGATGGCCGATGCGAGCCACCACGCATATCGGTTCTTCGTAAAGGACCTCGGTGCGGAACACCGGCTGGGTCGCGTCCAGCATCAGCCGCCCCAGCACGCAGTCGAACTCGCCGCGGGCCAGGCCCGCCAGGAGCATGTCGTGCGCCCCTTCCTGCAGCATGACGGTGACGCCGGCATGATCGGCGCGCAAGCGCTGCAGGGCCCGGGGCACCAGGACGGGCAGCGCCACCTGCTGCACGCCGACACGGATCCGGCCGCTGGCGCCCGCGGCCAGGGCGGCGATCTCGTTGCGGGCCCCGGACAGGTCGGACCACAGCACGTCCGCCTTGCGCGCCAGAGCGTGTCCGAATCCTGTGGGCACGATGCCGCGGCGCGTGCGCTGGAACAGCGGCACGCCGAACATGTCCTCCAGTTCGAGGAGCTGTTTGCTGGCGGCGGGTTGCGTCATGCCGAGCTCGGCGGCGGCCTTGTGCACGCTGCCCTGCGCGTACAGCGCCCGCAGCAGGTCGAGATGGCGCATGCGCAGGCGGCCGCCGATATGGCGAAGCTCGGGAACCCGAGGCGTCGATGGCATGATTTTTCCAATTCCAATTGGTTATCACAGCATTCTAATAATTGATTAGATTGTATGCACCCCGTACCTATACTGGATCGCAGTTCAATCGTCCTGCGAAAAAGGGGAACCCATGAAGATCACCATGCTGGGCACAGGCGCCGCCTTGCCCGATCCCGACCGCGGCCAGTCCGCCATCCTGCTGACGCTGGACGAAGACCGGCACTATCTGTTCGATTGCGGCGAAGGCGCCACGCGCCAGATGGTCCGCGCCAATGTGGACCCGGCCAAAGTCGGCTTCGTCTTCCTTACCCACCTGCACCACGACCACATCTGCGACTACCCGTACTTCGTCATTTCGAGCTGGATGCTCAACAAGGTGGGGTCGCCGCTGGTGCTGGGCCCCAAGGGCACCCGGCACTTCGTGGACCATCTGTTCGAGAACGGCGCCTACCACACCGATTTCCAGGCCCGCGCCGCCTATCCGGTGCGGCAGCGCAACCTGGAGGCGATGCGGCCCGAGGTGCGCGAAGTCAGCCCGGGCGTCGTCTTCGAGGACGACAAGGTGCGCATTTCGGTGGACTGGGTCGAGCACATCCCCCGCGAAGTCTGTGAGTGCTTCGGCGTGCGCGTGGAGGCCGAAGGCAAGGTCATCGCGTTCAGCGGCGATACCGCGCCCTGCGAGGCCATGGTGCGCCTGGCGCGGGACGCCGACGTGCTGATCCACGAATGCACGTTTCCCGAATCGTTCATTGCGCACCGCGCCAAGACCGGCGTGGGCACGTACGCGCACACCAGTCCTACCGACCTGGGCAAGATCGCGCGCGAGGCCAATGTGAAAAGCCTGGTGGCCACGCACTTCGGGCATTTCGATTCCACCAGCCCGGTGCTCAAGCGGGCCGCGGCCAAGCACCTGCCGGTGGACTTGATGGGGCCGCACCTGATGGACGAGATCGCGGCCGACATCCGCAAGAACTACGCCGGTCCGCTGCGGCTGGCCCACGACCTGATGCGTATCGACCTCTAATCCGTGCAGCACAAGGGCCGGCCGCCGTGCCGGCATGCCGCGGGCGCGCCGCCCGTCGGCCAGGGAGAACATCATGACGTACCGGACTTGCGCCGTATCCGTTTTGCTTGCCTTGGGCGCGACGGCCTTGCCGCCAGCCGTCCGGGCGCAGTATCCCGACCATCCCATCCGCATCGTCCTGCCGTACGCGCCGGGCGCCGCGGGCGACGTGGCCATGCGGCAGATCCAGCCGCTGCTGGAGAAACGCCTGGGCCAGCCCGTGGTGGTGGACTACAAGACCGGCGCCGGCGGCAATATCGGCGCGCAGGAAGTGGTGCGCGCCCAGCCCGACGGCTACACGCTGGTGCTGGGCGCGACCAACAATTTCGTCATCAACCAGTTCCTGTACCGCAAGCTGGGCTTCGATCCGCTGACCGACCTGGAGCCGGTGGGCAAGCTGGCGGACGTGCCGGCCTTCGTCTATGTCAGCGCGCAGGTGCCGGCCACCGACTACGCGCAGTTCCAGCAATATGCGCGCGCGCAGGCAGGCAAGCTGAACTACGGTTCGCCGGGCATGGGCACCACGCCGCACCTGTCGGCCTACCGCCTGTCCCAGGCGATGGGCGCCGGCATGACGCACATCGCCTACCGCGGTTCCACGCCCGGCGTGCAGGCCTTGCTGGCGAACGAGATCCAGATGTACATCGGCGGCTACAGCATCGCGGCCGCCTATATGCCGCAGGGCAAGGTCCGGGCGCTGGCCGTGGCGGCGCCCGAGCGCTTCGGCGGACTGCCCGAGGTGCCCACCGCCGCCGAGGCCGGCATGCCCGACGTGGTGCAGGGCAATTGGTGGGGCTTCGCTGCGCCCAAGGGCACGCCGGCCGACCGCATCGAACGCTTCGCCGGCGCCTTGCGCGAAGTGCTGGGCCTGCCGGAGGTCCGCCAGGCCTATCTCGCCAACGGCTTCGTGCCGGGGCGGGATACGCCGGCGGCGTTCGCCGAGGCATGGCGCAGCGAGGCCGGCCAGTGGCAGGCCGTGGTGCGCGAGTCCGGGGTGGTGTTGGACAACTGAGGTGTGCGCCATGGAATACATGCGTCAGGGTTCGGGCCGTGCGTTGTTCCTGTTGCATGGCTTCTGCTCGTCGTCCGCGATCTGGCGGGACCTGATGGCGGAACTGGCCGGCACGCGCGACGTGATCGCGCCGGACTGGCCCGGCTTCGGGCGCGCCGCGCGGGCGGAGCCGCTGCGGGGCTTGCCGGCCTATGCCCGGGCGCTGCTCGCGCTGGCCGATGAATTGGGCATCTCCGGTTTCGACGTTCTGGGCCACTCGTTCAGCGGCTTCGTGGCGCAGCAACTGCTCTGCGACGCGCCGGCCCGGGTCGGGCGCGCGGTGCTGTACGGTTCGGGCTTGCGGGTCGATCCCGCCGCGCGCTTCGAATCCATCGAGCAGACCCTGGCGCGCCTGCGCGCGGACGGCCCGCGCGCCACGGCCCGCCGCGTGCTGGCAACCTGGTTCAGGGAAGGGGAGCGGCATCCGGCCTTCGCCGCCTGCCTGGAGGATGGCGTTTCCATGAGCGCGGCAGGCGCGGTGTCGATGATCGAGGCCGCGCAGGAAGTGGATTTCAGCCAGCGCCTGCGCGCGGTTCGAGCGCCGGCGCTGGTGATCCTGGGCGAGCACGAGCGCAGCCATCCGCTGGCCTCGGCGCTGGCCCTGCGGGCGGCGCTGGACAAGGGCAGCCTGTGCGTCCTGCCGGACAGCGGACACGCCGCGCACCTGGAATGCCCGCTGCTGTTCCATGCTGCCTTGCGGGCATTCCTCGGCGCGGCCTGGCGTCGCGTAGTGCTCAGTAGGGACCCTGCGCCGCCGCGGGGGCGGCGACATCCTTGAACCGGCCCGCCAGTTGCTCCGCGGCTCGCGCGAGCAGGATGGCGTCGACCCCCACGGCCACGAAGCTGGCGCCCAGCGACAGGTAGTGTCTGGCTTGTTCGACGCCGCTGTGCAGAATGCCGGCCGCCTTGCCCGAACGGACGATGCGCGCGATGGCGTCGTCGATGGTCTTGGTGACTTCCGGGTGCTCCGGCTGGCCCAGGTAGCCCATGCTGGCCGACAGGTCGGCCGGGCCGATGAAGACGCCGTCCACGCCGTCCACGGCCAGGATCTCTTCCAGCGCGTCGAGGCCGCGCGGGGTTTCGATCTGCACCAGCACGCACATCTGGTCGTTGGCGCGCTGCAGGTAGTCGGGGATGCGGTTCCAGCGCGACGAGCGGGCCAGCGCGCTGCCCACGCCGCGGATGCCTTGCGGCGGATAGCGCACGGCGGCGACCGCGGCGGCCGCTTCCTCGGCGGATTGCACCATGGGGACCAGCACCGTCTGCGCGCCGGCGTCCAGGATCTGCTTGATCAGCACGGCGTCGTTCCAGGCGGGGCGCACCACCGGGGCCACCGGGTAGGCCGCCATCGACTGCAATTGCGCCAGCGTGGTCTGCAGGGTGTTCGGTGCGTGTTCGCCGTCGATCACCAGCCAGTCGAAGCCGGCGCCCGCGACGATCTCGATGGAATAGGCGCTGCACAGGCCGGCCCACAGGCCGATCTGGGGTTTGCCGTCTTGCAGGGCGCGCTTGAAAGTGTTGGTAAGAATGTCCATGGACGACGGATCGCTCAAATGAAATGGCAGTTGACGGAGCCCAGCGCGCCGTAGTCGACGTTGAAGGTATCGCCGGGGCGGGCGGCCACCGGTCGGGTGAAGGAGCCGGACAGGACGATCTCTCCCGCCTCCAGCGCCACGTCGTGGGCGGCCAGTTTGTTAGCCAGCCATACTACGCCATTCGCCGGATGGTTCAAGACGCCGGCGGCCACGCCGGTTTCCTCGATGACGGCATTGCGCGACAGGATCGCGCCTATCCAGCGCAGGTCCAGCTCGCCGATCTTCACCGGCCGTCCTCCCATCACCACGCCCGCGTTGGCCGCGTTGTCGGCGATGGTGTCGAATACCTTGCGGGGGCGCTTGCTGTCGGGGTCGATGCCGTGCGAGCGCGCGTCGATGATCTCCAGCGCCGGGACCACGTAGTCGACCGCGTCGTACA
>Ga0222427_100892_pt1 | contig 22220 bp, 21 predicted proteins | sample 2B20Ametagenome_FD_182890 | JGI IMG/M metagenome (GOLD analysis project Ga0222427, IMG submission 182890) | Enriched microbial communities from leaf-cutter ant dump, University of Wisconsin, Madison, United States - 2B20A (version 2) | ecosystem: Environmental > Terrestrial > Nest > Insects nest...
CGACGCCGTAGCCGATGAGCATTTCCACCAGAATATCCGCACCGCGCATTTCGCTTTCTCCCGCCTCTGTTGCGGTGGCAGAATAGGGCCATGAACGGTCGCCCGGGACCGGCGATATGCCGGGACCGGAAGGCATGATCCGTCAAACCGCCGGTTTCGGCCGCCGGGTCTGCCCTTGCGGTCTGAATAACATGAGTTCATTCCGCCATAAAGAAACGCTATGGCGGCAGAATGGAGTTGTGTTGGCCAGTGAGGCTTTCGTGGCCCTACTCTGATGGCGTCGGAATGTGCCGGCAATCCAACAAGAACCGCAAAAGCGGCGCTGAACGACCAGGCAATGGGGCCGGCGTCAGAACCCCGGTAACGGAGTGGGAACATGAAAATCAATCTTTCTCGCAGGGCATTTTGCATCTCGACCGCAATTCTCTCGGCGCTGGCCTTTGCGCCGGAGTTCACGGCACCGGCGCGTGCCGACGATGCCATCAAGCTCGGTCTCGTGGCCCCGATGAGCGGGCCAAATGCCCGCTACGGCTCGTTCGCCATGCGCGGCGCGGAACTGGCCGTCAAGGAGATCAACGATGCCGGCGGCATCGACGGCAAGATGATCGAGCTTTCCAATGCCGACAGTCAGGGGACGCCGGTCGAGGGCGTATCGGCCACCCGCCGCCTGATCGATCAGGAAGGCGTGAGCTACCTCATCGGCGACGTGTCCAGCTCCGTGACGCTGGCGATGCAGCCCGTTGCCGAGGATGCGGGCGTCCTGCTGTTGAACGCGGCGTCCTCCAATCCCAAGATCACCTATGATGCAGGCGTCGGCGGCTTCAAGTGGACCTTCCGCAACTATCCGACGGACGAGAACCGCGCGCTGGTCGTTGCAAAGTATGCGGCCGAACAGCGCGGCTTCACCAAGTTCGCCGTGCTTTCGGTCGATACCGACTACGGCCGCTCGGCGATCCAGTTCACGAAGAAATACCTCCCCCAGTTCAAGGGCGAGATCCTCAGCGAGGACTACTACAAGGAAGGCGAGGTCGATTTCCGCAGCGTGCTTGCCAAGATCCGTGACAACGGCGCGCAGGCGATCATCTATTACGGCCTCGTCGACACGACCCCGATCGTCGCCCGCCAGATGACGGAACTGGGGCTTGCCGGCAAGGTCGTGCTGATGGGCAACGGTGAGTTCAATGCCGCTTCGGTCATCGCCGCCGCGCCCGAGGCCATGGAAGGCGCCATCGAGGCGGCGGCCTGGCTGCCGGCATGGGATTCTCCCAAGAGCAAGGCCTTCGTCGCGGCCTTCGAGGCTGCCTATAACGAAGGCCCGAACAACCACGCCTATGTGCATTGGGAGGCTGTCCATCTCCTTGCCCAAGCCATTCGCGAGGCCGGTGCGAACGATCCGGAAAAGGTCCGCGAAACCCTGTCGAAGATCAAGTATGACAGTGCGATGGGCGAGGTGACCTTCGACGACCACAACCAGGCCCGCCTGCCGATGATCCTGCTCGAGATCGAGAACGGCAAGCCGAGCATCAAGGGTGCGTATTCCGCGGAGATCGAGTACCCGGCGCAATAACGGCTTGAGAAGGACGCAACCATGTTCTCGACGATTCTTGAGCAGGTCGTGAATGGCATCGTGACGGGTTCCATTTACGCCATTGTCGCGGTCGGCATGACGATGATCTTCGGCGTGCTGCGGGCCATCAACTTCGCCCATGGCGAATACTACATGCTCGGAACCTTCGGGGCATGGTTTGCGATCGACTATCTCGGCCTCTCCTACGAGGCCTCGATTATCGTGGCCGTGCTCAGCACCGTCGTCGTGGCCTATGTCGTGGGGCGTCTCGTCATGCAGCGCATGGTCGGCGCCCCGGCGGAAGCCGGGGTGCTGGCGACGCTCGGCATAGCGCTCGTCCTCCAGAACACCGTCATCCTGGTGTTCGGCGGCGGCTACAAGTTCTTTGCCGGCGGCTATATCGCGCCGGTCGAGATCTTCGGCTTCAGCCTGGCGCAGCAGCGGATTCTCATCCTCGTCGTCTGCATTCTCGTCTTCATCGGGCTGGAGCTGATGGTGAGCCACACCCGCATGGGCCGGTCCATGCGCGCGGTCGCCCAGAACGTGGAATGCTGCGAGGTCGTCGGCATCGACGTGCCGCAGGTGGTGCTGCGGACCTTCATCCTCGGCGCGGCGCTGGCGGGCCTGTCCGGCGTGCTGACGGCGCCCGTGAACGTCACCGTCTATGGCGGCATGGGCGAGCTCATCACCTTCAAGACCCTGCCGATCATCATCATGGGCGGCCTCGGCAACGTGCGGGGCACGCTGTTCGCCGCGATGATCCTCGGCATCGCCGAAAGTCTCGTCGCCACCTATATCGGGCTCCAGTACCGCGATACGGTCGGCTTCGCGACGTTGATCCTCATGCTGATGTGGCGCCCCTACGGGCTCTTCTCGACGCAGGCGCGCTTCTGAGAGCGCCGCAGGTCCCTTCTCGAACATCGAGGACACACCATGTCTCTCACGCAACCCAGTGAACAGGCGCGCCGGCGCGACTATCGCGTTCCGCTCGGCATCCTGCTGTTCGTCGTGGCGCTCGCCGCGCCCTTCATCGGCAGCCGCTACGTCGTCCACTCCCTGATCATCGCGCTCGTCTTCATGCTGCCGGCGCACGGGCTCAACCTGCTGGTCGGCTATACCGGGCTGCTGTCACTGGCCCAGGCCGCCTTCTTCGGCATCGGCGCCTATGCGGCGGGCCTGCTTGCCGTCGCCTACGGCACGCCCTTCTATGTCAATGCGGTCTTCGCCGGGCTGGTCGCGGGCGCGGTCGCCCTGCCGCTCGGCGTTCCGGCGCTGCGCCTGCGCTCCACCTCCTTCGTGATGTGCACGCTCGGCTTCGTCATCATCGGGCAGGCCATCTCCAAGAACTGGATTTCGCTGACGCGCGGGGACATGGGGCTCTCGGGCATCCCGAAGCCCTATTTCGAGCTCGGGCCACTGTCCTTCTCGATCAGTGGAACCACCGGCTTCTACTATCTGGCGCTCGCCATCGGCGTCCTGGCGACGCTCGCCGTCTGGGCCGTCGTGCGTTCGCCGGCCGGACGCAACATGGTGGCGATCCGCGAGAACGAGACGCTTGCCGAATCCCTCGGCGTGCCCACCTGGCACTACAAGCTGATCGTCTTTATGCTAAGCGCCGTCTTCGCCGGCGTCGGCGGCAGCCTCTACGCCCATTATCTCACGGTGGTGAGCCCGCTCACCTTCCAGATGTACTATTCGACGACCATGCTGATCATCGTTCTCGGCGGCGGCGCCGGCATGATCTCCGGCACGATCTTCGGCAGCCTCCTCTTCGTCGGCCTCACCGAGGCGCTGCGCATCACGCCGGAACTGCGCATGATCGCCTACGGTCTCTGCCTGCTGGTGCTGGTCTTCTGGTTCAAGCGGGGCTTCGCACCGGTTATCAACCGGGTCTGGAATGCCATCGGAGGCGCGAAATGACGAACCATCTTCCGCTTCTCGATATCCGCAACCTTTCGAAGTCTTACGGCGCGGTGAAGGCCGTCAACGATGTCAGCATGCATATCGACCGTGGCGAGATCGCCGGGTTGATCGGCCCCAACGGTTCCGGCAAATCGACCTTCTTCGATTGCAGCACGGGTCTTGCCCGGCCCGATTCCGGTATCGTCGTCCTCGACGGGCAGGACATCACCGGCTGGTCGCTGAACCGTATCGCGCGGGAGGGCCGCATGCTGCGCTCCTTCCAGAAGACCGTCACCTTCCGCGCCCTCGACGTGGAGGAGAACCTGATCATCGCCGGGCAGATGTTCGCCTTCCCGTCGATCCTGTCGACCTTCGGCGTGGGCAAGCGCTCGCGCCAGCGCATCTCGGGCCTGCGCGAGCGTGCCCACGAACTGATCAGGATGGCGGGCCTGTGGGACGTGCGCCACCAGCCGGCCGGCAACCTTTCGGGCGGCCAGCAGAAATTGATCCAGTTCGCCTCCATGCTGATGCCCGAGCCGAAGCTGATCCTGCTCGACGAGCCGATGGCCGGCATCAATCCGAAGATCATCGAGCGGGTGGTGGAAACCATCCTCTATGCCAACAAGTCGCTCGGCGTCAGCTTCCTGGTCATCGAGCACAATATCGACGTCGTCACCAGTATCTGCCGGCGCGTCATCGTGCTCGACCAGGGCACCAAGCTCGTCGAGGGACTGCCGCAGGACATCATCCAGGACCAGCGTGTGAGGGAGGCCTATCTCGGTGGCTGATACGAACCTTTCGATCGAGGGCCTGCGCGCCGGCTATGGCAATCTCGACATCCTGAACGGCGTCGATCTCGACATACCGGCCGGCCAGTTCGTCGCGCTGATGGGGCCGAACGGGGCGGGCAAGTCGACCCTCCTCAAGACGCTTTACGGCATGACTACCATCAAGGGCGGCAGCATAAACTGGAAGGGCAGGAACATTGCCGGCTTCAAGTCGCGGGCGATCCTCGGCGAGGGCATCTCCTTCGTGCCGCAGGGGCGCTGCAATTTCCCGGTGATGACCGTGGACGAGAACCTGCAGATGGCGGCCTACACGATCCGCGACGACAAGGTGAAGGCGGACCGGGACTATGTCTACGATCTCTTCCCGATCCTGAAGACGCGGCGCTCGACGCTGGCGGGCAACATGTCCGGCGGGGAGCAGCAGCTTCTCGAAGTGGCGATGGCGGTGCTCCAGCGCCCCAAGGTGCTGCTGGTGGACGAGCCTTCCGTCGGGCTCTCGCCCGCCGCCATCGGTATCGTCTTCAACGAGCTCCTGCGTCTGCACGCCGCCGGCCAGACGATCCTGCTCGTCGAGCAGAACACGAAGAAGGCCATGGAGGTCGCCGAGCGTGCGGTCATCCTGCGCCTCGGCAAGGTGATCTGGGATGGCAAGCCCGCCGACATCACCCATGACGAGCTCGGCGAACTGTTCCTCACCGGCAAGATGCGCGGTGAGGCCGAGGCGCCCCATTGATCCATCATTTAAGGTTATTCCCATGAGCACGTTCACCCCCGCCTCCCGCGTCTCGCGCATCAAGGTCTCGCCCAGCACCGCCGCGGCGGCGCGGGCGCGGGAGCTGAAGGCCGCCGGCCGCGATATCGTCGACATGACCGTCGGTGAGCCCGACTTTGACACGCCCGAGATCGTCAAGGCCGCCGCCCATGCTGCGATCGATCGCGGCGAGACCAAGTACACCGCCGTCAACGGCACGCCGGTGCTGCGCAAGGCGATCATCGGCGATTTCAAGCGCCGGCTCGGCCTCGACTATGCGGAAAACGAGATCTGCGTCGGCGGCGGGGCCAAGCAGATCCTCTTCCTGGCGCTGATGGCGAGCGTGGAGAACGGCGCCGAGGTGATCGTGCCCGCGCCTTACTGGGTGTCCTATCCGGACATGGTCATCGCCAATGACGGCACGCCGATTATCGTGGAATGCACGCAGGCGCAGGGCTTCAAGCTGACGCCCGAGGCGCTGGAGGCCGCGATCACGCCGAAGACGCTCTGGCTGGTGCTGAACGCGCCCTCCAACCCCACCGGTGCGGCCTACAGCCGGGCCGAGCTGCAGGCGCTCGGGGCGGTGCTGCTGCGCCATCCCCATGTCTTGGTCTTGTCGGACGACATCTACGACCAGGTCTGGTATCGCGACGAGCCGATGACGACGCTGGTGGCCGCCGTTCCCGCGCTGAAGGACCGCGTGCTGCTTGCGAACGGCGTCTCGAAATCTTACGCCATGACCGGCTGGCGCATCGGCTATGCCGCAGGCCCCGCGCCGCTGATCGCGGCGATCAACAAGCTGCAGTCGCAGATGTCGTCCTGCCCGTCGTCCATTAGCCAGGCCGCGGCGGCCTTCGCCCTTACGGCAGACCAGTCCTTCGTGACGGAAAGCGTGAAGGTCTACAAGGAGCGCCGGGATTATGCCTGCGCGCGGCTGAACGCCATTCCAGGCCTCTCCTGCACCGTGCCGGACGGCGCCTTCTATCTCTTTCCCAATTGCGCGGGCGTGATCGGCAGGCGGACACCCGAGGGCAAGGTCATCGAGACGGATCTCGACTTCGTGCTCTATCTGCTCGACGGCGTCGGCGTCGCGGCGCTGCAGGGAGCGGCCTACGGTCTCTCACCCTATTTCCGCCTGTCCATCGCCACGTCCATGGATGCGATCCGGGAGGCTTGCGACCGGATCGAAAGCGCGGTTGCCGCACTGGAATGACGTTGTCCGGCGGGAAGGGGTTGCCTCCTTCCCGCCGGAACGCTTAGCTTCCCGGCAAGAGGCGGCACACCATGAGCGTTGATTTCCGGAAGCTGAAGAGCTTCGTCAAGATCGTCGATACCGGCAGCATGTCGAGGGCGGCCAGCATCCTGCGCACCGCGCAGCCCGCGCTGTCGCAGCAGATCGCGGCGCTCGAGACGCATTTCAAGCACAAACTTCTCATCCGCAGCAATGTCGGCATCACGCCGACCGAGGCCGGGCTGATCCTCTACCGGCACGCCCAGTTGATGCTGAAGCAGATCGATCAGGCCCAGATCGACATGAACCTTGCGGCCCGGTCGATCGCGGGACGTGTTTCCATCGGCCTTGCGACCTTTTCCGCGTCCAGCACCCTTGCGCTACCGATCCTCAAGGCGATGAAGGAGAAATATCCGGATATCGTCATCCATATCAACGACAGCTTCGGTTACATCTTCAGCGAGCTGATCATGACCGGCAAGATGGACATGGCGCTGATCTACGCGCCGGACCCCATCAAGGGCGTGACCCTGCAGCCGATGTTCCGCGAGGAGCTGTTCCTGCTCTCCTCGCCCCGCCATGAGATGCCGCATGCGGGGGAGGGGCCCGTGCCCTTCGCCACGCTCAAGGACACGCCGCTTCTGCTGCCCAGCAAGAACCATTTCCTGCGCCGGGTGATCGACGACGCCTTCGCGCGTGCGCGCACGACGCCGCAGCTCGTGTCCGAGATCGAATCCGTCCCGCTGATCGGTGCGGCCGTTATGGACGGCCTGGGGGCGACCATTCTTCCCGCGTCCATCCAGCTCTCGTCGAGCTTCAGCGACGCGTCGATCCAGTCGCTTTCCCACCCCGCGATCGACGTGCCCGTCTGCCTTGCCGTTTCCGACCACCTGCCGCTCTCGGAGCCGGCGCTCGCCGCGCGATCCGTGGTGCTCAAGGTCGTCGAGGAATTCATGAGCGGGCAGCATCGCGGGATCGGCAGCGCGTGATTTCGCCATAAGCAAACTATATGGCGGCAGATGGTAGTTGTGTTGGCCAACGCATTTTGCCGCGCCTAACCTTCCCTCCACAAGCAACGCCGGATGCGGATCGAGCGATGATCCTTCCGGTAGCCGAGCTGAGGGAACCATGGCAAAACTTGCATTCGACACCGGCGGTACGTTCACCGATTTCGCGCTTCTGGACGACAACGGCGACCTGCACCTCCACAAGGTGCTGAGCACGCCGAAGAATCCGGCGGAAGCTGTGGTCCAGGGCGTCACGGAGCTTCTGGAGCAGTTCTCCTCGTCCGTCACCATCGAGAACCTTCAGGTCCTCGGCGCCACGACCGTCGTCACCAACGCCGTGCTGGAACGCAAGGGTGTCGAGACCGGTTTCGTCACGACCGACGGCTTCCAGGACATGCTGCGCATCCGCAACGAGGGGCGCTACGATCTCTACGACCTCAACATCAAGTATCCCGACCCGCTCGTCACCCGCGCCAACAGCTTCGGCGCGCGGGAACGCATCGCCGCCGACGGCACCGTCGTTGCCGAGCTGGAGGAGGAGACGGTCCGCGAGATCGCCGGCCGGCTGAAGGAGCGCGGCATCCGCTCCGTCGCCGTCTGCCTCCTGCACGCCTACAAGTACCCGCAGCACGAGCAGCGACTTGCCGCGCTCCTGCGCGAGGAAGACCCGGACATCTTCGTGTCGCTGTCCTCCGAGGTCTGCCCGGAAATGCGCGAATTCGACCGCGCCTCGACCACGGTGGTCAACGCCTATACACGTCCGCAGATGGCGGGCCATGTCGCCCATCTGCAGAAGGAATTCGCCGCGCGGGGCATCGACCGGCAGGTCCTCTGGATGACCTCGTCCGGCGGGCTTGTTCCCAGCAGCCGCGCGGCGGAGCTGCCGGTGCGCCTGATCGAGTCCGGCCCGGCGGCCGGCGCGGTGGCGGCGGCCGAGTTCGGCCGCATCGCCGGCGAGGGCAGCGTGCTTTCCTTCGATATGGGCGGCACCACGGCAAAACTCTGCCTGATCCCGGACGGCGAGCCGACAGTCGGCACAGACCTCGAGGTCGCCCACTACCAGCGTTTCCGCAAGGGCTCCGGCTTTCCGCTGAAGATCCAGTCGATCCAGATGATCGAGATCGGCGCGGGCGGCGGCTCCATCGCGGCGAAGAACCAGCTTGGCCTTCTCAATGTCGGCCCGCATTCGGCGGGCGCCGCGCCGGGCCCTGCCGCCTATCAGCGCGGCGGCACGGAGCCGACCGTCACCGATGCCGACATCCTGCTCGGCTATATGGGAACCGGCTCCTTCGTCGGCGGCTCCTTCAAGGTCTCGCGCGAGGCCGCGCACGAGGCGATGGCCAAGCTCGCCGGGTCCCTCGACGTCAGCGTAGAGCGCTGCGCCTGGGGCATCCACGACCTCGTCAACGAATCGATGAGCAAGGCCGCGGCCATGCACGCCACCGATCTCGGCGTCGATCCGCGCTCGCTACCCATGGTGGCCTTCGGGGGGGCAGGTCCGGTGCATGCCTACGGCATCGCTCGCAAGCTCGGCATCACGCGCATCATCTGCCCGACCGGCGCGGGCGTCACGTCGGCGATCGGCCTTCTCATCGCGCCGGTCTCCGTCGATCTTTCGGCAAGCCATCCGATGGCTATCGACGACTGGAGCATGGACGAGATGAACGGGCTGCTGGACAGCCTTTCCGCCCAAGGCTCCGAGGTCGTCTCGGCGGCCGGCGTCGGCAGGGAGACGATCACCAACCGCTTCACCGTCGACATGCGCCATGTCGGCCAGGGCCACGAGATCACCGTGCTCCTGCCCGAGCGCAGCCTGCCGAAGGAAGCGTTCCTGCGGCAGCTACAGGACAATTTCTTCAAGCTCTATAGCGAGCTCTTCGGCCGCACGGTGGATGCGCCGCTCGAGGTCATCACCTGGCGCCTGCGTGCCAGCGGCGAGAAGGACCAGGTGACGCGGCCGCACCGCACCGAGCTTGCCGATGCGAAGAAGGGAAGCCGTCAGGTCTATTTCAACGAGCTCGGCAGCTACGTCGAGACTCCCGTCTACGATCACTACAGGCTTCCCGTCGGCGAGGCGGTCGAGGGGCCGGCGATCGTGGAGCAGCGCGAATCCACCGCGGTGGTCGGGCCGAGCGGCGTCTTCCACGTCGATGCCAACGGCAACCTGATCATCAACATCCGCTAAGGGGAAGCGCCATGGCAAAGCCCGCGATCGACTTCAACGACCCGATCAATCTCCAGGTGATGTGGAACCGGCTGATCTTCATCGCCGACCAGGCCGATACCGTTCTCGGCAAGACCGCCTTCTCGCCCATCGTACGGGAGAACCACGATTACGTCACGGTGCTGATGGACAGCCGCGGCCGGGCGCTCGCCCAATGCACCTGGTCCATTCCGGTCTTCATCAGTTCGCTTCCGGCCGCCGCGCAGGGCTATTTCCTGCCGAAGTTTCCGCCGCACCTTTTGCAGGAAGGCGACGTGCTGGCGACCAACGACCCGGAGATCGGCACGGGCCATCTGCCGGACGTGACGATGATCACGCCGATCTTCAAGGGCGGCAAGGTGGTGGCCTATGCCGGCTCCATCGCCCACCTGCCGGATATCGGCGGCGCGCCGCTCCATTCGGGAGCAAGCGACATCTTCGAGGAGGGCATCCGCTTTCCCATCGTCAAGCTCCTGAAGGCGGGCGTGGCGAACCAGGACGTCTTCGACATCATCGCCGCCTCGGTGCGCATGCCGACGGAAGTGCTGGGCGACCTCGAATCCATGATCGCCGCCAATGGCGTCATGGGCCGCGAGCTCGTCAAGTTCATGGAGGAATACGGGCTTGACGAGATCGACGGCCTTGCCGATGCGATCCAGTCCCGTTCCGAGGCGCTGACGCGCAGGGCGATCAGCGCATGGCCGGACGGCACCTACAGCGCTGAGGCGCTGCTCGACGGCAACGGCGAGGACGTGAAGCTGAAGGTCTCGGTGATCGTCAAGGGTGATTCCGTCCATGTCGACTATGCCGGCACCTCCGATCAGGTGGCCGACGCCTCCTTCAACTGCCGCACCAACTATCGCTACGCCCACTCGGCCTATGCGCTGAAATGTCTTCTCGATCCCGATACGCCGAACAATGAGGGCTGCATCGCGCCGATCACAGACGAGGCGCCGAAGGGCTGCGTGCTCAATCCGCATCCCTGGGCGGCGGGCAATTCGCGCAACGTCATCGGCCACGTCATCCCTTCGCTGATCTTCAAGGCGCTCGAAGGCGTCGTACCGGGCAAGGTGATGGGCGACAGCGGCGGTGCGCCGATCTGGTGCACCAACTGTGTCGGCCAGCGCGACGACGGTTCGCAATATTCCGCCGTGCAGAACTTTCATGGCGGGCAGGGCGCGCGCGCCGAGCTCGACGGTCTGGACACCTTGAGCTTCCCGTCGAACTGCAAGGTCACGGCCATCGAGATGTTCGAGATCGCCGTGCCGGTGCTGACCGAATGCAAGGAGCTGATCCCGGATTCGGGCGGGGCGGGCAAGTTCCGCGGGGGCCTTGGCCAGCGCTCGGTGCTGCGCAACATCGGCAAGGCGCCGATGCGCGTCTATCTCGCTTCCGAACGCACCCGGCATTCCTGCTTCGGCGTGGTCGACGGGCAGGACGGGCGGCGCGGCGCGGTGCTGAAAAACGGCGAGCCGCACTTCCCGAAGGGCAAGGCTGTGCTCCAGTCCGGCGACCGGATCACCATGGAAACGCCAGGCGGCGGTGGCTGGGGACGCGCGAGCGAGCGCAGCGCCGAGCTCATCGAGCAGGACATCGCCGAGGGTCTGATCACGCCGGCTGCGGCGCGGGACGTCTACGGCTATCTTGGCCCCGTTGAAACCGCAGCGGAATAGGAGGGACGGATGGGTCTGCTTGACGGAAAGGTCGCGCTCGTCACGGGCGCCGGAACGGGGATCGGCAAGGAAGCCGCCCTGCTTCTGGCCGGCGAAGGCGCAAGCGTGGTGCTCACGGGCCGGCGGTCCGCTCCTCTGGAAGAGGTCGCGGCCGCCATCGGCGAGGCCGGCGGGCAGGCCCATGTGCGCATCCTTGACATCGCCTCGCGGGCGGAGATCACCGCGGCGGTGCAATGGGTGCGCGAGAATGTCGGCCCGGTCGACATTCTGGTGAACAATGCCGGCAGCGCCAGCAAGGTACTGAATGCGCGCTTCCTCAGCGAAGAGGAGTGGAATTCCACGATCAATGTGAACCTCACCGCGGTCTTCAACCTCACCCAGGCCGTCCTGCCGGAGATGATTGCGAAGGGGGAGGGGACCGTCATCACGGTTTCCTCGCTCGCGGTCGTCAATCCGAACCTCCTCGGCGGCGCGGCCTATGGTGCGGCGAAGGCGGGCGTCAAGAACTTCATGACGTTCCTGCATAACACCTACCGCGACCAGGGCATCCGCGCGACAACGATCCTGCCCGGCGAGACCAACACACCGATCATGAACAGCCGGGCGCGCCCGCCGCTCGAAAGCGAGCGGGCAGTAATGCTCGATCCGCAGGACGTGGCGCGGGCGATCCTGCTTTGCGCCAGCCTGCAGAAGGGCGCGGTCATCCCGGAACTGCATATCTGCCCGACCTACATGCGCGACACCTCGGCGGATATCGAGATGGCGCGCTGGGTCGGCGCGCCGGCCGATACGCCGGACCTGCCGAAGAAAAGCCGATAGGAGGAATGGCATGAACGGAGCGAAACTGAGGGCCCGGCTTCAGGCCGGCGAGGCGGTCACCATGTATGCGCCGCATCACGCGTCTTCGGGCCTTGCCGCGCGCATCGTCGAACTGGGCGGGGATTCCGTCTTCGTCGATTGCGAGCACGGCACCTGGAGCTTCGAGGACGTGCGCATGACGGGGCAGATCGTGCGGTCCGCCGGCGGTGCGGCGATCGTCCGGCCGCATTCGCACGAGCGGCCGGTCCTCATCCGCTACCTGAATGCGGGTGCGGACGGGCTGATGGTGCCGATGGTCGAGACGGCGGACCAGGCCCGCGCCATCGTGGATGCCGTGCGCTACGCCCTGCCGGCCGACCACGAGAAGCGGCTGGTCGTCGTCATGATCGAGACGCAGGGCGCCATCGACAGGCTGGAGGAGATGCTTGAGGTCGAGGGCGTCGACGTCTTCTTCGTCGGCCCGGGCGATCTTTCGCAGGACATGGGCTATCTGCCCGCTCCGCCCTTCGGCGAGCCGCGTCCGGCGCCCGTCATGGCGAAGGTCGCCGAGGCCGTGGCGAAGATCCGCGCCGCCGGCAAGGTTGCGGGCACCCTCGTCACCGCCGACGAGCTGCCACACTGGCAGGCGAAGGGCGTCCAGTATTTCTACGTCCACACCGATCCGTTCCTGCGCCGGGGCATCGCCGGCATCCGCCAGCAACTGGCGCACGCGTAAGAGAGGCGAAGCAGGTCATGCCGGTTTTTTCCGCCAACCTTTCGATCATGTTCCTGGAGCTGCCCTTTCTGGAGCGGTTCGCCGCGGCGAGGAAGGCCGGCTTTGAAATCGTCGAATGCTGGTTTCCCTATGATCACGCCGTCTCGACGATAGAAAAGGTATTGAATGAAAACGGCTTGAAGCTGGTGGGGATCAACAGTGCTCCGGGTGAGCCGGGCGAATGGGGCCTTGCTGCTCTTCCGGGTCGCCAAAAGGATTTCGCGAACAGCATCGCCCAGGCACTCGAATATGGCGCGCGTCTGGGCTCGGCGGTGCATGTCATGGCTGGCCTTGCCGGAATGGTGCCATTTGCCGATGCGCAGGCGACCTATCTGGAAAACCTGGAATATGCGATCGGGAAGGCCGACGGGACGGGCGTGCAATTGCTGATCGAGCCGCTCAACAGCCGCGACAGGCCGGGGTATTTCCTGCAAACGGTCGAGCAGGCCGATGCGATCATCGCGCGCTCCGGCTTTGGCTCGCTGAAGATGATGTTCGATTGCTACCATGTTCAACGGGAAAGCGGGGATCTGACGACACGGCTTGCCCGGTATCTTCCCGTTATCGGCCATATTCAGATCGCCGGCATACCCCATCGCAATGAGCCGGATATCGGGGAGGTTGACTATCGCTTCGTGCTTTCCGAGCTGGAACGCCTCGGGTGGAACGGGCCGATTGGGGCCGAGTACAAGCCCGCGGTATCCACATGGGATGGTCTCGGGTGGATCGAAAGGCTGTCTCCGAATTCCATTGTATAGCCGGACGGGGGCGGGCACGACCGCCGCAAGCGCTTCGAAACCCGGCTCCACATCGGTCCTAGTTCAGGCGCAGACCGGATGTGGGATCGAAGAGGTGGATCGCCTCGACAGTCGGGCGAACGTAAACCCGCTGACCGACGTTGATGTCGCTGTTGCGGGGGAATTCGACGGTGAGCATGCGTGCTTGCCCTATCTCGACATAGCCGTAGGTCTGGCTACCCAATCGCTCCGCGACGACAAGGTCGCCGCTGAACCATGCTTCGTTCTCGCTACAGGCGGCAAGATCCTCCGGCCGGATGCCAACGACGACGGCGCCGCCGGGAAGCGGCGGCATTACCGCGCCGGTGAACGGTAAGGTACGCTCGTCCAGGCGGATCGCGTTGCCGTCGTCCGTCGCAAGGATTGCGGCCGGCATGGTGTTCATCGTCGGGCTGCCGATGAAACGCGCGACGAAGAGACTCGCCGGACGATGGTAGAGGTCGAGCGGCGGGCCGATCTGCTCGATCCTGCCGGCATTGAGGACGACGATGCGGTCGGCAAGCGTCATGGCCTCGACCTGGTCATGCGTGACGTAGACGGTCGTCGCCTTCATGCGATTATGCAGCTTGGCAATTTCCAGCCGCATCTCGACGCGCAAGGCGGCGTCGAGATTGGAAAGCGGCTCGTCGAACAGGAAGGCGGAGGGCTCTCGCACGATGGCGCGGCCCATGGCGACGCGCTGGCGCTGGCCGCCGGAAAGCTGCGCCGGTCGGCGCTCGAGGAGAGGCTCGATCTTCAGGACGTCGGCGGCCTGCGCGACGCGGCCGTCGATGATTGCCGCCCCGGTGCCGCGCATCTTCAGGCCGAAGGCCATGTTCTCGCGCACGCTCATGTGCGGATAGAGCGCGTAGTCCTGGAAGACCATGGCGATGTCGCGGTCGGAGGGCGGCAGGGCATTGATGATCCTGCCGCCGATGTCGAGCGTGCCGCCGGAAATCTCCTCGAGCCCGGCGATCATGCGCAGGAGCGTGGACTTGCCGCAGCCGGACGGACCGACCAAGACCAGGAATTCGCCGCTGGCGATATCGATGTCGATATCGTGGATGACCTGCAGGGACCCATAGTTTTTGCGGATCCGCCTCAAGGCGATTGCTGTCACGGCTTTCTCCTCCGAAGGTCGACTCTGCCCTTGACCTTCATTATCGATATCAATATCAATAATGATACAAGATGTGATTGGCAACCATTCGAGCCGGCCGATGACCTATTTTTCTCCACCGTCGAATGCGCGAGGCGCGGCAAGGCCGGCGAAGTCGGCGGCCGCCTTCAATGCGCTGAAGCGCGATATCATGCTCGGTATCCTGCCTGCCGGCGCCGCCCTGACGGAACTGGATCTCGCCGCGCATTTCTCCTGTAGCCAGGGCACGGTGCGCGAGGCGCTGCTGCAGTTGCAGGAGGAAGGGCTGGTGCGCCGGCAGGGTCATCGCGGCACGCAGGTTTCCGAATGCACCGAGGCCGAGGCGGTGGAGATGTTCCGCGTGCGCCAACAGATCGAATGCAACGGCATCGTGCGGACCCTGCAGGCGCCGAGCCGCACGCTCGTTCTCGACCTCAAGCGGCTCTTCGCCGAGATGGTCGATGCGGCCAAGGCTGGGGACGAACTGGAGCTTGCGGCCTTCGACCGGGATTTCCATCGCCGCATCTTCCAGGATGCGCAGCTTCCCGCGCTCGATCCGATTCTGCATCGCTGCCTGGTGCACAATCACCGCTTCAAGATCTCGCGTAGCACCACGCCGCGCGATCTCGTGGCGACCGCCCAACGCCACGGTTCGATCATCGAGGCCATCGACGGCGGGAATGTCGCCAAGGCCAGCGCGGCACTCCACCACCATATCGCGACGATCGTCGATCTTGGGCCCGATGTCTTCCAGGATGCAACGCAATGAACGCGCTGCCGGACATGTCCCGGCTCTCGCCGGAAATGGCGGCACTCATCGACCGTGTCGCAGCCGAAACCGGCCCCCAGCCGGACCCGACGACGCTGCCGCCGGCCGAGGGCCGGGCCCTTTCGGCGGAGAGCAACCGGCGCTGGAATGTCGACATGCCCGAAATGGCGGTCGTGGCCGAGACATGGATCGAGGCGGATGCCGGCCTCGGCTCGGCGCGGGTGCGCCTCAAGGTCCTCGTGCCGCCGGAATGCGGTGCGGGCGCGGTGGTCTTCGTGCATGGCGGCGGCTTTGCCTTCTGCAGTCCGGAAACGCATGAGCGCTGCGCGCGGGTCCTCGCGCTGGAGTGTGGCCTGCCGGTGCTGCTGCCGGATTATCGTCTTGCGCCGGAAGATCCTTATCCCGCAGGGTTGACGGATGTCGTCGCGACGGTGCGCGGTGCCTTTGCTGCGACGCGGGCGCTCGGCGTGAAGGCGGGCCCGCTCGTGCTTTCGGGCGATTCGGCCGGAGCGAACCTGGCGCTCGCCGCCATGCTGCATGAACAGGCAGAAGGGCTGCCGCCGGTCGCCGGCGCGCTCCTCTTCTACGGAACCTATGCGGGCGACTTCGCCACGCAGTCCTATCGCGATTTCGAGAACGGACCGGGCCTGACGACCGCCAAGATGCAGCGCTACTGGCACTGGTATGTCGGCGACCGCGACGTTTCGGCCGATCCGCTCGCCTGCCCGCTTCTGGCGTCCGGCGCCGCCCTTGCGGGCCTTCCGCCGCTTCACCTGATGGCGGCGGGCGTCGATCCGCTGCTGTCCGACAGCGTCCGCCTGCAGGCGCGCCTGCGGGCGCTGGGGCGGGACGAGGAACTGACGATCGTGCCGGGCGTCACGCATGGTTTCCTGCAGAACACGCTCGACCTTTCCGCCGCGCGGGAGGCGCTGGCGGCCGCAGGAGCCGATGCCAGACGGATGGCCGGCATAGACTGATTTCGATTTTCAAAGGAGGAGACAATGAAAATCTGGAGGAAACTTGCAGCCGGTGCCGCGCTTGCGACGGCGCTTCTGGCAAGCACCGCGTCGGCGGAAACCGTCCGCTTCTGGTACCATTTCGACAATCCGGAAAACCCGATGGGCGATCTCGTCGCCAAGTTCGAGGCGGCCAATCCCGACATCAAGATCGAGGCCGAGAACGTTCCGTGGAACAGCTATTACGATAACCTCTACACCGCGCTGGTCGGCGGCAATGCGCCGGACGCGGCGATGGTGAAGCTCTTCGCCCAGCCGCGCCTTGCCGAGATGGGCGCGCTGGAACCGCTCGGCGAGCGCATCGATGCCTGGCCGGGCAAGGCGGATCTGCTCGACAGCCTTCTGGAGCTCAACAAGGGGCCGGACGGCCAGCAGTACTACCTGCCCATCCAGTACGTGGTGCTTTATCTCTACTATCGCGCCGACCTTTTCGAGCAGGCGGGCCTGAAGCCGCCGACGACCTGCGAGGAATTCCGCGATGCGGCCATCAAGCTCACCAAGGCGCCGACGACTTACGGCTTCGGCCTTCGCGGCGGCAAGGGCGGCTGGGACCAGTGGGGCGCCTTCGTGCTCTCGCAGGGCGCCAAGCTGGAGCCGGGCGGGCTGACGACGCCCGAGGCGATCGCCGCCAACCAGTGGGTGATCGATCTCTTCCAGAAGGACAAGGTCATTCCGCCGTCCGCGCTGAACGACGGCTTCCAGGAAATCACCGCCGCCTTCAAGAACGGCACCACGGCAATGACGATCCACCACATCGGCTCGTCGAACGACATGGTGAAGGCGCTGGGCGACAAGGTTTCGGCCGTGCCGGTGCCGGAATGCGGCGGCGGCCACTGGACGTCCTACGGGGACGAGTCGCTGGCGATCTTCTCCTCGTCCGAGGTGAAGGACGCGGCCTGGAAGTGGATCTCCTTCCTTGCCGAGGGCGAGAACAATGTCGAGTTCAACAAGGCGACCGGCCAGATGACCGTCACCAAGAGCGGCTCGGCCAACTGGACGCAGCATGAGCGCCGCTTCGTCGATGCGACGGTCCAGTCGCTGCCCTTCGCCCATGTCTTGCCGCAGAACACGGCGACCTCGGAATTCGTCAACACAGCCTGGCAGACCGCGATGCAGCAGGCGCTGACCGGCCAGATCACTTCCGAAGAGATGATGAAGCAGCTCCAGGCGCTCTTTGCGCAGCAGTAACTTCCCCGAGGTGGGCGTTTTGCGCCCGCTTCACCCCTCCCATCCGCCCGGCCCGAACATCTGGGCGGATGGGATTTCCGAATGCCAACGGCCGGGAACGACCGAATGACCGCGACGACCGCCTCACCATCGACCGCTGTGACCATCCCGACGCCGTGGAGCGTCCGGCTGATGCCCTACATGCTGCTGGCGCCCGCGGTTCTCGTCACGATGTTCATCGTCTTCTTCCCGATGGCGCAGGCGCTCGTCACCAGCTTCTACGACCTCATCCTGTGGAAGCCGAATGCAAGCCGCTTCGTCGGCTTCGGCAACTATGTGAAGCTCTTCGCGGACCCGGTCTTCTGGACCTCGCTCGGCAACACGGCGATCTGGATCGGCCTGACGGTGCCGCTGCAGATGGGCCTCGGCCTTCTGACGGCGCTTCTGCTCAACCGTGAATTTCCCTGGCGCGGCCTTGCGCGCGCCCTCATCATCATTCCCTGGGCCCTGCCGAGCGTGGTGATCGCGCTGATGTGGCGCTGGATCTACGATCCCAATACCGGTGTGCTGAACGACATCCTCATCTACCTTTCCGTGGTGCAGTCAGCCGTGCCGTGGCTCGCCGATCCGAACCTCGCGCTCTATGCGATCATCGCCACGCTCACCTGGCAGGGGTTCCCCTTCTTTGCGGTGATGATCCTCGCCGGCCTGCAGGGCATTCCACGCAGCCACTACGAGGCTGCGTCCATCGACGGTGCCTCGGCGTGGCGTCAGTTCGTGCACATCACGCTGCCGGGCATCGCGCCGGTGCTGGCGACGGCGGGGCTCCTGCGCGTCATCTGGGTCGCCAATTCCATGGACGTCATCTTCGTCATGACCGGCGGCGGGCCAGGCTATGCGACCCATACGCTGCCGCTCTACGCCTTCGTGCGCGCGCGCCAGAACCTCGACTTCGGCTACGGAACGACCATCGCCGTCACCTTCACCATCCTCCTCGGCGCGATCGTCGCCATCTATCTCGCCCGGACCATGCGGGGGGTCGAGCGATGAACAAGCCGTCCACGCTTCGCCGCATCCTCACCACCGACCTGCCGGTGCTGGTGATCGTACTTTTCGCCATGGGCCCGTTTGCCTGGATGGTGCTGACCTCGCTGACGCCGACCGCGACGCTGAATGCCACGGGCGTCTCCGTCTCGCCCGCCGGCTGGAGCCTTGACAATTACGTGCGGCTACTGCGCCAGACCTCGTTCCTCGGCAACATGCTCGACAGCCTCATCATCGCTTGTGGCACTGTCGTGCTGGGGCTTGCTGTTTCGGTCACGGCGGCCTACGCCTTCTCGCGCTTCCGCTTCGCCGGCCGCAAGCTCCTGATGCTGCAGTTCCTGCTCATCAACATGTTCCCGATCGTGCTGCTCATCCTCCCGCTTTTCGTGCTGATGCGCAAAGCGGGCATCCTCGACACGCATTTCGGTCTCATCCTCGCCAATGCGACGGTCGCCATTCCCTTTGCGGTCTGGATGCTGACGAGCTATGTCGGCGCGATCCCGAAAAGCCTCGACGAGGCGGCGATGATCGACGGCTGCTCGCGGCTGACGGCGCTGCGCCGGGTCGTGCTGCCGCTGACGATGCCGGGCATCATCTCCACCGGCATCTACATCTTCATCACCGCCTGGAACGAATATCTCTACGCGCTGACGCTCGGCGGCAAGAACGTGCGGCCTGTCACGGTCGCTATCCAGACGCTGATCGGCGAATACCAGATCGAGTGGGGCCTGCTCGCCGCCGGCGCGGTCGTGGGCGCCATGCCCGCCACCATCCTTTTCCTTCTCGTGCAGCGCCGTCTCATCGGCGGATTGACCCAGGGCGCGGTGAAGGGCTGAATGCGAATGAAAGAGGACAGACAATGAACCCCGTCGGGTTGATCTCCATGCAATATGCGCGGCCTTTCACGGCCGGGCACTTCCCGCTTTTCGCCAAAATGCAAAGGCTCGGCTACGACTTCGTCGAGCTTCTCGTGCCGGAACCCGGTGAACTCGACCTTGCAGAGACGCGTCGCGCGCTGAAGGCTGCCGGTCTGGGCGTCGTGCTCGCCGCCCGCGTCAATCTCCAGCGCAACCTCTCCTCGGACGATCCCGCCGCCCACCGGGCCGGCATCGGCTACCTGAAATATGCAGCCGATTGCGCCGCCGCGCTCGGTGCCACCATCGTCGGCGGCCCGCTCACCGGCAATCCGCTGGTCTTTGCCGGCCGTCCGCCGCAGCCGGTCGCCGAGGAGGAGCGCCTTGCCCGCAAGGCCCGCTGCGTCGTGGGGCTGAAGGAAGCGGGCGAGCATGCGGCAGGCCTCGGCGTCGTGCTTGCCGTCGAGCCGCTCAACCGCTTCGAGAGCGACGTCCTTTGCACCACGCAGCAGGCGATCGAACTGCTCGACGCGGTCAATCATCCCGCCGTGCAGCTCATGCTCGATACCTTCCATATGCATATGGAAGAGGCTTCCATTGCCGAGGCCATCCGGCTCGGCGGCAAGCGTGTCGTGCATTTCCAGGCGAATGAGAACCATCGCGGCTTCCCGGGTACGGGCGCCACGGACTGGGTCGAGGTGTTCCGCGCGCTGCACGAGATCGGTTACGAAGGTCCTATCTCGCTTGAACCCTTCCGCCGCGATGACGACCGCTTCGGCGTCCCCTTCGCCCAATGGCGCGCGCCGCACGAGGACGAGAGCGAACGCCTCGCCGAAAGCGCCAAATTCATCAAGTCCCACATCCTGCTCACGGAATATCGTCGATGACACTCAAGATCGGTTGGATCGGCTGCGGCATCCATGCCACCCAGATGCTGCTTCCGCAGCTCGTTCGCCATGACGTGCAGATCGCCGCGCTCTGCGACATCGACGGCAGCCGCCTGGCCTCGGCCGGCCGGCAGTTCGGCGTGACGAACCTGACGAGCGATGCGGAGGAGCTCATCCGCCGCTCGGACATCGACGCGGTCGGCATGGCCGTCGGCCCGGACCAGCATCTTCTTTTCGGTAGGATGGCTTTGGAGCGCGGGCTTCCCGTTTTCATGGAAAAGCCGCCATCGGGCAGCGCCGCCGGTGCGCGCGAATTGCTGGCGGCCTCGGAAAAGTCCGGCAAGCCGCTGCTCCTCGGCTTCATGAAGCGCTATTCCGCCGGCAACAAGATCGCCGCGAACATCCTGCGCTCGGGCCGCTTCGGCGAAATCTACGGCCTTACCGGCTACTACATGACGGCGCCCGGCTATTTTGCGGGCAATGTCGATTATACCGGCTTCTTCCTGCATCACTGCGTGCACTACATGGACCTCGTCTCCTTCCTCGTCTCGCCGGTCACCAAGCTGGCGGCCCGCAAGGTGGAGAAAGCCCCTGGCAAGGTGCTCTTCCATGTGAACTTCGACTTCCAATGCGGCGCCATCGGCACCATCGCCATGGGCACGGCGCAATCGCGCGGCGCACCCGTCGAGCGTATCGAGATCATGGGCGACCACCAGCGCATTGAGGTCGATAACGTCATCGAGGTCCGCTGGAATCGTAACCCGCCCTTCAAGGTGGACGATCCAGCCGCGACCCTTTCCGATGCGGTCGACACGCTGACCTGGAAGCCGAATTTCACCGCGGCCGCCAACGAGGATCCGAAAGGATACCATTCGCTGCTGGCCGACGTCATCCCGGCCCTCGCCGGGGAAGAAACGCCCGCGCCGACGATCCGCGACGGGGTCATCGCCATGGAACGGCTGGAAATCCTCCGGCGAGAACTCGCACTCTAGCTGCGGTGGGTGGACCCGGCTGACGAACTTCACATCGGGCCGCGTCGCGGGTATTGGCGGCGCCGGTTCGGCGGTTGGTGGCTGTCATCCACGCTGATTGCGAGAATTCGGCTAACTTCAGTCAGGTTTTCCCGGATTGTTCGGACCAGAGATTGAAAGCGTCTTGAATCGTCGCCAGTTCGTCGGGACTTGTGGGCAGTCGCGTGACAACCTGCTCGCGGATGAGTGCGGTGACGGCGCATGGCGGCAAGGCGCCCCCTCGGTTGCAGTCGCGCTGATATCCGATCGATCCTGTATATATGGGCATGAACGATCTTTCTCGAGTAGTACGATGCGGAGGCTGCCATGCTCGGCGAACTCGACCTCGATGACCTGCGCAAGATAAAGCAGGTCTCCTATTATTTCCGCTACCCGCTGCATCGGCGCGACTTCCATGATCTTCGCGTGCAGGATCAGGTTCGCGGCCACTATGCGGCAAAGCCCCTCTACAACAGCCTCACCGCAAGCAACCGCGTCGATCGTTCGTCCGGATATAGCGGCGACGTCGCGTCCCTCTTCGTACCGTCGGATGCGGCTTCGCTGCACGACGTCCGCCTGCTCCTGACGCATCTTGCGCCGGGGCGGGTCGAGTTGCCGACCGGCCGGCGCAACTGGCCGGCGATCCGTGCAGCGGCCGAGAGCGGCATCCGGCAGATGCTGGCGGGGACGACGGCGTCGCAAGACTATCGCCTCGTGCCGCTGACGTTCGGATAGCGTTGGCGGTCGACTGCGGCGTGTTTTGCAGGCAAACTGTCTCCCGTCCGCCCGCAGCCCGGCGATCCGCACGACACGTTCGAGAGCGGCAGGACCGGCCACATCGCCGCCGGCGAGGGCAGGCCGGCA
>Ga0222427_100903_pt1 | contig 21922 bp, 17 predicted proteins | sample 2B20Ametagenome_FD_182890 | JGI IMG/M metagenome (GOLD analysis project Ga0222427, IMG submission 182890) | Enriched microbial communities from leaf-cutter ant dump, University of Wisconsin, Madison, United States - 2B20A (version 2) | ecosystem: Environmental > Terrestrial > Nest > Insects nest...
TGCCGGCGTCGGCCTGCTTGATGAACCCGATGATCTGCTCGGTGGTGAAGCGACTCTTCTTCATGTCCGTCCTCGTGGTTGACGGACTTTACAGCTTCAGTTGGTACGGTTCATTGGGGGCAGGTCATTGGCGATGAAGTTGGTCAACTTCGCCAGCCTTGACCCATCAATTACCAGCACAGGACGCAAGGGATTGAGCGGCGCGTCTGCGCTAGATCGCGAAGTGTGGAACGAGTTTCATGCCGACTGGGAACGGCTAACCATCGAGTGCGAACAACTTCGCACACAGCTTCTGCAAGCACATGGCGAAACGCCCGAAGTCCGAATCGAGAACGAAGATAACTTCATACTCGATGACTACAGCGGAGAAACCCGCCAAGCCATCGTGCAGCAACGCATCAAACAAGATTTCTTCCGCCGTGCGGTGTTAGCCAGCTATCACGGCCGCTGCTGTATCTCCGGCGTTAGCGACATACGCTTTCTTGTCGCCAGCCACATCGTTCCGTGGTGGCAAGACAAGGCCAACCGGCTCAACCCACGTAATGGACTATGCCTGTCGGCTATCCATGATAAAGCGTTCGACAAGCATCTTTTCTCGCTAACCGACGATCATTACATCGTGCTTTCAGCGAGCTTGAAAGCCAGCAAAGACAACTTTCTACAAGAAGTATTTTGGCCGATTGAAGATCGCCAGATTGAGCTACCGGATCGCTTCCGGCCGGAACAGGCCTTCGTTCGTAGCCACCGTGAAACCATGCTGCGGCACAAAGGATGAAAAGTACAACCCATCCAGAACTCGACAAAGACTTGGCTGACGAGATTGCTTTTCTTGCCCTTGGTGCAGCCGAACACATACGCGAAAACGGCCCCTTCGATCTTCGCAAGCATGAAGGCTACATGGGACTCATCGACAAGGTCATCAGCCATGCCCCCATACTCGCCGAACGCTGGCAACGCGTAGGTGCGGACTTTGAAGGCGTTTGGCTCTACGACGTAACCGAACGCTTTGGCAGGGAGTGGGCCGAAACGTTACTAAATGAAGTGGATGAAGAACCGAAGCAGAGGCTCGACTACATCATTGATGACGAGATGGAGAAATGGCTATGAATCAAGCTTCTGCCGCGCAGCCACAATAATTCGGCACAGCTATGAAACAGCCACTCAAAAAAGAAGCGGCCCGTAGGCCGCCTCTTCGTCAATCGCAGTTACTGGATATCAAACCCCAACAGGGTTCGCCTTCTCCGGGTCGATCCCGTACTGCTTGATCGCCCGTGCAACGTCCTTCGCCGTCATCTTGCCGTCCTTCGCCAGCGCCGCGATGGCGGCGTGGGCGATGTAGTACCGATCCACCTCGAAGAACCGGCGCAGGTTGGCGCGGGTATCCGAGCGGCCGAAGCCGTCCGTGCCCAGCACCGAATAGGTCATCGGCACGAAGGCGCGGATCTGGTCGGCGTAGGCGCGCACGTAGTCGGTGGCGGCAATCGCCGGGCCCTGGCGGCCTTCCAGCAGTTCGGTGACGTAGGCCTTGCGCTGCTCGCCTTCCGGATGCAGGCGGTTCCAGCGTTCGGCGTCGAAGCCGTCGCGGCGCAGTTCGTTGAAGGCCGGGCAGCTCCAGATGTCGGCGGTGACGCCGAAGTCCTTGTCCAGCAGCTCGGCCGCGGCGATGGCCTCGCGCAGGATGCTGCCGCTGCCCAGCAGCTGCACGCGCAGCTCGCCCTTCTTCGGCTTGCCGGCGTCCTTGAGCAGGTACATGCCCTTGATGATGCCCTCGGCCGCACCCTCCGGCATCGCCGGGTGGGTGTAGTTCTCGTTGAGCAGGGTGATGTAGTAGTACTCGTCGATCTGGTCCTCGAGCATGGCCTTGGTGCCGTGCTGCAGGATCACGGTGACTTCGTAGCCGAAGGTCGGGTCGTAGCTGCGCACGTTGGGGATGCCGCCGGCCACGAGCTGGCTGAAGCCGTCCTCGTGCTGCAGGCCTTCGCCATTGAGCGTGGTGCGGCCGGAGGTGCCGCCCAGCAGGAAGCCGCGGGTACGCATGTCCGCCGCCTGCCAGGCGAGGTCGCCCACGCGCTGGAAGCCGAACATCGAGTAGTAGATGTAGAACGGCAGCATCGGCACGTCGGACACCGAGTAGCTGGTGCCGGCGGCCATCCACGAGGCGATGGCGCCCGGTTCGCTGATGCCCTGCTGCAGCACCTGCCCGCTCTGGTCCTCGCGGTAGTACATCAGCTGGTCGGCATCGACCGGCTTGTACTTCTGGCCGTACGGGGCGTAGATGCCGATCTGGCGGAACAGGCCTTCCATGCCGAAGGTGCGCGCTTCGTCGGCGACGATCGGCACCAACCGCGGGCCGATCTCCTTGTCGCGCAGGGTGATGTTCAGCGTCTGCACGAAGGCCATCGTGGTCGAGTAGGTGCGCTCGCCGGAATCCTTGAGCAGGCGCTCGTAGGTTTCCAGGCGCGGGGCGACGAACGACTTGCTGGCCTTGCGCCGGCGCGCCGGCAGGTAGCCACCCAGCTCGGCGCGGCGCTGCTTGAGGTACTGCACTTCCGGCGAGTCTTCGCCCGGGTGGTAGAACGGCACCTGGCCGTCCTTGAGCTGCTCGTCGGTGACCGGGATGTTGAAGCGGTCGCGGAAGTGGCGCACCGCCTCGTCGTCCAGCTTCTTGGTCTGGTGGGTCGGGTTGAGCGCCTCGCCGGCGCTGCCCATGCCGTAACCCTTGACCGTCTTGGCCAGGATCACGGTGGGCTTGCCCTTGGTGTTCACCGCCTGGTGGTAGGCGGCGTACACCTTGTGCGGGTCATGGCCGCCGCGGTTCAGGCGCCAGATGTCGTCGTCGGACAGGCTGGCCACCATCGCCGCGGTCTCCGGGTATTTGCCGAAGAAATGCTCGCGGGTGTAGGCGCCGCCGAAGGCCTTGCAGTTCTGGTATTCGCCGTCGACGGTTTCCATCATCAGCTTCTTGAGGACGCCGTCGGTGTCCTTGGCAAGAAGCGGATCCCAGTACGAGCCCCACAGCAGCTTGATGACGTTCCAGCCGCCGCCACGGAACACGCCTTCCAGTTCCTGGATGATCTTGCCGTTGCCGCGCACCGGGCCGTCCAGGCGCTGCAGGTTGCAGTTGACCACGAAGATCAGGTTGTCCAGGCCTTCGCGGCCGGCCAGCGCGATGGCGCCGAGGGTCTCCGGCTCGTCGCTCTCGCCGTCGCCGATGAAGCACCACACCTTGCGGTCGCTCTTCTCGATCAGGCCGCGATGCTCCAGGTACTTCATGAACTGCGCCTGGTAGATCGCCGCCAGCGGGCCCAGGCCCATCGACACGGTCGGGGTCTGCCAGAACTCCGGCATCAGCCACGGGTGCGGGTAGGAGGACAGGCCGCCGCCGTCCACTTCCATGCGGAACTTGTCCAGCTGCTGCTCGTCGATGCGGCCTTCGAGGAAGGCGCGGGCGTAGATGCCCGGCGAGCTGTGACCCTGGATGAACAGCAGGTCGCCCGGGTGGTTCTCGCTGGGGGCGCGCCAGAAATGGTTGAAGCCCACGTCGTAGAGCGTGGCGCCGGAGGCGAAGGAAGCGATGTGGCCGCCGAGGTCACCGGGCTTGCGGTTGGCGCGCACCACCATCGCCATCGCGTTCCAGCGGATGATCGAACGGATGCGCCATTCCAGCTCGGCGTTGCCGGGGCTCTTGGCTTCCAGCTGCGGCTCGATGGTGTTGACGTATTCGGTGGTCGGGGAGAACGGCAGGTACGCGCCCGAACGCCGGGTCAGCTCGACCATGCCTTCCAGCAGTTGATGCGCGCGCTCGGGGCCCTCGACATCGATAACGGCCTTCAACGACTCGATCCACTCCTGGGTTTCCAGTGGGTTCGGATCGTTGTTCAGCACCTCGTTCAACCAGTTCATTGTCGCTCCCAGTTACTGCACGCACGCGCGCGCTTGTTCGTTAGTTTCGAGCCGCAAAGTGTAACGCACCCGGTCGCCCGCAAAGCTGGCTACGCATACGTATGGAGGCGTGGAAAGCCGCTGTCCGCAAGACATCTGCGACAGGCCACGCACGTCATGCGGGGACAATCCGGGGACTGAAATCCGGGCGTGGCCGATGGCGGTGAAGCGCACCGCCTCGCTGCCGCCGGTGGCTGGCCGATGGAACCGGCGGGCGCACGGCATCGGCTTCCCGGGCTGAACGGAAACCGCCACGCGCCGATTCCGGGCATTGGCATTCCGTACGATTTAGATATATCTTTTTGTTCACACAAATCGATATATCTAAAAATGAAGAACACTGCATTCCATCATCACCATCACGCACATCCCTTCTTCCGCCCCGAGCGGCATCCCTTCCACCGGCCGCATGCCCGTGGCGCCGAAGCGGGCATCGACGATCCACGCCCGCACCATCGCGGGCACCACGCCGGCCGCATCCACTGCAGTAACGAGGGACATGGCGGCCCGCACCGGCATGGCATGCGCATGCAGGGCGGCCATCGGGGCCACGGCGAACACGGCCACGGCGGCGCTCACCCGGGGCATCGCGGGGGTGGCGGACGCGGGGGCCGCGGCGGCGATGGCGGCTCGCGCCGGCCGCTGGGTCGCGGCGACCTGCGCCTGCTGCTGCTGGCGCTGATCGAACAGCAGCCGCGCCACGGCTACGAGCTGATCCAGCTGATCGGCGAACTGTTCGGCGGCGCCTACGCGCCCAGCCCCGGCGTGGTCTACCCGACGCTGGCGCTGCTGGAGGACATGGGCCTGATCGCCGCCGAGCAGGACAGCGGCCGCAAGCGCTACGCGATCACCGATGCCGGCCGCGAGCAGATCGACGCCAACCGCGAAATGATCGACGCGGCGCAGGCCCGCACCCGCGACAGCGCGCGGCGCATGGCCAAGGCCACCATCCCGCCGCCGGTGCGCGAGGCGATGGAGCGCCTGAAGCGCGCGCTGCTGGACCGCCAGGGCCGGTGGACCGAAGAAGAAGCCGCGCGCATCGCGGGCATCCTGATGCAGGCGCACGGCCGCATCGATGCCGACGATGCGACGGCCTGAGCTGGCGGCCACCGATACCCACCGCGGCCGCCGGCCGCGGCGCTCCCGCTGTTCCCCTCTCCCTGTGCAGGATTCCCGATGCCACGCCACGAAACCCGATTGATCCGCCTCACGCCCCGCTTCCGCCACCTGCAGGTGCAGCGCAGCGAACGGCTGACGCCCAACATGCAGCGCATCGTCGTCGGCGGGCCGGCGCTGGAAGGCTTCGACAGCCGTTCCCCGGACGACCACGTCAAGCTGTTCTTCCCCAATGCCGACGGCGAGTTCGTGCTGCCGGAGCTGACCGAGCAGGGCCCGCGCTATCCGCAGGGCAAGCCGCCCTCGCCCTCCCGCGACTACACCCCTCGCCATTACGACGCGGCCACCGGCGAACTGGTGCTGGACTTCGTGCTGCACGGCGACGGCCCGGCCACGAGTTGGGCGGCGGCCGCCGGCCCCGGCGACACGCTGGTGGTGGCCGGCCCGCGCGGCTCGCACGTGGTGGCCGACGACTTCGACGCCTACGTGCTGATCGGCGACGAAACCGCACTGCCGGCCATCGCCCGGCGGCTGGCGGAACTGCCCGCACATGCCGTGGCCGAGGTGTTCGTCGAGATCCCCGAGGAAGGCGACCGCCAGCCACTGGAAAGCGCCGCGCAGGTCAACGTGACGTGGTTCGAGCGCAACGGCTTCGACGCGGCCGGCAGCACCCTGCTGGAAGACGCGCTGGTGGACTTCGAGGCACCCGACGGCGATGCGTTCTACTGGATCGCGGTCGAGTCGCGGCGCGCGCGGCTGATGCGCAAGTTCGTCGAAGGCCACCTGCAGGTGCCCAAGGAGTGGATCCGCGCCACCGGCTACTGGAAGGCCGATCCCGACGACGCGGAGTAGGCGGCGGGATCGGCAAAGGGCGAACCCGGGCTCACACGCCCAGGAAGCGGAACGGCGCGGTTTCCTTGAACTCCGCGTTGGCCTCGCCCGAATGGATGGTGCGCTGGTACCGGCCCAAGTCCAGCCGCCGGGTCCTGCCGGTCTCCGCCGAAAAATCGATCTTCTTCAGGTCCACCCAGAACACGTTGGGGGCCAGCGCCGACTCGAAGAAATACAGCCCGCGCGTCTGGTCGGCCACCGTGCGCCAGCGCGTGGAGGAAATGTTCGGCTGGTCCGGCGTGGTGATGCCGTAGGGCACCGACACGTTGCGGATCACGCTGAAGGCCGAGGCAACGGATTCGACCGGATCGGCGGACTTGGGGATCGCGTTGACGTAGAACGCCGCGCGCGCGAAGCGGTCGGCGGCGCGGTTGGTCCCCGGCAGCATCACCGTGCCGCCGATCTCGCGCCAGTATTCGTTCAACGCCAACTGCTCCTCGAAGACCGGCGAGTTGGTCATCACCTGGTAGTCGCGGCCGTGGTGGATGACCTGCCTGCCCTTGATGTACTCGATGATGGCGCTGTCGCCGCTGGCGTCGGACAGGGACAGGTGCAGCGTGGCCAGGCGCTGCTCGCCCGGCGGGCTGTCGGTGATCAGCGTGAATGGCTCGCCGGCCAGCGCCTTCACCGCCTCGTCGACGCTGGCGAAGTTGTCGAGCATGTACTGCGTCCACGCCGAGATGCTCAGGCCGGGCTTGCCGTTGTCGCGGTCCGGGTATTCCGATTCGGCCAGCCACAACAGGTTGGCGACCAGCCCGGCCTCGTTCATGCCGTCGGTGGTGGCGATGTCGTAGGCGCTGGCGATGACGCTGCCGTAGCGCGAGGTCCAGCGCAGGGAATTCGCGCCGGCCTCGCCGGTGCGCTGCATGCCGCGCGGGAACATCCACAGGTGGGTACCGGTATCGATCTTGTAGTCCATCGAGCGGCCGGTGATGACCTCGCCGTTGGCGCCGTGGTAGACAAAACGGGTACAGGCGTCCGCCTGCTGGCACAGGCCGCCGACGATGAAGGCGGCACAGGCCGCGATGATGGTTTTCCCCGGATTCTTCATGGCTGCAAGCTCCCCTTCCGCCCTGTTTCGGTGATGGTTCCGGGCGACGCTAGGACAAGTGCCGTCCCGCAACCGTGAACGCCCGCACCGTTTCCCCCGCGCCGCGATGTGCGCCGCCGGCCCGGCATGCCCGGGGCGGTGGCTGCTATGCTTCCGGCGGTTCATCCGGTTGCCTGCCATGACCCCACGGTTCCCCCGCCATTTCCGTTCCTGCGCCAGCGCCGCACTGCTCGCCGCGGGCCTGTCCGGCTGCCTGAGCACCCCCGGCCCCACCGTCGCCGGCGACGGCCAGTGCGACGCCTCGCAATCGCAGTGGGCGGTGGGCCAGCCCGGCGACGAGGCGAACATGCGCCGGCTGTCGCGCGAGAGCGGCGCCGGGCTGGTGAACCCGATCGGCCCGGCCACGGTCGTCTCGCGCGATTTCCGCCGCGACCGCCTGCGCGTATACCTCGATGCCGGCAACACCATCACCGCGGTGCGCTGCGAGTAGCACGCAGCACGCCATACGGACGACGAAGGCCCGCCAATGGCGGGCCTTCATGCATGGGCGATGCGACAATCGCGCCCGGTCATGGTGAAACGGACGGTGGCGTGGGCAAGTTGACGGTGGCGGGGCTGGAAGCACTGCGCGAACGCATGGCCGCGGACGACCACTGCGACGCGGTGCTGGCCGGCTTCGCCCGGCCGCAGGCGTTGCGCGAGCCGTTGCGTGCCTTGGTGCGCGCGCAGCACCTGCTGCTGCAGGCCGAGCACGACGTCGCCCGGGTCGCGGACGTGCTGCGCCGCGACCAGAAGTACGCCCCGGCGGGACGGCCGTCGGTCCACATCGTGCAGCTGCGCAAGCAGCAGGCCGCGGCCCGGCAGGTCATGCTGGTCGCGCGCCAGCGGTTGGCGCAGGCCGCGCAGACGTTCGTGCAGGCCAGCGGGCTGCCGGTGAAGGCCGCGCAGACGCCCAGCACTGCCGCCGCCGCATGGCTGCAATCGCTGGGCTGATGCACGGCAGCCAGACGATGCCTTCTTGAAAAGCAGAAGGCCCGCCAATGGCGGGCCTTCGTGCATCGGCAATTGCCGGGCTTACTCGGCCTTCGGGATCGATGCCTCGGTGGTGATGCGCACCTTGACCTCGTCGCTCACCGCCGGCGCGTAGGCGCCCACGCCGAAATCGCTGCGCTTGAGCGTGGTGGTGGCGTCGAAGCCCACCGACGGCACCTTCATCATCGGGTGTTCGCCAGCGCCGTTGATGGTCACGTCCAGCGTCACCGGCTTGGTGATGCCCTTGACGGTCAGGTCGCCGGTGACGGTGAGCTTGTTGGTGCCGGCCGCTTCCACCCTGGTGCTCTTGAAGGTGGCGGACGGGAACTGCGCCGCGTCGAAGAAGTCGGCGCTGCGCAGGTGCTCGTCGAACTTGGCGGTGAAGCTGTTCAGGCCCGACAGCGGCAGGGTCACTTCCACGCTGGACTTGCCCACGTCGTCGGCGTCGTAAACCAGCGTGCCGTCGGCATCGCCGAAGTGCGCGCTCGGGTTGGAATAGCCCATGTGGTTCCACTGCACCAGCACGTCGGTGTGGCTGGGATCGAGCTTGTAGGTGCCGGACGCCACCTGGAAGGCCTCGGCTTCGGGGGCGGCGGCGGTTTCGGCCGGCGCGGCGGTGGTGGCATCGACGGCGGCGACCGGTTCGGCCGGCTGGGAGCAGGCGGCGATGGCGGCGGCCAGGGCCAGCGGGAGCAGCAGTTTCATGGTCTTCATCGGTCTCTCCGGTACGGGTCTGGATGGGTGGAGGAAGGTGCGGGATTCAACAAGGCCGGCGCCCACCCGCGGCGGCGCCGGGTGCGGCAATCAGGCGATGCGCGCGGCCTCGTCGAAGGACAGCCGCGGCAGGCGCGGGAACACGCCGGCGGGATCGCCATAGCCGAGGTTGACGAGGAAATTGGACTTGATCGCGGTGCCGGCGAAGAAGGCTTCGTCGACCTTGGCGTTGTCGAAGCCGGACATCGGGCCGGCGTCCAGCCCCAGCGCGCGCGCGGCCAGGATCAGGTAGCCGCCCTGCAGGCTGCCGTTGCGGAACGCGGCCTCGCGGCGGCCTTCGCGCGGGCCGTCGAACCAGCTCTTGGCGTCGGTGTGCGGGAACAGGTACGGCAGCTTCTCGTGGAAATCCAGGTCGAAGCCGACGATGACGGTGACCGGCGCGGCCATCGTCTTGGCCAGGTTGCCCTCGGACAGCGCCGGCGCCAGCTTCTGCTTGGCCTCGGCCGACTTGACGAACACGAAGCGCGCCGGCGTCGCGTTGGCCGCGGTCGGGCCCCACTTCAGCAGTTCGTACAGCGCGTGCAGCTGGCTGTCCTCGACCGGGCGGTCCTGGAAGGCATTCTGGGTACGGGCGGTGCGGAACAGCTGGTCGAGCGCGGCATCGTCGAAAACATCGGACATGGAAACTCCAGGGCGAATGGGCTGCGGCCGTGGCATTGCGCGATGAAGGCCGCAACAATGGCACAACGAACAAGTGGCCGCAGTGTAAGGGGCCACGATCGCTGCAACACCAGGCCCGATTGAAACGAATTAATGCCACACGCAGAACAATCGATACTTCCCTGGACGATCACCGACGGCCGCGCCGGCAACCTGCGCCAGGCCGTGGCGCTGGCATCGGCGTTGCGCCTGGGCGGGCAGCAGCGCCTGCAACTGCAGCCGCGCGCGCCGTGGCGCTGGCTGGCGCCACGGTGGCTGCCCGGCGCCGCGCAGGGCTACGGCGAAGGCTTCGCGCGGCTGGCGGCGAACCCGCCGGCGCTGGCGATCGGCTGCGGGCGACAGGCCGCCGGCGCATTGCGCGTGCTTGGCCGGCACGGCACCCACACCGTGCAGATCCTCGACCCGCGCATGGCCCCGCGCCACTGGCAACTGGTGGTGGTGCCCGAGCACGACCGCCTGCGCGGCGACAACGTGCTCACCCTGCTCGGCAGCCTGAACCCGGTGAACGACGACTGGCTGGCCTGCGGCCGCGCCGCGTTTTCCAGCTTCGAGCAACTGCCCGGCCCGCGCACCGCGCTGCTGGTAGGCGGGCCCACCGACCATGCGCCGTGGCAGGAGCAGGAGATCGCCCCCTTGCTGGCCGAGCTTGCCGCGCGCATCCGCGACGAAGGCGGCAGCGTGCTGGCGACCACCTCGCGGCGCACCCCGCGCGCGGTGACGCAGGCGCTGCTGCGCGCCTTCGACGATGTCCCCGGCGTGATCTGGAGTGACGGCGGCGACGGCTCCAACCCGTATGCCGGCCTGCTGGGCTGGGCCGACCGCATCGTCTGCACCCCGGATTCGGTGAACCTGTTGTCCGAGGCCTGCGCCACCCGCGTGCCGGTGGGCGTGCTGCTCGGCCAGCGTGCACAGGCGCGGATGGCGCGCTTCCAGCAGTCGCTGCGTGCGCGTGGCCGCCTGCTCGACGCGCGGGATGCACTGGCGGCGGGTCCGCAAGCGGCCATCGAACCGTTGCGCGAAACCCCGCGCATCGCCGCCGAGGTGAAGGCACGGCTGGGGTTGTAGATGCGGGGCTTGCCCCGCATGGAGCCTTCCCGGTGAAGCCCCGTGCCGGGCAAGCCCGGCACCTACGATGCGATGCCGGCTTCCCGTAGATGCGGGGCTCGCCCCGCATGGAGCCTTCCCGGTGAAGCTCCGTGCCGGGCAAGCCCGGCACCTACGATGGAATGCCGGCTTCCCGTAGATGCGGGGCTCGCCCCGCATGGAGCCTTCCCGGTGAAGCTCCGTGCCGGGCAAGCCCGGCACCTACGTGATGCGGAGCCATTCGCGCGAGGCCTTCGCATCCACCAGAGGCGCACACGGCCGGGCACCACGCCGCAAGCCAGCGGCATGCGCCTACGCCTGATTCAGGCCGGGTGTTTACAATGCCCGGCCCCGCGCCTGCCGGTTCCGGCAGGGCGGCTTCCTTCTTTACTTCATTGATTCCGCGGCGCCTCCCGGCACCGGCGTCGCCATCCATGTCCCCGCATCCACCCATCCGTTTCGCCCCGCTCACTCCGCTGTCGGCCTTGCTGGCCGTGCTGGCGATGGGCGCGGTAGTGCTCGGCTCGAACGTGCTGGTGCAGTACCCGATCAACGATTGGCTGACCTGGGGCGCCTTCAGCTACCCGGTGGCGTTCCTGGTCAGCAACCTGATCAACCGCCGCTTCGGCCCGCATGCCGCGCGGCGCGTGGCATGGGCCGGCTTCGCGGTGGCGGTGGTGCTGTCGCTGTGGATCGCCACGCCGCGGATTGCCATCGCCTCGTGCATGGCCTTCATCTGCGCGCAGCTGCTGGACATCACCGTGTTCGACCGCCTGCGCGCCGGCAACTGGTGGCGCGCGCCGTCGGTGGCCACCACCTGCAGCGCGACGCTGGACACCGCGATTTTCTGGAGCATCGCCTTCGCCGGCTCGTCGCTGCCGTGGGTCAGCTGGGCCGCCGGCGATTGGCTGGTGAAGCTGGGCATCGGCCTGTGCCTGCTGGTGCCGTTCCGCGCATTGTTGTGGAAGATGGCGCCGCCGCCGGCCGCGTAGGAGCGCAATTCATTGCGCGATTGGGTTTTGCCGGTGAAGCCCATCGCGCAGCGTAGCTGCGCTCCTACGGTTGGGAAGCCGGGTCGAAGGGCAGGCCCTTGGCCGTGGCGGCGGCGGTGATGGCGGCGCGGGCGGTTTCCAGTTCGGCGGTGGGGGCGGCGATGCGCGGGCGACGGTCGAGTGTGCAGGTCAGGCCGGCGTCCAGCAGGGTGGCGTGGGCGGCGTGCAGGGCTTCGGCGGTGGCCGCGGGCAGCCAGCCGCTGGCGGCCAGGGCGTCGATCAACCGCGGGGTTTCGGTGGCCTGGACCAGCGCAGGATCATGCGCGGCGCCAGCCAGCACGCCGGTCTGCAACAGGAATTCCAGGTCGACCAAACCACCGGCGCCTTGCTTCAAGTCCAAGCGAGCCGCATCGCTGCGATCCAGTTCGGCGCGCATGCGTGCACGCATTTTCAGCACGTCGCCGAACAGCACTTCATGCTCGCGTGCGCGGGCCAAGGTGCCGGCACGTACCTGTTCGAAATCGGCCAGCAGGCTGGCGTCGCCGGCCACGCCACGGGCGCGCACCAGCGCCTGGTGCTCCCAGGTCCACGCCCGCTCGCGCTGGTATTCGGAATAACTGGCCAGCGATGACACCAGCGCGCCCTTGCCGCCATCCGGGCGCAGGCGTACGTCGATGTCGTACAGGCGGCCGGCGGCGGTGACCGCGCCCAGCAGCGCCATCACCTTCTGCGCCAGCCGCGCGAACCAGCGGCTGCTTTCCAGCGGGCGCGGGCCATTGCTTTCCTCGGCTTCGGCCGGGTGGTCGTACAGGAACACCAGGTCCAGGTCCGAGCCGAAACCCAGCTCCAGCCCGCCCAGGCTGCCGTAGCCGATGATGGCGAAACGGCCACCGGGCACCTCGCCGTGCGCGGCGACCAGATCGGCCTGCACCATCGCCAGTACCGTGGCCACCACCGCGTCGGCCAGCTGCGCCAGTTGCCGGGTGCAGTCCAGCGCACGCTGGCGGCCATCGTGGAAGGCCAGCGCCATGCGGAAGCTCAGCGCCAGCCGCACTTCGTTGAGTGCGCGCAGCGCGGCCTCGGGATCGTCGATGTCCAGCGCGGTGGCGCAGGCGACCTGCATTTCCTGCGGCTCGGGCAAGGCACCGGTCACGCGGGTATCCAGCAGTTCGTCCAGCAGCAGCGGGAACGCCACCAGCCGTTCGGACAGCAACGCACTGCGCGCCAGCACGTTGACCAGCCGGGTCAGCGCGCTGGGTTGTTCATCCAGCAGGGCGAGGTAGCTGGTGCGGCGCAGGATCGCCTGCAGCAGGCCGAGCACGCGGCGCAGCGCGGCGTCCGGTTGCGGCGAGCGGGTGGCGGCGTGCAGCAGCGCCGGCAGCACCCGGTCCAGCCGTGCGCGGGCATTGTCCGACAGCGATTTCACGCCCAGCGACTGGGCGAAATCGCGCAGCGACTGGTCGGCCGCGTTGGCATCGGCGAAACCGGCCTCGGCCAGCACCGTGGCGTCGCCGCCGCCGGGCAGCACCCGCCAGTAACTGGACAGCACGTCCGGCGCGGCCTGGCCACGGCGCGGCGCCAGCAGCGCGGCGAACTCGGCGCCCACGCAGCGGCGTTGTTCGTCCAGGGCCTGCAGCAAGGCGTCGCGGTCCGGGTAGCCCAGCCCGTGCGCGATGCGCCTGGCGTCCAGTGCATCGGCGGGCAGGCGGTGGGTCTGCGCGTCGCGCAGCATCTGCAGGCGGTTTTCCAGCCGGCGCAGGAAGCGGTAGGCCACGGCCAGCGCCGCGCCATCGGCGGCATCCATCTGCCCGGCCGCCACCAGCGCCTGCAACGCCGGCAGCAGGCGCGGTTCGCGCAATGTCGGCTCGCGGCCGCCACGGATCAGTTGCAAGGCCTGGGCGAGGAATTCGATCTCGCGGATGCCGCCCGGGCCGCGCTTTATGTCGTCGAAGCGGTCGCTGCGCGCAACCTCGGCGCTGATCGCCGCCTTCATCTCGCGCAGGCCGTCCAGCGCGGTGTAGTCGAGGTAGCGGCGGTAGACGAACGGGCGCAGCGTCTGCAGCCATGCCTCGCCGGCGGCGACGTCGCCGGCCACCGCGCGCGCCTTGATCCATGCATAGCGCTCCCAGTCGCGGCCTTCGCGCTGGAAATACTGGTCCATGCCGGCGAACGACAGCGCCACCCGCCCGGCGTTGCCGAACGGGCGCAGGCGCAGGTCCACGCGGTGGCAGAAACCGTCGGCGGTGGTTTCGTCCAGCAGCCGCGCCAACCGCTGGCCGAGCCGGGCGAAGTATTCCTCGGCCGCCAGCGGGCGCGCGCCGTCGGACTCGCCGGCCTGCGGGTAGGCGTAGACCAGGTCGATGTCGGAGGAGAAATTCAGCTCGCCACCACCGAGCTTGCCCAGCCCGAACACCACCAGCCGCTGCACGCTGCCGTCCTCGGCGCGGACCACGCCGTGGCGCTGGGCGAACTCCTGCTCCAGCGCGGCCAGCGCCAGTTGCAGGCAGTCCTCGGCCAGTTGGGTGGCGCCGCGCAGGGTGGCATCCACCGCGTCCAGCCCGAGCAGGTCGCGCCAGACCAGCCGGGTGGAGGCGGCGGCACGGTAGCGGCGCAGTTGCGCCGGCCAGGCGCTGGGTTGCAGCGGGTCCAGCGACGGCAGCGGCAACGGTGGCGGGTCCGGCTCGGCCAGCAGCGCCAGCAGCTCCGGCTGCCGGCACAGGGTGTCGATGGCGAAATCGCTGGCGATGGCCAACTGCCGCAGGTTCGCCTCGAAACCGGCGGCCGGCGGCCACTGCGCCGGATCGGGCAGCGCCAGCTTCAGCCGGGCGATGGCGCGGTCGGCCAGCGGGGCGAGGGTTTCGGACACGGGCGGGGCGGAAGTCGTCATGGGCCAATTCTGGCATTACCCGCCCTGCGAACCGCGGCGGCGCCTGCGGGCGGCACATAAAAAAGCCCGCTGGCAGCGAACTGCCAGCGGGCTTTGCTCCCTCCCCCACGTCGGGATGCAGGGCGATCCTGCGGGCTCGCCGGGCAAGTTGCACGCTGCAGTGCAAAAAGCCGCCGGGAGCGGTTTTCGGCATCGCCTGCCGACGACCCGCGGGACCCGCCAGGGATGGTGGGTGCCAAACGATACCCACGGGTATAGTTCCGGCCGTTGGTCGTTGCGCCGGATCAAGGACGCCCGGCCGCACGCACCCGACAATCGCGTCCCCAGGTAACGTCATCGCCATGTCCATCGACCGCATCCTCCACCCCGGCCTGCGCCAGCGCATCGTTTCGGCCGAGGCCGCCGCCGCCCTGATCAACCCCGGCGAAACCGTCGCCATGAGCGGCTTCACCGGCTCCGGCTACCCCAAGGCGGTGCCGCAGTTCCTGGCCCGGCGCATCGAGCAGGCGCACGGGCGCGGCGAGGAGTTCCGCATCAACCTGCTCACCGGCGCGTCCACCGCGCCGGAGCTGGACGGCGCGCTGGCGAAAGTCGACGGTATCGCCATGCGCATGCCGTTCCAGAGCGACCCGGACGCGCGCAGGCGCATCAACGCCGGCAAGCTGGACTACCTCGACATCCACCTCTCGCACGTGGCCCAACACGTGTGGTTCGGCTTCTACAACGAGATCGACACCGCGGTGGTCGAGGTTTCGGCGATCCATGCCGACGGCACGCTGGTGCCGTCCACCTCGGTCGGCAACAACAAGACCTGGCTGGACCTGGCGAAGAAGGTGGTCATCGAGGTCAACCAGTGGCAGCCGGCCGGCATCGACGGCATGCACGACATCTATTACGGCACCGCGCTGCCGCCGCACCGCAAGCCGATCCCGCTGGTGCGCGGCGACGAACGCATCGGCCAGACCACGCTGCGCTGCGACCCGGACAAGATCGTCGCGGTGGTGCTGACCGACGCGCCGGACCGCAACAGCCCGTTCAATCCGCCCGATGCCGACAGCCAGCGCATCGCCGGGCACCTGATCGAATTCCTCAAGCATGAAGTGGCGCGCGGGCGCTTGCCGGCCAACCTGCTGCCGCTGCAATCGGGCGTGGGCAACATCCCCAATGCAGTGCTGGCCGGGCTGGCCAGCAGCGGCTTCCGCGACCTGGAGGCGTTCACCGAGGTGATCCAGGACGGCATGCTCGACCTGCTCAAGTCCGGCGTGCTGCGCTATGCCTCGTGCACCGGCTTCGCGCTGAGCCCAGCGGCCACCGAGGAGTTCATGCGCAACATCGACTTCTACCGGCAGCGCATCATCATGCGTTCGCAGGAGGTGTCCAACCACCCGGAGCTGGTGCGCCGGCTCGGCTGCATCGGCATGAACGGCATGATCGAGGCCGACATCTACGGCAACGTCAACTCCACCCACGTGATGGGCAGCAGCATCATGAACGGCATCGGCGGCTCGGGCGACTTCGCCCGCAACGGCTTCCTGTCGATCTTCCTGAGCCCGTCCACCGCCAAGAACGGCAGCATCTCGGCGATCGTGCCGATGGTCAGCCACGTCGACCACACCGAGCACGACGTGGCGGTGATCGTCACCGAACAGGGCCTGGCCGACCTGCGCGGGCTGCCGCCGCGCAGGCGTGCGCGCGCGTTGATCGACAACTGCGTGCATCCGGATTTCCGCGCGCAGCTGCAGGACTATTTCGACCGCGCCAGCCGCGACAGCTACGGCAAGCACACCCCGCACCTGTTGAACGAGGCGCTTTCCTGGCACCAGCGCTGGCTGGATACCGGCACGATGAAGGCCTAGGCGCACCGGTATCGCGCACTCGCCCTCCTACGGGAAATCAGGCTCTGCGCTTTGCCTCAGCGCAACAACGGCGGCCGGCTGTCATACCACTGCCGCGCGCCGCGCAGGTGGTACTTGCGGTCGCCGTCCTGCAATTCCACGCCGACGCCGAGGATGCCCCACTTCAGGTGCAGGTCGCCGTGCCGGCGCGGGCCTTCCAGCGCCAGCCGCGCATCGACGGTGAAGCGCTCGTTTTGCGCGCGCGCCTGGTCCAGCACCAGCCGCTTGCCCTGCCACAGCCACTTGCCGCTCAGCCTCGCCTCGCCGGCATCGACCACCTTGCCCACCCACGCCGGCAGGTCGGTGCGGTCGGCGAACATCGCCAGCAGGAAGCCGACGTCGCGCATGCGCACCCGCAGGTTGCCGCTGGCCGAGGAAGGGGTCTTCCACTCGGCGCGGCCGCTGTCGATGTCCAGCGTCGCCCACCAGCCCGAATGGGTGGTGCCGCCGAGCTCGGTGAAGGCGACGTTGCGCACGCTGGCGCTGCTGTCGCCAAGCTCGAATTCGCCCTTGTGCAGGTTGCCGCGCCGCAGCCGCGCGTCCAGCACCACGTCGCCGCGCAGGTTCATGCCGGCCACCGCCAGCCGCACCTGCCGGCCCTCGACGCGCAGCGTGCCGCGCCCCACGTCGCCATCGCCATCCAGCCGCAGGTCGCCGCTGAGCATGCCGCTGCCGCCGGCGAAGCGCAGCGTGTCGTTGGGCAGGTGCGGGTTGAACACCGCCAGCTCGGGAATGCGCGCACGCTCGAAGCGCACCCGCGCCTGCATGCTTTCCTTCATGCGGTCCAGCCGTGCGTCGGCCAGCGTTTCCAGGCGCAGCCGTTCCCCGGTGAAATACGGCTTGCCCGGCGCATCCGAAGGCGCGGCGCTGAAGGCTTCCATCACCACGTCCAGCCGCGATTGCGGATTGCCGGCGGCATCGCTGGCGATGCTCGCCTGCGCGCGTGCCTTGCCGCGGAAACGGTTGCCCAGCACGTCCGCACGCGCTTCGACGTCGCCCACTTGCAATCGACTGCCGTCGAGCAGGCGCCCGTCGCCGAGCTTGAGGTCGGCATCGACGGTGCCGCTGCCTTCCAGCCGCATCCAGTCGGCCTGGGTGAACAGCGCGACCACGCCGCCGATGGACGGCAGGTGGCCATGCGCGCGCACTTCGCCGCTGGCCGCCATCAGCCGCGCGCGCCAATCCTTCAACGGCAAGGCGATGCCGGGCACGTCGAGCGTGGCGTCGAGCGACGGATGCCGGCCGTCCAGGTCTGGCAGCGTGGCACGCAGGTGCATGGCGTCGTCCACCGTCGCGCGCAGGTCGAACCGGTTGGCGACACGCGTGCCCTGCGCATCCACGTTCGACAACGGCAAATGCAGGTGCAGCTGGCTGCCGGGCGCCAGCGCGCCATGATCCAGCGACAGCTTCGCCTGCAGTTCGCCATCGCCGGGCAGCACCGCGAAATCGTAGCGGCCCTCGCCGTCCAGCGTGGACTGCAGGCCGACGGTGGTGCCGCGCAGGTCCAGCGCCGCGGCGAGCAGGTCGAGCTTGGCGAGGCCGGGATGCTCGGCCGAGACATGCCGCGGCAGGGCGAAGGTGGAAGACAGGCGCACATCACGCAGCCACTGGATGTCGCCGCGGCTCACCCGCGCCGCATCGAACTGCAGCGTGGAAGGCCGCAGTTCCATAGGCCCGCCGCGCAACTGCTTGCCGAAGCCGACCTCGGCGCGGCCATTGCCGGTGACCTGCCAGCCGCCCAGCGTGGCCGCGCGCAGGCTCCCGGTGGCGATGCGCTGGAAGTCCAGCGTCCAGCCGCCCGGCCGCGGCGGCGGTGCCGCCCGTTCCCGCACGGCCCGCGTGAGCGAACCGGCGACGCCATCGGCCTCGACCCACGGCACCCGCAGCTCCCTGCGCAGCAGCGGCCACAATGCGATGCGCCCGCGCACCGCGTCGGCCTGCGCCGACCACTGCACCCGCCGCACGTGCCCGCGCATGCGTACCTCGCGCAGCGTCACCCGCCCCGGCCAGAAAGTACGACCGCCACTCCACTCCATCGTGAACGCCTCCGGCCTGCGGTTGAGCAGCTCGTGGCCGAAGCGGCTGTTGAGGAACACATTGCCCGCCAGCAGGTACAGCGCATAGCCGGCCAGCACCAGCAGGCCGGCCAATCGCAGGGTTCTTCCATACCGCGCAGGGAGGTTTTTCATGGGCGCAGGATAACGGCGAAGCCCGTGCACTGCGTCAGCCCTCGATGCGGGAGCTGCATCAGGCGCGACGAGACTTCAGCGGGAATGCCCCATCGCGGCTGACGCCGCTCCTACGGGGTTCCCGTTTCGCACCCGGCATGCAGCAGCCACGCCAGCTTGCGCTCGCGTGGCTGCTGCTTGATCTGCCATTCGGCGCGCGACGCCGCCGCGCGGTCGGCATAGGCGCGCATGCCGAGGATGCGCAATGGCGGATGCGCGCGCGTGTAGCGCGCGCCCTTGCCGGCAAGGTGCGCGCGGAAGCGGGCTTCCACGTCGGTGCTGATGCCGGCGTAGTAGCTACCGTCGCGGCATTCGAGCAGGTACAGGAACCAGGGGCGGGGCATGTGCGACAAGGTACAGCCTCCACCGCCCGTTGCAGGAGCGTACTTCAGGGCGCGATGGGGATTCCCCGACAAAGCCCATTGCGCACTGAAGTGCGCTCCTACGGAAACATCAGCGTCAGGCGGCTGCTTCGAGGCGGTTGCGGCGACGTGCGCGCACCGCCGCGGCCAGCCGCTCCAGCACCTGCACGGTGCTGTCCCAGTCGATGCAGCCGTCGGTGATGCTCTGGCCATAGACCAGCGGCTGGCCTTCGACCAGGTCCTGGCGGCCACCGACCAAGTGGCTTTCGACCATCACCCCGATGATGCGCGATTCGCCCGCCTCCATCTGCGCGGCGACGTTTTCCAGCACCTGCGGCTGGTTCTCCGGCTGCTTGCTGCTGTTGGCATGGCTGGCATCGATCATCAACCGCGCCGGCAGCTGCGATTTGCCCAGCACCTCGCTGGCCGCCTGCACGCTGGCCGCGTCGAAGTTCGGTACCTTGCCGCCGCGCAGGATGACGTGGCAGTCCGGGTTGCCGCAGGTGGCGACGATGGCGCTGCCACCCTCCTTGGTCACCGACAGGAAATGGTGAGGGTGCGAGGCCGCGCCCACCGCGTCGGCAGCGATCTTGACGTCGCCGGTGGTGCCGTTCTTGAACCCCACCGGGCACGACAGCCCCGAGGCCAGCTCGCGGTGCACCTGGCTCTCGGTGGTGCGCGCACCGATCGCGCCCCATGCCACCAGGTCGGCGATGTACTGCGGCGAGATGGTGTCGAGGAACTCGCAGCCGGCCGGCAGGCCCAGCGTGTTGATGTCGCGCAGCAGCCCGCGCGCCACGCGCAGGCCCTTGTTGATGTTGAAGCTGCCGTCCAGGTCCGGGTCGTTGATCAGGCCTTTCCAGCCCACCGTGGTGCGCGGCTTCTCGAAGTACACGCGCATGACGATCTCCAGCTCGCCGCCCAGTGCGTCGCGCAGCGGGCGCAGGCGCCGGGCGTAGTCCAGTGCCGCGGCCGGGTCGTGGATCGAGCAGGGGCCGACGACGACGGCCAGGCGGTCGTCCTCGCCATGCAGGATGCGATGCAGCGCGGCGCGGGCGTCGGCCACGGTCTGCGAAGCCGCCTCGTCGCAGGGCAGCAGCGAGATCAGGTGCGCCGGCGGAGTCAGCGGTTCGAGCTTGTGGATGCGCAGGTCGTCGGTGTGGGGAGGCATGGGGGAATCTCCGGGTCGTTTTCGTGTGGGGGTTGCCCCGGCGATGGCTGCATGAAAAAACGACAGGACAGTCGTTTTTCACGGCGAAGCCGCCCGCAGGGTGGCGCACAGGGATGTGCGCCATGAAAAAAGCCGCCAGTTTCGCTGGCGGCTTTTCGGGAATGCGTCTGAAAGTTTCTTCAGGGTGAGCGCAGTCCTTCCTCCGCCAGCGGCTTCGGAAAGTAGTACCAAAAATAGAAATTGGCGCGGGCTGCGTTCATGGGGTGCATTGATAACACGGCCACGGCATGGATGCGAATGTTTCAAATGCAAGAGCCCCGCATTGCTGCGGGGCTCTGCTGGCGGGAGCGTGCCGGCCAACGGCCGGCACCCACCGGGGCTGCTGCGCTGGATCAGAAATCCATGCCGCCCATGCCACCCATACCGCCCATGCCTGCACCGCCGGCGGCCGGCTCGTCCTTCTTCGGGGCCTCGGCCACCATCGCTTCGGTGGTGATCATCAGGCCGGCGATCGAGGCGGCGTTCTGCAGCGCCGAACGGGTCACCTTGGTCGGGTCGAGGATGCCGAATTCCAGCATGTCGCCGAACTCGCCATTGGCGGCGTTGTAGCCGTAGCTGCCGGTGCCTTCCTTGACCTTGTTGAGGATGACCGACGGCTCTTCGCCGGCGTTGGCGACGATCTCGCGCAGCGGCGCTTCCATCGCGCGCAGGGCGATCTGGATGCCGTGGTTCTGGTCTTCGTTGGCCCCCTTCAGGCCGGCCAGCGCGGTGACCGCGCGCACCAGCGCGACGCCGCCGCCCGGCACCACGCCTTCTTCCACCGCCGCACGGGTGGCGTGCAGGGCGTCGTCGACGCGGTCCTTCTTTTCCTTCATTTCGATTTCGGTCGAAGCGCCGACCTTGATCACCGCAACGCCGCCGGCCAGCTTGGCCACGCGCTCCTGCAGCTTCTCGCGGTCGTAGTCGGAGGTGGTGTCCTCGATCTGCACCTTGATCTGCTTGACGCGCGACTCGATGGCCGCGGCATCGCCGGCGCCGTCGATGATGGTGGTGTTCTCCTTGGACACCTGCACCTTCTTGGCGCGGCCCAGGTCCTTGATGGTGGCCTTCTCCAGCGACAGGCCCACTTCCTCGGAGATCACGGTGCCGCCGGTCAGCACGGCCATGTCTTCCAGCATCGCCTTGCGGCGGTCGCCGAAGCCCGGGGCCTTCACCGCCACGACCTTGACGATGCCGCGGATGGTGTTGACCACCAGGGTGGCCAGCGCCTCGCCTTCGATGTCCTCGGCAACGATCAGCAGCGGCTTGCCGGCCTTGGCGACGCCTTCCAGCACCGGCAGCAGGTCGCGCACGTTGGAGATCTTCTTGTCGTGCAGCAGGATGAACGGGTCATCCAGGTCGGCGGTCTGCGCCTGCGGGTTGTTGACGAAGTACGGCGACAGGTAGCCGCGGTCGAACTGCATGCCTTCCACGACGTCCAGCTCGTTCTCCAGGCCCGAGCCTTCCTCGACGGTGATCACGCCTTCCTTGCCGACCTTCTTCATCGCCTCGGCGATGATGTTGCCGATCGACTCGTCGGCGTTGGCCGAGATGGTGCCGACCTGGGCGATGGCCTTGTCGTCGGCGGTGGGCTTGGAGATGTTCTTCAGCTCGGCGACGGCGGCGATCACCGCCTTGTCGATGCCGCGCTTCAGGTCCATCGGGTTCATGCCGGCGGCAACCGCCTTGGCGCCCTCGCGGATCAGCGCCTGGGCCAGCACGGTGGCGGTGGTGGTGCCGTCGCCGGCGTTGTCGTTGGTCTTGGAAGCGACTTCCTTGACCATCTGCGCGCCCATGTT
>Ga0222427_100907_pt1 | contig 21847 bp, 20 predicted proteins | sample 2B20Ametagenome_FD_182890 | JGI IMG/M metagenome (GOLD analysis project Ga0222427, IMG submission 182890) | Enriched microbial communities from leaf-cutter ant dump, University of Wisconsin, Madison, United States - 2B20A (version 2) | ecosystem: Environmental > Terrestrial > Nest > Insects nest...
GCGACGCGATCTCGGCTGAGGAGATGGTCAACGAAGCTGAAGCGATCGCCAACGGGCCAACGCCGAATTCCGAAGCCACACCCAACCCGGCTACCATCATCGCCTGATTGCGTCTGGCGTCAGGACTTCTACCGTGAACAGCTGATCGATAGCGAGCGCTGCGGTGGCGATGTCCCGTCGGCGGCCGGCGACGGACTTCATGACGGTTTCCAGAAATTCCTCGGGCTCGCCATTGCGATGTGGCCCGTATTCGGACCAGTCCAACGCGCCGACGACAGCGGGAACGAAATCGAAATCGAAGGTGAAGCCGCCGTCGTCCAAGGCGTCTGAAAGAGCAGTGTAAGCTTCCTCTGCAAGGGGTACGATTGCCCGGACATGAGTTCGCATGGCCTGCCAACCGGCCGCATCCCACAATTCCGACATACGGATAACGCCATCGGGAACCGAACGGTGATCCTCATGGAGGCCGCGGAAATAAAGCATGGCCTCCCAGATGCAGAGTGCCGTCTCCATCTCGCCGACGGTGAAAGAGCACGATGCGGCGACGACTGGAGTAGCGTCCACCGGCGAAACCGGCGCGGCCGGCGGCACGAGCGCGCGATCCTGCGAACGGAACCGATTGAGCAACTCCTCGCTGGTCGTATGATGGATTCCTTTGCCGGTGATGAGCGAAACGCTAGCGCCATAGGTCTCAGGCCGCTGCGAAGGATGGTTCATCCATTGGATGACCGTCATTTCCGCCAGGCTCGGCGACCGCGCGACAATGTCCTGCACGATGAACTGCCACGGGAATTCGATCAGATCGACCTCGACATCAACATCCAGGCCCTCGCCGTCTGGCGACGTTGGCAACAGCGCGAGAATGCGATTGCCGATGAGGGCATTGAGCGCGCTGTCCGTTACCGCCGCCGAGACGCGAAAGGCATTGACGAGCGCCTGCCGTTTGACGGTGATCGGATTGATCGGGCCGACGTCGGTGAACATGACAAGCCCGGCTTCGGTCTCGCTGCATTCGAGCACATGGGTCAGCATAAGCTTTTCGAGGGCCGTGACATCGGCGAGGGGGATTGGCGGGTGAGTATAAATTTGGATTTCGAGTTTGGTCATGAGATTACCTTCCGTAAGTACGGTGAGCCTGACGCAATGGAGAGTCGATTGACGAGAGGGAGAACCCGTATCTCTCCGGCCGAATGCTATGTTGCTGCCTGCGGCGCACAGGGCGCTAATTCCCCGACATCTAAAGGCGAGACCAGCCTTCCAACGAAATGTTGCGATCATCGATTCGGATGAGGAACGTTCCCTTCCGAGGTACCCGCCAAAGCAACTCGCGTTCGACGATACGCACGATCGCATTCAGGTCGGCGGCGTAGTCCGTTTCCAACAAGGAAATGCTCAAATCCTCCGCCTCGTCGGAAAACCATCGCTTTTGTAGCGTGTAGGGGCCTGCATCTGGATCGCCCGATGGAGAGTAGAGAGCATCGACAAGGAAGGCCGCCAACTCCGGCGGCGTGATTGCGGACTGCTTTGCGACGACGATCACCGCCTCGTCTAGGGAACCATAGTCGGACCCTTGGACGATTAGGTCGGCCTCCAAAATCCACTCGGGATTTTCCGCGTTCGATACTTCCAATATGATTTCGAGGCGATCCGGCCGCCCTGTATCACCGAAGAAGTCTTGGGGTTCATGCTCTTCGACCGCGCCACCGTTTTCCATCCTATAGGATTTGATTTGGATGAAACGAAGCGCGTCGTACCAGCCATAGCCGCTGAAAACCCCATGTGGTTCGTAGATCGTTGGAGCATCTTCGAGCCGTGCGATCGCACGCCCAAATGTCTGCTCTTCGAGGGGACCGTCTCCTTCAAAAACAAAAGCCTCCTTGGCGACAGACTCGGGCGCGATAACAGTATTCCTGTCCGGATCTGCGCAAGAAGGAGCATAGGGTCGCAGAAGTGGCGCCGCCTCTTTCAGGTCGACGCCGAGCGTCCGGCCATGCTGATAGTCCGTGAACCGTAAACTATGCGCACCGCCGGCCGCGACCATACGAAAATAAAGGCGTGTGATCTCCTCGATAAGCTCGGCGTACATCGCATCGCGCACGACCTCTTTGCGGGCCGGGAGAACAAGCTTGAGATGGGCGCACTCAACCACATCGATGCGCGCGGAGTAGGTGCGATGCCAGGATTGCTGAAGCTCAGGCAAGCGCATCTTCAAAGTCACACCGTGGAAGTTGGCATTATCATCGCTGTGGCGAGAAGGGTCTCGGCCAAAAACGCCAATCCGAATCCCTCGCCATTCTTCGATATGATCCGCACCACCGAGGAAGTCCGAGGACGGCATTTCCTCACCATTGAAAATCACGGGAATAGGGAAGAAGCGCGCAGCGCGGCGGATTGTACCTGCCAAGTAATCGCCCTTCCTCTCCGGGAAGATGATCGTCATGCCTTGTTGGCCTTCCGGACCAGATTCGACCGCGACAGGTTCCTTACCGTGGAATGCATCGGGCGTTGCCGTGATCGTCCAGCCCTGCCTGGTGTCTCTCTGCCGGGCGACGATCACCGCCCCGCGACTGGCGAGAGAGAAGAAGCCCATGCCGGCGGCGTCCTCCGTTTGAGACAAGGCCGTCGACCATTCGCTCTGACCGAGAGAAAAAAGCGAGCGGGGGTCGGCGAGGCCCGCGCCATCATCGGCGATGCAGATTGCCGACCCAAACCGCGGATCTTCGATCTGGTCGATCACGACCTTCGCGGCGCCAGCGCGCCGGGCGTTCTGAAGGAGTTCGTTGAGAATATCGTCGATCGAAGCATTGAAAAGGCGACCCACCTTCTCGATAGCTTGCGCGGCGACCTGTGCGTGAAAGGAAAAGCTCGTCATTGTCTATTCTCCAAGGTGGTGAATACGCGGCACGAAGGCCGGGTGCTCGTGGAATCGATGAGGATAGGTTGAGGGCGCTGGGTCGGATCAGGCCGCGCTTTCGAGCAACTTTCGGGCCTTGCCCTCCAGTTCCAGCCGCGTGTCCTGATGTGCTTTCTCCCGTGCGAGCGCGGTAATGCCTTGGACGAAATCGAAGATCGATTCCGGCGGCCTGCCTTCTTCCGCAAGCACCGTGTCGATGATCTTGCCGGTCTCCGCCTTCGAGAACCCACGCTTGCGCAGGAAGCTGGATCGGTCCTCTTCATTGCGGGCGACAACCCGTTCACGGGCAGCGCGGATGCCGGCGATGAAAGGCGCGGGCGAGGAATTGGCGAAGTTCGTCAAAGCCGGGGCCGCCTCGTGCGCAAAACGCTTTGCCGCGAATTTCGAGTGGCGGATGGTGATTTCCTCGAAATTTTCCGTGCCCCAGAGATTCCGGTTGCAGCAGACCGCTCTCAGATAGAAGCTTGCGATTCCAAGGGTTTTCGAGCCGACTTCGGAGTTCCAGGCGTAGAACCCGCGGAAGTAAAGATCGGGTTCGCCGTTCGGCAGGCGGCCAGCCTCGATGGGATGAGTATCATCGACAAGGAACAGGAATACGTCCCTGTCACTGGCGTAAAGCGTCGTCGTGTCCTTGGTGATATCGACAAACGGGTTGTGGGTCATGGTCGACCAGTCGAGCACGCCAGGCACTTTCCACATCGTATCGCCCACGCCGTCGCCGGCGATGCTCATCACAGCAGCGACAAGATCCTTGTCCCAGATGCGCCCGTAGTCAGGGCCCGTCACCGCGCGAAGTTCGACGCGCCCATCGTCCATCTCCATGGTCTTGACCAACTCGGCGCTGTGGTTGAGCAAGCCGTGCTGAAGATTGATCGCGGCGAGCGGGGCGGGAAGCTGGCGCATGTAGCTCGACGGCGCGCCGACAAGACTACACAATTGCCCGTAGCTCCAATGCGTCGGCGCCAGCGGTACGCGGCTGCCGGGAAGCACAAGCGATAGGCGCTCGGCATTTTCCCGTGTCGCTTCCACACGGATGTCCGCGCTCTCGACGGTGCGAACGCGGGCGTGCTCCGTCCGCTCGCTGACGGCACGATGGAGGTCGGAGAGCGAGAGATAGCGCTCGTCATCCGGGCGAGAAAACCATTCGGATGAGACGCGGCCGATACGCTCGCCGCGCGAGATATCGACCTTGAAGCCGGACGTTACGGCCGGCGAGCTGGAGATCATGGAATGCATGTCGAGTTCTCCTGAAACGAAAGAGCCCGGCCGGCGCTGTCGCGCCAACCGGGCTGGTGAGATGAACATGTACCGCTGAGGCACTATCCGGTGCGGCAATGGATCAGCTTCGGACACCCCCTCTCGGAGCACCCGGAGCCCGGCCCCGGACCGCCCTCCTCTCCCTCTCGCGGCGCAAATCGTCCGTGTTGGAGCTGTCCTGTCATGCTACCAGTCGTAGAACGGCAGGCCGTCAACCTCGTCGGCGTCTTGATGGAACAGGATGTGGCTGCACCCGTTTTGCGCGGCCCATGTCATGACTGCGAACAGATCCTCGGGAATGCGCTGGTCGCCTTCGCCGCAGTTCTCGTCATGGGCATAGACGAACCAGCCGTAGTCGGAATAGCATCCTCCGGCACACGGCCACTCAGCGCAGGGCTTGGCGTTGAGCATTGTTGCTGTCGACGCCGATACGTGTCCGGTCGAGATCTTGGCGACCCGTAGTTTTTCGAGATTCGTCATAACGATTGTCCTTTCGGAATGCCCGCCTGCCCTGGGCAATGGCAGGGCTGGCGGCTGGGGAAGAGGTCATCGATCGATCACACCTCGCATGATCATCGTCTTCGGTGCGGGCGATGCCAGCGAGATGTTCGATCAGGCTGCGCGAAAGGTCCTTCTGCTCGGCCCAACGGCAGACCAGCAAAAGCAGGGTGAACCCGTCCCATCCGGCCTGGCCGGCGAGGCGCTCGAGCTCGTCGTAGGTGGCGTTGCGCATCAGGCTGCCCGCCCTTCGATGACATCCGCGCAGACTTCTTCGGCGGTCACTTCCTCAAGACGAATGTTGATGTGGCCGCTTTCTTTGACCCAACGCTCCGCATCGGCCCTGTTTTTCGCGAGATAGAGGAGGATGCTGTGCACACCGTATTCCTGAAGGACGCGCACCTCGCCGGCTGCCGGTCGTCGAAGAACCGCGAACGTCAGATCGCTATCGAGCGGAAAGGCTTTACGAACTGCAATCGCAGCATCGAGGTCCATGGGAAACTCGCCCTGCAGCAGCGTGATCGCACCATGGGTAGACCAGATGATGCTGGAACGAGGCGGCGTGCATCGCACGAGCCAGCCAGCGCCGTTGCGCTTTCTCCACGCGGCGGAGGCTTCTATGTCGTCCTCCGGCGGTTGGGGTGTTTGGTCGTGGTAGCGAACCATAGCGCCGATCGGCGCCCGTTCGTATATGGTCATGACGGACATGCTCATCTCCGAATTTCGAGAAACAGAAAGGCCCGGCGTGACGGCCGGGCCTTGGATTGATCGTTGGCGCTGAAGGGTCTTATTCTGCGGCTTCGAGATGACCGCCGTGATCCTCATCGGGGTCGGCGGCCGCCTGCTCGTTTTCGACACCCTCAGTCAGGAACGCCGGCAGTGCGACTTCGACGGCTTCGGTATCGCCTTCGTCACCCATCACCGTTTCATCCGTCTGCGAAATGCCAATGTCATCCGCGATTTCATCGGCGGGGTAGCGCAGCACCTCGGGGAGCCATCCGCTGCCGTCGAGCAGCCGGGCGGCTTCGCGCGCCATGTCCTGCTTCTTCAGGTGGTCAATGAGCTGCGCGGACTGGTCGCCCTTGGCTTCGCGAACGGCCTGAAGGATGTGAGCCTTGGTCACGCGGCCGAGATAGTTGTCGACCGTCGGCGTCCAGCCCGCACCAACCATTCCGAACCCGATCGTCTGGGCCAGCTGCACGGCGTGCTGGTTTTCCCTGGTGCGCCGATTCCATTGCTGAATCGTGGCGTTCAGCGACATCGACGCGCAATGCGCAAACAGCGCCAACCGGCTGTCCTGATCGAGCGCGATAAGGTAGGCCCACACCGCATCGGCTTCACGAGGAAGATCGTGCCCCCAGTTTTCCTTGCGCTGTTCGATCTCCTTCGCCCAGACCGTGTCGGCGAGGCCCTGCGTCTTGGTCGACACCGTATTCTGCACCGAAATTTCGAGGCAAGACGCCGTACGGTAGTGGTAGAAAGTGTTCAGCACGAGAAGGTGCAGCACGGCGATGAAGGCCGTCATCGGCTCATTGGCGAGCGCATTCCTGAGCGCAAGCGTACGGGCCGCGGTCAGGTCCTCGATGAGGCGTTCCGAGAGCGGCCGGATCTTGACGTCGTCCTCATCCGGCTCCTCGACACCGACGGGCTTGCCGTTGACCGTCACGCCACCTTCTGCCGACGCGATGACATCGTCACCGCCATCGCCATCCGGTTCGACGGCGTCGCCGCCCTCCTCCGCCTCGATGACAGGCTCATCCTCGGGCCGCACGAAACCGCGCTCGATCTTCAACTCGCCATTGCCGGCGAGCGAGATGAAGGCGCCGCCCCGAGCGACGTCGTCGGGATCGAGTACGTAGGGCCGTTCGTTCAGGGCAGTAAGCTGCGCATCAAGATCATCGAGGCGCGCTTCCGTCTCCTCGGAATGATCCTCGGCGGCCTCGTATTCCTCGCTGAGCTTGTCGAACTCCGCCTGCAGGCTATCGTGGCGAGCAAGCTCTTCCTCGGTGAATTCCGCCTGCTTCCCATAGAAGCGGCGAAGACCGGACGCGTGGCCGAAATGGAAATCGATGGCCGAATCGACCCACTTCCAGCCTTCCTCCGTCTTCATCGCTTCGGCGTCTGCCGTCAGCTTTTCCAGCACGAGCTGTTCAAGGAGCGCCGGATCCTGGAGCCACCCGCCGTTGTCCTGCTCGAAGAGGTCGCGCATGACGATGCCGCCGGCAGCCTCATAGGCTTCGATGCCGACGTAGACCGCACGGCGATCCGTTGCCCGAACCGCCGTTTCGGTGAGCAGCCGGCGGATGTAGTAGGGATCCGTGCTCTGCGTCCGCGAAACCGTCTCCCAGACCTGCTCCTGGCGGACATGATCCTTGGTGAGCGAGAACGCCATCACCTGGCCGAGCTTCATCTGGTCGTCGCCATAGAGTTCCAGCAGACGCGGCGAGACGGACGCCAGCCGGAGGCGCTGCTTCACCGTCGCGACCGAGATGTGGAAGCGCGCGGCGATTTCCTCCTCGTCGAGTCCCTGCTCACGCAAGACCATCATCGCGCGGAATTCGTCGAGCGGATGAAGATCTGCGCGCTTGACGTTTTCGGCCAGCGAATCCTCGGCCTCGAGGGTTTCCCCTTCGCTGACGATGCAGGGAACGGCCGTGGTCTTCGTCAGCTGCTTCCGGTCGACCAGCAGTTTCAGCGCACGGTAGCGACGGCCGCCCGCAGGGATGCGATAGATGCCGGTCTCCTTGCCTTCGGAATCGAGTTCCGCACGCACGTTGATGCTGGTCAGCAACCCGCGGCGGGCAATGTCGTCGGCAAGTTCCTCGATCGAGACGCCGGCCTTGGTCTTGCGCACGTTCTGCTGGCTGAGAACGAGCTTGTTGAAGGGGATGTCGCGCCCGGCGTTAAGCGAGATTTTCTGAATGGCCTGTGCCATGTCATGTACTCCGCGGCGGACCGGCCGGAGCCTCTCTCCAGCCACCTCAATCCACCACGAAACCCCCATCCCCCCTCTCCCTCTTTCCCGATCCGCCGCCCCTATCCGACGCCACGCCACGTTATCGAAGGTCCCCGTTCACAACCCCGATACGATTGCCATGATCTGATGGGCACGGACAAACTTCTCGGCATCCACCCGTGGCATGGAGGCGAGCTCGCCTAGCATCGATACCGCTTCCCTCAACATTACCCTGAGATCGACCTCCGGTCGGTGGTCCGCGCCGTAAACCCTGCTATCCTCGTAGTCGGGACCGCCTGCGCCGTCATCCCGCTCGACGAGATAGCCAGTCACTTCCTCGGCGTATTCGGCCTCTAGTACATGCTTGGCTGTCGTGCTGAATCTGACTGGCAACAGCTTATCGAAAAGCAAACCGTCGGCGGTCCTCATAGCCGCCTCGTGATCGGCGGCATCGACTTCCGTCTTGACCCTGACGGTGAGGTAGACGTGAACGTAATGTTTCATGGTATCTTCCTTGGCTTTTCCTGTGAGCTGCGTAGGTTCCGCATGTGTGAAGCGACATCGCCAGCCGGCCGCGTCTTTCATTTGTTTTGGGTGCCGGCGATCGCGCGCTGGTGCGGGCGCCGTCATCGCTTGGTGTACGTCATCGCGATTGGCAGGCCGGAGCGTTCGGCAGATCGCAGATAAATGCGGGAGACAATCTGGCGACTAGCCGTCTTCCGATATGTCGACGCGACCGGATTTGCGGAGCGCGTCGAGCATTCTGGCGTGATCCATGAGGATGTTGATCAGCGCCTGACGGTCGATCATCACGGTTTTGCTGGTGCTGCATATCCGGTCATGCGGTCGGCCCCCTGCTGCCACGCATATCGAGCAATTCAGCGTAGCGCGCATGGATCGACGACCGATCGAGGTAGCGAGCACGTATTCCCACCATGGTGCTGACTTCCAACCGCACCTCTGCGAGAAGGTCCGCTTCGCAGTCCGACAGCATCCGGATCGGCCATCCCTTCACATAGAGCATCTGCTTCGTCAGCCGGCGCTCTGTCTCACGACGACGGTCTGCTTTGTCCTTTGCCATCGCAAGTCGATCACGCGCCGTCGGCTCCAGCAGATGAGGCGCGATATCGCCAAGCCAGCGGCTGCTTTGAAATGCAAATGTGCTCCGGCATTCCAGACCGACCATGCGGCGATAGAGGTCGCGTGTTTCCGGCTGGGCCGTCGCCGCCACCAGATCGGGAAGGCTGGACATAATGCAGATTCGGCACGAGACGCGGCTAAGGCCAAACTGTCGATAGGCGGGATGAGGCTCGATGCCCCAGAAGTCCAACGACGAGAAGACCTCCGCCTCGGACCAGTCGAGGATCGGCCGCCAGGTCCATATTCGCTCGCCCGGTTTGTGGTCGAGAACATCGGCGCGGGCGCGCTGCGAGCTTTCCTGACGCCGGACGCCGGTCACGCTGACGATCGGAATCCTGGTAAATCGCCGTTTGAGTTCCGCATGGATTTTCGAGGTCTTCAGCTCGGAAGTGCAAAACCGCATCGCCGGCGTGCTCCAGCACGGCACGAGCGTTACGGTGCTGAGGTTTTCATAGCGCGCGACGTTGGATCGCCACCGGCTTTCCCAGCGATCCATCAGCCCACCTTGCTTGCGGCGAACGACAACGAGTTCGGCGCCGAGACGATCGGCGAGGTGCTCGCAAGTTGGCAGCGAATCCGCCCATTCCACCGAACCGAGGTCGGCATGGATCAAGAGGCGCGGGCCGGAATGTCCGATCCTGTCGAGGTATTCGAAGGTCGCCATAGCCGCGGCTTGGCTGTCCTTGCCGCCCGAAACTCCGATGGCGACGGCGGCGCCCTGCTTCAGAAGATCGAGGACAGGAGGGACGATGGAGATCGATGAGATAGCATGGGAGATTGATATGGCCGGCTGCCTATTCAGGGCGGTAATTCGGTGAGTCGCCGGATCGTCGTCCAGATGGTGATACATGGTGCGGCTCCATGGCGAGCAGCCGGAGCCTCTCTCCAACCTCTCAACCCGCCGCAGCCGGTCCGCCCCTCTCTCCCTCTCCCGCCGTCGGCCACCTTCCCCATTCCCGGCCGCCCGCGCCATCGAAGTGGTACTGATCGCGACGTACCGCACGGAAGCGGGTGAATAAATTTCAGGACAAATTCAACGAGATGACATATCGTCCGGGACGAAGCGGTACGCGCCGCTTTGGGGCGTCGAAACCCCTCATACCCGGTCGGTGCCACCCGTAAGGCACCAGACTCCTTGACCTTTTGGTCGGGGGACCTGTGGCGTATGCAATAGGTTCTCCGGGACTAAAGGCCATGGGGCCGTGGTATGCGGTTTCGAATCCCCCGATCACCAGGGGTCAATGAGCATCAGACGGCGGGGGCGGACCGCCGAAATTGCTTCAGGGAGAAACCGTTGGCTGAAGGACTCGCCTACACTTTCTATACCTATTGCGACGCCACTGTTCCCCTTACTGAACGCTGGAAGCCGACCGGCCTACGCGACATCTTTTTCATAGATAGCGAAGAGGCAAAGCGTACAGTGCTCGCCATGCGCGACGATATCCTCGCAGATCCAGAGATGGAGTGGGCAACTATCAATATCGAGAAAGTCGTGACGGTGCCGATCTCGCATTCCAACCTTTTGTTGCTACTGAACGAAGGTCCCGGAGCCTTTGTTGCAGAGTATGAGATTCTTGAGACGATCAGCTAGCCGTCGGGGCTTCAAAGCCGGCTGGTCCATCCGAATCATTACACTGGCTAGCATATGAAAAATAGGATATGATAATATCCTCGAAAGGATATGCTGTCATGCCGCTTTATATCAAAGACCCCGAAGTCGACCGGCTTACGGAAGAGCTTATCAGCATCACCAAATCCAGCAAAGTGGATGCGGTCAAAGATGCACTGAAGCACGAGATCGCAAGCCGGCGGGCCGCGCTGCCCATTCGAGAGCGGCTTGCCAAGTCCCTCGCCATGGCCCGCGAAGCTCGGCCCTTTGCGCGCGGCAACCACAAGCAGGAAACAGACGAGATGTGGGGCGAGGACTGATGCTGTTCGTTGATGCCTCTGTTGTCGTTGCCATTCTCGCGGAGGAAGAAGACGCCTCGACCTTGATCGATCGGCTTGAGCAGGATGGCGGTCCCTTTTACGTCTCGGCCGTCGTACGTATGGAAGCGACGCTGTCGCTCACTCGGCGGCTTGCAGAGGCCGCGGGCCGCGACAAACCAGCTACTCCAGAGATGCTGGACACGGCGCGGCGCCTCGTCGATCAGTTCATCGCCGATCTGGACTGTAAGGAAGCGATGATTTCCGGCGACATTGGCGTCAAGGCCGTTGATGCCGCGCGGCAGTTCGGCAAGATCATGAATCATCCCGCAAAGCTGAACATGGGCGACTGCTTCACCTATGCGTGTGCGCGAGCTTACCGGACACGGATTGCGTATAAGGGCGACGACTTCAGCTATACGGACCTCGGCTGGCATAGCCACTAGCGGCATATTCCACCTTTCCTGCACCTCAAGCTGTTGCAGACATCCGCTAGTGGAAATACCGACTCTAGATCTTCAGGCGGTCGATCAGCAAATCCGGCAGTTACCTCGGAACGGAAGCTATGTCGAACCCATTTCCTGAGCCTCGGGATTTCCGTTGAGAAGCTGCGCGTCAGGTCAGCGCTTCGATGCGGAGCGGAAATTCGCCGCGCACCAGCAGAGGCTTTGTGCCCTGATCCAGCCAGCTGAGCCGGACCAGTCCGCGGGACCAACGGTAGGGGCGATGGAACATGGCCAGATTGCCCCAGGGCGCGTAATAGCAGAGGTCGCCCACCGCCTCGTTCTCGAAGCGTGCGCTGCCATCATCGCTGAGTTTCCGCGGCAGGTATGCACCCGCCGCGCGCACCGTTGTTCGCCTGATGACCCTCGAGCGCAACAACCTGACCAAGGCTCAAACGATGACGGTTGTCGCCATCGAAGAGAGGCTGCCGGACCTCGTGGAGGCCAAAGATGTCGTCAAGAGCTTCACGATATGTTGCGCTGCAAGTCCTCCGGTGATCTGGATGCCTGGATCGAATGCGCGGCGAAAAGCCTGGTCGCATCATTCGCGAATGGCGTTATCCGAGACCAAGCCGCAATCCAGAATGCGATAACCTCCCAGTGGTCGAACGGCCAGCCGGCAAACAGCGAAATTCACGCCCGGAGAACACCGCACCGTCAGACAGCACAGCCAGCGGCGACGTACTTTCCACGCCGGTGTGTCGACGCCCAGATAGCCCCCCTCCTTCCGGCGAGCTTATCGCTACCGGCACATCTCGGACAGCTCACCGATCGGGCGCGCCACTATGTCGAGGCGGCCAGCTCCGCCAGTACACGAAAAGCCTATGCCTCCGACCGGAAGCATTTTGCCACCTGGCGTCAGCGTCAGGATGTCGCACCGCTCCCCCAGATCGCCAGGTCGTCGGCCTCAACATCACCACCTGCGCGTCCGGGACTCCGATCAGCCCGAAATTCTCTGCAAGTGCGGCGCACATTACAGGCACGTCTTTGAAAGCAGGCATTGCCCACTGAGCGATGTAGTTCCGGATACCGGGATAGAGATGCTCAAACTCATTCGAGAGCCCGCCACTCATTATAATCAGATCCGGGCTGAAAACATGGAGCAAGCTTACAAAGCCGCAACCGAGTATTTTGGCTTCTTCATCGATCAACTCATTGGCGAGTGCATCGCCGGTGCACATCATAGGCGTTGGTCACGAATGAGCGCACAGGCAAGCTGTCAAACGGACTCGAAGAAACTCCAACCGTCGCGATCGCCAGATCGGTCAACGACCTGGCGATCGGGTTGGCCTTTTAGCCCTCCAGCCAAACCCTGCTTGCCACTAGCCCGTTCGACATGTCGTTTCCGATGTCGTGTACGTAGCCTTTGACCTGCTTGGTCGATGCATTGACGAAGTCATTGAACATCGGGACGATCGTGCCGCCTTCGTCGCGGACCAGAAGGGCCATTTCGCGGTACATCGCCTTGCGCTTGCCGTTGTCGAGTTCCGCCCGGGCGGAGAGAAGCAATTTGTCGAACTCCGGTTGCTGGAACTTCGTCTCGTTCCAGTCGGCGCTGGAAAGATAGGTCGTCGAATACATCTGGTCCTGAGTCGGACGGCCGCCCCAGTAGGAGGTCGAGAACGGCTGGACATTCCAGACGTTCGACCAGTAGCCGTCGCCGGGCTCGCGCTTTACCTCGATGTCGATGTTCGCTTTCTTCGCGCTCTCCTGGAAAAGGACGGCGGCATCGACCGCTCCCGGGAATGCAACGGATGAGGTGCGCAGCAGGACGCTCCCTTCATGGCCTGACTTCTTGTAGTGGAACGCGGCCTTGTCCGGATCGTAGGTGCGCTGCTCGATATCCTCGGGAAAGAGCGCGTAGGTGTTGTTGATCGGGAAGTCGTTTCCGACCTTGCCGTAGCCACCCAGAATTTTCTGGACCATCGCTTCCCGGTCCATGGAATATTTCAGCGCCAGCCTGAGATCGTTGTTGTCGAACGGAGCTTCGTTGCACCGCATGATGAAAACATAGTGGCCGCGACCCGAGGTATTGAGAACCTCGACGTTCGGCGCGCGCTGGAGGAGGTCAACGGTCTTGGGATCGACGCGGTTGATGTAGTGAACCTGCCCCGAAGACAGTGCCGCGATACGTGCCGTCGCGTCGTTCATGACGATGACCTCGACCGAATCGACGTAGCCGCGGTCGGAACGCCAGTCGTTCGGATTGCGTTCGAACGTCGCCCTTACGCCCGGCTCGAAGCTTATCAGCTTGTAAGGTCCCGTTCCGATCGCCGAGGTCGGGTTTTCCACGCCGCCGCCCGGCTGAATGATAAGGTGGAAATCGGAGAGCAGAAGCGGAAGGTCGGCGTTTCCTTCGGACAGTGTAAGGACGAGCGCACCATCCTTCGCCTCGATGGCCTTGACGGCTTTCATCAGGCCGAGAGCGCCCGACTTCGATGCCTCGTCGCTGTGTCGCTTCAAGGTCGCGACAACGTCATCGACGGTCAGTTCCTTGCCGTCGTGGAACTGAACGCCTTTCCGGATCGCGAAGGTCCAGGTCGTCGCGTCGGCGGAGGGCTCCCAGCTTTCGGCGAGCCCAGGGACGGCCTCACCCGTGAACGGGTGGGATTCGACGAGAACGTCGCCCCATGTGCGGGAAACGATGAACGGGAACTGCGATGCGGCAAGCGCCGGGTCCAGGCTGTCGGTCGAAGCGCCACCCTCAATGCCCATCTTCAAGGTTCCACCGCGCCTGGGTTCCTGTGCCGAAGCGCTCGTTGAATACAGAAGGCTTGCAGCGGCAATCGTCATACCTGCGGCGACAGCGCGCCCCATGAATTCCCGTCGGCTCATTCCGCCGCCGGAAACCTGCGTTCCCAAAAACCGTGTACACTCGTTCATATTGCTCCCCTTCGTTAGCGTGTGAATTTCCCTCTTTCGGGAGGGTTCTCGCGGCATCTCGGCGCGGATAACGCTTCGTACGCCCGATTTCTGGATGGCTTACCGTCCTTCAACTGTTCAGTACGTGATCTCTCAACCGCGCGAATTCCTCGAGCGACCCGGGATTTTGCAGGCTGTGCAGGTTGGATACCGCTCTGCCGCTGATGACGTTCTTCACCGCGAGCTCGACGAGTTTGCCGGATTTCGTTTTTGGAATGTCTTCGACCTGGAATACGCGCGCCGGGACATGACGGGGGGATGCCCCCGTTCTTATCTTCAGCTTGATTGCCTTCTCGAGAGCGGGGTCGAGGGTTCGGCCATCCGCCAGCTTCACGAAAAGGAGCACGCGAACGTCATTGTCGACATCCTGGCCGACGCAGATCGCCTCAAGCACTTCCGGCATCTGTTCGACCTGGTTGTAGATTTCGGCGGTTCCGATCCGGACACCGCCGGGGTTGAGCGTCGCGTCGGAGCGCCCGTGAATGATCAATCCCGAATGAGAGGTCCATTCGGCGAAGTCCCCATGGCACCAGACGTTGTCGAACCGCTCGAAATAAGCTGCCTTGTATCTTGCCTTGCCAGGATCGTTCCAGAAGCCGATCGGCATCGACGGAAACGGCCTAGTGCATACCAGTTCTCCCTTTCCTGCCCCGATCGGCTGGCCTTGCTCATCCCAGACATCGACGGCGAGCCCCAGCCCCGGGCCTTGGATTTCACCCCGCCACACCGGGATGACGGGATTGCCGAGGACGAAACACGATACGATGTCGGTCCCGCCGGAGACCGATGCCAGTTGAACGTCGGCCTTGAGGTGCTGATAGACGTAGTCGAAGCTGTCTGCTCTGAGGGGAGAACCAGTTGACGCGATGGTCGTCAATGCGTTCAGGTTGATGGTATCCGCAAGCCGGAACTCGGTCTTTCGGAGTTCGTCGATATATTTTGCCGACGTGCCGAAGAACGATATCCGTTCCTCATCCGCAAATCTCCACAGGACACTCGGATCGGGGTGAAACGGCGAGCCGTCGAACAGGCAAAGGGTAGCGCCCGTCGCGAGCGCGGAAACCAGCCAGTTCCACATCATCCATCCACAGGTGGTGAAGTAGAAAACACGGTCGCCGGGTTTGATGTCGCAGTGAAGCCGATGCTCCTTGACATGCTGCAGGAGTGTTCCCCCTGCCGAATGGACGATGCACTTCGGCGCTCCTGTGGTGCCGGAGGAAAACAGGATGTAGAGCGGATGTGAAAACGGTAATGGGGCGAACGAAAGCTCCGCCTCGGCTACGCCCTCGACGATCCGGTCGTAAATCACGGCATTCGAGAGTGATGAAACCAGGGATTCAGCGTCCCCGGCATAGTGGACGACCAGCACCGGGCATGCCAACCGGCGTTCGAGCCGTCTGACTTTTTCGGAAACGTCCTGAAGCTTCCCCGCATACCAGTATGCGTCGCATGCGATGAACAGCTTCGGTTCGATCTGACCGAAGCGGTCGAATACGCCTGCTTCACCGAAATCCGGGGAGCATGAGGCCCAGACGGCTCCAATCGACGTGGCTGCAAGCATGCATGCGACCGTTTCTGGAAGGTTCGGCATCATCGCCGCAACACGGTCGCCCTCGACAATACCCATTGCCTTGAACGCTTGTTGCAGCCTCGCCACCTCCGATCGAAGCCGATCCCAGCTCCAGCGATATTCGACCCGATCCTCTCCACGAAAAACCAGTGCGTCATCCGGCCCTTCACGAGAAAGGAGATTCTGGGCGAAGTTCAACGATCCGTCAGGGAAGAACCGTGCGGCGATCATGTCGTGACCGTCGATCAGGCTTCGTTGGCCTGGAGCACCCTTGATCTCATAGAAATCCCAAAGCGCCCGCCAAAAGGCGCCAGGCTCATCGACTGACCAATTGTGAAAGGCAGCATGATCCTTCAGGGCGGTATGGTGAGAACAGGCACACCATTCCCGAAACGATTCCATGGCGCTCTCTTTGACGCGTTTTTCGTCAGGAGACCAAAGCGGCCAATCTTCATTGTCGTGCATGTCGATCCCAGGATTTCCGGTTGAGTGGATGTGAACGCTTCAAGCTCTCTGCTAAGCCGACATCGCGGCACTCGACGACATGATGCCGTTCGGGTGTTTGGGCCGGCGTGCCTGGATCGGACTTTTGCCCTCGTTGCTGCGGTAGACCTTGGCGAAGTGGGAACTCGAGGTGAAACCACACGCGACCGCAACCTCCACGACGGGCATCGCGGTCTGTTCCAGCAGCGCCTTGGCGCGCTCTACTCGTAGTTTCAGATAGAAGCGGCTTGGGCTGCAGCCGGTGTTCACGTGGAAGTAGCGTTCCATCTGCCGGCGCGAAATGCCGACCTTCTTCGCGAGAAGCGTCAAGGGAAGAGTCCGCGTTACGTTCTCTTCCATCAATTCGATTATGGCTTTGAGCGTGTTGTTTTTTATGTCCTGCGAGAGAGACAGCGGCACACGCTGGCGTTCCGACCTATGCCTCACTACTCCGACAATGGCCTGTTGGCAGATTTCCCGGGCAATATCGGGTCCGTGATCCTCGGCGATGATGTGCAACATCAAGTCGAGTGAAGAGGTGCCGCCGGCGCACGTATAGATGCCGTCGTCGACCTCGTACAATTGTGGGCTGGCCTGAATATCGGAGAACGCCTCGAGGAAGGCAGGAAGGTTCTCCCAGTGAATGGTGCAGCGCTTCCCTTCGAGGAGACCGGCGTGAGCAAGAAGATATGGGCCTGTGCAGATAGCCCCCACGGGGATGCGCTTTACCCGGCATTCGCGAAGCCACTTGTCGAGTGACTTGTCGATATGCCTCTGGACGTTACGGCCGGCACATACGATCGCCATGTCGAGTCTTGCGCCGACCTGCCGCATTCCTCGCGCCTCGGCCAGGGAAATATCAGGGGATATGGACAGACCGCAGCTCGCCCGGACCGGCTTTCCGTCACTCGATACGATCCGCCAATCATAGACCTCCTGTCCGACGACCTGGTTAGCCAGTCTCAGGGCCTCCAGAGCGGATGTGAAGGCGAGCATCGTGAATTCGGGCGCAAGATAAAAGAGGAACAGCTTCTTCGTGTCCGACGTGATCGGCATCGGTGTCTCCAATTTCAACATTGCTGGTCTGCCCCCCGTATCTAAAGACCCAGAGCCTGGCGTTGCTTCACGGCGAATGCCTGCACCAGGCGGTCCGCGACGAGTGCGAGGATTGCCATGGCTGCGCCGGCCGCCACGCCGAGCCCGACATCACCCTGTCCAAGAGCGAGGTAAATCTGCTGCCCGAGGTCCGTCGTGCCGATCAGCGCGGCGATGACGAGCATCGAGAAGGCGTAGAGAACGGTCTGGTTCAATCCGAGAAGGATGGTGGGCAGCGAATACGGAATTCGTACCTCTCGCATTACCTGCCATTCGCTCGCGCCGGAGGACACCGCAGCCTCGAGCATTTCCTCTGGTGTCGATGTCAGTCCATGGTGTGTGTAGCGGACCATGGGTACGATCGCGTAAGCGCAGATCGCCAGGAAGGCGGAGAATTCGCCGATCTGGAAGAACATCAGCACGGGTATCAGGAAGACGAACAGCGGGATGGTCTGAAGGAAGTCGCAGATCGGCCGAACGACACTCCAGGTCGACGGACTGACCGACGAGGCGAGGCCGACGAGGCCGCCGATCACAACGCAGACCGCGACCGCAGCCGTGCACAGGTAAAGCGAGAGGAGTGCGGGTTCCCACAACCCCATCACCAGGATTACCGTAATCATGCCGACGGCGAAGGCTGCAAGTTTACGGCCACCCGCGATCCAGCCCAGTGCACCGAGAGAAACGAGAACGAACGGCCATGGTAGGTGCGCGATACCGATGACGAGCACGCCCGAAACGATCAGAAGCGACAGGCCGAGGATTGCCCGGCCACGACGAGCAAGCAGTATGGCAAGGATACCGAATACCGCGTAGACGGTGGCGCTCATCCATTTCGTCCACTGGAAACCCCAGGTAAATGGGAGGACTGCCTGATCGAGGCCGATCTTCATGGGTAGCAGGACGAAGAACATCGCGCCGTTCTTGACTGCGTCCAGAACGATACCGTTGGCGGCCGTAAAAGCGTTCAAATACCTGTCGGCCGCGGCGGCGATCCCCTTGAAGGCCGAATAGGACCCGGGGCCAGGTAGCATGCTGCGCTCCACCGCCGATATGGCAATCGAGACCAGGAACACGGCGAGCGCGATCTTCCACGAATGCCGATCTTCTGATCGCGCCAGCGCGCCGCTCATGCGGTCGGCCAGTATCGCGAAGATGACGATGACCAGACCTGCAACCAGGCTCTGCCCGAATGCCGCCTTGCGCATGGTCAGCAGGACTTCCCAACCGATGTCGTTGAAGCCGCCGATCACGGCCGCGATGATGACCATCGACAAGGCCGCCATGATGGTCTGGTTGACCCCGACCATGATCTGTCTGGCGGCCGAAGGGATTTCGATCAGGAAAAGCTGCTGGATACGGGTCGCGCCATTCATGATCGCCGCTTCCTTGATCTCCGGTTCGACCCGTTGGAGCCCAAGCATCACATTCCGCGCCATCGGCGGGGCGGCGTAGATAACCGAGGCTATGAGCCCGACGACCGGACCGAAACCGAAAAGAAGGAGAAGAGGCGTGAGGTATGCGAATGTCGGAACCGTCTGCATAATGTCGAGCGTGGTCTCAACGACGCGCCTTATCGGTTTGAACTCGTTCGCCAACAGGCCGACGGCCGCACCGACTACCAGGGCGAAGGGTACCGAGACGAACACGAGCGCCAGCGTGTTCATGCTGGCGATCCAGTAGCCGCTGAACAGGATGAAGCCGAGACCCGCTACGACGAGAAGCGTCAGGCGGATGCCGCCGAGATACCAGGCAAGAGCCGTGAATACCCCGATCGTAAGCGAGTACGGCGAGTTCACGAGGACGGTATTCGCGAACATCATGGGATAGGAAAGCAAGGCAGATATAGTGCGCGCCAACGGTTTCAGAACCTCGAACGTAGCCGTCAGGCCGGTTCCTATCCACGAGGTGACAGGGAGTGTCGCAGCGGCCGGCCACGCAGTGACCCACTGCAGATAAGGCGACAGCAGGATACAGGCAGCTCCGACAAAGACAGAAGTCAGCGCCGCCCAAACCGCTGGAGTGGGGCGTGTCATGGAGATTCCTCCAATTCGAAATGTTTGGTTCGTGGCGGCCCGCCGGGCGACCCGGTCAAATTACAGTCGGATCACGTCGGGCGTTCGGATTGCAGCGCGCTTGCCAATTGGCTCGGATGAACGATCCCCGCCATTTTCCCGTCGGCATCCCATACGGGAACGGGCTGGTAGAGAGCCATACAGGAAGCCAATGCATCGTCGATGGTCATATCGGCTCCGATCCTGGGATCATCCGGCATGTTCGGAAGGGTATCCGGCAAGCTCATCATCGAGCTGACGTGGGAATACCTGCCCTTGGGAACATCACGGCTGAACTCGCGGACGTAGTCATCGACCGGATTGACGATGATTTCATCCGGGGTTCCGATCTGGACGATCTTGCCGTCCCGCATGATCGCGATCCTGTCGGCGAGCTTGAGCGCCTCCGTGATATCATGGGTGATGAACACGGACGTTTTCTGAAGACCTTCCTGAATCTTCAGGAATTCGTCCTGTAGCTGGCGACGGATCAACGGGTCGAGGGCCGAATAGGGCTCGTCGAGGAACCAGAGGTCGGGATTGACGGCGAGCGCGCGGGCAATCCCGACGCGCTGCCGCTGGCCTCCGGAAAGTTCGCGCGGATAGGCATCCTCCCGTCCGGAAAGGCCGACAAGCTCCAAGACCTCCAATGCCCGCTTGCGTCGCGCGGCCTTGTCGGAGCCTTGCATTTTCAGCGGGAAGCCGACGTTCTCGGCGACCGTCATATGGGGAAAGAGCCCGAAATGCTGGAAGACCATGCCCAGCTTATTGCGGCGCAATTCGATGAGGCGCGACTTGTTGGCGGTCAGGATGTCCTCGCCGCTGATCAGGATCGATCCGGCGGTGCCTTGCACCAGGCGGGAAATGGTTCTGATGAGCGTGGATTTCCCTGATCCCGACAGGCCCATGATGACGAAGACCTCACCCTCCTGAACATCGAAAGTGACATCCTGGACGGCCGGGACGAAACCGCGCTGACGAAGCAGCCGCGCAGCCTCGTCAGCATTGTCGCCTGCGTCTGACAGGGCCTGCTTAAGGCCCTGTTCAGGGTTTGCTCCGTAGACCTGCCATACACCTTTACAGGAAATCGCCGGGGGCGCGACGTGTTGCAACATCGGCCCGAGCCTCACTTGGTGGCCGACTCGACGAGCGGCTTCCAGACCGCCGCATTCTCCTCGAACCAGGCTTTCGTAACGTCTTCGGTTGATTTTCCATCCACGTCGACAGCGCCCATGAGAGGCTGCTGCTGCTCCGTGGACAGATTCAGGCCCTTGAGGATTTCATAGGCGGCAGGCCACTTGTCCTTGAGCCCCGGCCATGCGGCCTTGAATACGCGCGTCGGAATGAAGTCGCAGTCGCCGGTCGCGTCCTTGTTCGGGCCGTAGGCCGGGTCGTCGAAGCACTCCTGGGTGCCCTCGGGAAGCTCCACGAACTTCAGATCATAGGCCGAGATAGCCCAGTGCGGCTGCCAGAACACGGCGACCAGCGGGGTTTTGCGTTCGACCGATGCCTTGAATTCGGCCGCGAGCGCTCCCTCCGAGCCAGCGGGAATTGCCTTGAAGGGAAGGCCGAGGGCCTTGATGCGATCAGCACCGGGCGTACCCCATTCCCCCGGATAGTCGACGAGGCGGCCCTCGGGCAGGGTCTCGGCGGTCGCAAAAACGCCGGCGCAGTCCTTCAGGGCTTCCCACTTCGGGAGACCGGGACAAAGCTCCGCGACGTGGGCGGGGTAGACGAAGCCTTCGCGCGCAACCAGGCCCAACTCGCCGAGGTCCTCGACCTTGCCCTCGCTGTTGAGTTGCTTGTACTGCTCGGTGACGTTGGAACCCCAGACTTCGAGAGCCGCGTCGATCTGGCCTTCGGAAACCGCCTGCCACATGTTCTGGTAGCCTGCGGTGATATATTCGACCTTGTAGCCGGCTGCTTCCAGCATCTGGCCCGCGATGCGTGTCGTGATCTGCTGGCCCGTCCATTCATTGACGGCGAGCTTGATCGGTTCGTTGACGGCACCGAGCTCGGCGGCATATGCGGTCCCGGAAAGCAGCGTCATGGCGGCACACGTCGAGACAAGTGTCGAAAGCTTGTTCACTATCAATCTCCCAGTTTCTGTTCATTCCCTCCTAAAATTGTTGCATAAAGCGGGGCCGTGATTTAACATTTCACGACGCTGGTTTTACATATTTGGCCATGGTCGAGAAAAACACCGCCTCCGTTCAGATACTCGTCCTCGTCACGCCGAACTTCAACGTCGCGGCGACGGCGGCGTTTATCGACCCTTTCCGCGCCGCCAACTATCTCGAAGGCGACACGCGGTTCCGATGGCAACTGGTTTCCGCGAAGGGCGGTCCGTGCATGGCAAGCAACGGTTTTGCCGTCGAGACGCAGCGTCTGAGCGACATCCAGAACGACCAGTTCGACATCGTCGTGATGTCCGCAAGCTGGACACCGGAGGCAGGCGCTACCCCGCAGTTGCTGGCTACCCTGCGGAAGTGGGCGAGAGCGGGAAGCATTATGGGCGGCCTCGACACC
>Ga0222427_100914_pt1 | contig 21712 bp, 23 predicted proteins | sample 2B20Ametagenome_FD_182890 | JGI IMG/M metagenome (GOLD analysis project Ga0222427, IMG submission 182890) | Enriched microbial communities from leaf-cutter ant dump, University of Wisconsin, Madison, United States - 2B20A (version 2) | ecosystem: Environmental > Terrestrial > Nest > Insects nest...
AGCCGCGCATAACGCTCGTCAACGTCCCAGAAACCGGCCTGTCCCCGCATCCTCCGCCTCCATGCAAATCAGCATGGCAATCGAATCAAATCCCGGCCGAAAACGCGAGGTAATTCGAGGTCTCCACACGATAACCTCGGTATACTCGCCAAGAATCCCGTGCGTTTTATCAGCGAAGCGATAGACCCTTACATCAAAAGGTGCCCATTCCGGAATTTTCTGGTGCAGATCATAGCCCCAGTCAACCGTAACAATTGAGCCCTCATTGCTCACCGGATTGCCATGAATTTCCGGTGGCTTGAAATCCTTGCGACTACCGTCAGCGAGAATCTCAAATCGCCTTTCCCATGCTTCGGTTTGCCATTTCCTCACCGGAAAGGTACAAATATAGATTCCTCCCTTTTTGAGGGTTCTATAGACTTACTGAAAGACTTTGTCCGGATTGTAGACATGCTCCATCACGTCTAGCGTGACAGTAATGTCGAATTCGTCATCCGGGAAAGTCAATGCTTCGAGGTTTTCATTTCTAAAATCGCCGACTGTCTCGCCCCACGGCTTGTCGGGGTAGTACTGAGACCCGACATATCCGATAGCTTGAGATAATTTCGGCGAAATACCCCGCTTGGCAGCGGAACTTTCGTGGATTCTGTGGCCGCGCCAATTCGGCCTCATCTCCAATAGAACCATGGCCAACGCTCGTTCGCGTGATACAGAACCTCCTGGACAATTTTTGCATATCAGGAAATCTCTATACCATGTCGTTGCCGACGAGAAGGTCGACGGACTTTCGCAGATCGGGCAATAGCCTTGATACTCAAGAACAGGCGCTTTAGATTCGACATTTTCTGTCATATTGACATGTCCTTTTATAAAGAATGTACCGCGGACGTCTGATTAAATATTTATTTTTTCTGGAAATGAGTTTCTGTAGATTCAAAACACTTCACGCGGCTGTTTTCCAGGCTCAGGATTTTGTTGCAGGTGCTCTGCAGAAGCGCCATGTTGTGGCTCGCGAGCACCAGGATGGCCGCGTCTTCCGACATCTGCTTCATCCTCGCGCGCGCCTTCTCCTGGAAGGCAGGATCTCCTGCACCGATCCATTCGTCCATCAGCAGGATTTCGGGTTGGAAGCTTGTCGCGATCGAGAAGGCCAGCCGGGCAGCCATGCCCTGGCTGTAGGTCTTGAACGGCATGTCGATGAAATCGCCGAGCTCGCTGAAAGCGATGATCTCTTCCATCCGGGCGGCGATCTCGTCCTGGCTCCAGCCGTTGATCAGTCCGCGCAATTCGATGTTGCGGCGGCCTGTTGCCTCGCGCCGGAAGCCGAGATTGATATTGAAGAGGGCGTCGACCTTGCCGTTGATGGCGACCGTTCCGCCGGTCGGCTCGTAGATGCCGTAGAGAACCTTGAGCAGCGTCGTCTTTCCCGCGCCGTTCGGGCCGACGAGGCCCAGCCGGTCGCCGGCCTGAAGCGAAAACGAAACGCCGTCCAGCGCCGTGACGTAGCGCCGGCCGCCGGCGGCCTCTATGCGTCCGCCGGTCGGAATGCGCCTGTCTGTTGGCGCGAAGGACAGCTTCTGCCGAAGCCGATATCGCAGTTCCAGATTTTCGACGTCGATGGAAACCATTACAGCACGAACACGATCTGCTTGCGGAAACGTCCGAGGCAAAAAATGGCAAGCCCCCACAGGACGGCCGTCATGCCGACGCACAAGGCGAACGAGCGCAGCGGAACCTCTCCCGCCACCACCGGCACGCGAACGATCTCGAGGAAATAGGTAAGCGGGTTCCAGTAATAGAAGATCCCCCGTATGCCGCCTTCGTTCTGGTGCACCCAAAACACCGGCGTGAGAAAGATGGCCAGCCGCGTGATGTTCTGCACGACGAAATTCATGTCGGGAAAGAAGGCGCCCAGCGTGGCGAAGACGGTGATGGCGGCCGGCGTGGCAAGCAGGATGAGAAGAAGCCCTACGGCGGAAAACAGCCAGAAGCTCGTCACCGGCGTGCCTGAAAGAAGCAGCAGGGCAATGCACCCGGCAAACGCATAGCATGCGCGGATCGCCGATTGGGCGGTCATTCGCATGATGTAGACCGTCAGGGGAAGCGTCGTCCCCTTGATGAAGCTCTCCTCGCGCGTGAACAGCGAAACGCTCAGGTTGATCACCTCGATCATGTAGAAGAACACGAACAGGCCGATCGCCACATAGGCCGGATAATCGGGCGACTGCGCCGTCTGGCCGAAGATGACGATGAAGGTTCCCGCAAAAGCCAGGTAGTTGATGAGCAGCCACGCGGGGCCGAGCGCTGTCCTCCGGTGCTGGTCGCCGATATCCTCCTGGGCGAGGGCCATCCATACCCGCCGCATTCGAATGCCGTCACCTATGTCCGTAAAGGCGCTGCGGACCAGTTTCATCATGGTTTGCTGGTTGCTCGACTCGTGCGGTTAGGGAGGATGCGACAGCGGTGGTCGATACAGAAGGCGGGCGGAATGTTCAATGCTGCTGCCATGAAGCGCAATGGCGGCATACATCTCCTGCGAATTTGTCGCTTTTGTGTTGGCCGGCCTATTCCGTCCCAGCCGGCGACCGTTCAAGCGCCTGTAGCGGCAAGCGGCCGATGGAGCGGCCGGCGCCGTGTGCTTCATGCATAAACCCCGAGGACGCGGCAGAACGCTGCCGTGAGATCGGTCGCCGTGGCGGCGACGGATTCGCGCACGAACAGGAGGTTGCTGTTCGAGATCGGCGAGGGCGTCGGCGTGGTGACTGGAACGCTTATCTGGTTGCCCATGCCGTCGCTCAAGGCGTTCTGGCCCAGCGCCGTGCCCGCCGCGCCCGTACCCGAATAGCTTTGTGCGGCGGGGCCGTCGCTGGAAGACGCGTATATCAGCAGCATCACGCCTTTTTGCGGAAAGACGGCGCCGAGCGCGCTCTCCAGAAAGCCGGATATGTCGATCGCGATCATCTGCAACGTGTTGGTGCCCGTGGGGTTCGGGTCGCCGAGCCGCAGGGCGTCTCCCGCCGACCACCCGGCGACATGGGCGGCGTCGGTCACGCGCAGGCTGTCGGCCGAAAGATCGTAGTCGACCCAGGCCGCTTCGGCCGGAGCCTTGCTGGTGTTCCATATCCGCACCGCCGCAAGGCCGCGCATCGCGGTGCCGAATATCTGACCGGCCGAAGCGGACGACAGCGTCAGCGTCGTGCCCGAGACGCCTGACAGGGCAAAGGTGCGCGGCGTGGCGGGGCGGGAGACGTCGAGGCGAAAGACGGAGCCCGGGTCGGTTGGAATGTATTGCGCGACGGCAGCCCCTGTCGAATGCACGAGGCCCTGGGGAAAGCACGGACGGCCCGTCGCCGTTTCGACCCGCATGGCCGTTGCCCAGCCGGTGCCGTCGGAAGACACTTTCAGCGAAAGGTCGTCGTCGCCGCACAGACCTATCTCGGCGCGTCCCGCCCAGCCGTCCTGCATCAGCAGCGAAACGGTGTTGGCGGCCGACTCCTTGTTCATGGTGAAGCGCATGTCGCCGCTGCCGCCGTCGGCGGCATATGGGGCGCTCCACAGGGCTTTGCTCACCTTGGCGGCGAACGGATTGGTCGCATCGGCCGTGGTGCCTATGCCCAGCAGGGTCAGATTCTGGAATTGCGAGAAGCTCTCCTCGAGCGCGGCCCAGATGCCGCTCGTGCGGCAGACGAACTTGTGTTCGTCCGCCACCCAGACCAGCCAGCCTTCCTGCGGCGTCAACATCGTCCACGCGCCGTCCTGGAAAGCGGCGACCAGCCCGTCCTTGCCCGACCATCCGCTCTCCGCGCCGCTGCCGACGATGTAGCGGTCCCCCTCGGCGGGCGTTTCGGGCGGCGCCGTGAGGTTGCGGCTGACGACGGAGAGCTGGATCGTCGCATCGAGCAGTCGCAACGCCTCGTTATGGGTGACGTGCTTCTGGGCCTGCGAAGGCATGATGTAGGGTAGGCCAAGCAGGTTCGTCTGATCGCTCATCGCGTCGCTCCGGTGTCAACCGGTTCGATCTTGCGGCTGCCGCCGCACCTGTTGACAGAACGACGCCCGTATACCTTACCGCGACGGCATCGTGGCCGAAAATACAAGCGTTTTCAGTAGCTTGGCCTCATTCTTTTTAGGCGATTCCCGTCGCGACCGGAAAAACTGTCCACGCTTCGGCGCGTTGCCGATAGCACGCTTTCTCAGAGCTTCCCAAGCAGACAGGCGGCGTACAGCCCGAGATTGGCGCTCAACGACTGCCGGTAGGCGCCGGAGCGCATCAGCGCTGCCAGCCGGCGAGGCAATGCTCCCGAGTGCACGCGTTCCAGTTCCGCAAGGACGGTCCTGGCGTCGTCGGTCAGAAGATGCTCGCAGCGCCGGAGCCCTGTCAGGTTCTGCGCCATCCACTTCGAAAACCTGCCCCGCAGCAGGAAACGGTAACGCGACAGCCGTGCGGTCATGCCCGTATTCGAACCGACGATGTTCTCGGCATGCTGGCGGTAACCGATGCGCGGTTGCGGGCAATAGTGAACCTCGCCGCCGGCGCCGGTGACGATCAGGTATGTCCACCAGTCATGGCTGACGAAGCCGTCCTCGCGACAGGCTTCCCTCACAAGCGCCCATGCCGGCTGGTTGAGAACCATCGTGTTGGCGCCGGCAATGCTTTGAACGATGGCATTGCGAAAGCTCGGCGGACGCGAAAAAAGCGGCGACAGGCCGACCGGCCTTCCCTGGAGGTCGATGGTGCGCGTGCGCGAGCAATAGACGCCGGCCTTGCCGGGCGGGAGGCTCTTCAGCCAGTCCACCGCGATCGCCAGCTTGTCCTCGTCCCAAACGTCGTCCTGGTCGCAGAACGCGTAGTAGTCGGCGGCGACCTCCGGATTGAGAATCAGGCTGCGGAAATTCTCGGCGAACCCTGCGCGGGGGCCGCTGACGATCCGGAACCTGCCGAGGTTCCAGGATTTCTCCGCGGCCTGGAGGCTATCGATCGTGCCGTCGCTCGATCCGTCGTCGGAAGCCCATACGTCGACCCGGTCCACCTGTTGCCGTCGCAGCGATTCCAGCTGTTCGCCGAGGAAACGGTCGCCATTATAGGTGGCAAGCAGGATCGCGACATGCGCGTGCCGGACTGAACTCCGTGGTGTCGGGATCACGATGGCGGCGTTTCCTGTTCGGGCGGGACAGACCCTTGCACCCGATCCGCGGCGATCGTCAAGCAAGCCGCTCGCAATCGGGTCCCACTCACTGTAACCGGATGATCGCATGCGTGATGCGCCGCGGACTTGTCGATCGTCCTGTCTCGGGATAGGCGGTTGCAATCGCCTGGGCGCTTGCGGCAGAAAGCTGTCGGGCGTTGTGGTGCGCGAAGCATTGACGGTGATAGGGTACAGGCTTGCTGAGGACAATCGCGGCGACAGCCAGGGCGGTTATGGGAAAGGCCTTACAGCACATCGTCGCGCTGCCGCGGCCGCGCAAACGCCTCATTCTGGTGACGATGGACTTCGTCGCCCTCGTGGTTCTGGTGTGGCTGAGCTACTGCATCCGCTTCGCTGCCGCCTTCCAGCCCAATCTCAATCAGGCGCTGCTGATACTCGCGGCGCCGATTATCGCCATACTGATCTTTATCCGCCTCGGCCTTTATCGATCGGTCCTGCGCTACCTGCCGGATCGCGCGATCTGGACCATCCTGCAGGCAGTCACGCTCGCGGTACTGGGATGGATGGCCCTGGTCTTCCTCACCTTCATGACCGGCGCCGAAGGCGTGCCCCGCACCATCCCGCTGTTCTACTGGCTGGGTGCGGTCGCCTTCCTGATCGGCAGTCGCTTCGGCATCAAATGGCTGCTGCTTGGCAGCGTCGAGGGTGACTACGCGCTGAAACGGATTCTGGTCTACGGAGCCGGTGACGCCGGCGTCCAGCTCCTGAGCGCGCTCCACAGCTCCAGGGAACGGCAGGTACTGGGCTTCATCAGCGACGATCCCACGCTGCGCGGCATGGATATCATGGGCCTGCGCGTCTACACGTCCGATGCCGTCGGCGCGCTGGTCTTCAATATGGGCATCGAGGAAATCATCATTTCGACGTCCTCCCTGGACGCGGCCCAACGCAAGCAGGTGTTCGCGAAACTGGCTCACCTGCCGGTGAAGCTTCGGATCGTTCCACCGATCTCCGACCTTGCCGGCGGCCGTTATCTCGTCAATTTCGTGCGCGATTTCGATATCGACGATCTGCTCGGCCGCTCCGAAGTGCCGGCGAATCCCGACCTCCTGCGGCAGGCGGTCAATGGGAAGGTGGTTCTGGTCACCGGCGCTGCGGGATCGATCGGATCAGCTCTTTCCCGCCTGGTTTCCGGTTTCAGCCCGGCCGCCCTGGTCCTGCTCGACGTGAACGAGCATGGGCTTTATGAGATAGATCGCGAACTGGCCCAGATCGCCAACTGCCGGGTTGTTCCCGTCCTGGGGTCGGTGGCTGAACGGAAGTTCATCGACCGGGTGCTGCGGGACAACAAGGTCGACGCGGTCTTTCACTGCGCCGCCTACAAGCATGTCGCGCTTGTCGAGGCCAATACGCTCGCCGCGGTTTGGAACAACGTCTTCGGCACGGCGACGCTGTTGGAAGCCGCGCGTGGGGCAGGGGTGGAGAATCTTGTCCTGATCTCCTCCGACAAGGCGGTGCATCCCGCGAGTGTGATGGGAGCGACAAAACGCTGGTCGGAACTTATTGTGCGCCACTACGGAGCGGGGCAGATGAACGACGGGCGCCCGCGATGCTTCAGTTCCGTCCGGTTCGGCAATGTCATCGGATCGAGCGGATCGGTGGTGCCGCTCTTTCGCGAGCAGATCGCCAATGGCGGCCCTGTGACGATCACCCACGAGAACATGACGCGCTATTTCATGTCGGTGCGCGAGGCGGCGGAACTGATCGTCCAGGCGTCGGTCCTGTCGCAGAGCGGCGACGTTCTGCTGCTGGAGATGGGAGAGCCGGTGCGTATCCGCGATCTCGCGCAGGACATGATCGCTCTCGCCGGCCTGACGGTTCGCAATGCCGCCAATCCCGACGGCGACATCGAGATCGTCTCGATCGGTCCGCGGCCCGGCGAGAAGATCTTCGAGGAACTCTTCTACGATCGCGACGGCGTCACGCAGACCGCCCATCCCAAGATATTGAGGGGACGGCAGTTGGAGTCCGTCGACGACGACATCCCCGCCAATCTGGCCAGGCTCAAGGAGGCTTTGACGGCCGGCGACGAGGAAGCCGTTCGTCACATCCTGTTCGAATGTGTGAGGGCATCGTTGGGGACGGTCGGGGCCGACCAATCGAAAGCGGCGCAATAGTAAAGCTTGAAGCAGGAGAACTGGTTTGGCGTGCCGGAGAAAACGGCTCATGTCGTGGCGTATAAGCCTCCGCAGAATATCGAGATCATGAAACGGACGGTCGATCTTGTCGCATCGGCCTTCGGCCTTCTGCTCGCCTCGCCCGTGCTTCTGGTGCTGGCGCTCGCCATCCGGTCGACGTCGGAAGGCCCTGCGCTGTTTCGCCAGGTGCGGGTAGGTCGCGACGAGAAGCCTTTCGTCTGCCTGAAACTGCGCACCATGTATGCCGGCACGCCTTCGGTGCCGACGCATGATGCGCCCGCGGCGGCGACGACACGTCTCGGCCTGATATTGCGGCGCTGGAAGCTCGATGAACTGCCCCAACTGTGGAATGTCCTGGTTGGCGAGATGAGCCTCGTGGGGCCGCGCCCATGCCTGCCGGGTCAGCATGAGCTGATTGCCGAGCGGCGGCGACGCGGCGTTTTCTCCATTCGTCCCGGCGTGACGGGCCTCGCCCAGGTAAGCGGCGTCGATATGTCCGATCCCGCCGGATGCGCCGCACTGGACGCGCGCTACATGGCCGGCATGGGATTGTTGCCCGACATGACGATCCTGTTCAGGACGTTTGTCCGGTCCGGCCTGGCCGTCGCGCCGCCGCAGCAAGAGCCCTGAGCGTGGCATGGGTGTCATCCTCGCAATGCCAGCCAAGAGCGGCGAGCCGGTCGGATCGGACGATCTGACCGGCGGCGAGCAGGCGGGCAGCGTCCCCTTGCAGTGCGAGCGCGGCGGCGAACCGCAGCACGGCTTCGGGCAGGTGGAACAGGCGCTCGGCCCGCGCCAGGCCCTGTCTGAAGGAGGCAAGGATCTCTCCCGTGTCCAGGCTTTGGCGATCCCCGGCGAGATAGATGTCCTGCAGCGGACCCGCATGATCGAGCAGAAGCAGGGCGGCCCGGACGGCCGTGCTGCGGGAGACCAGCGTTCCCGGCGCCCCATAGCGCCTGAAAGGCAGGGGCATCGGCGTGTCGGCGAGCCGAAGCAGCGCGCCAAGCTGCCCGCGCATGCCCACGCCATAGACCGGCGGAAGGCGCAGAGCCGTCGCGTCGCCGCTTCGCCCGGCTGCCTCATAGGCCGCACGAAGCAGTCGTTCGCCTTCCAGCTTGGAGCGCCCATAGGCGGATACGGGACGGCAAGCCGTCGCCTCGTCCAGCGTCGCCGTTTCCCGTCCGTCGATCATGGCGCGGGTGGAGGAAAGAAAGATGAAGCGGCCGGGAACCGTTCGCGCCGCTGCGCGCCCGAGTTTTTCGGTCAGCACGGCGTTCGCCGCAAAGACGTCGCGTTCGGTGCGCCCGGCATCGCTGTTGAGCGCCGCGCAGTGAACAATGCCGGTGGCGCCCGCCAGCGCCTCTTCGAACAGGCCGACCGGCGCCTCCGGAGCAGGCAGGCTCCTTGTTTCCTCGGCGAGGTTCGGCTCTGCGGCAGAGCGCGACAGCACGCGCACGCGCTTGCCCGAGGCGCGCAGCGCTGCCACGAGATGACGTCCGATCATTCCGGTTGCGCCTGTGACGACGATGGTCACCCTTTCGCTCCTCGCGCTCGCATGACGGGCGGCAAGACACCGCACCTTGGGAAAATCCTATTCCAAGCCGGTTTGGAACTTTGTAAAGAACCTCTCGGCTTGGAGTTGCAAATAGGCATGCCGGTCTTGTTTATCGGACGCCGCCGACACATTTTACCGGCCCTGAAGGGCGGTAGCCAAACCAATATCAAGACGAAACGGAAGCATGCAAAGCTTGAAAGATACGCCTGAGGCGCTGACCCATCTTGATCGGCTGGAGGCGGAATCCATCCATATCTTCCGCGAGGTCGCCGCGACCTTCTCCAATCCTGTGATGCTGTATTCGATCGGCAAGGATTCGTCGGTTCTGCTCCATCTCGCGATGAAGGCGTTTGCGCCGGCCAAGCCGCCGTTTCCGCTGCTGCACGTCGACACCACGTGGAAGTTCCGTGAGATGATCGAGTTCCGTGACCGCATGGCCGCAGAACTCGGTTTCGACCTCCTGGTCCATGTGAACCAGGACGGCGTGCGCGCCGGCGTCAATCCGTTCGACAGCGGGTCCAACGTCCATACCCACGTCATGAAGACCGTTGCGCTGAGGCAGGCGCTCGATCACTACAAGTTCGACGCCGCTTTCGGCGGCGCGCGCCGCGACGAGGAGAAGTCGCGCGCCAAGGAGCGCATCTTCTCCTTCCGCGACCGCCGGCACGGCTGGGACCCGAAGGACCAGCGGCCGGAGATGTGGAACATCTACAACACCCGCGTCCAGCCCGGCGAATCGATCCGCGTCTTCCCGCTGTCGAACTGGACCGAGCTCGACATCTGGCAATACATCATGGCGGAGAACATCCCGATCGTTCCGCTCTATTTCGCCAAGCGCCGTCCGGTCGTGGAGCGCGACGGCATGTTGATCATGCGCGACGACGACAGGATGAAGCTTCGCGATGGCGAGACCGCCGAGGAACGCCTCGTCCGGTTCCGCACCCTTGGCTGCTACCCGCTCACCGGCGCGATCGACTCCGATGCCGATACACTCGAGAAGATTGTCGGCGAGATGCTGACGGCGCGCACCTCGGAGCGGCAGGGACGCCTGATCGACAAGGACGAAGCAGGGTCCATGGAGAAGAAGAAGCGCGAGGGATATTTCTGATGACGCGCCTTGAAAAGCCTACCGAGGACGCCGCCGGCACCAGGCTCGGCGCCTATCTCGCCACCCAGAAGAACAAGGGCCTGCTGCGCTTCCTCACCTGCGGATCGGTGGACGACGGCAAGTCGACCCTGATCGGCCGCCTTCTCTACGACACCAAGCTGATCTTCGAGGACCAGCTGGCGGATGTCCAGAACGCGTCGCGCAAGTTCGGCACAACCGGCGAGGACATCGATCTCGCCCTTCTGGTCGACGGGCTGGAGGCCGAGCGCGAGCAGGGCATCACCATCGACGTCGCCTATCGCTTCTTCACGACGCCGGCGCGCAAGTTCATCGTCGCCGACACGCCCGGCCATGAACAGTATACGCGCAACATGGCGACCGGCGCCTCGACCGCCGACCTAGCGGTGGTGCTGGTCGACGCGCGCAAGGGCGTCCTGCCGCAGACGCGGCGGCATTCCTTCATCGCCTCGCTGCTCGGCATCCGCCACGTCGTGGTGGCGGTCAACAAGATCGACCTGATCGATTTCGACCGCGGGCGTTTCGAGGCTATCGTCGCCGACTATCGCGCCTTCGCCGACAAGCTCGGCTTCACCTCCATCGTGCCGATCCCGATGTCGGCGCGCTATGGCGACAATGTCAGCATCCGTTCGGAACACATGCCCTGGTACGACGGCCCGACGCTGATCGAGCATCTGGAGCAGGTCGTCGTCGACGACGACCGCGCGAGCGCGCCGTTCCGCTTTCCGATCCAGTACGTGAACCGGCCGAACCTCGACTTCCGCGGATTTGCGGGAACGATCGCGACAGGGCGCGTCGCCGTCGGCGACGCCGTGCGCGTCGCCAAATCCGGCAAGCAGTCGCTCGTGCGCGAAATCCTGTCGCCGCGCGGCAGTGTGAAAACCGCCGAGGCGCATCAGGCCGTAACCCTTCTTTTGGAAGACGAGATCGAACTGTCGCGCGGCAACATGCTGGTTGCGCCGGAAGCGCCGCCGGAAGTCTCCGACCAGTTCACCGCGAATATCGTCTGGATGGACGAGCACCCGCTGCTTCCGGGGCGCTCCTACATCCTGCGCACGGAGACGGACCAGACGCCGGCGACGGTCTCGGAACTGAAATATCGCGTCAACATCGAGAATTTCGCGCATGAGGCGGCCTCGTCCCTGGCGATGAACGAGGTCGGCTCGTGCAACCTGTCGCTGCAGGCGCCGATCGCCTTCGACCCCTATGGCGAGAACCGTTCGACCGGCGCGTTTATCCTGATCGACCGCACCACCAACCGCACGATCGCGGCCGGCATGATCGCCCACGGCCTGCGCCGCGCCACCAACGTCCATTGGCAGGCGCTGGATGTGGACCGCAAGGCGCACGCCGCGCTGAAGAACCAGCGCCCGCGCGTCCTCTGGTTCACCGGCATGTCCGGTTCGGGCAAATCCACCATCGCCAACCTCGTGGAGAAAAAGCTCCATTCGGAAGGCCGGCACACCTACATCCTCGACGGCGACAATGTCCGCCACGGATTGAACCGCGACTTGGGCTTCACCGACGCCGACCGCGTGGAGAACATCCGCCGCGTGGCGGAGGTGGCCAGGCTGATGGCCGATGCCGGCTTGATCGTCATCGTCTCCTTCATCTCGCCTTTCCGCTCGGAGCGCCGCGCGGCGCGCGAGATCATGCGGCCGGGCGAATTCGTCGAGATCTTCGTCGACACGCCGCTGGAAGAGTGCATCCGCCGCGACCCCAAGGGGCTGTACGAGCGGGCGCTCAAGGGTGAGATTCCCAACTTTACCGGCATTTCCTCGCCTTATGAGGCGCCGGAGAACGCCGAGATCAGGCTTGAGACCGTCGGCCGCACGCCGGAGGAAATGGCCGAGGCGATCGGGCGCTGGCTTGAAGAGAACCAGCCGGCGGCGGGGGACGAGTGAGACAGTGACCGAAAACGACCTGTCGCACATGATCGAGGTCTTCGAGCGGCTCGCCGTCGAGGCGGGCGAGGCCATCATGGAGGTCTATGCCGGTCCGATCGACGTCGATCGCAAGGCGGACGCCTCGCCGGTCACCGAAGCCGACCGCCGCGCGGAGGCGATCATCCTGCGCGGCCTTCGGCGGGCGTGGCCTTCCATTCCCTGCGTCGCCGAGGAGGAGGTTTCGTCCGGCGTGCTGCCTGAGGTCGGCGACGGGCCCTTCTTCCTCGTCGATCCGCTCGACGGAACCAAGGAGTTCGTCAACCGGCGACAGGATTTCACCGTCAACATCGCCCTGGTCGAGGCCGGTGTTCCGATCGCCGGCGTCGTCTATGCACCGGCTCGTCGCGACATATTCTGCGGCGGCGGCGCAAAGGCGTCGCGGGCGAGCGTCGATTCTGCGGGAAAGCTGGTCGATCGCAAATCAATCGCCGTCCGGACGGCTGACGCGGCGCCGGTCATCGTCGCCAGCCGATCGCACAGGACGCCGGAGACGGACGATTTCATCGCGAAATTTCCGGGGGCCGACCTCATTTCGGTCGGATCGTCGCTGAAATTCTGCCTCGTGGCTGCCGGCGAGGCCGATCTCTATCCGCGCCTCGGACGCACGATGGAATGGGATACGGCTGCCGGCGATGCCGTTCTGCGGGCCGCGGGGGGCGTGACGCTGACACTGGATGGACAGCCGTTCACCTACGGAAAGCGGCTCCCCGCGTATCCGGATCAGTTCGGCAATCCGTCCTTCGTTTCCCGGGGCAATATTCCGCAGGACTGGCACGCAAGGCTGTTCGGTCACTGAACTCGCCACGCGCTTGAGCGCTCAAGGCTGATAGTCAAAGCAGCTCTGTCTGGTGACCGCCGCCGACCTTGACACGCGAATGCGTTTGCGCGTTTCCTTGACGAAAAGCGCGGCCATCGAGCGCTGGCGCGGGAGCATGAGGCTGGTGGGTACAGAACCATGACCGAAACAATGGGCAGATCCTTCGATCTCATTTCGGGGCTGGCGTTCGGGTTCGGCGCCGTCGTGATTGTCGCCAGTCTCGTATCGGCGCTGCTGACGTTGCTGGCCGTCGCCGACGCCGTGCTTTAGCGATCGCTGCTTCTTCCATCAGCCGTTGCGCTGCTGTCGTCTCACTCGAAATCCGGTCTCGTGTCCGCCGGTTGTCGGCGTGAGGCATTTGACGGTCACGCAGCCTGCTGCGACGTTTCGTGCCTTGCGGATGAGGGTGCGCGCTTGTAAAAAGTGGTATCTGGAATACTACTTTATATCGGAAGCCGATGGATCCGCAGCCTCTCGACCGAATCCGCTCCGTGACGGAGCAGCCGCTGGAGCACCCGCAGGTGGATCGCGCCTTCATCGGGCGGCTGGTTCGTGCCTTCTATGCGCGGGTGCGTAAAAACGAGCGGCTGGGGCCGATCTTCGAGCGTCATATCGCCGATGACTGGGAGCCGCATCTGGAGAAGATGACCGACTTCTGGTGTTCGGTCATCCTCAAGACGGGAACCTACCAGGGCCGGCCGGTTCCGGCGCACCTCAAGCTGAAGGAAGCCGTGGAAAGCGACTTCGAGATATGGCTCGGGCTGTTTCGCGAGACGGCGCGCGACCTGTGCGCGCCCGACCTGGCGACGGTGTTCATCGACCGTGCCGAGCGCATCGCCAAAAGCCTGTCGCTCGCCATGTTCTTCCGCCTGCCTCCACATGCTGCTGCTGGAGGATAGGCCGTGCGCATGACCTTGCAGATCGATTATGCGCTCCGGATGCTGATCTACCTCGCCATCCACGATCCGCAGCCGAGCACGGTGAATGACGTGGCCGAAAGCTACGGCATCTCGCGCAATCACCTGCTCAAGATCGTGCTGAAGTTGCGCGACATGGGACTGGTGGCGACCGCGCGCGGCCGCTCCGGCGGCATTCATCTGGCGGTCGCGCCGGAGACGGTCAATGTCGGAGAGGTGATACGGGTCTTCGGCGACGATTTTCCGGTCGTGGAGTGCATGAAATCCGGAGGCGGGGCATGCGTGCTTTCACCGATCTGCCGGCTGAAGGGCATCGTGCGGGAAGCGCTCGGCGCCTATCTCTCCGTATTCGACAAATACACGCTGGCCGATCTCGTCGCGAACAGAGAAGAGCTTGCAGGCGTGCTGGGCGCGTATAAACTGATCGGCAGTTCAGCCGAACAGGTGGCGTGAACCGGCGCCGCCGAGGGGAAACCATGGTTGCGCAACTGACTTCCAGCGAAAGACAATATTGTGCCGTCATCCTGATCGTGATGGCCATCGTCGGCATCGCCATGGCGGCACTCGGGCGTGGCGACGCGCTCGGCGTGCACGGCGTCATGGTGCTCGCTTACAGCGGCGTCCTGCTATGGGTCGTGTTGTCGGCCTTCTATGGCCCGGAGCCCACGGAAGACCGGTCGGCCAGCTATTATGACGACCCGATCAAGGTTGGCATCGCACTGTCCTTGGCGTGGGCGGTGTTCGGCATGTTCATGGGCGTCTGGGTCGCCGCGCAACTCGCCTGGCCGAACCTCGCTTTCGACGCCGCCTGGTCGACCTTCGGCCGACTGCGGCCCACCCACACCACCGGCGTCATCTTCGGGTTCGGCGGCAACGCCCTGATCGCCACCTCCTTCCATGTCGTGCAGCGCACGTCACGCGCGCGGCTCGCCGGCCAGATCAGCCCGTGGTTCGTGCTTTTGGGCTACAATCTGTTCTGCCTGCTGGCGGTGAGCGGCTACCTGATCGGCGTCACCCAGTCGAAGGAATACGCCGAGGCCGAATGGTACGCCGACCTCTGGCTGGTGATCGTCTGGGTCGCTTATTTCATTCTCTATATTCGCACGTTGGCGCGCCGCAAGGAGCCGCACATCTACGTGGCCAACTGGTATTACCTGGCCTTCATCCTGGTGGTGGCGATCCTGCATATCGTCAACAACCTAGCCATCCCGATCTCGTGGGGCAGCGCCAAGAGCTACACCATCTGGGCCGGCGTGCAGGACGCCATGGTGCAGTGGTGGTATGGCCACAACGCCGTCGCCTTCTTCCTCACCTCGGGCTTCCTGGGGATGCTGTATTACTATCTGCCGAAGCGGGCGGGGCGGCCGATTTTCTCCTACCGGCTGTCGATCCTCTCCTTCTGGGGCATCACCTTCTTCTACATGTGGGTCGGCTCCCACCATCTCCACTACACGGCGCTGCCGCACTGGGTGCAGAACCTCGGCATGACCTTCTCGGTGATGCTTTTGGTGCCGTCCTGGGCTTCCGCCGGCAACGCGCTGCTGACCCTGAACGGCGCCTGGCACAAGGTGCGCGACGACGCCACGCTGCGCTTCATGTTCATCGCCGCTGTCTTCTACGGCCTCTCGACCTTCGAGGGCTCGTTCCTCGCCATCCGCCCGGTCAATTCGCTGTCCCACTACACCGACTGGACGATCGCCCATGTCCATGCCGGCGTGCTCGGCTGGGTGGCGATGATCGTTTTCGGCGCGTTCTATACGCTCGTTCCGACATTGTGGAAGCGCGAGCGCATGTATTCGGCGGCTCTCGTCGAGGTGCATTTCTGGCTCGCGATGGCCGGAACGCTGATCTACGTGTTCGCGATGTGGAATTCCGGCATCATCCAGGGCCTGATGTGGCGAACCTACAACGGCGACGGGACGCTGACCTATTCCTTCGTCGACTCGTTGGTGGCGATGTATCCCTATTACATCGCGCGCGCCTTCGGCGGCCTGCTGTTCCTGCTCGGCATGATCGTCGCTTGCTACAACATATGGATGACGGTTCGTGGCGTTCCCGCCGTAGCCGATCTCGCGGAGCGGCCGGAAACCGGCGCCGCGCCAGCCCCTGCGGAGTGACCCGATGCGTGAGCTTTTCCATCGCAAGCTGGAGCGGACGGCGATCGGCTTCGTGCTGATGGTGATCCTGGCCGCCAGCGTCGGCGGCTTCGTCGAGATCGCGCCGCTGTTCACCATCCACCAGACGGTCGAGGACGCGCCCGATATGCGCGTCTATACCCCGCTGGAACTCGCCGGCCGCAACATCTACGAGCGCGAGGGCTGCTATGCCTGCCACAGCCAGATGATCCGCACACTGCGCGACGACGTCGAGCGCTATGGCCACTACTCACTGGCTGTCGAATCCAAATACGACCATCCGATGCTGTGGGGCTCGAAGCGCACGGGGCCGGATCTTGCCCGCGTCGGCGAAAAATATTCCGACTTCTGGCATGTCGCGCATCTGAGCAACCCGCGCGACGTGGTGCCGGAATCCAACATGCCGGCCTACGCCTTCCTGGCGCGCACGCGGCTCAAGATGGACGATCTCGGCGAACACCTCACGGTACTGCGCGAGCTTGGCGTGCCCTATACGGACGACATGATCGCCAACGCCGCGCGCGACGCCTACGGCCAGGCGACGCCGGACAGCGATTTCGCCAGCGGCGTCACCGAGCGCTATGGCGACGCGACCGACGTCAGCGCCTTCGACGGCGTGACGAGCGAAGTGACCGAGATGGATGCGCTGGTGGCCTACCTGCAGGTGCTCGGCCGCCTGACCAACGCGGCGAGCCGCGACGAGGCCGGTATCACGCCCCAGGTCGGTGGCACGGGCGGTTGAGGAGCAAATCATGGATATCACCCACGACATGCTTGTCGGCCTCTCCAAGAGCTGGGGCCTTTTCTATCTGATCGGCTTCGCGGTGGTGGTGACGATCTACGCGTTCTGGCCCTCCAACCGCGCCCGCTTCCATGCGGCCAAGAACGACATTCTGGATCAGGACGACAAGCCATGGCGGTAGAGGAGATCGATCCGGTCAGCGGCCGCGTCACGACCGGGCACGAATGGAACGGCATCAAGGAACTCGACACCCCGGTGCCGCGGGGTGTGCTGATGTTCCTGATCGCCACTCATATCTTTGCCGTGCTGTGGTGGTTCGTGATGCCGACCTGGCCGCTCGGCACCACCTACACGCGTGGCCTGCTCGACACCGATCAGCACAAGATCATCGCCGAGAAGATGGCCGAGGCGAACGCCGCGCGCGCGTCCTGGGTCGATGCGCTCGACACCAAGAGCTACGACGAGATCCTGGCCGATCCACAGCTCATGAAAGTGGTGAAGGAGACTGGCCACCGCCTGTTCGGCGACAATTGCGCCGCCTGCCACGGACGCGACGGGCGCGGAGGCGCCAACTATCCGGACCTCGCCGACCACGACTGGATCTGGGGCGGTGGACCGGAAACGATCGCCCAGACCATCAGCGTCGGCGTCAACAGCGCCAATCCCGACAGCCGGGTGTCGCAGATGCCCGCTTTCGGCCGCGACCAGATGCTCGAGCCGGCGCAGCTGCACGACGTCGCCCTCTATGTCCACTCGCTGAGCAATCCGGATGACGCCACGCCGGACAACGTCGAGACCATCGAGGCGGGCCGGCAGGTGTTCCTGGCCAATTGCGCGGCCTGCCACGGCGAGGACGCCAAGGGGAGCGCCGACGTCGGTGCGCCGAACCTGACCGACAAATACTGGATCTACGGCGGCGACCTCCAGACGATCATAAACACGCTGCATGGCGGACGGCAGGGTCATATGCCGACCTGGGCCGAGCGCCTCTCGCCCGCCGACATCAAGATCCTCGCCCTCTATGTCTATTCGCTGGGCGTGGAAAACCCGTGAGCTGGAACGGACGATGAAGGAACAGGCCGCCGGCAGAAGAATTTCATGGGCTGTCTGGCTGCTGGTCGGGGCCGGCGTGCTGGTGTTCTGCGGCGCCAACGCCCACCTCGTCTATGTGGCGGTGAGTTCGCAGCCGGAGTGCGTGGCCCACCTCAAGGAGCCGCAGCGCGGAGGCGGGAGCTATCGCGCCGCGCAGTCTGATTGCTGACGGGCAGGAGAGAACGACGATGAGCCAAGCCCAACGCCCCTATGGCCTGTTGAACGAGCTTTCGGGTATCGAGGAGACGCGCAATCCCGAGCGCCAGCGCAACCTGCCGGCGGGTGCCTGCTTCGCATGGCTCTCCGCCGGGTGGCGCGACCTGTGGACGCGGCCCGGACCGAGCCTCGCCTACGGCTTCGCCGTCTTTCTCGTCTCAGCGGTGCTGGTGTGGACGCTGTTCGCCTTCGGTTGGGACTACATCCTGTTTCCGGCGCTGGCCGGCTTCATGATCGTCGGGCCGGTGGCGGCGGTCGGACTCTACGAAAAGAGCCGCGAGCTGGAGGAGGGCGGGAAGCCCGGCCTCGGCTCGATGCTGTTCGTATCGCCGCGCGCCGGCGCGCAGGTGCTGTTCACCGGCCTGCTGCTGTTCCTGGTTATGCTTCTGTGGATGCGCGCCGCCGTCCTCATCTACGCGCTGTTCTTCGGCGTGCGGCCGTTTCCGGGCCTCGACCACATCACCCATGTGATCCTGACGACGCCGGAAGGCCTTGCCATGCTGGTCGTCGGCACCGCGATCGGCGGGCTGTTCGCCGCCTTCGGCTTCGCCATCAGCGTCTTTTCCGTTCCCATGCTGCTCGACAGGCCGGTCGATGCCCTGACCGCGATGGGCACAAGCATGGCGACGGTGTGGAACAATACCCGGCCGATGATCGTGTGGGGCTTTGTGGTCCTCATACTGTTTGCGCTTGGCGTGGCGAGCGGATTCCTCGGCCTGATCGTCATATTCCCGTGGCTCGGCCACGCCACCTGGCACGCCTACAAGGCGATGCGCTGACGAGGCGGAACGGTGTCCTGCTGCGCACCCGGCGAAGCGAGGCTCGAATTCGAGGCGCCGACGGTGGCGCGCGAGGAAATCCTGCTGGCCAGCCGCGATCTCGGCGACGGCACCCGCCAGACCGACCTTTCGGTGCCGGGCGTGCATTGCGGCGCCTGCATCGCCGCCGTGGAAAAGACGCTTTCCGCGCTCGACGGCGTGACCGGCGCGCGCGTCAACCTTTCGACCAGGCGCGTGGCTGTGCGCTGGCGCCCGCTCGACGGGAATGTCCCCGACATGGCCGGCGCGCTGGCACGGATCGGCTATCCGGCGCATCTTCAGTCCTTCGAGGCCGACAGGACCGACCCGCAGCTTTCCCGGCTGATCAAGGCGCTGGCACTTTCGGGTTTCTGCGCCATGAACATCATGCTGCTGTCGGTGTCCGTCTGGTTCGGGGCGGACGGAGGAACGCGGCAGGCTTTCCACATCATTTCCGCTCTGCTGGCGCTTCCGGCCGTCATCTATGCCGGCGGCATATTCTATGCGTCGGCGTGGACTGCGCTGCGTCATGGCCGCACCAACATGGACGTGCCGATTGCCATCGGCGTGACTTTGGCCTTCGGCCTGAGCCTCTACGACACCGCGCAGGGCGCCGAACACGCCTATTTCGACGCCGCCACGACGCTGCTGTTCTTCCTGCTGATTGGCCGCACGCTGGATCACCTGATGCGCGAGAAGGCGCGCTCGGCCGTGGCGGGACTGGCTCGGCTGGTGCCGGCCGGCGCAACGCTGGTCGAGAAGGACGGAACGCGCCGCTATGTGGCGCTCCCGGCGATCGAACCCGGCGCGCTGCTGTTCGTCGCGCCCGGCGACCGTATCCCCGTCGACGGCGTCGTGGAAACCGGTCGCTCGGACCTCGACCGTTCGCTGGTGTCGGGCGAAAGCGCGCCGGATGCCGCCTCGCCGGGAAGCGGGGTGCAGGCCGGGCTGATGAACCTCACTGGGCCGCTGACGATCCGGGCGACGGCGCGGGCGGAAGATTCGTTTCTGGCCGAGATGGTCCGGCTGATGGAGGCCGCCGAAGGGGGCAGGGCGCGCTACCGGCGGCTCGCAGACCGGGCCGCGGCCCTCTATTCGCCGGTGGTGCATACCATCGCGGCGCTCTCCTTCGCCGGCTGGTTCCTCGCCACGCGCGACTGGCACCAGTCGGTGACGGTGGCGATCTCTGTGCTCATCATCACCTGTCCCTGCGCGCTCGGCCTCGCCGTGCCGATCGTCCAGGTGATGGCGGCGCGCCGTCTGTTCGAGCGCGGCGTCATGGTCAAGGATGGTGCCGGGCTGGAACGCCTCGCCGAGATCGACGCCATGCTGTTCGACAAGACCGGCGTGTTGACGCTGGGCAGGCCGCGTGTCGCCAATGCTGGCGAAATTGCGCGTTCGGCATGGCCGATAGCCGCGGCCCTGGCGGCGGGCTCGCGTCATCCGGCCGCCCGCGCGATTGCCGCAGCCGGCGGGGCAGGGGGAGCGGATGTCGTCTTCGACGAGGTCCGGGAGATCCCGGGCCTGGGGATCGAGGGCCGTGCGCAGGGAAAGCTTTATCGGCTCGGCCGGTCCGCTTGGGCGCTCGGCGGCGACGCCGGCGAAGGCAGCCCCGAGGGCGGATCGGTCGTCGTGCTGGCCGGCGATGGCGCCAGGCTGGCGACGTTCGCGATCGAGGATCGCGTCCGCCCCGGCGCCGGTGAGATGATGCACCGGTTGCGCCAGGCGAGCCTGCCGGTCGAAATCCTTTCGGGCGACCGCGCCGTGGCGGTTCAGGGACTGGCGTCGCAACTGGAGATCGACCGCGCGGTGGGCGACCTGTTGCCGTCGGACAAACTCGCCCGCATCCGCGAACTCGCCGATGCCGGCCGCAAGGTGCTGATGGTCGGCGACGGCCTGAACGACGCGCCGGCGCTGGCGGCGGCCTATGTCTCGATGGCGCCCGCTACCGCCGCCGACATCGGCCGCAACGCCGCCGATTTCGTTTTCCTGCACGAGGACCTATCGGCCGTCTCGACGGCGTTCGACATTGCGCGGAAAGCAAAGGTGCTGGTGCGCGAGAATTTCACGCTTGCCGTCGCCTACAACGCGCTGGCCGTGCCGGTCGCCGTCGGTGGGCTGGTCACGCCGCTGGTGGCGGCGGTCGCCATGTCGCTGTCATCGGTGCTGGTCGTGGCGAACGCCATGCGGTTGCATTCGGGGCGCCTGCGCCCGGGATCGGCCGCCCGGCCAGACGAAGGTCGCCGCGCGCCCGTCCAGCCACAGACGGCAACGGTTGCCGGCCGATGAACTATCTCGTGGTCCTGATACCCGTCGCGCTCCTGCTCGGGCTGGCGGGGCTGGCGGCTTTCCTGTGGTCGCTGCGCTCCGGCCAGTACGAGGATCTGGACGGCGCCGCCGAGCGCGTCCTGCTGGACGACGACGACAAGCCGTATCGCTGAGTTGCGGGAAAACGAAATGGACGCGCCTCACGGCGCGCCCACTTTCCCCGCCCATGCAAGCCGATCCTATGGCTTGGCCGGACCGGCGTGCATGATGTCGTCTTCCCTCGGGCCGTCGACGATCAGGTAACCGGCGAGGCCGCGCTCCGCCCGCGACAGCGCGTGGTCGACCAGCACGTAGTGACCGGCGCGGTCGACCTTGAGGTCGACCACCGTGGCGCCGCCGGGCGGCACGGTGACCGTCTGCACGTCGGTGAGCGGCGGCGACGTTATGCTGGCGAACGGGTAGACATGGTCGAAGATCTCGCCGATGACGTGGAAGGACGAGGTGTAGTTCGGCCCGCCGACGCCGAAGAAGATGCGCACCGTCTCGCCCGCATTGGCGTAGAGCGGATGCGCCTTGGTGAGCGCACCGACCGAGCCGTTGAACAGGAAATATTCCGGACGCTCGGAGATCAGCTGGAGACCTCGAATTACCTCGCGTTTTCGGCCGGGATTTGATTCGATTGCCATGCTGATTTGCATGGAGGCGGAGGATGCGGGGACAGGCCGGTTTCTGGGACGTTGACGAGCGTTATGCGCG
>Ga0222427_100915_pt1 | contig 21568 bp, 15 predicted proteins | sample 2B20Ametagenome_FD_182890 | JGI IMG/M metagenome (GOLD analysis project Ga0222427, IMG submission 182890) | Enriched microbial communities from leaf-cutter ant dump, University of Wisconsin, Madison, United States - 2B20A (version 2) | ecosystem: Environmental > Terrestrial > Nest > Insects nest...
GGAACGCGATGCCGTCGATCACCGACACGATCTCGGAAATCTTGCGCGAGCTGGCCGAAATCTCCTGCATCGTGCTCACCACTTCCGACACCGCCGAACCGCCGCGCTCGGCCACGTCCGAGGCGCTCGCCGCCAACTGGTTGGCCTGGCGGGCGTTGTCCGCGTTCTGCTTCACCGTCGAGGCCAGTTCCTCCATCGAGGCCGCCGTCTCTTCCAGAGAGGCCGCCTGCTGTTCGGTGCGGCTGGACAGGTCCGTGTTGCCGGCCGCGATCTCGTGCGACCCCACGTTGATCTCGTCCACGCCTCGGCGCACCGACGACACCGTGCGGGTCAGGCTTTCCTGCATGCGCTTGAGGGCGGCGAACAGCTGGCCGATCTCGTTGGTATTGCGCACGTCCACGCGGGCGGTCAGGTCGCCGCCGGCGATGCGGTCGAAATGGTTGCCCGCTTCCTTCAGCGGCTGCAGCACGCGGCGGCGCAGGAACACATAGGTGGCGAACACCAGCAGCGCGGCGATCACGCCGCCCGCGCCCACCGCCACCAGCACGAATTGGTAGCGCACCTGCGCCACTTCGTAGGCGTCCAGCATCTTGCTGGCCCGCCAGAAATCGAAACCTTCGATTGCGCGGGCGAAGCGGCCTTCGAGCGCGTCCTGCACCGACTGGACCTGTTTCTGGTAGGCCGTCATGTCGGCCTTCTCCAGGGCGGCCACCAGCGGGCCCAGCCCCTGCTGCACCAGCGCGCCGTAGGAATCGTCGATTTCCTTCAGCGCCTCGGCGGCTTCCTGCGGCCGCGGCAGGGTCTTGTAGTATTCGAACTCCGCCTGGCCCTTGTTCATGGACGCCTTGGCGCGCTCCAGCAGGCCGGTGGCGTCGGCCGACAGGCCTTGCGTGAGCACGGTTGCCTGGCCCACGTTGCGCACGATGTCGGCGTAATTGGAGGCCGCCGAGCGGCCCAGGCCGTTCATGGTGTCTTTGTAGCTGGAGACGACGCGTCCGACCGCGTCATCGAGCTCCTGCGATTGCTTGATCTCCGCCAACGTCCCGTTGCTGATGCGCAGGGACAGGACGCCAAGCGCCGCCCCGATCACCAACATGAATGAGAAGAACGCCAGTACCCACAACAGGCTGCTGCGTATCGTCATGTTCGCGAAAAACTTGCGCATCACAAGCACCACTCCTTGACTGCAATCGTTAAAGGAAAGCGCCACATCGGATCGAATATGGCGCCCTTACCCCGCATCCGGCCAGGTTCCGATCAGGAAGCGACCTTCTCCACCAGCGCCATTTCGTCGCTGGTCATGAGTTTTTCGATATCCACCAGGATCAGCATGCGCTCGTCCACCGTGCCCAGGCCGGTCAGGTATTCGGTGGACAGCGTGGCGCCGAACTCGGGCGCCGGGCGGATCTGGCCCGAATTGAGCATCAGCACGTCCGACACGCCGTCGACCACGATGCCGACCACGCGGCGGTCGAGGTTCAGGATGATGACGACGGTCTGCTCGTTGTATTCGACCCGGCCCAGGTTGAACTTGATGCGCAGGTCCACGATCGGCACGATGATGCCGCGCAGGTTCGTCACGCCCTTGATGAACGGCGGAACATTGGCGATGCGCGTGACCGTGTCGGCGTCGTAGCCGCGGATCTCCTGCACCTTCAGGATGTCGATGCCGTATTCTTCGTCGCCCAGCGTGAACACCAGGAATTCGCTGCCGACATCTTCATTGCGCGCGGCGGGCGCTTGCGGTTTGGCTGCCATGAGGTTAGTTCTCCATCAATTCAGAATGGCTTCGGGCTGCGACCAACGCTCACGGTTGGCGCGCGCAAGCGCAAATACGTCGACGATCAGGGCCACGCTGCCATCGCCCAGGATGGTGGCGGCCGAAATGCCGGGAACCTTGCGGTAGTTGGACTCCAGGTTCTTCACCACGACCTGGTGCTGCCCGATCAGGTGATCGACCAGCAGCGCGAAGCGGCGGTCCTCGGCCTGCATGATCACGGCGATGGCCTGGGTCGGATCGGTCTGCGCGCCGCCCACCGAGAACACGCGGTGCATTTCGACCAGCGGCAGGTATTCGCCGCGCACGTGCATGACGCGCTCGTTGCCCGCGACCGAATAGATCTGGTCGTTGGTGGGTTGCAGCGATTCGGTGACGTGGTTCAGCGGCAGGATGAAGGTTTCCTCGCCCACCCGCACCGACATGCCGTCCAGGATCGCCAGCGTCAGCGGCAGCACGATGCGCGTCGTGGTGCCGTTGCCCGGCTCGCACGACAGCTGCACGTGGCCGCCCATGTCCTGGATGTTCCGGCGCACCACGTCCATGCCGACACCGCGGCCGGAGATGTCCGTGACCTTTTCGGCGGTGGAGAAGCCCGGCGCGAAGATCAGCTGCCAGATTTCGTCGTCCGGCGAATTCTCGTTGACCGCCAGGCCCTGCGAGATCGCCTTCTTGAGGATTTTTTCGCGGTTCAGGCCGGCGCCGTCGTCGCTGACCTCGATCACGATGTTGCCGCCGTTGTGCTGCGCCGACAGCACCAGCTGCCCGACCGGATCCTTGCCGGAAGCAACGCGCTTCTCGGGGGTCTCGATGCCGTGGTCCAGGCTGTTGCGGACCAGGTGGGTCAGCGGGTCGATGATGCGCTCGATCAGGCTCTTGTCCAGTTCGGTGGCGCGGCCGTAGGTTTGCAGTTCAATCTGCTTGCCCATCTTGCTGGCGATGTCGCGCACCAGGCGGGGGAAGCGGCTGAACACGTAGTCCATCGGCATCATCCGGATCGACATGACCGCTTCCTGCAGGTCGCGGGCGTTGCGTTCCAGCTGTTCCATGCCGTTGAGCAGGCGGTCGTGCAGCACCGGATCCAGCGTGGACGCGGTCTGCGCCAGCATCGCCTGCGTGATGACCAGCTCGCCGACCAGATTGATCACCTGGTCGACCTTCTCGACGCCCACGCGGATCGACGTGGACTCCTTGTCCGCGTGCGCCGGGGCGGCCGGGCGCGCGGCGCGCGCGGCCTGGGTAATGGCTTCGGCGGCCGCGGCCGATTCGGCGACGACCGGCGCGGGCGCGGCCGGAGCCGGCGCGGCAACCGGCGCCGGCGTGGGCGCGGGCGCTTCGGCGACGGGCTGGGGAGCGGCCGCCGGCGCATCGGCCGACGGCGCCGCCTCGCGGGCGATGCTCAGCTGGTCGCCGTCGACGATGAAGCAGCAGACCGCTTCGATGTCGTCCGGCGTGCAGGTGCTGTCCATCCAGACCGTCAGGGCGCCGTCCGCGCGTTCGCTGGCCGTGACCTTGCCCAGGTTGCCCATTTCTTCGAGCAGCGACGCCGCGTCCTTGTCGGACACCTTCGTGATGCGCACTCGCAGCGGCACGCTGCCGGCTTCGGCGGGCGCGGCCTGCGCCGGCGCGGCCGGCACGGGCGCTGGCGCCGCCACCGGGGCCGCGGCCACCGGCGCGGGGGCCGGCGCGGGCGCGGGCGCCGGCGTCGCGGCCGCTGCTGCCGCGGGGTCCTTATGCTCCAGCGCAAGCTGCCTCAGCACGGCGCAGATACGCTCAAACACGGCTTCATCGGGCTCTTCGGAGGCCCTGTAGGCATCCAGCTGGCTTTTGAGCACGTCTTTCGTTTCCAAGAAAATATCAATCATGTCCGTGCGCAGCGCCATTTCGCCGCGACGGATCGCATCCAGGAGGTTTTCAAGCAAGTGGGTCGTGCCCGCCAGCTGCGTGAAGCAGCCGAACGTGGCCGCGCCGCCCTTGATCGAATGGGCCGCGCGGAAGATGGCGTTGAGCTGTTCGATGTCGGGCGCGCCCACATCCAGCTCCAGCAGCAATTGCTCCATCTGAGCAAGCAGCTCGTCCGCCTCATCGAAAAAGGTCTCGTAAAACTGACTGAGATCCAAACCAGAACTCATGACCCGTACGCCTTCATAAATGAACCTGCTTACGCGCCGGCCTGCTCATCGAGCAGTTCGGACGCCAATTCGACCAGCACATCGGGGTCGACCGGCTTGGAAAGCCAGCCGCAAACGCCCAGATCCCGCGCGGCCATCTTGCTGTCCACGTCGTCTTCGGTGGTCAGCACCAGCACCGGCACGTCCAGGTACTGGTCTTCCTCGCGCAAACCCTGGATCAGCTCCAGGCCGCCCATGACCGGCATGTTCCAGTCGCTCACCACCAGGTCCACCGGGTGGCGCCTGGCCATTTCCAGCGCTTCCTGGCCGTTGCCGGCCGTCAAGACCTTCCATCCCGCGCCCGTCAACGTGGCCTGGACGATCATCCGCATCGTCGCCGAATCGTCCGCCACCAGAATCGTTGCCGCCATTGCTATCGAACCCCTTCGGCCGGCGGGTTGCTCTCCGCCGCGCCTGGTTTGGTTTCCGTCGTGGCCTGGGCCGAGGCCCGAGCCGCGTCCACTGCCGTTCCCACCTCCCGGGCATCCTTGGCGGAGACGTCCGCGGCGGCGGCGTTCTCGCTTTCGATGCGCCGCTGGGTGCTCTGATTGAGCACCACGAGGCTGATACGCCTATTAACGGCCGCATACGGGTCATCTTTAACCAGGCTCATGCTGGAAGACAGACCCTGGATGCGCATGACCTTGCTTTCGTTCATGCCGCCGGCCACCAGCTCCTGCCGGGAGGCGTTCGCGCGATCGGCCGAGAGCTCCCAGTTGCTGTAGGCGCGCTCGCCGCGCGCGTACTGCGACGCGTCGGTATGGCCCGAGATGCTGACCTTGTTGGGCAGTTCGTTCAGAACCGGCCCCAATTCCCTGAGGATGTCGCGCATATAGGGCTGCACTTCGGCGCGGCCGGTGGCGAACATCGGGCGGTTCTGGTTGTCGATGATCTGGATGCGCAGGCCTTCGGTCGTCAGGTCGATCAGCAGCTGCGGCCTGAAGCTCTTGAGCACCGGGCTGGTCTCGATGACGTTTTCCAGGCGCTTCTTCAGGTTTTCCAGGCGATGCTGCTCGCGGCGCTCCGCGTCGCCCATGGGCTGGGCCTCGACCCGGTTGCCCTGGCCGCGGCGCACGTCGCCGTCGCTGCGCAAGGGGTCCTGCCCGCCGCCGGGCACCGCGCTGGTCTCGGCCGAACTGCTGGGGCCGCCCGTGATGGCAACCCGCAGGGGCATGCGGAAATACTCCGCGATGCCCTTGAGCTCTTCTCGCGGAACGACGCTGATCAGCCACATCACCAGGAAGAAAGCCATCATCGCCGTGATGAAGTCGGCGTAGGCGATCTTCCAGCTGCCCCCGTGGTGCTCGCCGCCCTTGGACTTCTTGCGGCGGATGACCACACGGTGGTTGTTTACCGTGCTCATGGCCCGCTCCGTCAGGCCTTGCCGGTCGTTGCCGACTTGGCTTGCCGGACGTGCTCTTCCAGCTCACCGAAGGTCGGGCGCACGGCCGAGAACAGCACCTTGCGGCCGAATTCCACGGCCAGCTGCGGCGGATAGCCGTTCATGCTGGCCAGCAGCGTGGTCTTGATGCATTCCAGGACCTTCATGGCTTCGTCGCTGCGGCGCTCGATGCGCGAGGCCAGTGGCCCCACGAAACCGTAGGCCAGCAAAATGCCGAGGAAGGTGCCGACCATGGCCTTGGAGATCAGGTCGCCCAGGATCGCGGGGGGCTGGTCCACGGCAGCCAGCGCCTTGATCACGCCCAGCACAGCGGCCACGATACCGAATGCCGGCAGCCCGTCGGCCATCTGGTGCAGCGCCTTCGCCGGCACTTCGCGCTCATGGCGATAGGTTTCGATTTCCTCGTCCATGAGCGTCTCGATCTCGAACGAGCTCATGTTGCCGCTGATCATGATGCGCAGGTAGTCCGTAATGAACTCCATGAGCTTCGCGTCCTTGGCGATGCGGGGGTATTCGCTGAAGATCGGGCTGGATTCCGGGTCCTCGATGTGCGATTCGATCGCCATCAGGCCTTCGCGGCGCGCTTTGTTCAGCAGCACGTACAGGAGCGCCATCAGCTCCATATACACGTCCTTGCCGTAGCGGGAACTCTTAAGCGCGTCGGGCAGCGCCGCCTTCACCAGCATCAGCGATTTCTTGCTGTTGCTGGCCAGGAAGGCCCCGAAGGCCGCGCCGAAGATCAGCGTGAGCTCGAAGGGCTGGTATAGCGCGCCCAAGTGGCCGCCCAGCGCAATGAAGCTGCCGACGACCGACACGGCCACCACGAGAAAACCGATAACAATCAACACATCAGGCCCCTGCCAACGAAGTCTAAAAATGCCCCCACGCCGCGCCTTCGGCTTGCTGCCCCCCAAGGGGGCTTTTTTTCCTTGGGGCGGCCCGGCGGCAAAACACCGGCTCAATACCGGCGTCAATCATCCCCTGTTCCCCCCGGCCCAAAAAGGCGGGTTACGGGGAGTTTTCCAGGGCTTTTGATGTATTTGGAAACCAGCCGGTCAGGACCGGACGGCATCCGCGACGGAAGCGGGGCGCGCGCCTGCGCGCGCCTTGGCCGCGGCGCGCGTCTTGCCCGCTCGGGGTGGCGGCCGGCAGATCGCGCACACGAAGTCCGACTGCGGATCGTGGGCGTGGGCGATGAAATGGCCTCCGCACTGGCGGCAGGCCGACAGCTGCAGCATGCCGCTGTCGAAGAAGCGCACCAGCATCCAGGCCCGCGTGAAGCTCAGGACCGGCTCGGCCGACTCCGAGGAATCCATGCCGGCGTTTTCGAGATAGAGGCGATAGGCATCGATCGTGGCGCGGATGCCCTTGCTGCTCGTGCGCGTATTCAGGAACGAATACACGTTGTAGAAGAGCGACGAATGGATATTCGGCAGCCAGGTCATGAACCAGTCGACCGAGAAAGGCAGCATGCCCTTGGGAGGCGAGCAGCCGCGGATTTCGCGGTACAGGCGGGCCAGGCGGTCGTGGCTGAGGCTGGTTTCAGCCTCCAGCACCTGCAGCCGGGCTCCCAGTGTGATCATGGAACTGGCTAGCAGGATGTCGTCCGCTTCCTGGGATACGCTCTTGGAGGCCATTGCACGTGTTTCCGGGTGGAATTGATCAGGCCGTCAGGCCAATTCTTCGACAGGTTGCTTGGCCAGCAGGATGGTTGCGTGCGCTTGCTGCAGCGCGCCGCCCAGAACGTCGTGGGTCAGCGCGGACAGCAGGCTGTAGTCGTCGAACCGGAAACGGCACAGCAGCGAGCTGGAACTGGCCAGCTTGACCAGCTGGGCCGGGGAGAGACGCATCAGGATATCGGCCACTTCATTGCTGAATCCCAGGCGGAACATCGATGCGGCGTAGTCATCGCGAAGCATGCGCTGAGCAAGTAACAAATATGACAAATTGACTTCGCGAATGTCTGCCAGCAATGAATTATCGACTTGTTGCACGCCCAACTCCCTAGTTCCGATCCCGCCCGCGGGGCTTCGATAAGCAAAATTTTCGGCAATCACCGTTGCCGTAGGTCCTGAAACTTCCTGCTTTAATGCGAAATGTATCATTTGTTCGCAATTTAAGTAAAATTTACCACAGGTCATGTCATTTTCTATGACTTATATGACAAATCTTTGTTGATATTGCGCAACTTGCCTTTTTAGATACACCTTGACATAGAAATTTCTCACAAAATTTACGGCAATCACGAAAACAAGCATTCAAAACGTTGCGTTCTTCGGGGAATGAAACAGATTCCATTGCGCACAATGGCACCTTGCCGATCACTCAACTTCGTTCGTTTTTGCTTCCCGCGCGTTTGTCGACAATGTCGTAAATTGACAACAACCGATTGCGCGCCTTGATGGATTCCGCCCGACATTCCGCAATGCCCCACGCAGATGACAGCTTGGTCGAATATGCCCCGCTAGTGCGGAAGCTGGCCCTGCAATTGCTAGCCAGGCTGCCGGCCAGCGTCGAACTGGACGACCTGATACAGGCCGGCATGATCGGCCTGCTCGACGCCGTGCGGCGGTATCAGGAAACCGCCGACGCACAATTCGAGACTTACGCCACGACCCGCATTCGTGGCGCGATGCTGGACGAGCTCCGCGGCCAGGACTGGCTGCCGCGCAGCGTCCGCGCCAAGGCGCGCAAGATCGAACAGGCCATTCAGCAACTGGAGCAGCGTCTCATGCGCGCGCCCACCGAGGCCGAGATCGCGCAGCAGCTCGAAATCCCCCTGGGCGAATACCAGTCGCTGTTGCATGACGCGCAGGGCGTGCAGATCGTCCATTACGAAGATTTCACGACCGAACCCGATTCCGGCGTCGGCCAGGCCGACTGGTCCGCCACGCTGAACCACGGCTCGGCCGACGGCAACCCGCTGGATTCGCTCCTGGCCGGCGATTTCCGCCAGGCCCTGATCCACGCCATCGACGCCCTCCCCGACCGCGAAAAGCTGCTGCTGTCGCTGTGCTATGAGCAGGGCCTCAACCTGAAAGAGATCGGCGCCATCATGAACGTGACCGAAGCGCGGGTGTGCCAGCTGCGCTCCCAGGCCACGGCGCGGATCCGGGCCAAGCTGAAGGAACAGGCTTGGCAGGAATTGCCCCGGGAGGGGCAGATCGCGCAGGTTATTTAGTCCTAAAGGCGGGCTCTCTAATAAGAGATGCCCGGCTCCCTTCAAGACACTCTCGTCCCCCTCCCTTCACGCCGCAGCCCGGGAAAGCGCCCGCAAAGCGCCCGCGCGCCCCGGCATCCCCCTCCCCGCCGGACCCAACAAGAATTTCGACTTTCGCGAAATCGCCCTAAAGATTGATTTGAGGCTGCCGTAATCCTGGCAACGGAGAAATTCGAAGACGCAAGAAAACGAATTTTTCCCGTTACACAGATGGGCGGCCTTGCTGCCCGGTTTGAAGAAGCCTTTCTCTCTTGGGAGCCTGAACATGGCTGCAGTTATCAACACCAACTACTTGTCGCTCGTTGCTCAGAACAACCTGAACAAGTCGCAATCCGCCCTGGGTACCGCCATCGAACGCCTGTCGTCGGGCCTGCGCATCAACAGCGCCAAGGACGACGCCGCCGGTATGGCCATTGCCAACCGCTTCACCGCGAACGTCAAGGGCCTGACCCAAGCCGCTCGCAACGCCAACGACGGTATCTCGCTGGCCCAGACGACGGAAGGCGCCGCCTCCGAAGTCAACACCCACCTGCAGCGCATCCGCGAACTGACCGTGCAAGCCTCGAACGGCAGCTACTCGCAAGAGCAGCTCGACTCGGTCCAGGACGAAATCAACCAACGTCTGGCCGACATCAACCGGATTTCGGAACAGACCGACTTCAACGGCGTGAAGGTCCTGTCGGACTCGGCCAAGCCCCTGACGCTGCAAGTCGGCGCCAACGACGGCGAAACCATCACCCTGAACCTGACGGAAATCAGCGCTAAGACGCTGGGCCTGGATGGCTTCAACGTGAATGGCGTCGGCCAGATCTCCAATCGTACGGCGACCCAGAGCGACCTGCTTGCAGCAGGCGGAGCAGACCAGGGCGGCGGAGTGTATCGAGTTACCCACACCAACACTGCAGTTAAGGCCGAAGATGCTTTCGCCCGCCTGGCTGATGGAAATACTGTCGCCGTAGACGCCGATGGAGCAGGTGCAGGTGCAGCTGTTACTTATACCTATGACGCGAAGTCGGGCAACTTCACTTTTGCCAATAATTTCACTAACGCGGCCGCGGACTTCACCGACACCGTTGATCAAGTAAAGAATGCCATTGGCACGGGCGCCAAGACTGACGTCACAATCACGCTCGGCGGTGAGAGCTATACCGGAGTGAAGGTCGCAGCCGACGGCTCTCTTACCGCGAGCAACGGAGATACGCTGTACCTCGTCGGAAACCAAACGGACGGTTTCGCACTGAGCGCGAACAAGCAAGCCGCTGCCGACCCTGCTGCAGACCTCGACAACACGCTTGACGCTATTCTTCGTACGACGAATGCTAGCATCACCGTTGATGGGCGCAAGTTCACGACGACCACCGTTCAATCGGCCGATAACACCACCACCGCGGGTGTCATTGGTTATCAGGACACGATTAGCAAGGCCGACTTGCTCACGAAGGTTAAGACGAACGGCACTGCCGGCACGACCACTGTGACGCTCGGTGACGGCGTTGTGGGCGGCAGTGTCGCTCTGAACAACGTCGGCACCTCAGCGGCGCAATTCATCGATTCCACCGGCAAATGGACCACCGCCACTTCGGAAACTGTCGACTATAAGGTAAATGCTGACACGGGTGAAGTTACCGTAAATAGCGCTGGTGATAACTTTGGCAAGACCGCGTACATCGGCTCCAACGGTCAACTGACCGTTGCAGAAAAGAGCGACGGCAAGGCCACGAAGAATCCGCTGTCCACGCTGGATGCCGCCTTCACCAAGCTCGACAAGCTGACCGGTGAACTGGGTGCTGTGCAAAACCGCCTGGAATCGACGATCTCCAACCTGAACAACATCGTTAACAACCTGTCGTCGGCCCGCTCGCGTATTCAAGACGCGGACTACGCCACGGAAGTGTCGAACATGTCGAAGGCTCAGATCCTGCAACAGGCTGGCACCTCGGTTCTGGCGCAAGCCAACCAAGTGCCGCAAACCGTTCTGTCGCTGCTGCGTTAATCACGCCGCAACGCCTGACGGTTGGGTGGGGCAGGCCGCAAGGCCTGCTCTACCCCCCTCGCGCACCAGGTGCTCGACACCTGGTCGAAGAACAAGCCGGCGCAAGCCGGCTTGTTTGCATTTGCGCCTTCCCGTTCCTCTCCGTCAAGTCTCAGAAATATGTCAGAACCCACATCTCCGCGTAATAACCGATGGTGGGAGAACTATGCGGTCCGCTATCTGGTTCCCACCTTGACCGGCATGATGTTCCTGCGTTGGTTGCAGATGACCACCAAAGGATTCTTCTCATCCATGTTGCCGGCTGCGGGAGACCTGACCGTGCCACACATATTTCAGAAGCTCGGTGCGCCCGAATTGCTGGTGTGGGCAGGAGGAGGCTTTGCTTTTGCCTACCTGGCATCACTCCCTATCCTGGTGTTCCACGCCACGCGTTCGTTGGAAGCGACCGGACTGAGCAAGCCTCTCAGATCCTCACCATCGGCAATAACCAAATGGCTGGTGGTCGCGACCATAGGATTGGTGTTGGCCAAACATTTCTACAACGGCTGGCCAGGGCTGGCGTTTATTGCCCTGCTCATCGTCGGCGTATTCAGCCTCACGCAGTGCCGCCGGCTCCGGGCTTCGACACTGGGCCGGCTCCCGGCTATCGACTATGCCCGGGCTATCGCACGCAACCGGGCACCATCCAACGATACCACCCCCCGTCGCTGGACCGAGGAGTACGTCACGTCTTATCGCCATCTGCGGGAGCATGGCAATGCTGCGTTCATCCTTCTGCTGCAGGCCGTCCTGTGTACGCTAGTCTATATTTGCCTGACCGCCTTTCCTGGCTACGAGAACTGGACATGGGATACCTCGCGCGAAGGCCAATGGGTCGCCTATGCCGTCTGCTTTCTGTTGCTTGTCCTGTGGGTCGCCCCGTCGGTAAAGGTCCATCAACTTAGCCAACAACTGGAGGCACACCTTGCCACCGGGTCCAGGCTGACTCACCCTGAAGCGCCCGTCGCACCATCTCCCCCGCCGCGGATTACCGATCAATTGGTGAAACAACCTGTCACCGAGCCTTCCGCCCCAAAAGCATCCAACACCCGATTTTTGCTGCGCACACTGAAGACCGTGTCGCAATACTCGCCCTGGCTGCTACCGTTGGCATTCTGCCCCCCCATCCTGCTGCTGTGGTTCCATCTCCAGAATTTGCACTATCCCGTGCTGCTGATGTCCGCTATAAGCAGCTCAGCAGGTTTGGGCGCCTTATTGCTGTTGGGGGGGCTGGTGTGGCTGCTATGGGTTCTGAGCCTGGCGTGCCCGTCGCTGCTGGTTGCCATAAGCGCATCGCTGTACCAGCCGGGCAAGGTCCCTGCCCGACTGGTGTATGCCTGGATATTGGTATGTGTGTGCGCAGCAGGCTGGAGCTTCACTGCGATACAGTTGACGGAGACACTGCCCTGGTGGATGTTCTTTCTTGTATATGCCATTCTGGCACTCCCGATCGGACTTGCCGCCTGGAGCAGCCCCCCCGCCCCGCTCAGCCCGCCGCGCAACGACGTTGTCGAACGATTTCGGGCCTTGGGGTCTGGCGTTGCCTTTTTTCTCATCGCATTCCTGGCACTTTGCTTGCTCCTGCTGCCGCTGTACCTGATGAGCCGCGCCTACGGCAAAGAACCTGACAGCCTCCTCCTCGTCACAGGCGTAATCGGCTTCGCCTTTTTGGGCGCCTTGGCACCAGGAATTATCTTCGCCTGGAGCAACAAAGAAAATGTCCAAAGCCGCGCCCCGATGTCCGCCACCGGATTCGCTGCCCTCCTGCTTGTCCCACCGCTGGTGTCAACCATGCACCTTACAGCGATCCAAAAGCAGCTCAGCTATCTGACGCTGGCGGCCGCCGGGATCGTGGACAAGGGCGGACCGTCCGCAAGCCCCAAGCTCTTTCGCCTTCCGGACAAATGGAGTGATCATGATCGGCTACTTACCGCAGGCTTCCCTCCGTTGAACAAATGCGCCGCAACGGACACCTCTTCGCCAAAGGCATCCGCATGGCTATGCGGATACACGAACTTTGCGTTCGGCAGCACGCAATTGATCTGCGACAAGTCCTATGCGGACGAAAGCGGTGGATATGTGGATGCGCCACTGACTTGCCTAGTATTTGCCGGCAACCAGATCATCAATCTGGTGAATTTGCCCAAGCCTGGACCTACCAACTAGGCAGGCAGAGTTCGGACGGATAGGCAGGCCCTCTCTCTCAGATCAAGCGAGCGTGGAAGGTGGCTTTTTGCCACCTTCTCTCTTTTTTGAAACACCGCGCCCCCATTCATAATTGCCTCCGCATGACTTTGTATCTATAGTTTTCTTAATATGACCACGACGCCACCTGATCCACTCGCTACGCAGCATGGCAGCACCACGGATCCAGACTCTCAGGCGCCGGTGGATGAGCAGACCCTGCGTCTGCGCGAAGAGAACCGCGCGCTGCGCGAATTGCTGGCCGCGCAGGCGGCGATCCCCTCCCAGGAACCCGGCCTGCTGCGGCGGCTGTGCTGGTGGCTGATTTCCGCGCCGGGCGCGGCGCTGGTGGGTTGGCGCAGCCTGTTGGGCCGCGATGGCGGGCAGCCGATAACGGGCAAGCGGGTGGGCTACGCCACGCTGACCGTGCTGTATACGCTGGCGATCTATGGCGCGCTGGTGTTGCTAGTGGTGTCCTGGAGCTCGCCGAGCACGCCGCGCTCCGGCGCTTCGGCGGCCGGGCCGGTGCGGGTGCCGCTGGCGCCGTTGCCGAATCTGGGCGCGGAGGGCGTCGGGTCCGAGGCGCGGTCTTCGGCCGCGCCCGGCGCGACGTCCGAGGCGGGCGCCGGCACGACGCCGGATTCCGTTTCGACCGAACCGCCGTCCGCTCCCGGCGTGACGCAGGAACATGCCGGGTTGTCCGATGCGACGACATCGCAGGCCGTCGAGTCTCCCCTTGAATCAGCGCAGGCGCCGGCCGTTGCGGTCGCCCCCGAGTCATCCCCTGTCCCGACGGAGGCGACAGCTGGCGCCTCCAGCACCATGCCGGCAGCCGCCGGCCAACACGCCGGGCCGCAATCAACCTTGCGCATGACGGAGATTCCCGCCGAGGATCCCTTGGCCTGGCTGGGCGAGCTGAGACGCGAATTGGCGCGTTGCGCCGAGCTGGGTTTCTTCGAGCGTCCGGACTGCGCGTGGGAAGCTCGCAAGCAATTCTGCGAACCGCGCCGCGCCTGGGGCACGGTGCAGGAATGCCCGACGCGGCCCTAAGGCCGCGGAGGCTCAAGGCACGAGTTCAAGGTGACCACCGCCCTCCAAACGCCTCAGTCGAATAAGCTCTCCGCAATTCCGCGTGAACATTCGGTGACACCGGCGCGGAATGCTTTGCATCAAACTGCAAGTCTGCGCAATAATGCTGCGACCCGGCTCGTGCCGGCCGACACGCATTGGGATTTCCCGGACATGGACGCTTCGATCAACAATACCGTCAATACCGCCCTGGCTTTGCAGGACGTGAACCTCAATCAGGAAATCCAGGCCCGGGTGCTGAAGAAGGCGCTGAACGCGCAGGCCGATACCGCGCTGACGCTGATGCAGTCGCTGCCCGTGCTGGCGGTGGATGCCACGCTGGGCTCGCGCATCGACACCCACGCCTGATCGGTTCAGCGATTAAAAAAAGCGCCGGTCCCTGAACAGGGCCGGCGCTTTTGTTTTGCGTCGGGCGGCGGGCCGCCCGGCGGGCTTACTTCTTCTTCATGGGCGGCAGATCGGTGCAGACGCCTTCGGCGACTTCCGCGGCCATGCCCACCGATTCGCCCAGGGTCGGGTGCGGGTGGATGGTCTTGGCGATGTCGACGACGTCGGCGCCCATTTCAACGGCTAGGCACAGTTCGCTGATCAGGTCGCCGGCGTGGGTGCCCACGATGCCGCCGCCCAGGATGCGATGCGTTTCGGCGTCGAAGATGAGCTTGGTGAAGCCCTCGTCGCGGCCATTGGCGATGGCGCGGCCGGAGGCGGCCCAGGGGAACACGCCCTTCTCGACCTTGATGCCCTGCTTCTTGGCTTCGTCCTCGGTCAGGCCGACCCAGGCCACTTCCGGATCGGTGTAGGCCACCGACGGGATGACGCGGGCGTCGAAGAAGGACTTCTGGCCGGCCGCGGCTTCGGCCGCCACGTGGCCTTCATGCACGGCCTTGTGCGCCAGCATGGGCTGGCCGACGATGTCGCCGATGGCGTAGATGTGCGGCACGTTGGTGCGCATCTGGCGATCGACCTCGATGAAGCCGCGGTCGGTCACGGCGATGCCTGCCTTGTCAGCGCCGATCTTCTTGCCGTTGGGACTGCGGCCCACGGCCTGCAGCACCAGGTCGTAGCGCTGGGGTTCCTTGGGCGCGCCCTCGCCTTCGAAGCTGACGTAGATGCCGTCCTTCCTGGCCTCGGCGCCCACGGTCTTGGTCTTCAACATGATGTTGTCGAAGCGGCCGGCGTTCTTCTTCTGCCAGACCTTGACCAGGTCGCGGTCGGCGCCCTGCATCAGGCCGTCCAGCATTTCCACGACGTCCAGGCGCGCGCCCAGCGTGGAGTACACCGTGCCCATTTCCAGGCCGATGATGCCGCCGCCGATGATCAGCATCTTCTTGGGGATTTCACGCAGCAGCAAGGCGCCGGTGGAATCGACGATGCGGTCGTCCTGGGGCAGGAACGGCAGCTTCACCGACTGGCTGCCGGCGGCGATAATGGCCTGCTTGAAGCGCAGCGTCTGGACCTTGCCGTCCTTGCCGGTGACGGCCAGGTGGTTGGGGTCGGCGAATTCGCCCACGCCCTGCACCACCGTGACCTTGCGGGCCTTCGCCATGCCGGCGAGGCCGCCGGTCAGCTTGGCGACCACGCTGTCCTTGTAGCCGCGCAGCTTGTCCAGGTCGATCTTGGGCTCGCCGAAGCTGATGCCGTGGGCGGCCAGCTCGCGGGCTTCGTCGATGATGGCGGCGTTGTGCAGCAGCGCCTTGGACGGAATGCAGCCCACGTTCAGGCAGACGCCGCCCAGGGTGTCGTAGCGTTCGACCAGGACGACGGACAGGCCCAGGTCGGCGGCGCGGAAGGCGGCGGAGTAGCCGCCGGGGCCGGCGCCCAGCACCAGCACGTCGTACTCGCCGTCAGCCGAGCCCTTGAAGCTGGCCGCGGCGGGCGCGGCGGCCGGAGCCGGGGCGGCGGGGGCTGCCGGCTTCGGCGCTTCGGCAGCCTTGGGGGCTTCCTTGGCGGCCGGGGCGGCGGCGTCCGACGCTTCGACCTCCAGCACGACCGTGCCTTCGGCAACCTTGTCGCCCACCTTCACGTTGATGGACTTCACCACGCCGCCCTGCGACGCGGGGATTTCCATCGAGGCCTTGTCGGACTCGACCGTGATCAGGCTTTGTTCGGCCTTGATGGTGTCGCCCACGGCGACCAGCACCTCGATGACTTCGACTTCCTTGAAGTCGCCGATGTCCGGCACTTTGATTTGAACGGTATTGCTCATGAGGCTCCCCGTTTACAGCGCGATGCGGCGGAAGTCGGCCAGCAAGGCGCCCAGATAGGCGTTGAAGCGGGCAGCGGCGGCGCCGTCGATGACGCGGTGGTCATAGGACAGCGACAGCGGCACGATCAGGCGCGGCACGAATTGCTTGCCGTCCCAGACGGGCTTGTGCGAGGAACGCGACACTCCCAGGATGGCCACTTCGGGCGCATTGATGATGGGCGTGAACGAGGTGCCGCCGATGCCGCCCAGGGACGAGATCGAGAAGCAGCCGCCCTGCATTTCGGCGGGCGAGATCTTGCCTTCGCGAGCCTTCTTGGACAGGTCGGTCATTTCCTGCGCGATCTGCAGGATGCCCTTCTTGTCGGCGTCGCGGATCACCGGCACCACCAGCCCGTTGGGCGTGTCGGCGGCGAAGCCGATGTGGTAGTACTGCTTGAGCACCAGGTTGTCGCCGTCGAGCGAGGCATTGAACTCGGGGAACTTCTTCAAGGCCGCGACCACGGCCTTGATCAGGAAGGCCAGCATCGTGACCTTGATGCCGGACTTCTCGTTTTCCTTGTTCAGCGTGACGCGCAGCGCTTCCAGGTCGGTGATGTCCGCTTCGTCGTTGTTGGTGACGTGCGGGATCATGACCCAGTTGCGGTGCAGGTTCGCGCCGGAGATTTTCTTGATGCGCGACAGCGGCTTGGCTTCGATCGGGCCGAACTTGGTGAAGTCGACCTTGGGCCACGGCAAGAGGCCGAGCGCGGCGCCATCGGCCGAACCGCCGGCGGCGGCGGCCGGCGCGGCCAGCGCCTGCTTGACGAAGCCGCGGACGTCGTCGGCGGTGATGCGGTCCTTCGGACCCGACCCCTTGACCTTGCTGAGGTTCACGCCCAGTTCGCGGGCGAACTTGCGCACCGACGGCGAGGCATGCGGCAGCTGGCCGGGCTTGAGGCCGGCGTCTTCGAGCGCGGCGGTCGGCGCCGGGCGCGAACCGGCGGCGGGCGTCGGGGCGGCGGCCGGGGCTTCGGCGCGGGCGGCAGGGGCCGCCGGAGCGGCTTCCGCCTTGGCGGCCGCCGGGGCAGCGGCAGAGGCGGCGGCAGGCGCGCTGCCCTCGACCACGACCACGATCGAACCCTTGGCGACCTTGTCGCCGACCTTGACCTTCACTTCCTTGACCACGCCGCCCTGCGAGGCGGGGATTTCCATCGAGGCCTTGTCGGACTCGACGGTGATCAGGCTCTGTTCGGCCTTGATCGTATCGCCCACGGCGACCATGACTTCGATGACTTCCACTTCCTTGAAGTCGCCGATGTCCGGCACTTCGATCTCGACCGGGCCGCTGGCCGCGGCCGGGGCGGCCGGCGCGGCCGCTTCAGCCTTGGCGGCGGGCGCGGCGGCGGCCTGCTTGGGCGCTTCCTTGGCTTCCGCCTTGGGCGCGGCAGCCTCGGCCGAGGCGCCTTCTTCCACTTCCAGCACCACGGCGCCCTCGGCGACCTTGTCGCCGACCTTGACCGCGATGGACTTCACCACCCCGCCCTGCGAAGCGGGGATTTCCATCGAGGCCTTGTCCGATTCGACGGTGATCAGGCTCTGCTCGGCCTTGATCGTGTCGCCCACCGCCACCAGCACTTCGATGACTTCCACTTCCTTGAAGTCGCCGATGTCGGGAACCTTGATTTGCACGACGTTGCTCATGTCTCTTTACCCTCAGGCGTATTGCGGGTTGGCTTTGTTCGGATTGATGCCGTACTTCTTGATGGCTTCGGCCACCTTGGCGACGGGCACCTTGCCTTCATCGGCCAGCGCGCGCAGCGCGGCGACCACGACGAAGTGGCGGTCCACTTCGAAGTGCTCGCGCAGCTTCGAGCGGAAATCCGAGCGGCCGAAACCGTCGGTGCCCAGCACCTTGTATTCGCGGCCCTTGGGCACGAACGGACGGATCTGGTCGGCGAACAGCTTCATGTAGTCGGTCGAGGCGATGATCGGGCCTTCCGTCTTGGCCAGCTGCTCGGTGACGTAGGCCACCTGCGGCTTCTTCTCTTCGGGATGCAGCATGTTGTGGCGCTCGGCATCCAGGCCGTTGCGACGCAGCTCGGTGAAGCTGGTGACGCTCCACAGGTCCGAGGCCACGCCCCAATCGGCTTCCAGCAGTTCCTGGGCGGCCATGACTTCGCGCAGGATCGTGCCCGAGCCCATCAGCTGCACGCGGTTCTTGCCCTTGCCGTGCGACTTCAGCTTGTACATGCCGCGGATGATGCCTTCCTCGTCGCCCTGCGTGAGGCCGGGCTGCGGGTAGTTCTCGTTCATCACGGTCAGGTAGTAGTACACGTTCTCCTGGTCTTCCACCATGCGCTTCAGGCCATGCTGGATGATCACGGCCAGCTCATGGCCGAACGTGGGATCGTACGAGACGCAGTTCGGGATCGTGGACGCCAGGATGTGGCTGTGGCCGTCCTCGTGCTGCAGGCCTTCGCCGTTGAGCGTGGTGCGCCCGGCGGTGCCGCCCAGCAGGAAGCCGCGCGCCTGCATGTCGCCGGCCGCCCAGGCCAGGTCGCCGATGCGCTGGAACCCGAACATCGAGTAGTAGATGAAGAACGGGATCATGATGCGGTTGTTCGAGGAGTACGACGTGGCCGCCGCGATCCACGAGCTCATGGCGCCCGCTTCGTTGATGCCTTCCTGCAGGAGCTGGCCGTCGGCCGCTTCCTTGTAGTACATGACCTGGTCCTTGTCGACCGGGGTGTACTTCTGGCCTTCCGGCGCGTAGATGCCGATCTGGCGGAACAGGCCTTCCATGCCGAAGGTGCGCGATTCGTCGGCCAGGATCGGCACGACGCGCGGACCCAGTTCCTTGTCGCGCAGGACCTGGTTCAGGATGCGCACGAAAGCCTGGGTGGTGGAGATCTCGCGGCCTTCCGCGGTGGGCTCCAGCACGGCCTTGAAGGCGTCCAGCGCCGGGGCCTTGAGGTGCTCGTCGGCCTTGGCGCGGCGGTGCGGCAGGTAGCCGCCCAGCGCGGCGCGGCGCTCGTGCAGGTACTTCATTTCGGGCGAGTCGTCGGCCGGCTTGAAGTACGGCAGGTCGGCCAGCTGGTCGTCCGGGATGGGAATGGCGAAGCGGTCGCGGAATTCGCGGATGGAATCCAGCTCCAGCTTCTTCTGCTGGTGGGTCGGGTTCTTGGCCTGGCCGACGTGGCCCATGCCGTAGCCCTTGATGGTCTTGGCCAGGATGACGGTGGGCTGGCCTTCGTGCTTGGTGGCGGCGTCGAACGCGGCGAACACCTTGTGCGGGTCATGGCCGCCGCGGTTCAGGCGCCAGATGTCCTCGTCGCTCATGCGCGACACGGCTTCCAGCAGCTTCGGATGCTTGCCGAAGAAGTGCTCGCGCACGAACTTGCCGTCGTTGGCCTTGTACGCCTGGTACTCGCCGTCCACGGTGTCTTCCATGATCTGGCGCAGGATGCCTTCCTTGTCGTGCGCCAGCAGCGGATCCCAGTAGCCGCCCCAGATCAGCTTGATCACGTTCCAGCCCGAACCGCGGAAGTCGCCTTCCAGTTCCTGGATGATCTTGCCGTTGCCGCGCACCGGACCGTCCAGGCGCTGCAGGTTGCAGTTGATCACGAAGATCAGGTTGTCGAGCTTTTCGCGCGCGGCCAGGGCGATCGCGCCCAGCGATTCCGGCTCGTCCATTTCGCCGTCGCCGCAGAATACCCAGACCTTGCGGCGGCTGGTGTCGGCGATGCCGCGGGCGTGCAGGTACTTCAGGAAACGCGCCTGGTAGATGGCCATCAGCGGGCCCAGGCCCATCGACACCGTCGGGAACTGCCAGAATTCCGGCATCAGCTTCGGGTGCGGGTACGAGGACAGGCCCTTGCCGTCCACTTCCTGGCGGAAATGGTTCAGCTGGTCTTCGGTCAGGCGGCCTTCCAGGTAGGCGCGGCCGTACATGCCGGGCGAAGTGTGGCCCTGGAAGTAGACCAGGTCGCCGCCGTGGCTTTCGTCTTCCGCGTGCCAGAAGTGGTTCTGGCCGCAGCCGATCATGGTGGCCAGCGAGGCGAACGAGGCGATGTGGCCGCCCAGGTCGCCGCCATCGGGCGGGTTGTGCTTGTTGGCCTTGACCACCATGGCCATGGCGTTCCAGCGCACGTACGAACGGATGCGGGCTTCCAGCTCCAGGTTGCCCGGATGCGCCGGCTCCAGGCCGGGGGGAATCGTGTTGACGTACGCGGTGTTCGGCGAGAACGGAATGTGGGCGCCGGAACGACGGGCTTCGTCGATCAGGCGTTCGAGCAGATAGTGGGCGCGCTGAGGTCCTTCACGATCAAGGACTGCCGCCAGGGCTTCGAGCCACTCCTGGGTTTCAAGGGTGTCTTCGTCGTTGGCAGCCTGTACGGCGCCAGCCTGGGCGAAAGAGGACATCGTGTGTCTCCTGTTTGAGTTCGTTCGTGACCACACCCGCTTATTTATCTACTCGCGGACATTGCATGGTAGCCGGGATCATCCGGGCTACCATGTCATGCATGGGTCGGGGTGTTCTAGAGACCTGCCATCGGGGGGTTCCCTATCAGCCGGCATTCTAAGAAAGAAGAGTAACCGGTCGCAAGGAAAATTTCATGTTGCGGTACGGCATTTCATAATACGAAAAATTGACCGCAAACTGAACACTTTCGCCTCATCCTTTTTAGTATGTCCTCCAAAAGGAGGCGTTGATTCCCGGCAATTCCCCGCCAACACGCACTAAAATGCGCGGTCTATCCGCCCCGAATTCCATGTCCAGCGCGCCCAAGTCCAATATTCCTACGCCGTTCCACGATCACGCCCGCACTCGCCGGCGGGGGGTGTACTGGGTCACGCCCGCGATGGTGCTGATCCTCTACATCTGTGTGATGGCGGTGTTCTTCTGGTTGCAGCGCATCCATGACGACAGCGTCATGTTCGTGACGATCGACCAGGAAATGCGGCAGCAGCGCCTCATCTGGGTGGTGCTGGCCCTGTCATGCGTGATCGTCATCAGCCTGCTGATGCTCTGGCGGTACACGCGCTTTCGGTCGTCGGCCGAGGCCGCGCTGATCGCCGAGACCGGTTTCCGCCGCGCGATGGAGAACTCCATGTCCACCGGCATGCGCGTGCTGGACATGGAAGGCCGCATCGCCTACGTGAACCCGGCTTTCTGCCGGATGATCGGCTGGAACGAGGCCGACCTGATCGGCCGCAGCCCGCCCTTCCCCTATTGGGTGCCCGGCCGCCACGAACAGCACCAGCACACGCTGGACGTGCTGATGTCCGGCAAGACGCCCAGCAGCGGCCTGGAAGTCGAGGCCCAGCGCCGCGACGGTTCGCGGTTCACGGCGCGCATGTACGTGTCCCCGCTGCTGGATCCCAACGGCAACCAGATCGGCTGGATGACCTCCATGACCGACATCACCGAACCCAAGCGCATCCGCGAGGCCCTGACCGCCGCGCACGAGCGCTTCATGACGGTGCTGGAAGGCCTGGACGACGCCA
>Ga0222427_100921_pt1 | contig 21426 bp, 16 predicted proteins | sample 2B20Ametagenome_FD_182890 | JGI IMG/M metagenome (GOLD analysis project Ga0222427, IMG submission 182890) | Enriched microbial communities from leaf-cutter ant dump, University of Wisconsin, Madison, United States - 2B20A (version 2) | ecosystem: Environmental > Terrestrial > Nest > Insects nest...
AATAACGCCATGTCGATCACTCCATAGCCCCCGCTGAAAACATGCGAGGGAAGGTTGGAACATGGGTCAATTCTCAATGGAAATATCAGGCCACGCCGGGTCAGTTCTCAGTGGCAATCAACATAGCGCCGCCATCACGTATCAGGACCTATCGGCTGGCTAGGCGATCAGCCGACTATTAGGAGTTCAGTCGACTGCCCTCGATATGCCGCCTTTCCAGCGATCACACTATGCCGCGTGAGCTGTCGCTGCTCGCCAATTCCCGCGTACAGCTCTCTAATGCTTTCGTGATCTGCATTTGTCAGCGCGAAAAGCGCGCCACGCTTAGTTGCTCGCAGCAATGCATCGCGCAAACGAATTTGATCGTTCCAAGCAAATATATTCTGATTATACTTTACGAAGCCGTTCATGTTATGTCGCACAGTATATGGTGGATCAACAAATATAAAATCACCTTCGTTCGCTTCATTGATAGCCGCCTCGAAGTCCCTGTGAAGTACGCGCGCGCCTTGCAAGGCTTTTGACCAAGCCGAGAAATCGTCTGTTTGAAAGATTACGGTTTGCTTGGTCCCAATTGGGACATTGAACTTCCCTCTGAGATTCTCCCTATATAGTCCATTCCAGCAAGTCCGATTTAAATACAAAAACTGAGCGGCGCGGTGTGCCGGCGTTGCTAGCTCTTCAGAGCGCAGTTCATAATAGTAATTCTTAGAATGTGCGGAGGCGTGCTCCTTAATCAGATCTTCAAACGCGTCAAGATCGTCCCGGATCACGATATAGAGCTCGATCAAGCGTTTGTTGGCATCGCTCAACACAGCGTTCGAGGGCTGATTCTCAAAGAATACGGCACCGCCACCAAGGAATGGTTCAATGTAGCGTCCGTTGAATTTCGGAAGTGCGAATTGCCCGCTTTCAAATAGCCAGCGTTTGCCGCCTGCCCACTTCAGGAACGGTTTCAATGGCTGACGCGTCATGATGGAACCTTCGGATGAACCTCGGTTCGAAGCCACTCTACAAACTCAAGATCATCATCTGTATATGTTTTGAGTTGATTTTTGTGGGCCGCTATATTGCGCAACTCGTTGAACGTGTTGATCCAGCCGATATAGTATTTCTGTCCAGCACGCTCATCTGGTCGCGCGTTCTTAAAAACGTGCTCAAAATGATCCCAGTTGTTCTGCTGCTTCACTATCTCAGCAAGATCGACGATGTTTAGGTAGGCTTCCTTCGGTTTGCGCCGAGCCTTATCTCTCTGCTGCGCCTCAAACGCATTTTTCCGGATACGCTCACTCTCGACGCCGATTTCCCAGAACGCTTGCTCATCACTGGCAAGACGATGTGTGCCATGAACCTTCTTCAGAGTGTCGATGACGCAATCCGTCAGACGCTCCGCAAGTTTCATCAGGAACTGGTTTACCTCATCGATCTTCTCAGAGGTACTCTGCTCCACCCATCGCTGGAACTCTTCCGTCCCAAAGTCGCTATGAGTGCCTTGCAGGATCTGCATTAGGTGATATGCGTATTCTTTGACGCCGCCTTCACCAAATTTGCGCGAAAATCGATCCCGAACAACCTCATTTGAAGCGTTCTTTATAAAGTCGAAGATGGGTTGGCAGAATGTTGTCACATGCCGAGAAAATTCATCAGGCTTCATCAGTGGGAAGTCCAAAGACTTTTTGTGCGAAAGATAAGTGATCACCTCCGCGATCATGCTCAGATGCGCGCGAATACCGGGATTCACAGCGATAAATGCCTCACGACCGGCTTCCCAACGTACAGGATTTGCCAGTCTAACTTCCTCGAAATATGCGCTCAACACCATTGAGGCGCGCTCTACCGTCTGATCGTCTGTCGCATCCGAGAGAGGTCCCGGCGCCAAGGTCTTGCCAATCACCTTGCCAACCAATCCCGATCGTCGCAGACCGTTGACCGCCTCCGATATCGTTAGATTCTGGCTGGGTTCGGGCGGCACTCCGTGCGTGGAAAAACGACGCGCCAGAGGGCTCGATTTATCTGTATTCAGCGCCCGAACGACTGCCGAACTAAGAGCAGATAGAGCAGTTGAAGGGTCGCTGTCGCCCATTCGGATATCTGCGAGCAAGCTGACCAATAGGCTTTTCGGGACACTCTTTTGTCTGTGGTTGATCGTTATAAAAAGATCGGCTTCCTTTTGGACGGCCATTTTCTCGAAGGCCAGAACGAAAAGGCTTTGATCTAAATATTCTTTATCCAAATATGAGAAGCCATAAAGTCGATGCTGACCGTCAATGATCCAAGCTGAACGGTATTTTGAAGGCAGGGTGATCCAGCCGAACTTAAGGTTCGCATCTGTATTTTCGGAGTTCGAGATCAGATCAAATCGAGGAGCGTCCGAAAAATTGACAAGAATGTTGGTTGGGAAAAAGCCACCTTTCTCAATAAAACTGCCAATCTCCTTGATCCGCGCTGAGGATATCATGCGCTGATAGGCAGGCCGCCCATCTGGATGATTGAGTGCTTGATGGTTGATAAACGCAATTTTCAAAAGATTGCGTGGGGTGGTGACAAAACTGTAGAAGACTTCTCCGCCAATCTTTCCGCGAATTGCCGGAATTTTTACGTTTGTTAGCCCTGGAACCTTTTGACCTCGAAGGAACTCTCCTAATATTTGATATTTTCCAGCCGGTCCCATATGCTTCAAAAAAGTTTCAAAGTATTGGATTTCGTTTTCGGTTATAATCTGTATTCCATGAGCTTCAGCACGTTCGATATCTGAGTTAGACCAAAGAATATTGTTTGTAGCGTAGAGCCAGATGATTTTGGGCTTTGCGGCTCCTGCAAAGCGCCTGTTGATCGAATCCCGGAAATACTGCTGTAGAGATATTGTTTCTTGAATGTCCTTTTGCAAAGAGCGTCGACCTCGCTCTTTTCGCGACTTGCACTCAACCACGAGGACAGTTTCTTCATCCTCGGCGTAGACGTCTATTTCCTTCCTGCCGGTCGATGCATCGATCCGCGTGAAAGAGATTCGGAAATGGGTCCCGTTTAGTGTGCGGTAGCCCATTGAGTGAAGCAGGCACCAAATGCGGTCCTCTAGTAGGTTGTCGTGTTTCTTTGGACGCTTGAGTTGCGTGCTCCTTTTACCGGGGCGCTGAACCACCCATCCCTTTGCTTCTTCCGCTGGAACATCGGCCGGATGAACGCTTTTCACCTCGTTGCCGCTCTTTCGCCTGCGGTACTCCGAGGTGAGAAGTTTCTCGTCATTAATTAGCGGCGACAGGAAATTGGTCTCGCCATCATCGACCTTCAAGGTGATAGCGTCATCATCGGCAGCAAGTATGGTCATGAAGTAGCAACAGTCCCCAGCCCTCTTTCTACTCCATTGTAGGTTACTTCCTACAACATCGCTAGTCCACTTGGGCGTGCGTCAATTCGGTTCACACAATCATTCGCAGGCCGGATTGTCGAATCGCTTACCAAGGGATTCTACCCAAATCTGGAGGAGATTCAGGGCATAGAGCGCCGCGTCGGCTTTCAGATGGCCGGCGAGGTGGCGTGGACGTCCAGGTTTGACGGCGCAAAGCAGTCTCCGTGCCTGCTGGATAAGCGGCCACTTCGAGGCGAAGGTGATTCCAATATAGGTATTACGGTTACTGCGCGGTCACTCCCTCTTAATTCCGTGGCAGTTCACGCCAGTTCGTCTCAGTATCGTTCCGTTCACACGCCGCCAATCCAACGAATACCGGAAGAACGTTCCCTCTTGCATACTGGAATGAAATCTGCGATACTCCGCTTCAATACATAGACAGTGTAATTTATTGCTTGCCAAGGTTGGGGTCGAGCGTTCGAATCGCTTCACCCGCTCCATTCTCTCCAAAGTTTTTGAAGCCTCGGTTCTGCCCGAGGCTTTTGTGTTTTCCGGCTTCGGAACGAGCGGGTGCCGTTTCCGCCTTGTCTCAAGCGAAAACGGGCGGCGACCGTTTCTTGGGTCGCCGCCCGTTTTTGGTTCGAGCCGGAGGCTGCTATGCGGCGCGGCGGTGTCCCAGGGTCGCGGCGCGGGGTTCGGCGATGTGGAACTGCGACAGGGCGGTCTGGAGCTGGGCGGCTTCGCCGGCGAGCATCTGGCTGGCGGCCGTGGTTTCCTCCACCATCGCGGCGTTCTGCTGGGTCATCTGGTCCATCTGGTTGACGGCCGTGTTGATCTCGCCGAGGGCGGCGGACTGTTCCTGCGCGGCGCGGGTGATCGAGACGACGTGATCGTTGACGCGGTTGACGAGGTCCTTGATCTCCGAGAGCACGTCGCCCGTCGACAGCACCAGCGAGACGCCGCCCTTCACCTCGCCGGCAGAGGCGTTGATCAGGGTCTTGATCTCCTTGGCGGCATTGGCCGAGCGCTGGGCAAGCTCGCGCACTTCCTGCGCGACGACCGCGAAGCCGCGGCCGGCCTCGCCCGCACGCGCCGCCTCGACGCCGGCATTGAGGGCCAGCAGGTTCGTCTGGAAGGCGATTTCGTCGATCACGGAGATGATCTGGCTGATCTTCTGCGAGGACTGCTCGATGCGGCCCATGGCGTCGATGGCGCTCTGGACGATCTCGCCGGACTTGTCGGCGCTGTCCTTGGCCTCGCGCACGATCTCCGACGCCTCGATGGCGCGGGTCGTGGAGGTCTTCACCGTGGTGGTGATCTCTTCCAGCGCGGCGGCGGTCTCCTCGAGCGAGGCGGCCTGCTGCTCCGTGCGGTGGGCGAGCTGGTCGGCGGCCGCCGAAAGCTCGCGGGAATTGCCGGTGATCGTGCCGGCGGTGGTGAGGATGCCGGCCATGGTGCTGCGCAGCGTCAGCATGGCGCCGTTGACGTTGGCCTGGAGCTCGGCGAAATCGCCCTGGAAATGACCGGCCATTTCCTGCGTGAGGTCGGCATGGGAGAGCGAGGCGATGACGCGGCGCACTTCGCTGACGCCCCGGTCGACGTTCTCGACGAGCTCGTTGACGCTGGTTGCGAAGCGGCTGAGATCCTCGTCCTCGTACGCCTTGGTGATGCGGCGGGAGAAATCGCCGGCGGCAGCGGCGGCGACGATGGTGCTGATGTTCGACTGCAGGTCCTTGCTCTGCGCCTGGAGGGCGGCTTCCTGCGCCTCCATCTCGCGCATCTGCATCTCGTTGGCGCGGAAGACGTCGAGCGTGCGGGCCATGGCGCCGATCTCGTCCTTGCGCTCCGTGCCGGGAATCGCGTCGTCGAGCTTGCCGGCGGCAAGGTTCGACATCACGCCGGTAAGGCGCTGGATCGGCCGCACGATGCCGTTGCGGGCCAGCAGCATGCTCGCCAGCATGCCGGCGACGATGCAGACGAAGGCGGTGACGAGCAGGAGGGCCTGCGTGGTCGTCGAGCGCGAGATCGCGGCGGCGCGCGCGGTCGAGAGCGTCTCGGCGGAATAGGTCGTGTATTCCTTGAGCGCGACGGTGACGGCCTTCTGGCCTTCCAGCGCCTTGTCGAGCGCGGCGAGGACGGCGGCCCGATCCTGGCCCTTGTCGGAGCCGGCAATGGCCACCATGGCGCGGATGTCGTCGAAATAGGGCATCAGCGTGCCGCGGATGCCGTCGAGCAGCTTTTCCTCGTTGGCGTCGGCGGTCGAGGCGATCTTCGGCAGGCGGTCCAGCATTTCCTTGGCGCGCTTTTCCGTCTCGGCGGCGAAATCGGCCGCCTTTTCCGGCGCCATGGCGAGCTGGTAGGTCATGCGGCTGATGGCGATGACATCGATGCGCAGGTCCATGGCCTCGCGGGCGACCTCCTCGCGCGCGCCGGTATCCTCCAGCGCCGAACCGAGCGAGGTGAGGCCCCGGCTGCCGACGGCGGCGATGGTGCCGGCGGCAATGCCCATCAGCAGAACGAGAAGCCCGACTTTCCGGGAAATGGAGAGATCCGAGAGTTTCATGGAGACAGATCCTGTCAGGGCGACCGGCGCTGTCCTGGCGCGTTCAATCCCGCACAACCCGGCATCATTCCGGGTCCTTGCCTCGGGTTTTCCGTCAGAAAGGTTTCGATTTTGTTGCCTTGCAGCAAACCCGTGCCGGAGGGCTCAGGCCTTGCGGAACACGTAGTCCGTTTCCTGCCGCAGCGTCTTGCCGGGGCGCAGCACCGCATCGGGGAAATTGCCGTGGTTGACGGCATCCGGCCAGACCTGCGTTTCAAGGCAGAAGCCGGCGAAAGGCCCGTAGTGCCGGCCGCCGAGACCGGGAACGGGAGAGTCCACATAGGCGCCGGTATAGAGCTGCACGCCGGGCTCGGTGGTCGAGACCGACAGCGACACGCCGGAAAGCGGGCTGCGCACCTCGGCGACGGGGCGCTTTTCCTGCCGCGTGGCGGAAAGGCAGAAATTGTGGTCGAAGGCAATGCCGCCCTCCTCCGTCTGGCGGCGGAGCGGCGTCCAGTCGCGAAGGTCGAAGGGCGTGCCGGCGACGGGGCGGACCTCGCCGGTCGGAATGAGGTTCTCGTCGACGGGCAGGTAATGCTCGGCCGCAAGGCGGATTTCGTGGCCGAACGCATCGGCGCCGCCGTCGAGGATGAAATAGCTGTGCTGGCAGAGATTGGCCGGCGTCGGCGCATCCGTGGTCGCCTCATAGGCGACGGAAAGCGTGCCGCCACCGGAAAGGCGATAGGTGCAGGCAATGGCGCAATTGCCGGGATAGCCGGCGCGGCCCGCGGGATCGGTGACCGTCAGTGTGACGAAATCCGGTCCCTGCGCCGCAATGCGCCAGTTCTGCCGCCCCGTGCCGTCGCTGCCGCCGTGCAGGTGCGTGACGCCGCGTTCGTTGCATTCGAGCTGATAGGCCGTGCCGTCGATGGAGAAACGCCCGCCGGCGATGCGGTTGGCGCAGCGCCCCGGCGTCGCGCCGAAATAGGGGGAGTGTTCGAGATAGGAGGCAAGATCCTCGAAACCGAGCACGAGGGGCGCATCGTGGCCTTCGAGGCGAAGGTCCTGGATGACCGCGCCCCAGGTCAGCACATGGGCCGTGAGGCCGCCGCCCGCGATCGTGATGCGCTCGACCGCCTCGCCGGAGGCAAGGCGCCCGAAGATCTCATTTCCTGCACTCACGCCTGTCTCCCCCGTCCGGTCATCCGCGCGGCAACCTGCTGCAATTTTCTCCGGTCCGCAATCGGAAAAGTCATACTTTTTAGAATCCGCCTCAGAAATTCTTCTGGTAGACGATGAAGGGCGTCTTGTCGGCGATGCGGTCGTAGAGGTTTCGCGCGGTGGCGTTGAACTCCTGGGTCATCCAGTAGACCTCCGGCGCGCCGGCCTCCGCGGCCCTGGCGTAGACGCCCTCGATGAGCGCGCGGCCGATGCCGGTGCCACGCACGTCAGGATCGGCAAAGAGGTCCTGCAGGTAGCAGATATTGCCGAGCGTCCAGCAGGAACGGTGGAAGAGGTAGTGCGCAAGGCCGACGGGCCGGCCGTCGAGCGTGGCGAGAAGGCCGCGATACTCGCCCTGCGCATTCTCGCCCGTCAGCCGGGCGAAGGTACTGGCATAGACCTCTTCCGGCAGCACCGTCTCGTAGAAGGCGAGATAGGCGGTCCACAGGCGCCGCCATTCGCCTTCGTCATGCGTGTGCAGCGGGCGGATGACGACGCGGCTCATGGATATCAGGCTCCCGTTCCGATTTTCTGAAGGTCGTAGGGCGTCGTCTGGTAGATCTCGTTGATCCAGTTGCCGAAGAGCAGGTGCGCATGGCCCCGCCAGCGGTTCTGCGGCGTCAGCGACGGGTCGTTGTGCGGGAAATAGTTCTTCGGCAGCTTGATCGGCACGCCGGCCGAGACGTCGCGGAAATATTCGTCGGCGAGCGAGGTGGAATCGTATTCCACATGGTTGAAGATGTAGAGCCGGTTGCCCGCCTTCTCCTCGACCAGGCACACGCCCGTCTCGTCCGAATCGAGCAGGATCTCAAGCGCCGGCACCTTGCGGATATCCTCGGTGCGGATTTCCGTCCAGCGCGAGACGGGCACCTCGAAATCGTCGGAGAAGCCGTTGAGATAGACCGAGGAGGGCTTGCGGTTGTGGTGGCGGTAGACGCCGAAGGCCTTCTCGTCCAGCGTGCGCTTCGGCACGCCGTGGAAGTGGTAGATCGCCGCCATCGCGCCCCAGCAGACATTCAGCGTGGAATGCACGTTGGTCTCGGTCCAGTCGAGGATCTGCTTCATCTCGTCCCAGTACGTGACGTCCTCGTAGTCGAGGGTCTCCACCGGCGCGCCGGTGATGATGAAGCCGTCGAACTTGCGGTGCTTTACCTCCTCCCACGTATCGTAGAAGGAGAGCAGGTGCTCTTCCGACGTATTCTTGGCGCGGTGGCCGCCGACGCGCACCAGCGACAGTTCCACCTGCAAGGGCGAGGCGCCGACGAGGCGCGCCATCTGCACTTCCGTCTTGATCTTGTTCGGCATGAGGTTGAGCAGCCCGATCTGCAGCGGGCGGATATCCTGCCGGATCGCCACCGTTTCGGTCATCACCCTGACGCCCTCGTTCACGAGGGTTTCGAAGGCGGGGAGCGTATCGGGAATCTTGATGGGCATCTTTCACTCGATCGAAAACAAAAACCGGCCGCAACGATGTCACAGCCGGTCCACGGAAGGTTTTCCTCGCGCGGCCCTTTAGCGACTTGTTTAACGTGGCTGCAAGCCGGCCGGCCAAATCACCACGGTCTCCTTGATAGCGCTACTTCAAACGCGAATCAATCGGCGCGGCAAGGCCCGGACGCGGGCGGCATCCGGGCGGGCGATGGTCAAGCCCGAGCATGACGATAGAACGTACCGGATGACGGCAACGTCGTTCAGCCCTCCAGCTCCTCCCGCAGCATTTCCAGCTCCAGCCATTCCTCTTCCATCTTCGTCAGTGAGGAGCGCAGCTTTTCCAGGTCCGCGGCGAGCTTGTTGAAGGCGGCGGGGTCCTTGGTGAAGAGGGTCGGGTCGGCCATCTTCGCCTCGCGGGCGGCGATGTCCTTTTCCACCTTCTCCATCTCCTTCGGCAGGTTTTCGAGGGCGAATTTCTGCTTGTAGGAGAGCTTTGCCTTCGCCTTGTCCGCCGGGGCCGCGGCGGGCGCGGCATCGGCGGCCTTCGCCTTCTCGGCCTTCTCCGCCCTGCGCTTCTCCTCGATGGCGCCGCGGCGCTGGGCCATCATGTCGGAATAGCCGCCGGCATATTCGATCCAGCGGCCGTCCGGATTTTCCGGGTCGGCGGGCGCGATGGTCGAGGTGACGGTGCGGTCGAGGAAGTCGCGGTCGTGGCTGACCAGCAGCACCGTGCCGGCAAAGCCCGCGACGATCTCCTGGAGGAGGTCCAGCGTCTCGATGTCGAGGTCGTTGGTCGGCTCGTCGAGGATGAGGAGGTTCGTCGGGCGCGAGAGGATGCGCGCCAGCATCAGCCGGGCGCGTTCGCCGCCGGAAAGGTTGCGGATCGGCGTGCGGGCCTGCTCGGGCTGGAAGAGGAATTCCTTCATGTAGCCCGTCACATGGCGCTGCTCGCCGTTCACCAGCAGCGTCTCGCCGCGCCCGTCGGTGAGATAGTGCGCGAGCGTGTCGTCGAGGTTCAGGTCCTCGCGGCGCTGGTCGAGCGTGGCGATCTCCAGGTTCGTGCCGAGTTTCACCGTGCCGCTGTCGGGTGCAAGCTGGCCGGTCAGCATCTTCAGGAGCGTCGTCTTGCCCGCGCCGTTCGGGCCGACGAGGCCGATGCAGTCACCCCGGTGCACGCGGATCGAGAAGGGTGCGACGATGGTGCGCGCGCCATAGGCCTTCGTGATCTTCTCCGCCTCGATCACCAGCTTGCCGGATTCCTGCGCATCGGAGGCGCTCGCCTGCACGCTGCCCTGCGGCCCCTTGTGGCCGCGGTAGCGGGCGCGCAGGTCGTGCAGCGCGCCGAGGCGGCGCATGTTGCGCTTGCGCCGAGCCGTCACGCCGTAGCGCAGCCAGTGCTCCTCGCGCTCGATGGCCTTGCCGAGCTTGTGCTGCTCCAGCTCCTCGGCCTCCAGCACCTCGTCACGCCAGGCCTCGAAATGGCCAAAGCCCCGGTTGAGACGGCGCGACTGGCCCCGGTCGAGCCAGACGGTGGCGTTGGAGACCTTTTCGAGGAACCGGCGGTCGTGCGAGATGACGACGAGCGCCGAGCGGGTCGATTGCAGCTCGCCTTCCAGCCATTCGATGGTCGGAAGGTCGAGATGGTTGGTCGGCTCGTCGAGGAGCAGGATGTCCGGCTCCGGCGCCATGACGCGGGCGAGCGCCGCCCGCCGCGCCTCGCCGCCCGAGAGCGACTTCGGGTCCTCGCTGCCGGTAAGGCCGAGATGCTCGAGCAGGTAGGTGACGCGGTAGGGATCGTCGGAGGGGCCGAGGCCCGCTTCCGCATAGGCGGCGACCGTGTCGTAGCCCTCGAAATCCGGCGCCTGGTGCAGGTAGCGGATCGTCGCGGACGGATGGCGGAAGACCTCGCCGGACTGCGCCTCGGCAAGGCCGGCGGCGATCTTCATCAGCGTCGACTTGCCCGAGCCGTTGCGCCCGACGAGTGAGATGCGGTCGCCGGGCTCCACCTGCAGGCTCGCACCGGCCAAAAGCGGCGTGCCGCCGAAGCTGAGGAAGATATCGTCGAGTTTGAGGATGGGCGGTGCCAAGGGGTCAGGCTCCTGAAAGGTCATAGGGCCGGGCGATGAGGACGGCGCGGCCGGAGGCGAGCGAAAGGCGGATCGGGCCTTCCGCGACATTGGAGATGGTACGCGAGGAGCCGAAGGGCAACGAGAAATCGGTGAGCGGATAGCGCACATTCCCGAGGAAGAGACCCGAGAGCGGCGAAAGGCCGAGGACGGAGAAGAGGCTGTCCTTCGGCAGGTCGATCTCGCGGGTGCCGGGCAGGAGCGGCCAGGCCTCCTCCTCGCCGGAGGTGAGCTTGATGGCAAAGCCCTCCTCCGCCAGCGAGACGGCATGAAGGAGATGCATCAGCGCATGGTCGCTGCGCTCGCCGCCGAGCGCGCCGGCAAGGACGATGCTCTTCGCCCCGCGTTCGGCCGCGGCGGAAACGGCGATTGCCCCGTCCGTCTCGTTCTTGGCGGTCGGATAGGGCTGGCGCTGGACATGCGGCCATGCGGCGAGAAGCGCGGGCGGCGTGGAATCGAAATCGCCGACCCAGACATCCGGCGCGACGCCGAGGCTGGCGGCGTGCCGCATGCCGCCGTCCGCCGCGATGAAGCGGGCGCCGGCGATGTCCGCGGCAAGCCGCGGCGTCGCCGTGAGGGCGCCGCCGAGGAGGACGACGAATTTTTCGGTCTGGTCCGGCATGGTCATGGCCGATGCCCTTAGCGCATGTCGGGCGGAAAGGGAAAGATTTTGGCGACCGTACGGCAGGAACCTAGAGGCGCGCGCCCGCGAAATGAGCGACCTGCGCCCCGAGCTCGTAATAGCCCTCGCGCAGCGTCCGGAACGACTGGGCTTCGGCATCGGTGACCGGCAGCGGCAGGTCCATTTCCGTAATCGCGCCGGAAACGAGCTCGGCAAGCGTGCGGCCGAAGACCGTGCCGGGCGCGATGCCCCGGCCGTTATAGCCGGAAAAGCCGACGACGTTCTCGGCAAGGCGGTGGAAGCGCGGCAGGTTGTCGGTCGTCATGCCGATCTTGCCGTACCATTCCGCCTCGAAGGCGACGTCGCCGATGGCGGGGAAGAGCTTCTTCAGCGCCCGCCGCGCCCAGGCCTTGTGAACGGCCGCGCCCGAACCGCGCAGCGCACCGACGCTGCCGAAGACCAGCCGGCCGCGCTTGTCGAAACGGAAGGAAGAGAGCACCTCCTTCGTATCCCACACGCCCTGCCTTTCCGGCAGGATCTTGGCCTGCATCTCGGCGGAAAGCGGCACGGTGGCGAAGTTGAAATAGGGAAGGTGCACGAGCTCGGCCCGCACCTCGTTCCACGGCGAAACGGTATAGGCATTGGTGGCGACGACCACCCAGTCCGCCGTGACGGACCCGTGCGGGGTCTTCACGCTCCAGCGCTTGCCGGTCCGCTCGGCGCCCGTCACCGGGCTGCCGGTGAAGACTTCTGCCCCGGCCGCCATCGCCGCGCGGGCAAGGCCGCGCACATAGGCGAGCGGCTGGATCGTGCCGGCGCGCATGTCGAGGAGCGAGCCTGCATAGGCCTCCGTGCCCACCTTCGCGGCCGTCTCGGCGGCATCGAGCAGGCGGACCGGCGCGCCGCGACGGGCCCATTGCTCGGCGCGCTGCTTCAGTTCGTCGAGGCCGGATTGGCCGACCGCACAGTGCAGCGTGCCGGCCGGGTTGATCTCGCAGTCGATCGCATGTTTTTCGACGAGGTCGAAGACGAGGCGCGGCGCATTGCCAAGCAGCTCCAAAAGCCGGCTGCCGTAGAGATCGCCGAGGACGCCCGGCAGTTCGTCGGGCATCACCCACATGCCTGCATTGACGAGGCCGACATTACGGCCCGAGCCGCCGTAGCCGATCTCCGCGCCTTCCAGAAGAACCACTCGCGTGCCGCGCTCGGCAAGGTGCAACGCGGCGGAAAAGCCTGTGAAACCGCCGCCGACGATAACGACATCCGCCTCCGCAGTGCCAGAAAGGGATGCGGTTTCAGGAGCAGCCGGAGCGGTCATCTCCCAGAGGCCATGGGAGCGCGGGTCGTTGAGCATGGTGGTCTGTCTTTTCGGAAGGAGGATTATCCTCGCACCATCGGCGAAGCGGCACCACGACTAAAGCAAAAAATCAGAACCGGGTCATGCCCCCGCCGCATGAAGGCGTCAGGGGACCTGCCTGGCGATCCACGCCCGGAAGGCCTGACTCAGCGGATTCTCCAGCTTGCCCTCGGGCACGACGAGATAATAGCTGTTCTCCGTCTCCATCGGCCGGTCGAAGACGACGGCAAGGCGCCCGTTCGCAAGCTCCTGCTCGATGAGATATTTCGGCAGCAGCGCGAAGCCGAGGCCGGCGACGGCGGACTCGATCACCATGGAGAACTGGTCGAAGCGGTGGCCGCGATAGGCCGTGTCCGCCGAGCCGCCGTTCAGCTCGAACCATTGCGCCCAGAGCTTGGGGCGCGTGGCGAGATGAAGGAGCGGCGCCGCCTCCAGGTCCTTCGGCTCGGAGGGGTTCCAGGCTTTCAGGAGATCCGGGCTCGCCGCGGGCAGGATCTCCTCGCTGCACAGATAGGAGCAGGCCGCGCGCGCCCAGACAGGCTGGCCGTAATGGATTGCGAGGTCGAAATTCTCCTCGTCGAAATCGAACGGCGCCGAGCGCGAGGCGATGTTGATGATCGTGCCGGGATGTTCGGCAAGGAAGCCCGGAATGCGCGGCGTCAGCCAGCGGCTGCCGAAGGTCGGCAGCGTCGCGATGGAGAGGCTATGCTCGGAGGAGGCCGAGGCCATGGCGCGCAGCATGGTCTCTTCCGTCTGGTGCAGGAGCTTCCTCACTTCGGGAAGGAACCGGCGGCCGTCGTCGGAAAGCACGACGCGCTGGCGCACGCGCTCGAAGAGCAGGACGCCGAGCTGTTCCTCCAGGTCCTTGATCTGCCGGCTGACGGCGCTCTGGGTGAGGTTCAGCTCGTGCGCGGCCTGCGTGAACGAGCCATGGCGCGCGGCGCATTCGAACGCCTGCAGCGTGGTGACGTCCGGGATGAGCCTTCGACTGAGCTTCATTCATTCCTCGCATCAACATAGTCAGAACGGTCGCAATCGCTGGGGGAAACGATCCGGTATGATCCGTTTTGAGAATGATCAGGGCCTCCCACCCTTGTAAGATGAGACCGCTTCCCATGAAAGCAAATTCGTATGTTCGCGCGGACGAGATCCGCTCCGGTTTCTCTGCCGCCATGTCCGCCATGTACCGGGACGAGGTTCCGGCCTACGGCACGCTGATGGCGCTGGTCGCCGATGTCAACGACGAGACGCTCGCCGCCGACCCGCTGCTGAAGGCGCGGCTCGAAGCCACCGATTCCCTCGACCGCATCTCCGAGGAGCGCCACGGCGCCATCCGCCTCGGCACGCCGAAAGAGCTTTCCATGATGCGCCGCGTCTTCGCCGTCATTGGCATGGCCCCGGTCGGCTACTACGACCTTTCGACGGCCGGCGTTCCCGTCCACTCCACCGCCTTCCGCCCGGTCGGCGCGGAAAGCCTCAGCCGCAATCCGTTCCGCGTCTTCACCTCGCTGCTGCGCCTCGACCTCATCGCGGACAAGGCGCTGCGCGAAGAAGCCGCCGCGGTTCTGGCGGCCCGCAGGATCTTCACGGACGAGGCCGTCCGGCTCGTGGAAAAGGCCGAGCGCGACGGCGGCCTGAACGAGACCGACGCCGCCCGTTTCGTAACGGAAGCGCTCGAGACCTTCCGCTGGCACGACCGCGCCATCGTCAGCGCCGACCTGTACAGGCGCCTGCACGACGCGCACCGCCTGATCGCCGACGTCGTCTCCTTCAAGGGCCCGCATATCAACCACCTGACGCCGCGCACGCTCGACATCGACAAGGTGCAGGCGCGGATGCCGCAGGAAGGCATCGCCCCCAAGGCCGTCGTCGAAGGCCCGCCGACCCGCAAGTGCCCGATCCTCCTGCGCCAGACCTCGTTCAAGGCGCTGGAGGAGGCCGTCTCCTTCATCGGGCCGGACGGAAGCTGGCAGAAGGGCTCGCACACGGCCCGCTTCGGCGAGATCGAGCAGCGCGGCGTGGCGCTGACGCCGAAGGGCCGCGCGCTCTACGACCGGCTGCTTGCCGAGACCCGCGCCCGCGTGCGCCCGGCCGCCGACGGCTCGAACGCGGCCGAATACGAAGCCGCGCTCGCCGACGTCTTCACGGCCTTCCCCGACGATTGGGACGGCATCCGCAAGGCGCGCCTCGGCTACTTCCGCTATTCGCTGACGGAAAAGGGCAAGGCCGTCACCGGCCGCAATGCCGACCTCGAAACCGCTATCGAAGCCGGCCTCATCCAGTTCGATCCGATCGTCTACGAGGACTTCCTGCCGGTCAGCGCGGCCGGCATCTTCCAGTGGAACCTCGGCGACGACGCGACGCAGGATTTCGTCGCCAGCCCCAACCAGGTGATGTTCGAGCGCGACCTCGGCGCAAGCGTGCTGGACGAATTCGCCCATTATGCCGGCATCGAGCGCGCCTCGCTTGAAATGTGCCTCGGCATCGTCAACATGGCTGCCGCCGCGGAGTGACGGACGAAAGCATGATCGAGGCACGCCATATCGAAGCGCTGAAGGGTATCACCGGCGAGAAGGGCCTTCTCACCGGACCCGACATGGCGGCCTACGAGACCGGCGCGCGCTACGACAAGGGCCGCGCCGCCTTCGTCGCCCGCCCGGCCTCGACAATGGAGACCTCCGCCGTCGTTTCCTATTGCGTGAGGAACGGCATCGCGCTGGTGCCGCAGTCCGGCAATACCGGCCTCGTCTCCGGCTCGACGCCCGACGACAGCGGCCTTCAGGGCATTCTCAGCCTCGACCGCCTGACCGCACCCTTCGCACTCGACCGCGTGAACCGCTCGGTGAAGGCCGGTGCGGGCCTGCGCCTTTCCGACCTCAACGGCCGGCTGGAGGAGAGCGGCCTGTTCTTCCCCATCGACCTCGGCGCCGACCCCCGCCTCGGCGGCATGATCGCCACGAACACCGGCGGCTCGCGGTTCCTGCGCTACGGGGACGTGCGCCGCAACACGCTCGGCCTCACCGTCGTCCTCGCCGACGAGGCCGGCACCGTGCTCGACCTTTCCTCGGACCTGCGCAAGAACAATACCGGCGTCGACTGGAAGCAGCTCTTCATCGGCACCACGGGCGCCTTCGGCATCGTCACCGAATGCGTCCTCAACCTGGAGCCTGCGCCGAAACAGTCCGCGACCGCCCTGCTCGTGCCGGCCTCGCCCGAGGCGGTCGCGACGCTGCTCGTCGCCATGGAAGACGCGCTCGGCAGCTACCTTTCCGCCTTCGAGGGCATGTCCGGCAATGCCGTTCGCGCCGCGCTCGACCATGTCCCCTCGCTGCGCAATCCCTTCCAGGGCGGCGTGGTGCCGGATTTTGTCATCCTCGCGGAAATCTCCCGCTCCACCCCGCCGCGCGAAGGCGAACAGCCGCTCGACGCCGTGCTGGAAGAGGTTCTGGCCGCGATCTGGGAACAGGAGGGCGCGCCGCTCGCCGACGCCTTCGTCGGCCCGCCACACGAGATCTGGGCGCTGCGCCATGCGCTGTCGGAAGGCGTGAAGCATAGCGGGCGATTGATCGCCTTCGATCTGTCCTTCCGCCGGGGTGACATCATGCCCTTCCTCGCCCATATGAAGGCGGAAATGCCGGACCACTTCGAGGACGTGACGATCTGCGACTTCGGCCATATCGGCGACGGTGGCGTGCACTTCAACCTCGTCGTCGCGAAAGACGACCCGCGCCTTGCCGATCCCGATTTCGAGGCGGACCTGCGCGCCTGGGTCTTCACCGTCGCGGTCGAGGGTTTCGGCGGCAGCTTTTCGGCCGAACACGGCATCGGCCGCAAGAACCAGATTTTCTACGACCAATACACCCCGGAAAAGATCCGCGCGCTTGCGGCCGGGCTCAAGACCATCACCTCGCCGGCCCCGCTCGGCACCATGACCTTCTGAGAGACAACAGGGAGATACCCGATGACGAAAGTCGACGTGAAAAAGGAAACCGAAGCCCTTCTCGACAAGCTGGGCGTTGCCCGCTCCGCCTGGCAGGGTGGCGACATGGCCTCCTACAGCCCGGTCAGCGGCGAGGAGATCGGCAAGCTGAAGACGGTTTCCGCCGCCGGGACCGACAAGGCGATCGCCGCCGCCCACGAAGCCTTCAAGGCCTGGCGCCTCGTGCCCGCTCCCAAGCGCGGCGAGCTCGTGCGCCTGCTCGGCGAGGAGCTGCGCGCGTCCAAGGCCGATCTCGGCCGCCTCGTCTCCATCGAGGCCGGCAAGATCACCTCCGAAGGCCTCGGCGAAGTGCAGGAAATGATCGACATCTGCGATTTCGCCGTCGGCCTTTCCCGCCAGCTCTACGGCCTCACCATTGCCACCGAGCGCCCCGGCCACCGCATGATGGAGACCTGGCACCCGCTCGGCGTCGTCGGTATCATCTCGGCCTTCAACTTCCCGGTCGCCGTCTGGTCGTGGAACGCCGCGCTCGCGCTCGTCGCCGGCAATTCCATCGTCTGGAAGCCGTCCGAAAAGACCCCGCTGACGGCGCTCGCCTGCCAGGCGATCTTCGAGCGCGCCCTTGCCCGCTTCGGCGACGCCCCGGCGAACCTCAGCCAGGTCCTCATCGGCGACCGCGCCATCGGCGAAGCCCTCGTCGACAATTCCAAGGTCGCCCTCGTCTCGGCCACGGGCTCGACCCGCATGGGCAAGGAAGTCGGCCCGCGCCTCGCAAAGCGCTTCGCCCGCTCGATCCTCGAGCTCGGCGGCAACAATGCCGGCATCGTCTGCCCGTCCGCCGACCTCGACATGGCGCTGCGCGCCATCGCCTTCGGCGCCATGGGCACCGCCGGCCAGCGCTGCACGACGCTGCGCCGCCTCTTCGTGCATGACAGCGTCTACGACCAGCTCGTTCCGCGCCTGAAGAAGGCCTATACGAGCGTTTCCGTCGGCAACCCGCTGGAGACCTCCGCCCTCGTCGGCCCGCTCGTCGACAAGCAGGCCTTCGACAGCATGCAGAAGGCGCTGGCAGCGGCCAGGGCCGAGGGCGGCACTGTTACCGGCGGCGAGCGCGTCACCGAGGCCGGCAAGGACACGGCCTACTATGTGAAGCCCGCCATCGTCGAAATGCCCAAGCAGGCCGGCCCGGTTCTCGAAGAAACCTTCGCGCCCATCCTCTACGTCATGAAATATTCCGACTTCGACGCCGTTCTGGACGACCACAACGCCGTCTCGGCCGGCCTCTCCTCCTCCATCTTCACGCTCAACGTGCAGGAAGCCGAGCGCTTCCTGTCGGCCGACGGCTCGGATTGCGGCATCGCCAACGTCAACATCGGCACCTCGGGCGCCGAGATCGGCGGCGCGTTCGGCGGCGAGAAGGAAACCGGCGGCGGGCGTGAATCCGGCTCCGACGCCTGGAAGGCCTATATGCGCCGCTCCACCAACACGGTGAACTATTCGAAGGCCTTGCCGCTCGCCCAGGGCGTCTCCTTCGATATCGAGTAAGCGGCCATGACCGTCTCCACCAAGATCGAGGAGGCGGGCTTCACGCCCGCCTCGCGCATCGCCGCCATCGGCGTTTCAAAGATCCTGCAGATCGGCGCGCGCGCGAATGCCATGAAGAAGGACGGCCTGCCGGTCATCATCCTCGGCGCAGGCGAACCCGATTTCGACACGCCCGACAACGTCAAGGAAGCCGCCAAGGCAGCCATCGACCGCGGCGAGACGAAATATACCGCGCTCGACGGCACGCCGGCGCTGAAGAAGGCGATCGTCGAAAAATTTCGCCGCGAGAACGATGTCGACTATGCAATCGACGAGGTCACCGTCGCAACGGGCGCCAAGCAGATCCTCTTCAACGCCTTCATGGCGAGCGTCAATCCGGGCGACGAGGTGATCATCCCGACGCCCTACTGGACCTCCTATTCCGACATCGTGGAGATCTGCGGCGGCGTGCCGGTGCTGATCCCCTGCGATGCCGAAGCCGGCTTCCGCCTTAAAGCGGAACAGCTCGAAAAGGCGATCACGCCGAAGACCCGCTGGGTGCTCCTCAATTCGCCGTCCAACCCCTCGGGCGCGGCCTATGGCGAGGAAGACTACCGCCCGCTCATCGACGTGCTGCTGCGCCATCCGCATGTCTGGCTGATGGTCGACGACATGTACGAGCACATCGTCTACGATGGATTCAGGTTCGTCACCCCCGTCGCCATCGAGCCGCGCCTGAAAAGCCGGACGCTGACGATCAACGGCGTCTCCAAGGCCTATGCGATGACCGGCTGGCGCATCGGCTATGCCGGCGGCCCGAAGGCGCTGATCAAGGCCATGGCCGTGATCCAGAGCCAGGCGACCTCCTGCCCCTCCTCCGTCAGCCAGGCCGCCTCGGTCGAGGCGCTCACTGGCCCGCAGGACTTTTTGAAGGAACGCCAGGCGAGCTTCCAGCACCGCCGCGACCTCGTCGTTGCGGCGCTGAACGCCATTCCCGGCCTCGCCTGCCGCACCCCGGAAGGCGCCTTCTACACCTTCTCCGGCTGCGCCGGCGTGATCGGCAAGACGACGCCGAAGGGCAAGCGCATCGAGGCCGACAGCGATTTCACGGACTATCTCCTCGAAGACGCGAATGTCGCCGTCGTCCCCGGCTCCGCCTTCGGCCTCTCGCCCTATTTCCGCATCTCCTACGCCACGTCGGAAGCGGAACTGAGGGAGGCGCTGACCCGCATCGCGGACGCCTGCGCACGGCTTTCCTGAGCCACCGCAAAGCGACCCGGCAAAAGAAAAGGGGCCTCGCGAGAGGCCCCATTTTTATTGCTCCGCGCCTTTGCGGCGTTCTTTGCTTCCCCGCGGCCGGGCCACGAACGAAAACGCCCCGGACCGGCCGGGGCGTTTGAAGAGTCCGGGAAATCAGGCGGCGCGGGCGCCGTGATGCTCCTGGGCGTAGTAATGGCCGAAGCGGTTGGCGAGGAAGGCGTCGAGGGCGATTTCTTCCTGGCGGACGAAGCCCTTCGCGCGCAGCGAGCCGTCGGCGAGCATGTCGAGCACGGCGCAGATCGAGCCGGCCGTCGTGATCTGGATCGCCGAATGCAGGCTGCCGGCGACCGGGGCGCTGTAGACCTTGTTGGCGTAGGTTTCCTGGATCAGGCGGCCGTTCTTGCGGCCCGAAACGGTCACGAAGATGATGACGACGTCCTGCGTGGTGGTCGGAAGCGCGTTCTCGAAGATGTCTTTCAGGACTTCGCGGCGATGGCGCAGGCCGAGGTCGTTGAGCAGCGCCTTCATGATGGCGGCATGGCCCGGATAGCGGATCGTCTTGTAGTTCAGCGTGCGCACCTTGCCCTTCAGCGTCTCGCAGAGCGTGCCGAGGCCGCCCGAGGTGTTGAAGGCTTCATAGGTCACGCCGTCGAGCGAGAACTCCTCGCGCTCTTCCAGCGCCGGGACCTCGATCAGCGCGCTTTCGACGATGGCTTCGCAGGGCTCGATATATTCGTTGATGACGCCGTCCGTGCTCCAGGTCAGGTTGTAGTTGAGCGCGTTGGAGGGATACTGCGGCAGGGCGCCGACGCGCATGCGCACGCTGTCGAGCGTGTCGAAGCGGCTGGCAAGGTCGTTGGCGACGATGGAGATGAAGCCCGGCGCAAGGCCGCACTGGGGAATGAAGGCCGTCGTGGCGTTTTCGGCGATGCGCTTGACCTGGCGAGTGGATTCGACGTCTTCCGTAAGGTCGAGATAGTGGACGCCCGCGGCGGCGGCAGCTTCCGCGATCGCGACCGTCAGGTGATAGGGCGCGGCCGAGAGAACGGCGAACTTGCCGGAAAGCAGCGCCTTCATGGCGACGGCATCGGCGATGTCGACGACGGCGGTGGAAACGGCGGCGTGGCGCTCGATGGCGGCAAGCTGGTCTTCCGAGCGGTCCGCGACGGTGACGCGGTAGTCCCCGCTATGGGCCAGCATGCGGGCGATGGTCGAGCCGATCTTGCCTGCGCCGATGACGACGATGTCCTTCATGTGATTTCCCTCCGGCATGAATTGATGCGCTTATTTTGAGGGGGAGACCTGTCGATTTAAAGCGCCGCATCTGGCATAATGCGCCATCGATATCGGCAGAACGACGGTGAAAATGAGCATTTCGACGCTAGGCGCCAAGGATCGGGAACTGCTTGCCATCCTCAGCGAGAACGCCCGCGAGCAGACCGCGACCATCGCCCGCAGGCTCGGCCTTTCCCGCACGACCGTGCAGGCGAAGATCGATCGGCTGGAGCGCGACGGCGTGATCGCCGGCTACGGCGTGAAACTTTCCGACGCCTACGAGAGCGGCATGGTGAAAGCCCATGTCCTCATCACCATCGCCCCGAAGACGCTGGCGCGCATCACGACGGAACTGCACGCCATCTCGGCCGTACGCACGCTCCATTCGGTCAGCGGCAGCTTCGACCTCATCGCCGTGGTGGAGGCGGCGTCCATCGCCGAGCTCGACCACCTCATCGACCGCATCGGCGCCATCGACGGCGTGGAGCGCACGCTGTCGTCGATCATCCTGTCGACGCGGATCCGGCGGTAGGGTGGCGCGGGCACTGGAACGGTTGGCATTCGACAGCCACCAGCCACGACCCACCACCTCTCCATCGTCATCCTCGGGCTTGACCCGAGGATCCACCTCTCAAACTCAGGGCGTGCCGAATGGATGGATCCTCGGGTCAAGCCCGAGCAACTGTGTTTGTGGTGTCAAGTACGCACTGGTTTGTTGTCCCTGATAGCGGCATTGAGTGTGACGAGCAGGCGCCTTGCTATTGCGATGAGGACGAGTTTGG
>Ga0222427_100925_pt1 | contig 21177 bp, 10 predicted proteins | sample 2B20Ametagenome_FD_182890 | JGI IMG/M metagenome (GOLD analysis project Ga0222427, IMG submission 182890) | Enriched microbial communities from leaf-cutter ant dump, University of Wisconsin, Madison, United States - 2B20A (version 2) | ecosystem: Environmental > Terrestrial > Nest > Insects nest...
TACTTCTTTGGGAATTGGAAGCCAGCCACTATTTGGACTTGAAGTACAATCTGGACTTGGTTTTACCATTCCGTAAGGGCAAGATGGGCCAATAAAAACTCTTCCCACACCTTCGGAACCAATCATTGGATCTACGTATTGGTAAACTGTCTGCTGTGCATTAATTTTTATTATAAAAAAAAAGCTTAACGCTAAAAAAATGATAGTCTTTGGATTCTTCATTTAATGTTTTTCTTTAATATTTTATGGATTTGATTTATTTGACATTTCTAAAATTAATTCGCCTCCATTGGTAATTTCCTGATGTGACAACGTAAAATCTTTTACCGCTTTATTGTTGTATTTAATGTCTTTTATGTACACATTTTCAGGAGTATTATTATTGGCTTTGATCACGAATGTTTTTCCCGAATAATATTTCTGATTTAAATCAATTGAGATTTTATTGAAGATTGGACTTCCAATTTGGTAAACAGCATCTTTGTCTGTTCCTCCATTCATTTGAAATAATCCTAATTTAAGCAGAACGTTTAAACTTCCCATTAATCCTTGATCTTCGTCTCCATTATAACCCGTTGCTGGCGATAATCCGCTGAAGGTGCTTTTTACGACGTTTCTTGTCCAATATTGCGTTAAATCTGGTCTTCCTAAAATGGTAAAAATATTCGAAGTCTGCATTGAGGGCTGATTACCAAAATTAATTGGAATTCTGCTAAATTCTGGGTGCAATTCTGCATCGTGAGATGTACCAGAAGTATAATTTTGTTTTTTAGCCGTTTCAAATTGCTCATTTAATTTAGCAACAGCTTTTTCATTTCCTCCCATTAAATCTGCCAAACCAAGAATATCATGCGGTACAAACCAAGTTGACTGTGCTCCGTTTGATTCTATAAATCCGTTTTCGTATTGATAGGGATCGTAGTTTTCTCTCCATTTTCCATCAACATTTTTCGGGCGCATCCATCCAATTGATTGATCAAAGACATTCTGATAATTTCTCGACCTTTTCATAAAATAATCATAGTCTTCTTTATGATTGAGTTTTTTGGCCAATTGTGCCAAAGTCCAATCTTGGTACGCATATTCTAAAGTCTGGCTTGCTCCATCTTCATGGCTTCCAAAATTTCCTTCTGGAAGCGGGTATGGAACATATCCTTTTTCTAAATAATACTTTAAACCTCCGCCAATATTGGTATTATGCTCATAGCCAGCTTTAGACATAATTCCGTCTGTCATATGTCCTTTTTTTAGTGCAATGTAAATTTCTTCTAAATCTTCTTTTACAATTCCTTTTTGAATGGCACTTACAATAAACGGCGTTGACGAAGCTCCTGTCATTACGTAGGTATCATTTCCGCCCGAAGGTCCGCGCGGAATAGAACCTCCGTCTTTGTAATATTGCATTAGAGAATACACAAATTCTTCCATAATTTCTGGATAAACCAATCCCCAGAGATTGTTTATTGTCCATTGTGCGCCCCAAAATGCATCTGAATTGTAATGGTTAAATTTTGGTTTTCCGTCTGCTTTTAAAGGTAAATGTCCTATCCTGAATTTGTCCCCTGTATTATCAGGATAGGCGCCATTTGCATCACTGATCATTTTTCTCCCTTGCAGGGCATGCCATAAATCAGTGTAAAATCTTTTTTGATCGGTTTCGGTTCCTCCTTCAATTTTTATTCTTCCTAATAAATTACTCCATTCGTTTCTAGAATCTTCAACGGTTTTATTAAAATCCCAATGCGTTAATTCGGTTTCAATATTATTATTGGCATTTTCAATTGAAGTATATGAAATACCAACTTTCATCAATATGGTTGATACTTTCGCATTAAAATTAACCAAATAATTTCCTGTTACATTGTCTCTTTCAACAGAAGCAATCGGTTGATTTGTCTTTACTTTAAAGAAAACAGTTAACGGTTTTGGGCGTCTGAAATTGGTGCTCAAAACTAAAGATCCAGAAAGCTCATAATCGTTGTTTTTTTCTAATTTGCCATTTGTATTTTCACAAGGTCCTAAAATAGTGTTCAGATTAAAAAGAACTGCCTTTTGTGTTTTTGCAGGAAAAGTATATTTATGAAAACCAACTCTTGGCGTGCTTGTTAATTCTGCTGTTATTTGATATCTGTCTAATTTTATGGAATGATATCCTGGTGTAATTGTTTCGTTTTTATGACTAAATTTTGAATAAAAGTCTTTAAAAATATTGGATTTGCTTTTAGCTGAAAATGTTACTGGCATTACAGAAACTCCAGACATTTGCCATTCGTGAACATGACTAAAACCTTTAACTGTATCTGTAGTATATTTATAGCCTCCTCCCCAATCACCTTTAATTTCGGTATCGGGATTTAGGTTTACCATGCCAAATGGACGGCTAGCAGATGAAAAATAAAACCATCTTGAATTTTCAGTGTCCAACAACGGATATACCATATCTGAAACTTGTTTCTCTTTTAATGAAACTGTTTTCTGGGCGTTGCATGACACTAAAAAAATAAGGGTTAAACTTATTCCTATGCGTCCTATTGTATAAATTTTCTTTAGTTCCATTTATTTTGTTTATTGATGGACAATAGTGTTTTTTATAGGATTGTTTTTGTATTGATTTACTACTAAATCGAAAGTATTAGGCAAAAGGTATCTGTGAGAATTATCTATTCTCAAAAAAAATGATTGGAATGAATGTTACAAAGCTTAATCTTTCATGGATCAACGAAACGGCATTCGATTAAGCTTTGTCTTCATTCAAACAAAAAAATAAAACTGAACTGATTTTCACGAGCAACTGAAAAAATCAATTTCTTTTGAGGAAAAAAGGAGAAGATTTTTTATTCTCCTCTCCTTTCTATAAAATCAATATTAAATTGCGATTTGGATGCTAATTGACTTTAATCCTAGTAACCAGGATTTTGATCTAAAGCAGGATTTAGCGCTTTAGCATAAGTTGGAACTGGGAAAATACGACGATATGTATCTGCATTTGTTTTGAATCCCCATTGTCCTTCATATTTACCAAAACGAATCATATCATTTCTGTGCCATGCTTCCCAAGCAAATTCACGACATCTTTCTTGATAAAGTTCTTCTAATGTTACTCCTGACCACGCTGCAGATGTTGTACGGTTTGAACGAACCATATTAACCAATGAAACAGCAGATTGTCCTAAAGTTACGCTTCCGCCACGTAGGATAGCCTCAGCTTTCATTAAGATAACATCTGAGTAACGTAAAAAAGGTACGTCGTTATTTTGGTTACGGCTTGTTGATGTTGCATCTGGATAGAATTTTATGTTTCTGTATCCCATATTCCAAGCAATCTCATCATTTCCGCAGTCAAATAAAGCTGGATTCTGACGAAGTACTACATCTGGTGTTATATCTACTTGATAAGTGTAAGTTGCACCACCGTCTGAACCTGTATAGAATTGATCGTATCCTTTTTTTGTTGTGGTAACCATTACAGGAGTTACACCATCATTCATATATTGTAATCCTGTTAGCCATTGTTTGTTACGAATATCATTAGCATCATTAAAATAAGCATAGAATGATGGCAAAGTACTTCTTGGTGCACTAGGCGTAAACGAAAGTCCAAATTTTGCTCTTTCAGAACGAGGCACATCATAACGTGAATGATACATTTGCCCATTGTAACCTACTGCTATAGCTGAAGGATCGTAAGGAACAGCAAAAATGAATTCTTTCATTGCTGGACCATTATCTGGATAAAACATTTTAAGATAAGTGCTTCTAGGCTCAATTGCATATAAACCTGAATTAATTACCGCATCGCAAGCTGCAATACAATCATCGTTACGTTGTGTTCCTGTATAAACTTCTGCGTTTAAGTATAATTTTGCAAGCATAGCATTTGCTGTTTGCTTATTTGGTCTACCGTAAGTAGTAACTCCAGATGCAGGATTTAAGTTAGGAACTGCATTTTTCAATTCTTTTTCTATGAAATTGAAAACTTCTATTCTGGTCGATCTTGGTTTAGAACTGAAATCTCCATAAACTGTATCAAGCGGCACGCCTCCATAAGAATCCATCATCATAAAATAAGAAATGGCGCGCATTGTTTTTAATTCAGCAATCATTGTTGATTTTTCTGCTCCAGCAGGCATCGTTTTATTTAAAATTGAAATGGTTTGATTGCTAGTTCCAATAACTTTTTCTGCCCAATCCCAAGGACCAACTCCATTATCTGCTGTCCAATCATGGTAATGCTGACAAGCGTAACCTCTATTATCAAACCAGTTTCCTCCACGTGCTGGCAAAATAGCTTCATCAGTAGTTAGTGTCTGTGACCACCACCAAGAGAATGCAAAATCTCCGCGAAAAGCTGTATATACCGCACCAGAAGCTTGAACAAATTGTGTTGAATTCTGTGGGAATACATCTGGTGTAAGTTGTGTTGTAATTGGCACGTCTAGATTATCGCAAGACCATAACAACCCAGCTGCAAGTGCTGGAAGTCCTATATATTTGAATATTTTTTTCATAGTATTTACAATTTAATTTTTTAGAATATCACGTTCAGACCAAACAAGAAAGTTCTGGTTTTTGGATAAAAGTTATTTGAATCAACACCAGGTGCTGTTCCACCTTGTTCAACTTCAGGGTCAATTCCTGTGTATTTAGTAATTACAAATAGATTGTTTGCTGTTTCGTAAATACGAAGCTTTTTAATGTATTTACCAACTGCTCCAAAGTCATATCCTAAAGTCATATTGTCTAATCGAATATAACTGCCATCTTCTATAAAACGCGTTGAATACTTGTAAGCATTAAGATCGTTTGGCGATTCATTTGCGGCATCTACAAGAATGTTACTAGACATTGCTGTACTTGGCCTGAATAAATCTGCACGAGTTGCGTTAAATATTTTATTACCAAATACTCCGCGGAAGAAGATATTCAAATCAAATTTTTTGTATGTAAAATTATTATTCCATCCCATTAAGAATTTTGGTTGGGCGCTACCAGCATAATGGTAATCAACTCCAATTTGAGGATTTGTTGTTAAGCTACCGTCTTTAGCCACATATTGAGAAACACCTTGATCATTTTTACCTGCGTATTGAAGCGTAAAGAATTGTCCAAGAGGTTTTCCTTCTTTTAAAATCTGTAACGTACTTCCTGTTTGTCCGCCACCATCAGGCTGTACTCTACGGATAGAGTCTCCTCCAATGAAATATGGGTTTGTTAATTTGGTAATTTCGTTTTTGTTATGTGAATAATTCAAACTTGTGCTCCAGCTAAAGTTTTTAGTTTTGATTGGAGTACTATTAAGCGAAATCTCTAGCCCTTTGTTGGTCATATCACCACCATTAGCTACAATTGATCCTACTGGTACAAGTACTGGATTTACAGAATAACTGTAGATCATTCCGCTAGTTTTCTTGTTATATACATCTACAGATCCAGATACGATTCCTTTTAATACTGTAAAATCAAGACCAATATTTCCAGTAGAAGTTACTTCCCAGTTCAAATCAGGATTTGCTGCCTGAACTGGACCATAAGCTCCAACTTGTTGTCCATTATAATAGAATGTTCCAAGACTTCCTGAAATAAATTGTGCAGTATAAGCATTGAAACCAGAAGAGTTTCCTGTTTTACCCCAGCTTGCACGAAGTTTCAAGTCGCTAAAGATTTTTTGGTCAGCCATAAAACCTTCTTTATCAATTCTCCAAGCACCACCTACTGATGGGAAATATCCCCATTGGTTGTTTGTTCCAAATACAGATCCTCCATCTTTACGAATTGATCCTTGTAAAAGGTATTTGTCTTTGTAATTGTAATTTAAACGTCCAAAATAAGAAATAAGACGTTTTTTCTGATACGCTCTACTATCCCCAAAATCAACTTTGTAACCTGAAACCGATCCATAATTTCCTAAAGCTAAGTTGTTATAACCTACGTTATCTACAGGAAAGTTTGTGTTTGTTGCCTGGAAACCATCACCTAAAACATCTTGTTGCCATGAATAACCTCCAACAGCTTTAATTTTATGATTCCCTAAAGTTTTGTCCCAAGTCAAGAAGCTCTCAACAATCGTATTCGTATTTTGGTAAGAATTTCTTAATGCTGATCCATTTACACCAAAATTCATCAATGTTTTTACCAATGGCGGATCTGGGTTATTGTAAAAGTTACCACTGTTGTATTGCTGATAATAACTATCATAATACTCTCCATGCAATGAATTTAATTGTTGGTAAGAAAAGTTTAAGTTATACGTAAATCCCCAAGGAAGTTTTAGTTCTGTCGTTAAACTACCTACAAAGTTGTTTGTTTTTGTATCATCCTGTGCATGATTGATCATAGCTACTGGGTTAAAATATCCTGTTTGATTGAAATTTTCAAAATAACTTCCATCAGGATTTGTAACTGGAGAAACAGGAAGGTGATTAATCGATTGCTGAAGAACTACGTTGCGTTGAGGCACGTTGTTGTAAAGGCTGTTTGAGTTTGTAACATTAAACCCAATTTTTAAATGATCATCAAAAGCCAATTGTTCTGCAGTTAAATGCGCAATTACACGTGAAAAGTTATTTCCTTGTAATACTCCTTCTTTATCAATGTAGCTAACACTTGCAAAATAATTACCATGTTCACCACCACCGCTCATCGAAAGATTGTGGCTTTGTGAATGAGCATATCCTGGTCTTAAAATTGCATTTTGCCAATCTGTATTTGCTCCTTTGTCGTTTTCTGGAGCAAAACTCATGTTGTTTTTTGCCAAGAACGCTCTTAATTGATCTGCGTTCATCATATCAAGTTGATTAGATACTTTCTCAAAACCAAAGTAGTTACTATAACTAATTTGAGTATTTTCTTTTGAACCTCTTTTTGTAGTAACCATGATAACTCCATTTGCCGCACGGTTACCATAAATAGCTGTTGCAGCAGCATCTTTCAATACATCGATAGTAACAATGTCTTCTGGAGCAATAACTGATATATCAACTCCTGGAATTCCGTCAACAACGTAAAAAGGACCTTGTGAACTATTTAATGTCGAAGCTCCACGCAAAACTACTGATGCCGCTTTTGTTGGATCTCCACTTGAAGATACATTCAAACCAGCAACCTTACCTTGCAATAATTGACCAACATCGGCAATTACACCATTGTTTAAATCGTCTGCTTTTACAGAAGATACGGCAGTAGTAAGATTTTTACGAGATCCTTTACCATACCCCACAACTACAACTTGCTCTAAGTTCATTGTGTTTGGCATTAGTTTAACCGAATAATTCGTTTTTGTTCCGTCAAGTTTTAAAGTTTGATCCTCAAAACCGATAAAAGAGACAATTAATATTGCATATTTATTTGATGCCAAAAATTTAAATTTTCCATCAAAATCTGTTGTTACAGTATTAGTCGTTCCTTTTTCAAGTACGTTAGCTGCTGGTAGAGGAAGACCTTTGTCATCTACTACTACACCAGACACTTCTGTTTTTTGTGCCCAGGTATTAATTGAGAAGCCAAAGAAGAAGGCTAATAATAAAAGTTTAAGTTTTTCCATTGTGAAATTGGTTAATTGGTTAAATAGTATTGACGAAATTAGTGCTAAAGAAAAGTTAACAAATGGACAAGTTATTCATAAACATGGATAATTTCTATAAAGTCAATGGTAGCAAGGCTTTTCAAAATTATTTTTGTAAATTTCTATAGTTAAAAACTTATTAATTAATCGTTTTCGTAAAATTCTCTATTCATCTTTTTAGTATAGTTTAAGGTTATTTTATAAATATTAAGTTAAATTCTGTTTATATACGTAGTAATTATGATCTCGGTAACTTTTTATTTGCTTTTTGTCCAATTAATTTCCCAATTTTTAATTGATTCTCTTTCTTCATTTTCATCAAAAGAAGTATTTGATACTGCAGATTTTTTTAAAGCTTCTAAAAACATTTTCCATCTTGGCCAATAAAATCCTTTATACATTCCTTTCCAAGATCTCGAAGCATAATCGTTCAAATGTCCTTCTCCGCCCCAAAGCGTAATTAACGTTTTAGCATTCTTTATATATAATGAAGAAACCTCTGGCGAACTTGCATAATCTGAAGCCGATTTTACCCATTGATCTAAACTGTTTAATGGCTGACCTGACATTACAGCATCGATATCCAAAACTTGTTTTTCTATCTTTTTAAATAGTAGATCGCCTTTGGCAATGTCTTTCTGTTGGTATGCTTTTACACATTCCATTAAATCTTCATCAATACACAATGAATAATAATGTCTTGTAACATCTATTAAATCATATTGAATGAAATTCTTTTTATCGTATTTCTTCGCTTCTTTGGCTAAAATATCAAAAGCCTCTTTTAGTTTTTTCTTATCTCCAGGATTTCCTTTAAATTCTGTAATAGTTGCTGTTGGACGTTTAAACAACAAATACGCTCCAGCCCTATCATTCCACCAACGTGTTTCCCAATATTTGACATTATAAACCGATTCTAATAATAATTCCCACGCTTGAAAAACAGGTTTAGAAGTCGTTTGACCGTATCTTGCATTTAAGTATGTAGTTAGCCAATCATTAATAGGCTGTTCTCCCTTAGTCCACGGAAGATCATAAATGTATTCGTATACAATCGAATTATTGTTTAAACCTTCAGGCATTGCTCCATAACCTACAACATTCCCCCTATGCGGATTTTTAAGCAGACTTGTCAATTCATTTTTATAAAAATTCAAATCGCCATAAACAGGATTCGATCCACCATAATTATGTACATAACCGTAAGTCCACTGTTTTCCATAAAAAGCTTCCTGATTATCCCATACCTTATATCTGTCATTTGCATAATCCTGAACCATCACTTTATCATTTGGAACTTTACTTAAAAAAGCACTTGTAGCTTCTTTGGTCCAGAATTCTTTATTGTCTCCAAAAAGCCATCCTTGCATCACCCAAGTTGCACCTGGAGCGGCTTCATTTATCGTTTCATAAACTGCACTTCCATAATTAGAAAGTTCTTCATATTTATTATGTTCAGAAACTGGAGGTTCAATTTCATTAAATGAATCAGCCAAATAGAAATTTGACTTTCCATACATTTTAGTGTAAATCTCAATAAAACGTTTTCCAATTTTTTTAAATAAAGGATCTTTAGAGTCTAATAGAAAAGTGCTCGCAAAACCACCGCCAGACCAAGATTTTAATTCGGTGATTTTAGCTTCTGGGTGTTTTTCGGCGAAAGCCTTAGGAACATATCCACTAAAAGCAGGAACAACAGGATGCATATCCAAAGCTCTCATTCGCTCTAATATTTTTTTTTGAAGTTCTTCTTTTTTAACAAACCATTCTTGTGGCAAAGGACCTTCTAAACTATTAATATTTCCCATTCGTTGCCAAGGCAAAAAAGCTGGTCCGGCAAAATGCGCTTCTAACTGATTATTTGTCAAACCGTATTCTTTCCATAATTCCTGCCACACTGCTTCCTGACCTTCCATTGCTGTTGGAAGATTGATGCCGTGCATTGCCATCCAATCTATTTCTTGTTCCCAACGTTTCCAGTCCCACCAAGGTGTTGTATAACCAAAAGTACACGCGTTTAAATATTCTCTATATTCAAATGGTGTACTTCCTTTTTTAGAATATGTTGGCCAAGACTTAGGCAAATTGACTCTGTTTCCTTCCCAACTAATTAAAACTGCGCCAATATCTCTAAGGAAATTATATGCTGCATAACAAAGTGATGTATTATTTGAAGCTTTAATTTTTACAAGATTTTTTGTTGTTTCTACTTCAAACCAATCTTTATCTTGATTTTTATTTTCGCTTATACTTAATTCAAATTCATTAGCACGATTTCCAATCAATCGTTCAATAACTGCAAAAGCATTTTTAGTTCTTTCGTCAGTTTTACAATATCCATTTACTGCGTTAAAAAACAGCAGTGCAAATAATGGTATTGCCCTTTTAATTTTAAGATTCATTCTTTTCATATAGTCATGTTTAATAAATTATCTTCTTTAAAAATTGAATAAAAAAAGGGAGATTAAATCTCATTAATCTCCCTAACTAATAAAAACTAACAAATATTTACTAATCAATCACCTTCAATTTTTTATTTCTGTATTGTATTTTCTTTTTAAAAAACTACAGCGATTCAATTGAGTTTTAAACCGAAAATAAAATTACCCACATTGTTATTCTTCAAGATGGACGAATCAATCAAAAGAATAGACATATTTTTCATATCTCTTTAATTAGTCCGTTTTTGAGAATTCTTTCTGCTATTTAAAGTACTACAAACGTCATTGGTCTAAATTCCAATAGAATAATAAAAAAAAGTTGTTTATTTATAATACTATACACGACTAACTATTCTCATCTTATTTTTAAACTAAAAAACATGCACTCTCGTAGAAAATTTATAAAAAATGCTGGTATATTTTCAGCAGGATTATTGGCGGTTCAAACCGATGCTTTTGGATTAAATTCTAATCTTTTCGAATTTCCTTTAAAAGATTTTATAACGAAAAGACCTCCGCTTGCCGAAAGAAAATTTACCAGTAAAGCTATTGAAGAAGCAATTGTAAAAATTAAAAAACAAATTGCAAATCCTGAACTGGCTTGGCTTTTTGAAAACTGTTTTCCAAATACATTAGACACAACTGTCGAATTTGAAATTATAGATGGCAAGCCCGATACTTATGTCATTACCGGAGATATAGATGCTATGTGGCTTCGTGACAGTACTGCTCAAATCTGGCCTTATGTTCCGTTTGTAAAAAAAGATCCAAAACTTGCCGAACTAGTAAAAGGAGTCATAAATCGTCAGACAAAATGTATTCTGCTTGATCCTTATGCAAATGCTTTCTATAAAGATTTTAATAAAGAAAGCGAATGGAAAAATGATTTGACTGATATGAAGCCAGGAATTCATGAGAGAAAATGGGAAATAGACAGTTTATGTTATCCTGTTAGATTGGCGCATGGTTATTGGAAAGAAACTGGAGATACTAGCATGTTTGACAAACAATGGAAAGATGCTATGAAATTGATTCTGAAAACATTCAAAGAGCAGCAAAGAATGGATGGAAAAGGCGGACCTTATAGTTTTATGCGTCAAACAGCTTGGGCTACAGATGGAGTTCCTTTAAGCGGTTATGGCTATCCCGTAAAACCATGCGGATTGATTGTTTCTACTTTTAGACCAAGTGACGATTCTACTTTATTTGGATATCTAATTCCGAGTAATATGTTTGCGATTGAAATACTGGGCTATCTTGTTGAAATGTTTTCTAGCTCTGCTTTAAAAGATGATAATTTAGCCGCTGAAGCGAAAGAACTTCAAGCGCAAGTCCAGAAAGGTTTAAATGAATATGGAATTATAGATCATCCTAAATTTGGAAAAATAATTGCTTTTGAAGTTAACGGATATGGAAGTTTTCATATGATGGATGATGCTAATGTTCCTTCTCTCTTATCATTGCCTTATCTCGGAGCGATTTCTCCCGATGATCCTTTGTATCTAAATACTCGTAAAGTAGTACTTTCAGAAAATAATCCGTTTTTTTATAAAGGAACAGCTGGAGAAGGAATTGGAGGTCCGCACACTGGTGTTGATACGATTTGGCCTATGAGTATTGTTTTAAGAGCTATTACAAGTATTGATGAAAAAGAAATTAAAAACTGTATTAGCACTTTAATAAAAACCAATGCCGATACTGGATTTATGCATGAATCCTTTCATAAAGATGACGTAACTAAATTTACTCGTAAATGGTTTGCGTGGGCAAATACTTTATTTGGAGAAATGATTGTACATACAAGTCTTCAATATCCTCAAATATTAAAAGATAAAAACTTATAAATAAAAAGAGCTTCAGAAATTGAAGCTCTTTTTATTTAAAATATGGTTTCGTTTGCATCAGGATCAAAACTTCCTTTATCTGGATATTTAATGGTATCCTTCAGTTCCTCTACTCGTTTTGGATCAAACTTAGGCAATTGCAATTCATTATTTTCTTTCCATTTTTTAACTATTTTAGAAACTTCTTCTGCTTTTTCATTAGAAACAGGAGTATCTCTAGTCATATAAAGTGTTTGTGAAGGATAAGCCAAAGAAGTTCCGCTTTTTTCTATAATGTCTAACATTCGCAATAAAAGATCTTCTTGAACTTCTTGTGATGTTTCGACATTTATCGCTTCAATATAAGCTGTAATCTCAACCTTTAAAGAATCGGCTGTAATGCCCGTAAAACGAACTATCGGATTTGTATTTAAAACCGCAGGATGCGCATATAGCAAAGATCTTAATTCTACAAGCAAGTAACGCATCTGGTCTGGAGTAGTTTCCATTCTAAATCCAAAAATTGGGTTGAATATAAAACGGTCACGATGTGCATAATTTTCAATTTTACTAGCCGAAAGCTGACCATTCGGAATTGTTACAATACTGCGAGCAGGCGTTCTAAGTGTCGTAGAACGCATCCCGATAGATTCTACAGTTCCTTTTATATCATCAACTCTGCAATAATCTCCAACACGAAGCGGCTGATCGGCAATAAGGCTCACACTTCCTACAAAGTTTTCTATTGTTTTTTGTGCTCCAAGAGCCAATGCAATCCCCCCAATTCCTAGTGCTGCAAGTCCGGCTGTAACATCTACTCCAATAATTCCTAGTATTGCAATAATCCCTATTACGACAATGGCAGCTTTCATGGTACGGCTTAAAAACAATACCGCAGATACCGCAGAAGCACGTCCGCGATTATTCATTCTGCTTCTTGTAAACATGCTTACAAAATCGGTCAATCTCCAAAGCAGAATTAAAAAAGCTACAATTCCGATTGTGATTATGATAATGCTAAATCGCTGGCGAACTATTATAGAAATTCCCATTCGTTGTGTAAAAGCCACAAACAAAATCACTGTCAAATACATCTGAACAGGTAGCGTAAAGGCTTCTATAACAGCATTTCCTCTTTCGCTATTTGCTTTTTTCCATATTTTTTGAAGCAGAAATATTAAAACAAAAATCAATAATCTGGAAAGCAAATAGGTAACGACAGCCATTACAACTACTACTCCCCAATGTCCAATAGGAACATTTCCTAATTTTCTTTCTTTTAAAGCTTTTGGCAAAACTCTGTCTAAGAAAGTTTTTTCTACGCTAACATCGGCTGCAAGAATGGCTTCTATCGTCTCAGCTGAAAAAAGCCACAAAGCAGGCTGACTATCATCTGATTGATTTTCTAAATAAAGTTGAATGCTTATTTTATCGGTAGAAATATTCCCAACCAAATCTACGCCAGTTGCCAAATTATCATCTATACGTCCTAATTCTTTATTACTAAGAATAGATGATGGCGAGAAATTACCACCTTGATCCAACAGCTGCTGAAAAGTTTTGGCTATTCGTATTCTTTCAGACGTTTTTCGATACGAACGTTTACTAAGCATAAAATACTGGCTCGCGCGAAGATAATTCTGATCGCCGATTGCTTTTATGAATCCGTTTACGGTTCCTTGAGGCGTTCTTCTTCCTAAAGAATCATCGGGAGTTTTTGCAGGTTCTTCAGTAGTAGTTTTTGCTCCGCCTAAAAGCTGTGCTTCTAATTTAGAAGGAGTTATAATAAATACTGAAATCAACAGTATAAAAGAGAATAAACGTTTAGTACCTAAAATCATATTTTTTTGCTTTAGTAACTTAGACTATTAAAAATAAGAAATATAGCAGAAATACAGCTTATTTGCATTGCCTTTTTTTAATTTTCTACACAAAAGCCTTTGCTAGATTTCATAAGAGCTATTCTGGAACTCTTTATAAATTCAATTAATCCTATTTGATTTAATTTTTCAGTCAAATTTAAGATTTCTTCATCTGTTCCAGTAACTTCTAAAATTGTGTATTCTTTTTGAACTTCTACTATTTTTAGATCACTTTCACGAAGCAAGTTTTCCATTTTAGAATCTGTCATAAAAACCATAGTCAAGATTTTAAACAATGTAATTTGTCTTGAAACAATTTCATCATTCGGAGAAAAATAACATTTAAAAACTTCTATAACTTTCTCTATCTGTAAAGCTAAATTGCTTACTGTATCTAAAGTTTCATTTACTACTATAGTATGTCTGTACATTTTATCAATTTCACAAAGAGAAATATTAAGACTCAAAATTTCTATTTGTTTTCTTATAAACATTGAGCTTAGTTTGGTTATTAATCTTAATTGATCTTCTGAGTAAATGGTAAGTGTAAATTCGTTTTTCATTGTTTAATTTTTATTAATGCTTTTTTGTGATATTTAAAGGAGGCAAATAAAAAAGCCTTTCACATGGACTGAGAAAGGCTTTTTTTTGAATAGACAATAGAATCCTGACTCGTCATGTAATGCGAATAATGATAATTGAAATAATAATGCTATTCTGAATTGAATTTTTCATAACTGTTGCAAACAAAAAAACCTCCCGTTGCGGGGAGGTTTTCTAAATTGTATATTTTACTTATTTATATAACATCCCTACACCACTATCGAATGATAATCGTGATAATAATAGCAGCGATGTTAATTGTGTTTTTCATTTGTTTGATTTGATGCACAAATATATTGATATTTTTTAATCTGGAAACAATAAACAAAAAATCCGTCACTGTCGGACGGATTTCTCTATTTTGAGTTTTAAGGTATTAAAACGGCTCTACCTTTTATTTTTCCTTGTCTCATTCTATCATAAACTTCGTTGGCATCGTCTAGTTTATGCTTTTCGATTTCTATATGAATTTTCTTTTGTCTTGCCAAACCTACAACCTCCATCAGCTCGGTTCTTGATCCCCAATACGGATTGGTCATGCTTACTCCAAATGGCAAAACGTTCATACTATACTGGTAATGTCCGCCGCCAAGACCAACAATTGTAAGGTCTCCGTCGAGACTTACCACTTTTGTTCCTAAATCTATTGTAGAAGTTGCGCCAACAAAATCAATAACAACTTTTGCTTTCTTTATTCCTGTAATTTTATGAATCTGTTCTGCCGCATCTGCATCTTTAGAATTAATTGTAAAAGCTGCTCCTAGTTCTTTTGCGAAAGCTAATTTATCTTCGGTAACATCACAAGCAATAATAGCTGCTCCGCTTATTTCTCTTAATATCTGCAAAGCAACGTGTCCTAAACCTCCAACTCCAATTACAACGACAAATTCGTCTGGCATTAATTTCGGAAGCGAACGTTTTATGGCAGAATAAGGCGTAAGTGCCGCATCTGTCAATGGAGCTGCAATAACAGGATCTAAGTCAAAAATAGGCACTAAAAGTCTCGAAGAAGGCACTAGCATATATTCGGCCATACCACCATCTAATCCTAAACCGCCACCATAAGCTTGCTCAGATTGATGATCACAATAATTTTCTTTTGATTGCTGGCAAGGCTTGCAATGTCCGCATCCCCAAGGGCCATAAACTAAAACGGCATCTCCTTTTTTATAACCTTCTACATTTTCGCCAATTTCTTCGACCCATCCAGCATTTTCGTGTCCCAAGGTAAAAACTGTCCCAACAACAGTTCCTTCGTCTATAATGTGCAAGTCTGAGTGGCAAACACCTGCTCCGCCAATTTTTAATAAAACTTCATCGCCTTTAGGAACAGGCTTTTCAAGATCATTAACAATGCGGACATCTTTATGTCCAAAAAAACGTACTGCTTTCATAAAATAAACTTTTAATTACTATTCTACTAATTTACAACTTGTATTTTCTATCTAGTTTATTAAACAAGTTAAGTTTATCCTAATTTATTGCTCTTACCGAGCATTTATAGGCTGTTGTAGATAAGGGGCAAAATAAAAATGGTAAAAATCTAGTGTATAGGCATAAAAAAAGAGAACCTAAGTTCTCTTTTAAATTTTATTTTATACTGTTTAAAATCAGTTGGATCTTATCAGTTCAATAAAAACTAATTGTTCCGTAATTTTATTTTTTAATAATAAACAGACAATAAGATTTTTGAATTTGAACTTTCTATGTATTTTTCAAGTCTTTTAAAAAATTCTTCGTTAACCATTGGACAGCCATGGCTATTGATAATGTAGTAACCTTGCTCATCTTGAGGAACTTCTTTGTATTTGTGCAATACAATAGCACGTTTCATGGCATTGTTATTACTCTCGTCTAATCCTGCAAGTCTAAAAGCTTTTCCGAAAATACCTTTATATGGCTTTTCTACCGAATATCTTCCAAGTGAAGTGCAATTTGAATTTGGAGCATTACTAAATTGTAGGATATCACCTTTTATTCCTGTCTCAGAACCTGATCCATGTGCCACTAAACCTTGGTCAAGGATTTCGTTACTTTCTAAGTCATAAACAAAAAAACGGTTTTTTCCTGATTTAATCTTCATATCAACAAGAAAAGCAATTTTGCTGTTATACTTGTGATTTGTTGCTGTAAAAGCCTTAATTTCATTTACATGTTCTGTAAGTCGTGCAAATTCAACTTCGCTTAAAATTTCATCATCATCCCATGCATTCATTGTGCTAAAGGAACTTAAGGAAAAAAGCAGTGCCACTAAAAATATTCTCATATCAGGCAGATGGTTAAGTTAATAATTATAATTTGGGGCAAGCACTAAATTTAATGTTGCAAAATTATACACAAAGTTTATACAATTCCCATATTATAAGTTAAAGATATTATAAATATCTGTAAATAACAACATTAAACGTTAACATTTAACTAAATAACGTTAATCTGCTACATAATATTTTAAAGAGCTTTAGTTAAATACTTTTTCCAAGTCTGCTTTCCAGAATGGTTTTCTGGACATAAATTTACTCCTGTAGTGAATAATTTATGGCGAATATCTTCTGGTTCTTCTAATGTTATAAGTTTATTACTTTTAATTGCTTCTAAGTAAAATTTGGTCATTTCTTCCAGATGAAGTATTTCTGGACCACCAAAATCTTCAATCAAACCTTTTGATTCTTCTAATGAAAGAGAAACAAGCAATTCTGCGACTTCTTGTATTGCTACAGATTGAAACCTCAACCCTGACGGAATTTTTATTGAATCACTCGCTTCACTTTGATCTAATGTTTTAATCATATTTAGCACAAAATCATGGAACTGAGTTGTTCTCAAAATTGTAAAGGGAATACCGCTATTTGCTATTATATTTTCTACTTCCAATTTCCCTTGATAATAAGGATAATCGCTCTTGTCTATTCCAACAATAGAAATATATATGAAATGTTTGATTGAATTTCTATCTAATGCATTTAACAAATTTGTAGTTCCTACTATATCTGTCTCTAGAAAGTTTCTTGGATTACTCGCACAATGAATGATTCCCTCAACACCTGCTGTAGCTTCTTTTAAACCAATGTTTTCAAGTAAATCTCCAGTAAAAAATTGCAAATTATTTAGAGTTACATTACTCTTTTTTGTTGTTAATACAGCTGTTCTTATCCCTTTGTTTAGTAATACCTCAACAACATGTTTTCCAAGATTTCCATTTCCGCCTGTAACCAATACTTTGTTCATCAGATTGTAATTTGACTACTATATTAGAAAAAAACCGTTGAATCTCAAAATGAGCTTATTATTTATAAAAAAACTGGTTTCATTCTGTAGATGAAACCAGTTGAGTTTTGTATAATGATATCTTATTGCATACTTAAATAAAGGTAACCTGCAGAACTCTGTTCTTTACTATCAGAATCGACATACTTTATGATGTAATAATAAGTCCCTGTCGGCAGTCCTGCACTTTGTTTTACAACTGCTCTACCGTTAGAATAGCCGTTAAATGCATTAGTTGTATTATCATATCCGTTTGTATGGAAAACTATGACTCCCCAACGATTATAAATTTCAACCGTATTTTGAGGATAACATTCGATTCCATCGATTTTAAAAATATCATTCTTACTATCTCCATTTGGTGATAACGCATTGTGTGCAATTACTTGACAACCTTTTATATCTAGAACTGTAGGTTCGTCACCTGTTGGAGAAGAACCATCAGACAAATCTGAAACGTCTTTTCCTGTTGGATCTACTGGCGTTGGAGGACCAGTTGCTTCTGCTAAAGCTTGATTTACTACTTTACCTTTAGCCACATCACTTGTTGTAATGGTATAGTTTGCTCTATAAAGCCATTTTTCATTTAAATCCAAACTTCCATTACCATTAAGGTCTCCCGTAGTATTTGCTGTATCAGCAGGATCTAATGAAGGAGTTGATAATCCAGGCATTGGATCTGTTACTTTTACATTCGTCAATACTGTATTTCCAGTATTGGTCACTGTAAATAAATAACTAATTATATCTCCAACTTTTGCATTATTAAGATCTCCACTAAAAGAAGCTATTTCTTTTACAATTGCAATTTTTGGATTATTTGGCAGTGGCACTACGGTACAATCAGGACAAGCTGGATCATAATAAGGATCACCAGGCGTAGACGGATTAGTTGGATCTGTAGAAGTATCATTGACTACAGTACCATCAGGATCATCTGCAGTAGGTGGAGTATTTCCTTCACCAAGTGCACTATTGTAAATTACACCATTTTGAATATCTGTTTGTGTAATGGCATAAGTAACTTGTGCATTTCCAGTTTGCCCAGGATCAAGTGTACTAGGTACTATTGCAAGGCTTGCTACTCCAATATACGAATCGTTTATTTTTACATTCTCCAATCTGATATTTCCTGTATTCTTAACACTAAATGTATATGTAACGGTCTCTCCCTCTTCTGGAAAACCATCTCCATTTGTATCATTGGCCGCCGTAAATACACCGTCTTTAAGTACTTGAATTGAAGGCATCGGTACAATTGGTGTTACGGTCACACTATCTTGATCATTCTCGGTAGGATCATTATTGTTTGGAGTTGAATTTGGATCGAAATTATCTGAAGTAATTATTTGAGCCACATTTTTATATTCATCTGTTGCCCCTGTCGAAGGATTGATTTTAACAATGTACGTAAGCTGCGTAGAGGCTCCTGATGTTAAATTTAAAACTGGCCATGTAATTGTGTTTCCTGCAAATACACCTCCGTTGCCTGCGCTAATAAAAGTATATCCAGACGGAAGTACATCATTTGTACTCACTCCAGTTGCATCATCAGGTCCAAAGTTTGTTACTGTTATTGTAAAATTGATTTGATCTCCAACATAAGGCGAAAGATTGCTTACTGTTTTAGTCAAGGCAATATCAGAACATAAAATAACATTAATATCTACTTTAAGAGCATTTCCTATACTATTTTCGCAAATTGCATTATTCTGCACTGTAACATAGTACGATGTGTTTGCGGTTAAAGAAGGGGTAACAAAGACAGCACCTGTGTAAAGCAATACAGATAAATTAGCGTCTTGGTACCAATTGAATATTGGATCACTAATTGTACTTGATGCAGTTATTGTTGAAGTACCACCTGTACAAATTGATGCATTCGATATATCAACTGTAATATCTGAAGCTATTGCGAGAGAATTTACTGTTACAGTTACAGGTTTTCTAGTATTCGGAAGGTTCTCGCACACTCCATCTCCGCTTACACTCACATAATAAGTAGTTGTAACTGTTGGCGAAGGACCATACGAAGCTCCTGTGCTTAAAACTGTCGCTGTGGTCTGATCGGCATACCATCTAAATATTGGTGTTGTTACTGTAGCAGAAGAAACTGTAAGCGTTGCAGAAGAACCTGAACAAATTGTAGCATCAGCAGCTGTTATGTCTGAAGCCACTCCTAAAGAATTTACATTTACTGTTACCACTTTTCTTGTATTCGGAAGATTCTCGCATACTCCATCTCCACTTACACTTACATAATAAGTTGTAGTAACTGTTGGCGAAGAACTGTATGAAGCTCCCGTACTTAATGCTGTCGTTGTGGTCTGATCGGGATACCATCTAAATATTGGTGTTGTAACAGTCGTTGAAGATACACTTAGAACTACAGCTTCACCAGGACAAGATGTCGCATCGATAGCGTTTATATCCGATGCTTGCGCCGACGGATTTACATTAGCAGTAACTACTTTTCTTGTGTTTGGAAGATTCTCGCACACGCCATCTCCGCTTACACTTACATAATAAGTTGTAGTAACTGTTGGCGAAGGACTGTATGAAGCTCCAGTACTTAATGCTGTCGTTGTAATCTGATCTGTATACCATCTAAAAACAGGTGTTGTCACTGTAGTTGAAGATACACTTAAAGTTACTGCCTCACCAGGGCAAGATGTGGTATCTAAAGCGTTTATATCCGATGCTTGCGCCAACGGATTTACATTAACAGTAACTGCTTTTCTTGTGTTTGGAAGATTTTCGCAAACACCATCCCCGCTTACACTCACATAATAAGTAGTCGCAACTGTTGGTGAAGGATTATACGAAGCACCAGTGCTTAAAACTGCCGTTGTCGTCTGATCCGCATACCATCTAAAGACAGGAGTTGTCACTGTAGCGGAAGAAGCTGTAAGCGATGCAGAAGTGCCTGAACAGATTGCAGCATCGGCCGCAGTTATGTCTGAAGCCAACCCTAAAGAATTTACTGTAACAATTACGGGTTTTCTTTTATTTGGAAGGTTTTCGCATACTCCATCCCCACTTACGCTAACATAATATGTTGTGGTAATTGTCGGAGAAACGCTGTATGATGCTCCTGTGTTTAAAACTGCCGTTGTCGTCTGATCTGCATACCATCTAAAAACAGGAGTTGTCACCGTAGCAGAAGAGGCTGTCAAAGAAGCTGAAGAGCCTGAACAGATTGTAGCATCGGCCGCAGTTATATCCGAAGCCAATCCTAAAGAGTTTACTGTAACAATTACGGGTTTTCTTGTATTTGGAAGATTCTCGCATACACCGTCTCCGCTTACGCTAACATAATAGGTTGTGGTAATTGTCGGAGAAGGATTGTAAGAAGCTCCAGTGCTTAAAACTGTCGTCGTAGTCTGATCCGCATACCATCTAAAGACAGGAGTTGTCACCGTAGCGGAAGAAGCTGTAAGAGATGCAGAAGAGCCAGAACAGATTATAGCATCGGCTGCAGTTATATCCGAAGCCAATCCTAAAGAATTTACTGTAACAATTACGGGTTTTCTTGTATTTGGAAGGTTTTCGCATACCCCATCTCCGCTTACGCTCACATAATAGGTTGTGGTAATTGTCGGAGAAGGGCTGTATGATGCTCC
>Ga0222427_100946_pt1 | contig 20593 bp, 15 predicted proteins | sample 2B20Ametagenome_FD_182890 | JGI IMG/M metagenome (GOLD analysis project Ga0222427, IMG submission 182890) | Enriched microbial communities from leaf-cutter ant dump, University of Wisconsin, Madison, United States - 2B20A (version 2) | ecosystem: Environmental > Terrestrial > Nest > Insects nest...
GCAGTGAAACGACGCATCGCCGATGGTAGTGTGGAGCTTCTCCATGTGAGAGTAGGTCATCGTCAAGATTCAATTCCGAAACCCCTATCTGCGTATGCAGGTAGGGGTTTTGTCTTTAATGGGTCGAAATAAATGGACCCACGTCCTGCCTGACCCAGGGAACCAGCTCCATGCTATGTTCCTTTTCTTTCTCGACTGCCCAGGGACGCCCCATGTCGCACACCAGCACGCTACTTCCGGGATTCATGGTTGTTCACGGCAACCGCCTGGATGAACTGCGCAGTCTGGTAGTCAGCTGGATGCGCCGCTATCCCCTGGCACCGCTGGAAAACGAGATCGTCCTGGTGCAGAGCAACGGGATTGCCCAGTGGCTGAAGCTGGCCCTGGCTGAGGATCCAGAAGAGGACGACATGGGCGGTAGCGGCATCGCTGCTGCCATCGAGGTACAGCTCCCCGGCAGTTTCATGTGGCAGCTCTACCGCAAGGTCCTGGGGCGCGAAGAGATCCCGGAAACGTCCCTGCTCGACAAGGCCCCCCTAACCTGGCGCCTGATGCGTCTGTTACCTGAACTTATCCACAAGCCCCACTTCGAGCCCCTGCAACGCTTCCTTCTTGATGACAGCGACCTGCGCAAGCGCTATCAACTGGCCGAGCGCCTGGCAGACCTGTTCGACCAATACCAGGTCTACCGGGCCGACTGGCTGAAAGAATGGGCCGCTGGCCGCCATTCCGTGATCAATGCCCGTGGCGACGCCAAACCGCTATCCCCGGCCAACTGCTGGCAAGCCGAGCTCTGGCGCGCGCTACTGCTCGACGTCGGCGAAGAAGGCATGGCGCAAAGCCGCGCGGGAGTTCATCAGCGTTTCATCGATCGTATCAATAGCCTGGAACAGGCCCCGGCAGGATTGCCCTCCCGAGTGATCGTCTTCGGTATTTCCTCGTTGCCCGCCCAGGCGCTGGAAGCTCTGGCCGGGCTCGCACGCTTCAGCCAGGTACTGCTCTGCGTGCACAATCCTTGCCGCCACCACTGGGCCGATATCGTTGCCGACAAGGACCTGCTGCGTCACCAATACAAGCGCCAGCAACGCAAACACGGTATGACCGGGCCGATCGACGCCGACAGCCTGCACCAGCATGCCCACCCCCTGCTCGCCGCGTGGGGCAAGCAAGGTCGCGACTACATCAACCTGCTCGACAGCTATGACGACCCGGCCAGCTACCGCACCGCCTTCAGCGATGGCCGTATTGACCTGTTCAGTGACGACGAACCCAAGCACCTGCTCGGCCAGCTCCAGGACGACATCCTGGAACTGCGTCCCTTGTCTGAAACCCGCGAACTATGGCCAGACGTCGACCCGAAAAAGGACCCGTCCGTACGCTTCCACATTGCCCACAGCGCCCAGCGCGAAGTGGAGATCCTTCACGATCAGTTGCTCGCCCGTTTCAGCGCCGACCCGGCACTGCGCCCCCGTGACGTGATCGTCATGGTCCCGGACATCAATGCTTATGCACCACATATCCGCGCCGTCTTCGGCCAGCTCGAGCGCAGCGACACGCGTTTCATCCCCTTCACCCTCACCGACCAGGGCCAGCGTGGCCGCGATCCGCTGCTGATCGCCCTGGAACACTTGCTCAAGCTTCCTGACAGTCGCTTCCCGGTCAGTGAAATCCTCGACCTGCTCGACGTCCCCGCGCTGCGCGCGCGCTTCGCTATCAAGGAAAGCGATCTGCCGACCCTGCATCGCTGGATCGAGGGTGCGGGCGTCCGTTGGGGCCTGAATGCCGAACAACGCGCCAGCCTTGGCCTGCCGGATCGACTGGAGCAGAACAGCTGGCGTTTCGGCCTGCGCCGCATGTTGCTGGGGTATGCGGTCGGCGCGGGTGACAGTTGCGACGGCATCGTCCCCTACGACGAGATCGGCGGGCTCGACGCCGCCCTGATCGGTCCCCTGGTCGCTCTGCTCGACGCTCTTGAGGTCGCCCACGCCGAGCTGTCGCAACCGGCGAGCGCGGCCCTGTGGGGCGAGCGTCTCAATGCGTTGCTGCAACTCTTCTTCCTCGCCGAAAGTGAGCATGACGACTACCTCCTGGTGCAGCTGCAAACCCTCTGCGACGAGTGGCAGCAGACCTGCGAGGCAGTGGACCTGCAGGATTTGCTGCCGCTCACCGTGGTCCGCGAAGCCTGGCTCGCCGGCCTCGACCAGGGCCGCCTGTCCCAGCGCTTCCTCGCCGGTTCGGTGAACTTCTGCACGCTGATGCCGATGCGCGCCATCCCGTTCAAGGTGGTCTGCCTGCTTGGCATGAATGACGGAGATTATCCCCGCGCCCAGCCGCCCCTGGACTTCGACCTGATGGGCAGCGACTACCGCCCCGGCGACCGTTCGCGCCGCGAGGATGATCGCTACCTGCTGCTTGAAGCCCTGCTGTCCGCCCGAGCCCAGTTGTATGTCAGCTGGGTAGGCCGCAGCATCCGCGACAACAGCGATCGTCCGGCCTCGGTCCTGATCGGCCAGCTACGCGACCACATCGCCGCAGGCTGGCGACTCAAGGGGGCGGCCAGCGATAGCAAGCACGACGCCGGCGAACAACTGCTGGAAAAACTCACTACCGAACACCCATTGCAACCCTTCAGCGCCCGCTACTTCCACCGCGGCAGCGATCTGTTCAGCTATGCCCGGGAATGGCGCAGCCTGCACCTGCCGGATGAGGAAAAGAGCATCGGCAACGATCGCCTGGAGCCGTACCAGAGCGACGAACCACTGACCCTCGCCCTGCTTCAGGACTTCCTCCGACACCCCGTCCGACATTTCTTCAGCCAGCGCCTGAAAGTGTTTTTCGAGTCGCTGGAAGCGCCGCTGGCCGACGACGAACCCTTCGTGCTCGATGCCCTGCAACGCTATAGCCTCAGCGAAAGCCTGCTCGGTGCTGCACTGCTCGACCCGGAGCAAGGCGATGCAGCCTTGCAAGCCCAGGCCCGGCGCCTGCAAGGAAGTGGATTGCTACCCTTGGCCGGCTTCGGTGACCGACTGCGCGACGAACTGATCGAACCGCTACCGGACCTGCTGCAACGCCATCGACAACTGCTGCGGCAATGGCCGACCCGCATCGACAGCGCCCTGCCGATCCGCTTCGAGTCCGGCCCGCTCAAGCTCGAAGGCTGGCTTGGTCGGGTCCAGCAGCGTGCCGACGGTGAGCTGCTGAGCATCACTACCTTGCCCAACAGCATCAGCAGCGGTCGCTCGCTGAAATGGCACCGGCTGACCGCCACCTGGGTCATGCATCTCGCCGCCTGCGCCGTTGGTCACAGATTGCACAGCGCGATCGTCGCCACCGATATCACCCTGATGCTGGCCCCGCTCGAACAGGACCAGGCCAGCGAGGTGCTCGGTAACCTGCTGGTCTCCCGCCAGGCGGGGATGAATGCACCCTTGCCGGTCGCGATCAAGACCGCCTTCGCCTGGCTGGCCGGCAAAGACCCGGAAAAGGCCCTCGCCGACGCCGCGAAAGCCTATGACGGTGATGGCCAACGTGATGGAGAACGCAGTGAAAGCGTGGCCCTGCTCCGTCAGTTCAGTGACTTCGCAGCCCTGACCGAAAGCGAAGAATTCGAAGGCTGGTGCGAAAGCCTCTACAAACCGTTGTTCGAAGCCCGCTGGCAGACCCTGGCCGCAGACGAGGAGCGTCCATGAGCGCCACACCCAAACAGCCGCCCCTGGCGTTGACCTTCCCCCTGCACGGCAGCCAGCTGATCGAAGCCAGCGCCGGCACCGGCAAGACCTTCACCATTTCTGCCCTTTACCTGCGCCTGGTCCTCGGCCACGGCGGCGAGCAGGGATTCGGTCGCGAATTGCTACCCCCGCAGATACTCGTGGTGACCTTCACCGACGCCGCCACCAAGGAACTCCGCGAGCGTATCCGCACCCGCCTGGCCGAGGCCGCGCGCTTCTTTCGTGGCGACCTGGCCGAGGCCGATCCGCTGCTCAGCCAACTTCGTGACGATTATCCCGAGGACACCTGGCCAGCCTGTGCCAACCGCCTCGAAGTCGCCGCGCAATGGATGGACGAAGCTGCCGTTTCCACCATCCACAGCTGGTGCCAGCGCATGCTCCGCGAGCATGCCTTCGACAGCGGCAGCCTGTTCACCCAGACCCTCGAAACCGATCACAGCGAGTTGCTTGGCCAGGTCATGCGCGATTACTGGCGGCGCTTCTGCTACAGCATGCAGGGCGACGCGCTGAACTGGGTGCGGGACAACTGGCACAGTCCGGACGACCTTCTGCCGCGCGTCCGGGCATTGTTTGGTCGTCACGCTGGCGAGGTGGAAGGCCCGGAACCGCAGGAGGTCATAGACGACGTCCTGCGTCGGCGCGGCGAGTCGCTGCGCAGCCTGAAAGCGCCCTGGGTGCAGTGGTCGCAGGAGCTGCTGGCGATCTTCCGCAAAGGCGTGGAGGACAAGGTCGTCAAAGGCAACATGATCCAGGAGCGTTACTTCAAGCCATGGTTCGAAAAGCTTCAGGCCTGGGCCGCAGATGAACAGCAGCAGGACCTGGACATCGGCACCGGCTTCACCCGCCTGACCCCGGAAGGCGTCGCGGCGGCCTGGAAAACCGAGCCACCCAGCCACCCCGCGCTGGACGCCATGGTCGCTCTGCGCGAGCAATTGCAGGCCCTGCCGACGCCTGATGCACGCCTGCTCGAACACGCTGCCGCCTGGGTCTCGCAACGCTTCGAGCAGGAGAAGCGCCGCCGCGCGGAAATGGGCTTCGACGATATGCTCCAGCGCCTCGACCATGCTCTTGCCGGGCCGGCGGGCGAGCGCCTGGCCAGCCTGATTCGCGAGCAGTTCCCGGTGGCCCTGATCGACGAATTCCAGGACACCGACCCGGTGCAATACCGCATCTTCGAATGCATCTACCGCATCGAAGAAAACCAGCAAGACACCGGCCTGTTCCTCATCGGCGACCCCAAGCAGGCAATCTATGCCTTCCGCGGCGCCGATATCTTCACCTACCTTGGGGCCCGCCGCGCCACCACCGGGCGCTTGCACAGCCTGGATACCAACTTCCGCTCGACCCAGCCGATGGTGACTGCGGTCAACCATGTATTCGCCCAGGCCGAGCAACGCCAGCAAGGCCGGGGTGCCTTCCTGTTCCGTGACGCGAAGGGCGAGAACCCGGTCCCCTTCGTATCGGTCAAGGCCCGTGGTCACCAGGAACATCTGCTTGTCGATGGCCAGCCCGTGCCGGCATTGAACCTCTGGCTCCAGGCCAGCGATGCGCCCCTTTCCAACACCCAGTATCGCCAGCAGATGGCGGCAAGCTGTGCGACCCAGATCGTTCACCTGCTCAATGGCGGCCAGCAGGGCAGCGCCGGTTTCCTCCAGGTCGATGGTGACGTGCGCGGCTGCATGCCCTCGGATATCGCCATCCTCGTGCGCGACGGTCGCGAGGCACAGCTGGTGCGTGGTGAGCTGGCTGCCCGGGGTGTTCGCAGCGTCTACCTCTCGGACAAGGACTCGGTGTTCGCCGCCCAGGAGGCCCGCGACCTGCTGGCCTGGCTCAAGGCCTGCGCCGAGCCGGACAACGAGCGCCTGCTCAAGGCCGCGCTGGCCAGCAACACCCTGGGGCAACCGCTGCGTGCCCTGGCACGGCTCAACGAAGACGAAATGCTCTGGGAAAACCGCGTCATGCAGTTCCGCCAATACCGGCTGATCTGGCGGATCCAGGGCGTACTGCCGATGCTGCGCCACCTGCTGCACGATTTCGAACTGCCCAACCTGCTGATGGGGCGCAGCGATGGCGAACGGGTACTGACCAACCTGCTGCACCTGGCCGAACTGCTGCAGCAGGCTGCCACCGAACTGGATGGCGAGCAGGCCCTGATTCGTCATCTCGGCGAACACCTAGCGGCCTCCGGGCAGGCTGGCGAAGAGCAGATCCTGCGCCTCGAAAGCGACGAGCAACTGGTCAAGGTGGTGACCATCCACAAGTCCAAGGGCCTTGAATACGAACTGGTATTCCTGCCCTTCATCTGCACGGCCAAACCGGTGGACGGCAAGCGTCTGCCGCTGGGCTGGCACGATGAACACGGCGTCGCGCACCTGACGCTGAGCCCGACCGACAAACAGATCGCCATGGCCGATGACGAGCGCCTGGCCGAAGACCTGCGCCTGTTCTATGTCGCCCTGACCCGCGCCCGTCAGGCATGCTGGCTCGGCGTCGCCGATCTCAAGCGTGGTACCGGCAAGGAGTCGCTGTTGCATCGCAGCGCGCTCGGCTATCTGCTCGGCGGCGGCCAACCGCTGGCGGACTCCGCCGCTTTGGCCACCTGGCTGGCCGAACTGCAACAAGGCTGCAAGGCCATCAGCAGCCTGCCGCCCCCGCAGCCTGACGAACAGATCTACGTCCCGCCGCGCCAGAGCGCCGAGCTGCTGGCCGTGCGCGAGCCCAAGCGCCGCGCTGCGGAAAACTGGTGGATCGCCTCCTACAGCGCCCTGCGTATCGGCGAGGACGCCCTCGAACTCGACGCCGACGTGCCCCAGGCCCAGCAACTGCTGGATGACGAGCGCCCCGATCCGGATGCCCTGCGCGAAGTGATGGCCACGGCCGGTGACATCCATCGCTTTCCCCGTGGTCCGAACCCCGGCACCTTCCTCCATGGCCTGCTGGAATGGGCCGGGCAACAGGGCTTCGAACGTGTCGCCGCGGCACCCGGGGAACTGCGCGAAACGGTCGCCCAGCGCTGCAATCGGCGTGACTGGAAGGGCTGGATCACGACCCTCGGTGACTGGCTCCAGCACTTGCTGCACACCCCGCTGTCGCTGGGCAACGACAGCAACCCGGTGGCACTCGGGGAGCTCGCGCAGTACCAGATCGAGATGGAGTTCTGGTTCGCCAGCCACCGCGTCGATGTGCAGCGTCTGGACCGCCTGGTCGCCCAACATACCCACCACGGGGCTTCGCGACCGGCGGCCCAGGCGGCCTTGCTCAATGGCATGTTCAAGGGCTTCATCGACCTTGCCTTCGAGCACGACGGGCGCTACTACGTGGCCGACTACAAATCCAACTGGCTGGGCCCCGACGACCTGGCCTACAGCGATGCGACCATGGAAGCGGCGATTCTCGAGCACCGCTACGACCTGCAATACGTCCTTTACCTGCTCGCCCTGCATCGGCAACTGCGTGCCCGCCTGCCGGACTACGACTACGACCGGCACGTCGGCGGGGCGGTCTATATCTTCCTGCGCGGCGCCTACTCGGCGAGCCAGGGCGTGTACTTCGTCAAGCCGCCGCGCACCCTGATCGAACAACTCGATGCGCTGTTCCGTGGTGCGCCGCAGGCGGTACAGCAGGACCTGTTTGGAGACGTCCCATGACCCGTACCTTCGACGACCTGTTGCCGACACCGCTGGATGCCGAGCATCTCGCCACCCTGGCGCCGCTGACCGACAGCGATGATCTGCTGGCCTTGCTCGATCGCTGGGTCGAGCGTGGCTGGTTGCGTGCGCTTGATCGCGCTTTCGTCGGTTTCCTGCGCGATCGTGACCCCCATGGCGACTCACTGGTACTGCTGGCCGCCGCACTGGCGAGTCATCAATTGGGCCACGGTCATGTCTGCCTCGACGTACACAAGACCCTGGCCGAGCCGGACTTCGCCCTGTCCCTGCCGCCGGAAGGCGATGCCCTTGCCGGGCCCTTGCTGCTGCCCTCGCAACTCCTGGAACGGCTGACCGACGAGACCTGGCTGCAACGGCTCCAGGCCAGTGTCCTGGTGGCGGATGGTGATGCCCCGGAGCAGGTGGCTCGGCCGCTGGTGCTCTGCGATGGCCGACTCTACCTGCGCCGTTACTGGACCTATGAACGACAGATCGACAGTGCCCTGCGCCAGCGCCTCTCCCAGGGTGAGGCAACCCCGGTCGACCTGCGTGCGCGCCTCGACAACCTGTTCCTCGAAAGCGCCGAGCCCGGCCAAATCGACTGGCAGAAACTCGCCTGCGCGCTGGCCACCCGCAGCGCCTTCAGCATCATCACCGGCGGCCCTGGTACCGGCAAAACCACCACGGTAGTGCGCTTGCTGGCCCTGTTGCAGGCGCCGGCGGTGGAGGCGGGCAGGCCCCTGCGCATCCGCCTGGCGGCGCCCACCGGCAAGGCGGCCGCGCGTCTGACCGAGTCCATTGGCCAGCAGGTCGAGCGGCTGACGGTCAGCGCCGAAGTCCGTGAGCAGATTCCCTGCGATGTTTCCACCGTGCACCGCTTGCTGGGCAGTCGGCCCAACTCGCGACACTTCCGCCATCACGCGGGCAATCCGCTGCCGCTGGATGTGCTGGTGGTGGACGAAGCCTCGATGATCGACCTCGAGATGATGGCCAACCTGCTCGCCGCTATGCCGGACAATGCCCGCCTGATCCTGCTCGGCGACAAGGACCAACTGGCTTCGGTGGAGGCCGGCGCGGTGCTTGGCGACCTGTGCCGGGATGCCGAGGAAGGCCGCTACAGCCCGCAAACCCGTGCCTGGCTGGAGCAGGTCAGTGGCGAGTCGCTGGCGGCCAGCGGTCTGGAGAGCGGTGATGACGAACGTCATCCACTGGCGCAGCAGGTGGTGATGTTGCGGCGCTCGCGGCGCTTCGGCGAGGGCAGCGGGATCGGCCAACTGGCACGGCTGGTCAATCGCCAGCAAGCCCGTGAGGCGCGTGACTTGCTGGTGAAGGGCGGCTATACCGACGTCTTCGCCTTCGATGTACACGGCGAACACAACCGAAAATTCGACCGGCTGGTGCTGGACGGCTTGGCGCAGGGGGCCGAGGGCCCGCAGGGCTACCGCAATTATCTTCACGCCATTCGCCAGGGCCGTCCCGGCGCCGATCGCGCGCAGGATGATCCGTGCTGGAGCGACTGGGCGCTGGATGTGCTCAAGGCGTTCGAGCGTTTCCAGTTGCTCTGTGCCGTGCGCAAGGGCCCCTGGGGCGTAGAAGGGCTGAACCAGCGGGTTGGCCGGGTGCTGACCGCTGCCGGGCTGATCGAAGGTGACCAGCCCTGGTACGAGGGCCGGCCGGTGCTGGTTACCCGCAACGACTACGGCCTGAACCTGATGAACGGTGATATCGGCATCGCCTTGCGAGTACCGGATGAACACTCCGAAAGCGCCCCGCTGCGGGTCGCCTTCCCGCGCAACGACGGGCGGGGCGGTGTGCGTTTCGTCCTGCCCAGCCGCCTCAGCGAAGTGGAAACCGTGTACGCCATGACCGTGCACAAGTCCCAGGGCTCGGAGTTCGCCCACACCGCGCTGGTGCTGCCGGACGCGCTGAACCCGGTGCTGACCAAGGAGCTGATCTACACCGGAATCACCCGGGCCAAGGACTGGTTCAGCCTGCTCGAACCACGCAAGGGCGTGCTGGAAGAGGCGGTGGAGCGCAGGGTCAAGCGGATTTCCGGGTTGATGCTGGAAAGGGTCTGAGGCCGGGCCTGGAAATCACAGACAAACCCGCTGGGAGCTGGCAAGCCAGCTCCCAGCGTTATTCGGGAAATACCATCTCCCGCGACTCACCCATCAACAACCCGTCATTCCGCTCCGTCACCTCCCTGATGTAATCCCACAGCAAGGTAATCCGCTTCAACTTCCTCAGATCCTCCCGACAGTACATCCAGAACTGCCGGGTTATCTCCACTTCCTCCGGCAACACCGCCACCAGCCTTGGATCCTGCGCTGCCAGGAAACACGGCAGGATCGCCAGCCCGCGCCCCTGCTGCGCCGCCACGTACTGGGCGATCACGCTGGTGCTGCGCAGGTGAGCGCTGGCGTTGGGCAGAAGGTTGTTCAGATAAAGCAGCTCGGAGCTGAACGCCAGGTCATCCACATAGCTGATGAACGGGTGTTCGCCGAGGTCGCTGATCTGGCGGATCGGCGCATGACGATCGAGATAGTCCTGGGTCGCGTACAGTCGCAGCCGGTAGTCGCACAGCTTGCAGCAGACATAGGGCCCATGCTCCGGCCGCTCCAGGGCGATGACGATATCCGCCTCGCGCTTGGACAGGCTGATGAAATGCGGCAGCGGCAGGATATCCACCGAGATCGCCGGCCAGGTGTCGACGAAATGGCTGAGCTGCGGAGTGATGAAGAAACTGCCGAAACCCTCGGTGCAGCCCATGCGCACATGCCCGGACAAGGCCACGCCGGAGCCCGAGACCTGTTCGCAGGCCATATGCAAAGTGCTCTCGATCGACTCGGCATAGCTCAGCAGGCGCTGGCCTTCGGCGGTCAGCACGAAGCCATTGGTCCGCGATTTCTCGAACAGCAAGGTACCCAGCGCCTGCTCCAGCGAGTTGATCCGCCGCGACACTGTCGTGTAGTCCACATTCAGGCGCTTGGCCGCGCTGCTGGCCTTGCGCGTGCGGGCCACTTCGAGAAAGAACTTCAAGTCATCCCAGTTCAACGAACCTAGCGAGGTAATGTTTTTTTGCATGTTGGACCGGCTTTTATGTGCGTTTTTGTTAGAGATTTGCACATCTATACTCGAAAACAGCCCAGGCCCCAAGCGTCCTCGCGGTGGCCATTCTCTCGCCAAGAACAAAATCCAGGAGAAGCCTCATGAACGCCCCCCATACCCCCGGCCAGACCAAGGTCGACCAGGTTCGCCTGCTGATCGACGGTCAGTGGGTCGAATCGAAAACCAGCGAATGGCGCGACATCGTCAACCCGGCCACCCAGCAAGTGCTGGCGCGGGTACCCTTTGCCACGGCCGAGGAAGTGGACGCCGCCGTCGCCGCTGCCCAGCGTGCCTTCAAGACCTGGAAAGACACGCCGATCGGCGCGCGGATGCGCATCATGCTGCGCCTGCAGGCGCTGATCCGCGAACACTCCAAGCGCATCGCCGTGACCCTCAGCGCCGAGCAGGGCAAGACCATCGCCGACGCCGAAGGCGACATCTTCCGCGGCCTGGAAGTGGTGGAGCATGCGTGCAGCATCGGCACCCTGCAGATGGGCGAGTTCGCCGAGAACGTTGCCGGCGGCGTCGACACCTATACCCTGCGCCAGCCGATCGGCGTGTGCGCGGGCATCACCCCGTTCAACTTCCCGGCGATGATTCCGCTGTGGATGTTCCCCATGGCCATCGTCTGCGGCAACACCTTCGTGCTCAAGCCGTCCGAGCAAGACCCGCTGTCGACCATGATGCTGGTCGAACTGGCCATCGAAGCCGGTGTCCCTGCCGGGGTGCTCAATGTCGTCCACGGCGGCAAGCAGGTGGTGGATGCGCTGTGCACCCATAGCGATATCAAGGCGATTTCCTTCGTCGGCTCGACCGAAGTCGGCACCCACGTCTACAACCTCGCCGGCCAGCACGGCAAGCGCGTGCAATCGATGATGGGCGCGAAGAACCATGCGGTGATCCTGCCTGACGCCAACCGCGAGCAGACCCTCAACGCCCTCGCCGGAGCGGCCTTCGGTGCGGCCGGCCAGCGCTGCATGGCGACCTCGGTAGCGGTACTGGTGGGCAAGGCCCGCGAGTGGCTGCCGGAGCTCAAGACCCTGGCGGCGAAGCTGAAAGTGAATGCCGGCAACGAGCCGGGCACCGATGTCGGCCCGCTGATTTCCAAGCGCGCCAAGGAGCGTGTGCTGGGCCTGATCGAAAGCGGCGTCCGCGAAGGCGCCAAACTCGAACTGGACGGTCGCGACGTCAAGGTTCCAGGCTACGAAAGCGGCAACTTCATTGGTCCGACCCTGTTCTCCGGGGTGACCACCGAGATGCAGATCTATACCCAGGAAATCTTCGGCCCGGTACTGGTGGTGCTGGAAGTCGACACCCTCGACGAAGCCATCGCCCTGGTCAACCGCAACCCCTTCGGCAATGGCACCGGCCTGTTCACCCAGAGCGGCGCGGCGGCGCGCAAGTTCCAGGCGGAAATCGATGTCGGCCAGGTCGGCATTAACATCCCGATTCCGGTCCCGGTACCGTTCTTCAGCTTCACCGGTTCGCGCGGCTCCAAGCTCGGCGACCTCGGTCCGTACGGCAAGCAGGTGGTGCAGTTCTACACTCAGACCAAGACCGTCACTGCCCGCTGGTTCGACGACGACAGCGTCAACGACGGTGTGAACACCACCATCAGCCTGCGCTAAGGAGTTGATCATGCGTATCGCATTCGTGGGGCTGGGCAACATGGGCGCGCCGATGGCGCGCAACCTGATCAAGGCCGGCCACAGCCTCAACCTGTTCGACCTCAACACCACCGTCCTCGCCGAACTGGCCGAGCTCGGCGGACATATCAGCGACTCGCCGCGGGATGCGGCGAGCACTGCCGAACTGGTCATCACCATGCTTCCTGCCGCTGCTCATGTGCGTAGCGTGTACCTCGGCGAGAACGGCGTGCTGGCCGGTGTGCGTGCCGGCACGCCGGTGGTGGACTGCAGCACCATCGACCCGCAGACCGCCCGCGACGTCAGCGCGGCGGCGAAGAAGCAGGGCGTGGACATGGGCGATGCGCCGGTGTCGGGAGGCACCGGCGGCGCAGCGGCTGGCACCCTGACCTTCATGGTCGGTGGCAGCGACGCGCTGTTCGCCACCCTGCAGCCGGTGCTGGCGCAGATGGGCCGCAACATCGTGCACTGCGGTGACGTCGGTACCGGACAGATCGCCAAGATCTGCAACAACCTGCTGCTGGGGATTTCCATGGTCGGCGTGTCCGAGGCCATGGCCTTGGGCAATGCGCTGGGGATCGACACCAAGGTGCTGGCGGGGATCATCAACAGCTCCACCGGGCGCTGCTGGAGCTCCGACACCTACAACCCGTGGCCGGGGATCATCGAGACGGCACCAGCGGCGCGCGGTTATACCGGCGGCTTCGGCGCGGAACTGATGCTCAAGGACCTGGGGCTGGCAACGGAAGCGGCGAAACAGGCGCACCAGCCGGTGATTCTCGGCGCGGTAGCCCAGCAGTTGTACCAGGCAATGAGCCTGCGCGGGGATGGCGGCAAGGACTTCTCGGCGATCGTCGAGAGTTATCGCAAGCCGGAGTGATGTGTTGTTCTTGAGGGCCTCATCGCTGGCAAGCCAGCTCCCACAAAGATCTCTGTGGGAGCTGGCATTGCCAGCGATGAGGCCTTCGAATATCAAGCGAAAACGAAATACTTGCGCACCGTCTCGACCACTTCCCAGGTCCCCTTCATCCCCGGCTCGACGATAAAGATATCCCCCGCCCGCAGGTGAATCGGCTCCTGCCCGTCAGGGGTGATCACGCAGTAGCCTTCCTGGAAATGGCAGTACTCCCACTTCTCGTAGTTCACCCGCCATTTGCCCGGGGTGCAGATCCAGGTGCCCATGATCTTGCTGCCGTCTTCGCTGGTGTAGGCGTTGAGGTTGACGGTGTGCGGGTCGCCCGCCAGTTTTTCCCATTTGCAGGCGTCGAGTACCGGCAGCGGGTGGGTATCGCGAAGGACGACGATCGGCTTGCTCATAGGGGGCTCCGTCAGACAGTTGAAAGAGTCCGCAGCCTAGCGGGCCGGTCTGGCGGGCAATTGCCTGTGTTCGACGTCCAGTTGTCTAAACGCGCGGCACCAGCGCATCGAGCAGCGCCCGGGCCTGGCCCGGCAGGGTGGCGAAATCCCGTGCGCACAGCAGCAGGCGACGTTGTGCCCAGTCTTCCTGCAAGGCCACGTTGTGCAGTGGCAACAAGCCCTGCCAGCGTTGCACCGCCGCCAGCGGCACGATGCCCAGGCCGGCGCCATGGGCGACCATGCGAATCACCCCGTCGAAGCCTTCGGCGCGCACCCGCACCTGCAGGCGCCGGCCCAGGTGCAGCGCATGCTCCTCCAGATGCAAGGCGAGGGCGCTGCTGGCGCCGAGGCCGACGTAGCCGTGTTCCAGCGAGCGGGCGAAGTCGGGGTTGTCCACGGCAGCGAGGGGATGCTCCGGGGCCATGATCAGCACCAGCGGATCGTCGCGGAACGGGCGGGTCTGCAGGTCGGCGGTGACCACAGCGTCGGAAAGAACGCCAATATCGGCGATGCCCTGGCCGAGCGCATGGACGATGCGCAGGCTGGGCAACTCCTGGATATCCACATCGATCTGCGGATGCTGGCGCAGGAAGCCGGCGAGCAGTTCCGGCAGGTACTCGGTCAGCGCCGCCGTATTGCACAACAGCCGGACCTGGCCATGCAGGCCATTGGCGTATTGGGCCAGGTCGAACTGCAGGCGCTCCACCTGCTGGCCGATCTGCCGCGCATGGGTGACCAGCGCCTGGCCCGCCGGAGTCGGTTGCACGCCACGGCGATTGCGTTCCAGCAAGGCAGTGCCCAGCGAACTCTCCATCGCCCGGATCCGCGCACTGGCCGCCGGCAGCGACAGATGGCTGCGCTGCGCGCCGGCGGTGATATTGCCGCACTCCACGGTGTGGAGGAAAAGACGCAGGTCGGTGAGGTCGAAGTGCATGGACGCTCCTGCTACCACGTGTAGCCAGTGATTACTCGAACAGAGCCTGTATGCGGGCCTGGACTTCCTCGAAGATTTCGTCCGGTACGGTCTCGATGCGTTTGGCTCCGCGCGCCTCCAGATCCACTGAGCGAATCTGGTTGCACAGGATGACGCCCTGGGTTTGTGTGCCTGCTCCGCTGAGCGTGACCGCGAAACCGGCATAACGAGCGAAATCGCCGCCTTGGGTGATAGGAGCGATCACCGCAAGGCCGGTGGCATTGTATGCCGCTGGGGTGATGACCAGGGCCGGGCGAAAGTCGCCTTGCTGTTCTCGGCCGGCGGTGGGATTCAAGTTGACCCTGACGATGTCGGCCCTGCCGAACCTTGCCCTTCTCAAGCTTCCCGCCCCACGGCCGGCATCGCGTTCCAGGCCGCCAGCTCTGCCGGCTCCGGCGCATCCAGGTCGCACTGGGCCATCAGCTCGGCAAGCCGGTAGCGGGGTTTGCTGCGAACGGGTTTAAGGGTGATGGCTTGCTCCGATACATCGAGAGTCAGCACATCGCCGCTGGTCAGGCTCATTTGCTTGAGTACGGTGGAGGGGAGACGGATAGCCGCGCTGTTACCCCATTGTTGAATCTTGACCTGCATGTTGGACTCCGCTCTGTGCTGCAACGTCCATGTATATACCATGTATCTACAACTCCTGATTCGATGGGCCGACTTGCGGTGGTGGTGCAAGCAGTCAAGCAGCTCGTTCAGCGACCGTCGCGTCGACGCACGGCTGCAACCGTAACGAAATGATTTAGCCGCTAAGCCTATTGCCATGGCGTAGGCTGCCTTCATCAATTGCACATTGGCTGATCGTTGCAGCAGCGGCAGGATTGCACGTCATGAACACCCTCCTCGCCTTCTACCAAGACATCGGCCCAGCCCTGACCCTGCTGGTCATCCTCACCTTCCTCCTGGCCGGTGCGGTCAAGGGCGTGATCGGCCTCGGCCTGCCTACCATCGCCATGGGCATGCTCGGTCTGGCTATGCCTCCGGCGCAGGCAGCGGCCTTGCTGATCGTGCCCTCGACCTTGACCAATCTCTGGCAACTGGCCAGTGGCGGTCATCTGCGTGGCTTGCTGCGGCGCCTGTGGCCGATGCTGGTGATGATCTTCCTTGGCACCCTGGCCGGCAGTGCCTGGCTGGGCATCAGCAGCGGTGCCTGGGCTGCCCATGCATTGGGCGCGGCGTTGCTGCTGTATGCGCTGGTGGGGCTGTGGTTGCCGCCGTTCAGCCTGAGGCCGGGGCAGGAGAGGTGGCTGGGGCCGCTGTGTGGCGCGTTGACCGGGTTGATCACCGCGGCCACCGGGGTCTTCGTGATTCCGGCGGTGCCCTACCTGGGCGCCCTGGACCTGGATCGCGACGAGCGGGTGCAGGCCCTGGGCCTGTCGTTCACTGTGTCGACGCTGGCCCTGGCCATCGGCCTGGCCGGGCAGGACGCGCTGGGGACCCAGGCCCTGGGCGCATCATTGCTGGTGCTGGCGCCAGCCCTGCTGGGCATGTTCGTCGGCCAGTGGCTGCGCCAGCGCATCAGCGCCCAGTTGTTCAAGCGCTGCTTCTTCATCGGCCTGGCGCTGCTCGGCGCCCACCTGATGATCAACGGCTAGCGGACGACTCGCTGAGCATCTCGATCAACTGGATATCGAAATCCCGCTCCAGATACTCCATGCGCTGCTCGGCGAATGCCTGCATGTGCGGCAGCGCCGAGTGCACGTCGAGCGCTTCCTTGCTGGCCCAGATTTCGTAGAACACGAACAGGCTCGGATCTTCCTTGTCGCGCAGCATGTGGTACTCGATGCAGCCCGGCTCGGCACGGCTCGGTTCGACGTAGGAACGGAACAGGCGCTCGAAGTCCTCGGCTTTTTCCGGACGGGTCTTGGCTTTGAGGATGAAACCGTAGCGTTCGCTCATGGTGGGATCTCGGTGAAGTGAGGGCTCGAATCTTATTTCAATAATCAACTGTCGATTCGTGCATTTTGGTCAAAAGCGTTTTGCCCGCGCGTGGGTTTTTCCGCAGCGCCCGGCTCACTAATCTGCCGCCATCCCGATTACCCCGGTCCCCGGTGATACGCCATCCAGGACCGAACACAGATGAGGCAGATGATGAAAAAGGTCCTGTTGCTCAACGGCGGCAAGAAGTTCGCCCACTCCGATGGCCGCCTGAACGAAACCCTGCATGAAACCGCCGTGGCCTTCCTCGACCGCGCCGGCTTCGATGTGAAGACCACCTATATCGACGGTGGCTACGACAACCAGGAAGAAGTCGAGAAGATCCTCTGGGCCGACGTGGTGATCTACCAGATGCCCGGCTGGTGGATGGGCGCGCCGTGGACCGTCAAGCAGTACCTCGACGAGATCTTCACCGCCGGCCACGGCAGCCTCTACGCAAGCGATGGCCGGACCCGCTCCGATGCCTCGCAGAAGTACGGCAGCGGCGGCCTGATCCAGGGCAAGCAGTACATGCTGTCGCTGACCTGGAACGCGCCGCAGGAAGCGTTCGACGAGCCGGGGCAGTTTTTCGAGGGCAAAGGCGTGGACGCGGTGTATTTCCCGTTCCACAAGGCCAACGAGTTCCTCGGCATGAGCGGTCTGCCGACCTTCCTCGCCACCGACGTAATGAAGCGCCCCGACGTGCCGGCGACCGTTGCCGCCTACGAGGCGCACCTGGCCAAGGTGTTCGGCAAGCTCGCCTGATCCGCCCTTGCACATCGCGCGGCGACGGGCTATCACTCTGCCCGTCGTCCGTCGTGAGGTAACCCCGTGAAAGCCAGGTCCGATGAGTTGCAGGCCTTCGTCTCGGTGATCGAGTGTGGCTCGATTTCCGCCGCCGCCGAGCAGGGCGGGCAGACCCCTTCGGCGATCAGCCGGACCCTGTCGCGCCTGGAAAGCAAGCTCGGCACCACCCTGATCAACCGCACCACCCGACGCATGGACCTGACCGAGGAAGGGCGGTTTTTCTTCGAGCGGGCCAAGTCGATCCTGGAGCAGATGGATGACCTCGAGGATCATCTGTCGCGGCACCAGCAAACCCCCTCCGGACGCCTGCGGATCAACGCCGCATTGCCGTTCATGCAGCACGCCATCGTGCCCTGGATCGGCGAGTTCCGCGCCCTGTATCCGCAGATCGAACTGGAGCTGAACGCCTGCGACCTGGTCATCGACCTGCTGGAGCAGAGCACCGATGTGGCGATCCGCATCGGCGAGCTGGCCGACTCCACCCTGCATGCCCGTTCCCTCGGTTGCAGCCCGCTGAACCTGCTGGCGAGCCCGGCCTACCTGGAGCGCCACGGCACGCCGACGCGGGTCGAAGACCTGGCGGACCACTCCCTGCTCGGCTTCAGCCAGACCGAAACCCTCAACCACTGGCCGCTGCGCCATGCCGACGGCGACCGTCTGCTGATCCGCCCGGCCATCACCTCCTCCAGTGGCGAGACCGTGCGGGCCCTGGCCCTGGCGGGCGAAGGCATCGCCTGCCTGTCGCACTTCATGACCCATGAGGACATCCGCGGCGGCCAGCTCAAGGTGGTGCTGGACGACTTCAACAGCGGTTACCGCCAGCCGATCAACGCCGTGTACTACCGCAACTCGCAACTGGCCCTGCGCATCCAGTGCTTCCTTGATTTCATTCAGGGCAAGCTGTCCGCCTATGCCTGCTGAGCTACGGCCTGCTGACGAAACGCCCTGGCTCGTTTGATAACTCGTCCCCCATGGGCCTTAATGAGTGTTCAACGAAAACAACACCAAGGACGTTTTATGCGCGTAGTCAGCTTTCGAACCTTGGGCCTCGGCGTGGCGATTCTCGCCAGCTCGTCGGCTTATGCAGTCACCCTCGAAGGCGGTGCAGTTGCCGCTCCTGATCAATATGGCGCACAGGTCGCCGCCGACATTCTCAAGAAAGGCGGCAACGCGGTGGACGCTGCCGTCGCCACTGCCTTCACCCTCGCCGTCACCTACCCCGAAGCCGGTAATATCGGCGGCGGCGGTTTCATGACCCTGTACATGGACGGCAAGGCGTATTTCCTCGACTACCGCGAGGTGGCGCCCAAGGCCGCCACGCGCAACATGTACCTCGACGACAAGGGCGAGATCATCGAAAACCTCAGCCTGGTCGGCGCCCGCGCTGCCGGTGTGCCGGGCACGGTGATGGGCCTGTGGGAGGCGCACCAGAAGTTCGGCAAATTGCCCTGGGCCGAGCTGCTGACCCCGGCGGTGGGCTACGCGAAGAACGGTTTCAAGGTCGCCGCCAAGCAGTACCAGTACCGCGAGGACGCCCAGGGCCTGTTCAAGGACAGCACCAACTTCAACGACTACTTCGGTCAGATGAAGGTCGGCGAAACCTTCAAGCAGCCGGAGCTGGCGCAGACCCTGGAGCGTATTGCCGACAAGGGCGTAAGCGAGTTTTACCAGGGCAAGACCGCCGACCTGCTGGTGGCGCAGATGCAGGCCAGCAATGGGCTGATCAGCAAGGACGACCTCAAGGACTACAAGGCGGTCTGGCGCGACCCCATGCGCATCGACTGGCGCGGCAACGTGGTCTATACCGCGCCGCTGCCCAGCTCCGGCGGCATCGCTCTGGCCCAGTTGCTGGGCATCAAGGAACAGCGCGCGGCTGACTTCAAGGGCGTCGAGCTGAATTCAGCGCGCTATATCCATCTGCTGGCGGAAATCGAAAAACGCGTATTCGCCGACCGTGCCGACTACCTCGGCGACCCGGCCTTCGCCAAGGTCCCGGTGGCCGAGCTGGTGGCGCCGGAGTACCTGGCGAAGCGCGCCAAGGAGATCAATCCGACGGCGATTTCCGAAACCGAGAAGGTCCGTCCGGGTCTGGAGCCGCACCAGACCACGCACTTCTCCATCGTCGACAAGCAGGGCAACGCGGTGAGCAACACCTACACCCTGAACTGGGACTATGGCAGCGGCATGGTGGTCAAGGGCGCAGGCTTCCTGCTCAACGACGAGATGGACGACTTCAGCTCCAAGCCGGGGGTGGCCAATGCCTTCGGCGTGGTGGGCGGTGATGCCAATGCCATCGAGCCGGGCAAGCGCATGCTCTCGTCCATGAGCCCGAGCCTGGTCACCCGCGACGGCCAGGTCACCCTGGTGCTGGGCACTCCCGGTGGCTCGCGGATCTTCACCTCGATCTTCCAGGTGCTGAACAACCTGTACGACTACAACCTGCCGCTGGAAAAAGCCGTGGCCGCGCAGCGGGTGCATCACCAGTTGCTGCCCAAGGACACCATCTACTTCGACGCCTATGCGCCGTTGACCGGTGAGGTGGCGCAGGACTTGAAGAAGATGGGCTACACCCTGGAGGACCAGGGTTGGGAGATGGGCGATATCCAGGCGATCCGGGTGACCGGCGGGAAGCTGGAGACGGCTTCGGATCCGCGCGGGAGAGGGGTAGGGCAGGTAGTCAGGTAGGACCGTCCGACCGCTATCGCTGGCAACGCCAGCTCCCACAGGTATCGCGCCGGACACAGGTCTTGTGACCGGCAAAAACCTTGTGGGAGCTGGCGTTGCCAGCGATGAGGCCTTCGGATCAGACCCGGAAGTGGCTGACCATCATCTGCAACTGATTCCCCAGCCGCGCCAGCTCCACGCTGGACGCCGCCGTCTCTTCACTGGCCGACGCGGTCTGCTCCGACACATCCCGCACACTGAGAATGCTCCGGCTGATTTCCTCGGCCACCGCACTCTGCTGCTCGGCCGCAGCAGCGATCTGCTGGTTCATCGACTGGATGTCGGACACCACGCGGGTGATGCTCTCCAGTGAGGTGCCGGCCTTGCGCGTCAGCTCGACGCTGCTGTCGGTCAGGCTCTGGCTGCCGAGCATGACATTGGCCACCTGCTGGGTACCCGCCTGCAAGCCAGCCACCAGCTCTTCGATCTCTTCGGTGGACTTCTGCGTGCGCTGGGCCAGCCCGCGTACTTCGTCGGCGACCACGGCGAAACCACGCCCGGCTTCACCGGCGCGAGCCGCTTCGATGGCGGCGTTCAACGCCAGCAGATTGGTCTGCTCGGCCACCGACTTGATCACGTCCATGACGCTGCCGATCTTCTGGCTTTCCTGTTGCAGCTGGGCCATGGCCTCGGTGGAGCGCTGGACTTCACCGGCCAGCTTCTCGATCTGGGCGATGGCCTGGT
>Ga0222427_100949_pt1 | contig 20465 bp, 17 predicted proteins | sample 2B20Ametagenome_FD_182890 | JGI IMG/M metagenome (GOLD analysis project Ga0222427, IMG submission 182890) | Enriched microbial communities from leaf-cutter ant dump, University of Wisconsin, Madison, United States - 2B20A (version 2) | ecosystem: Environmental > Terrestrial > Nest > Insects nest...
GGTTATGTTGGCCCGCAAGCTGGCTCGGGTGGTATTCGCCTTGCTAAAAAGCGGAGACGAGTACCAACCGAAAACAGCCTAAAAATGCTTGGCCAAAACCATAGAATCTCCCACATTTGTTGCAACGTACCTATGTCTGCGAGGCCATGGTTGACCGCCTTGTTTGTACGACGCGGTACCGAGTCGAGCCCAACAGCCTCCCCGCGATAGATCGCCGGGCATCCAAGGCTGGCAGCGCAAATCTCACAGGCCATGGCACGTTGCAACAGATGTGGGAGCGGCTGTTAGCCGCGATGCGCCGTGTGGACGGCGCTCGATCTCAAGAACACCACAGGGATCAAGGCATGCACCTCTCGGCCCTGATGCAATTTCCTGCCAAGCGCTTTGCGCATCAAAAGATGTACAGATACCCATGCCTTGATGGCCGGGTCACCTACAACGAACGTGCAACCAACACCCCCCGCAACAACAACCTCAACGCCTTGAGCGCATGCTCCAGCCGATCAGACCCCTGATCCCCTTCGGCAATCCAGAACGCTGCTTCCGACAGACACCCATAGATCAACGAAGCCAACGCCTCGGAATCCGCCTCGGCGATCACGCCCTGGGCCATGAGGCTGTCGATCAGCCCCTGCATCGACTCGACGCAATACCGCTGTGCTTCCGGTGACGCGCCGCCGAGCACGGCCCGGGCATCACGCAGTACCAGGCGCTGGATTTCAGGTTCCAGGGCCATCTGCAAATAAGCCTCGCAGCGGTTTTGAAAGCCTTGCCACGGGTTTTCCGCAGCGTCGGAAATCGTCCGCAGCCGCGCATCCATCTCGGCATCGATCTGCTCGACCACCGCCGCGAGCAAGCCTTTCTTGTCGCCGAAGTGGTGATAGAGCGCGCCACGGGTCAGGCCGGCCTGGGCGGTGAGGTCGTCCATCGAGGTGTCGGCATAGCCCGTTTCACTGAATACCCGGCGGGCCGTGGCCAGTAATGTCGCTCGGGTTTCTTCCATCTCGGCGCGGGTGCGGCGAGCCATAGGCGTTCTCCTGGAGTGTTTACATACGGAGCGTATGAATAAGGCTCGTTTTCATACGAGGCGTATGTATCTTCCCTCCCACCGCAAGGCACTTGCAAGCTGGTTTTCAGGAGATCCACATGGGTTCAACTTACCGAGAGCTGTTCAGCGCGCCGGGCAGCAGGGCGTTTTCCCTCGCCGGCCTGCTGGCCCGGTTGCCGCTGCCGATGACCGGCATCGGCATCATCACTTTGCTGTCCCAATTGCACGACAGCTACACCCTGGCCGGGTTAGTCGCGGCGACCTTCGTGCTGACCTATGCGCTGCTCTCACCGCAGATTTCCCGGCTGGTCGACCTGAAGGGGCAAAGCCGGGTGCTGCCCGTCGCGACCGTTATCAGCATTGCCGGGTTGCTGATCCTGGCCGCCGGCTCATGGTGGAACGTCGGGTACTGGAGTCTGTTCCTCGGTGCGCTGCTGGCCGGTTTCATGCCGAGCATGTCGGCCATGGTGCGGGCGCGCTGGACGGCGCTGTACCGGGGGCAGCCGCGCTTGCAGACGGCCTATTCGCTGGAAACGGTGTTCGATGAGGCGACCTTTATCCTCGGGCCGCCGTTGGCCGTCGGGCTGGCGGTGATGGTGCTGCCCCAGGCGGCGTTGCTGGTGGCGGCGGCGTTGCTGTTGCTGGGGGTGTCGGCGTTGCTGGCGCAGCGTGGTAGCGAGCCTGCGGTCGAGGTCCGGGATGCCGGTGCGGCGCGCCCGGGCTCGGTCATCCGCCTGGCGGGCGTGCGCTGGCTGACGCTGTTGCTGGTGGCGATGGGCGTGATTGTCGGCAGCGTGGATATCGTCAGCGTGGCGTTCGCCGAGCAATTGAACCGGCCGGCTGCGGCCAGCCTGGTGCTGTCGGCCTATGCCGTGGGCTCCTGCGTTTCCGGGCTGGTGTTCGGCGCGATGCAGCCGGGCATGCCCTTGCATCGACAACTGCTGGTTGGCGCTGCGGCGACCGCCCTGACCACGCTGCCGCTGATGGCCGCCGGCAGCATTCCCGCCCTGGCGGCGGCCGTGCTGCTGGCCGGGCTGTGCTTTGCGCCGACCATGATCGTGGCGATGACCCTGGTCGAGCGCCTGGTCCCCGAACGACAAGTGACCGAGGGCATGACCTGGCTGCTGGCCGGGCTGAATATCGGCGTCGCGCTGGGGGCGGCCGGTGCCGGGCGGATGGTTGATGGCGCGGGGGGCGGGGTGGTTTCGTTCTGGCGCTGGTGGCGGGTGTCGTGGTGTTGCTGGTGGCGCTGTGGGCTGGTCGATACCTGCGCTCCGGGCCGTCTGGCCAGGCAAGTCTTTTTCCGCGATTCAAAGGATCCGAATCATGAGTACCTGCTCATCTGCAGCCGCGCCCGCAACCCATTCATGGCTGGCGGTGATCGCCGTCGGCCTCGCCACCTTTGCCGTGGTTACCACCGAGATGCTGCCGGTCGGCTTGCTGACCCCGATTTCTGACACCTTGCAGGTTTCGACCGGTACGGCCGGTCTGATGATTTCCTTGCCGGCGCTGCTGGCTGCGCTGTTTGCGGCGGTGGTGGTGCTGGCCTCGGCCGGGGTGGACCGGCGCACCTTGCTGTGCGGTTTGCTGGGGTTGCTGTTGATCGCCAACGTGGCCTCGGCGCTGGCGCCGAGCATGGCCTGGATGCTGGCGGCACGCACCCTGGTTGGTTTCTGCATCGGCGGCATCTGGGCCATCGCCGGCGGGTTGGCGGCGCGCCTGGTGCCGGGGCATGCCGTCGGCCTGGCGACCTCGGTGATCTTCGGCGGCGTGGCGGCAGCTTCGGTATTGGGCGTGCCGCTTGGGGCCATGGTCGGCGAGCTGGCGGGGTGGCGCTGGGCGTTCGCGTTGATGGCGCTGTTCATCGGGCTGGTGCTGGCGTTGCACCTTGCCGTGCTACCGGCGCTGCCAGCGCTCGGGGCCGCTGGCGTGCGCCAGTTCGTGCAGCAGCTTGGCAACCGCTAGCTGCAGGCTGGCTTGCTGCTCACGCTGTTGCTGGTCACCGGGCACTTTGCCGCGTTCACCTTCGCCCGGCCGCTGCTGCACAGCGTGTCCGGGTTCGATGAGCAGTGGATCGGCCCGTTGCTGTTGGCCTATGGGGTGGCGGGGATGATCGGCAACTTCGTGGCCGGCACTTGGGCCGCCCGTCATGCCGCGCCGGCGCTGATGGCGATTGCCGCAGGGTTGCTGCTGGCCGCCACGCTGTACCTGGTCATTGGTGGCTCATCGCTGGGAGGCGTTGTGTCTCTGCTGATCTGGGGGCTGGCCTACGGTGGCGTGTCGGTCGGGCTGATGACGCTGATGATGAAAGTGGTGCCTGATGCCGTGGAGATTGCGGCAGCGTTGTATGTGGGAACGTTCAATCTGGCCATTGCCCTGGGCGCGTGGGTTGGTGGTCAGGCGGTCGATATTGGCGGGCTGGCGGTGAATCTGTGGTTGCTGGCGGGGTTTGCCGGCAGTGCGTTGGTGTTGGGCTGGGGGATTTATCGGTCGGTCGGGGAGGGGAAATAGCCCTCACAAGATGTTGCACTTGCCTGAAAACTTCACCGATCTCCGACTTTCTTGTAGGCAATTTCCCAAGCATACTCGGCAACCCCGCTTGGCGGTTGCACCCCATGGAAACCCTGCCTAGTCTTCGCCGGTCGTTGAACACAACGACCGGTTGTGACAGGCCGGGTTTTCTTGAGGAACGCTAGTCGTTATGGCGGCTGTGCGTGTGGGCGTCTTCGGGCGCGCCAGGTTGTCCTCAAGTCCTGGTCTGTCAACCCGCGCACAGTTGCCACCCCTGTTTGACAGCAGGTTTTCAATCGCTTCATTACTTGAGGAAGTACCGATGAAAAAGCTCGTCCCCGATCCACCCCCAGTCCTTTGCGTTGGCCCCGGCCTCTCTCATGAAGAGGCGATCAAGCGGGCGACCGAACATGTCACCAAGGCCATTCTCGATGCTGCTTATCTTCCTGCTCCAGCCGATCCCCGGCACAGGGAGATGCTCAGCAGTGCGGTGTTGAACATGAGGATCAGCAAGGCATTGCTGTTGATTGCCACGTCGGAGTCGCCGGTTAGTTTGCCGGTGTGAGTGGATGCCGCGGAGCTCGGCTCCGTGGCTCTCCTGGTACAAGCGTCTGCCAGGTGCGATTTCCTGGCGGGCGCTCGTGCTCGAAAGCTCAGTCCTTGTTGTCAGCCAACGCACCCCGCACAAAATCGAGAAAACTGCGCAGCTTCGGCGTCCCCGCCGATCCGCCGCATACAGCGCATTCATCGGCGAAACCGGCACCGGGTACTCCGGCAGCAGCGACACCAGCGTACCGTCGCGCAAGGCATCGCCCACCAGTTCCTGCGGTTGCACCACCACGCCCAGTCCGGCCACCGCCGCGTCCAGCAGCGTCGGCCTGGCCGCGTTCCAGATGGCGCGCATGGTCGGTGCCACCGCGGTGGCGCTGCTCATGTGATCGTCAGTGACGAGGAGGATATCGTCGAGCGGGTGATGGCCCTGACCGATGGCAAGGGCGCGCGGGTGGTGTTCGACCCGGTCGGCGGACCGGCCTTTGAGCCCTTGACCCAGAGCATGGCTCGCGGCGGAATTCTTCTGGAGTACGGCGCGCTGAGCCCGGAGCCAACGCCGTTCCCGTTGTTCACCGTGCTGGGCAAGAGCCTGACCCTGAAGGGCTACCTCTATGCCGAGATCGTCGCCGACCCCGAGGCGCTGACGCGGGCCAAGGCGTTCATCCTGCAAGGGCTGGAGTCGGGTGCCTTGCGCCCGATCATCACCAGGACCTTCCCCCTGGAGCAGATTCAGGAGGCGCATCGCTTCCTCGAAGCCAACCAGCAGATCGGCAAGGTGGTGGTGAGCGTCCGAGACGCCTGAGGGCTCAGGCGCTGCGAAGCAGTACCCGGGCCGCAGCCGCGCGGCTCTGCTCCAGCGCTGCCTGTACGTCGCTGGCATCAGGCTGATTGAGCGCCTTGGTCAGCACGGCGACCTCCTGGCATTTCTGCGCGGCGAAGGCCAGCCAGCTGTTTGCCTCGGCAGCCAGCGCGTCTTCACGGTTCAGGTCCGCCGGGCTGGGCAGCAGCGAGCAGGAGGGCGCAACCCACAGGCGATCGCCCAGGCGCTCGGCGGCGTGATGCAGTACGTCCAAGGCTTTCTCCAGGTCGCAGCGCCAGACGTTGCGGCCGTTGACCAGGCCCAGAGACAGCACCTTGTAGGCCGGCAGCCGATCGAGAAGGGTCGGGTATTGCTCGGGAGCGCAGACCAGGTCGATGTGCAGGCCATCCACCGGCAGGTTGGCGGCCAGGCCGAGGTTGCTTTCCAGACCGCCGAAGTAGGTGGTCACCAGCTTCTTCAGCGGCTCGCGCTGGATCAGGTTGTAAACACGCTCGTAGGCGTTTTTCCAGTCTTGCGGCAGGTCGAGGGCGAGGATCGGTTCGTCGATCTGCACCCACTCCACGCCTTGCGTGGCCAGGCGCTGGAAGATCTGCCCGTACAGCGGCAGCAGGCGCTCGACCAGTTCCAGCTTGTCGAAGTCGTCACCCTTGGTCTTGCCCAGCCACAGGTAGGTCAGTGGACCCAGCACCACCGGCTTGACCGCGTGGCCGAGGGCCAGGGCCTCGTCGACTTCCTCGAAGAGTTGTTCCCAGCTCAGTTCGAATTGCTGGTCAGCGGTGAATTCCGGGGCCCGGTAGTGGTAGTCGGTGTCGAACCATCTGGTCATTTCCTGGGTGGCGCCACGGGCCATGTCGCACAGGGTGAGCAGGGTCGGGTTGGCATCGGCGTGGCCACGGAAGCGCTCGGGGATCACGCCGAAGGTCAGGGAGTGGGTGAGGACCTGGTCGTACCAGGCAAAGTCGCCGACCGGCAGCAACTCGATGCCGGCGTCCTTCTGTACCTGCCAGTGAGCGGCGCGCAGTTCGCGGCCCACGGCGCGCAGACCAGCCTCGTCGAGCTCGCCTTTGCAGAAGGCTTCCTGGGCCTTGTCCAGCTCGCGGTCGCGGCCGATGCGCGGGAAGCCGAGGTTGTGTGCCAATGCCATGGTGCGGTCTCTCCATCGAAACGATTCAATGGAGAGATTCTCGGGAAACCGCTTTGATGAAACAAACTCGTTTTATTTATGTGGAACTTTAGTTTTTGTCATGCAGGTTCGGCAGGACGCTGTGGTGATGGTGCAGGCGCAGTCGGTTCTTCATGCAGCGAGATACGGCTGGTTTCCGGCAGGGACAGGCCGCCGACCAGGGCCACCAGGGCGATCACAACCAGATAGAACGCCGGAGCCAGGCTGCTGCCGCTGGCGCCGATCAGCCAGGTTGCCACCAGTGGCGCGGTGCCGCCGAACAGGGTGTAGGCGACGTTGTAGGTCATCGCCGAGGCGGTATAGCGGGTACGGGTCGGGAAGCTTTCCGAAAGCAGCGCCGCCGTGACCACGCCGGAAGACACCGCGCCCACCGCCAGCAGGATCACCCCGCACACGGCCGCCAGCACATTGCCGGAACTGGCCAGCCAGTACGCCGGGAACACCGCGACGATCACCCACAGGCCGGTCAGGCCGATGGTCCGGCGTCGGCCGAAGCGGTCGGCGAAGGCCCCGGCGGCCGGGCAGGCACCGGCGGCGAACAGCAGGGCAATGGTCGAGACCATCAGCGACTGGGCCCGGCTCAGGTGACCGACCACTTGCAGGTAGGTGGCGAAGTAGGTGGTGAACATATAGAACGACAGCGCCGTCAGGGAGATGAACGCGCCCAGGCGCAGCATCGCGCCTTTCTGCTGGGCCAGGGTTTCCCGCAGCGGCGAATGGGCATGTTCCTTCTGTTCGGCCATTGCCAGGCGGAAGGCCGGGGTTTCCTCCATGCGCCAGCGCAGGTAGAGGCCGACGATGCCCAGCGGTGCGGCCACCAGGAAGGGTACGCGCCAGCCCCACTGCGCCATGGCTTCGGCGGGCAGGTTGGCTTCCAGCAGGTAGGCGATCACCGCGGCGCTGGCGAAGGCGGAGAAGGTCGATACCGGCAGGAAGCTGCCGTACCAGCCGCGACGATGATCCGGCGCATGCTCCATGACATAGGCGCAGGCCCCGGCGTATTCGCCGCCGGCGGAAAAGCCCTGGACGCAGCGGGTCAGGGTCAGCAGCACGGGGGCCAGCAGGCCGATGCTGGCATAGGTCGGCAGCAGGCCGATCACGGTGGTGGCGGCGGCCATCATCAACACGGTGATCGACAGCACCCGCTTGCGCCCCAGGCGATCGCCCAGCGCGCCGAACACGATGCCGCCGAGGGGGCGCAGGGCGAAGGCCACGGCGAACACGGCGAAGGTCTGCAGCAAGGCGGCGTTGGGGTCATCGCTGGAGAAGAACTGCTTGGCGATGGTGGTGGCGAGAAAACCGTAGACGGCAAAGTCGAACCACTCGACGAAGTTGCCCACGGCCGCGGCGGCGGTCACTTTACGCAAGGTAGCGGGGGATACGCTGAGGGTTTCGTGCATGACCGGTGTTCTCCAGGGAAATTGCAGCAGCGCGAATGGGGTTTTGCGCACGATGCAAGGGGCTGGCGCCGGTCGGCAAGGTGGGTGTCTTGAACGGGATGGTGGGGGTCGTATTGGGTGAGGGTCCAGGCAGGAGGTTCCATGGTGGCGGGCAAGCAGATTGATGTTGTGGCTGCTGGCCTCATCGTCGGCAAGCCGACTCCCACAGGGTTCTGGGCCGGCCACGGTATCCGTGCTCGACGCGGTCCCTGTGGGAGCTGGCGTTGCCAGCGATGCGGCCCGCTAGAACAACACAGTCCAGCAAGATCGATGTCGAGGCTGATGGCCTCATCGTCGGCAATGCCGACTCCCACAAGGTTCTGGGCCAGCCACAGTATCTGCGCTCGACGCGGGCCCTGTGGGAGCTGGCGTTGCCAGCGATGCGGCCCGCCAGAACAACACAGTCCAGCAAGATCGATGTCGAGGCTGATGGCCTCATCGTCGGCAATGCCGACTCCCACAGGGTTCTGGAGCAGCCACAGTATCTGCGCTCGACGCGGTCCCTGTGGGAGCTGGCCTTGCCAGCGATGAGGTCCGCCAGAACAACACAGTCCAGCAAGATCGATGTCGAGGCTGATGGCCTCATCGTCGGCAATGCCGACTCCCACAAGGTTCTGGGCCAGCCACAGTATCTGTGCTCGACGCGGTCCCTGTGGGAGCTGGCCTTGCCAGCGATGAGGCCCGCCAGAACAACACAGTCCAGCAAGATCGATGTCGAGGCTGATGGCCTCATCGTCGGCAACGCCGACTCCCACAGGGTTCTGGGCCGGCCATGGCATCTGTGCTCGACGCGTCCGATGTAGGAGCTGCTTCAGCTGCGAAGGACCGCGACAGCGGTCCCGAAACCATCCCGCACGAGCCTCTGGCCATGCAGGGTTGTGGATTCTCAGCGCCCGATCTTGCGCATTTCTCCAGACTCATTGGGTTGACAGGTTTTGGGACCGCTGCGCGGCCCATCGCAGCTGAAGCAGCTCCTACCTGGAACGCGTCGCACATGCGGTTTTATGCAACGTCGAGACCTTCAACGCACCGACTGCACGCGCCAGGTCCACTGTCCCAGGCTGCTGTCCCGCTCTTGCTGCACGAACACGCCATAGTCTTCGAGATAGTTGAAGCGCTCATTGCCGGCGAGTTTGGGGGTGATCGTAGTGCAGGTCAGTGGCTTGGCCCGGCCTTGCAGGTCCGGGTGGATCCGGCTGGCCGGCAGTGCCGTGCCGATGCTGCACCGGACGGCGCTGGTGAAGTGCTCGGTTTTGTTGGTCTGGGTCTTGTAGTAGGTGACCTCGGTGTTTTCCGGCAGTTGCTGCCAGTCGCCCCTGAACGCCAGGCCGGTGATGCGCAAGGTATCCCCGGTCTGTCCGCCGCGGCGGCGGTCGAATTTGTTGTTGGCCAGCGTGATCAGGCCACGGAAGGTCAACAGCAGCTCGCTACCCAGTACCGAGTCCGTTGGCTGGACCAGCAACTGGCCGCTCTGCGGGTCGCGGGCGAAGACATCGTCGCGCTGCACATCGGTGATCTTCGCGGTGTGCAGCATCAGCGCGTCGTAGCGATATTCCAGTTGCTGAAGCGTCAGGCGCGGTTCGGGCAGGTTCAGGGACTTGATCGCGGTGAGGACGGCAGGCGCCGCCGTGGGTGTGTCCAGTTGCGGCGGTAGCGCCTCGCGTTCGGGAGGGAAGGGCAGGCTGGCCCAGTTTGCAGGTTGTCCGCAGGCGGCGTCGATCAGTCGGCGTTGTTCGCTGCTGGCTTCTGCCACTGGCGCCAGGGTCATCGGCTCGTTCTGCTCGATGCGGCCGGCAAACACCCGGCCCTTCCCGTCTATCGAGAACTGGCTGAGGCGCTTGAAGCGCTGTTGTGCGCAGTCGATTGCCAGGCGTTCCTGCACCAGGGGGATGCGGATGTTTTCCTCCGCCAGTTGGTATCGCACCAGTTGCGTGGCCGTCCAGATCTTGAGCAGTCCCGCTTCGTGGACCGCGCTGTTGCGGTCGAGCAGCGGCCAGTCCTGGCCTTCGCGGGTGTCCACGGCGCGCCAGTCGGGTGTCGGGCGAGCCGCGCAGGCCTGACGCCGTTGTTCGCTCTCCAGCAGGACCTGCAACTGGGGAAGGGGGAGGTTGGCACGGTCGAGGCTGTCGGCGAACGCACGCATGCCCCTGTTGGAGTGGTAGTACATGATGCCGCTGGCCTGGCTGCAGGAGACGTCGAAGCGGGCCAGCCAGGGTTTCTCCTTGGTGGGGATGACCATGTAGGTCACCCTGTCGCCCTGGCGGATGATCGAGTCGGGTGCGGCGGGTTGGCCAATCAGCTGTTCGAAGGTTTCGAGGCCGGCAGGCTTGCCGGGTAGCTCTTGTTTGGGCGGCGGCGAGCTACAGGCGGCGAGGGCCAGTGGCAAGGCGAGGACAAGGGGCAGACGCGCATCCATGCAGGGAAACTCCTGGCGAAAAACGCGCAAGTTTACCCGAGCGCTGACGGCTTGACATGTTTGCTTAAGGCAAATATATAATTGCCTCAAGCAAATAAATGGTCCGCCCCCCATGACTACCTCCCTTCTCGAACACGCCGACGCCATCCGCCGTTTCAACCGTTTCTACACCCGCCAGATCGGCGCCCTGGACGAGCATCTGGTGCACACGGACTTTTCCCTGAGCGAAAGCCGCATCCTCTATGAACTGGGCAACTCCAGCGGCCTGACCAGCACCGACCTGCGCCAGTCGCTCGGCCTCGATGCCGGCTACCTGAGCCGGATCATCGCCGGCTTCGAGAAGAAGGGCCTGGTGAGCAAATCCCGCTCGGCCAGCGATGGGCGGGCGACATTGCTTCAGCTCACGGCACAGGGCGCGACGGTTCTGGCCTCTCTTGAACAGGCCGCACGCGACGCCGTCGCAGACTTGCTCCAAGACATGCCGAGCGCCCGCCAGCAACTGCTGCTGCAGGCGATGGCGCAGATCCAGTCGCTGCTTGGCGAGCGTGATACTTCATACGTCCTGCGGCCGCCGCAAGCGGGCGACATGGGGCTGATCGTCCAGCAGCAGGCGCAGCTCTACACCCGGGAATACGGCTGGAATTCGGACTTCGAAGCGATGGTGGCGGAGATCGTCGCGAAGTTCCTGCGCGACTTCGACCCCAGCGCAGAGCGCTGCTGGATCGCCGAACAGCATGGCAAGGTGATCGGTTCGGTCTTCGTCACTCGCCATGACGAGAGCACCGCCAAGTTGCGCATGCTCTACGTGGACGCCAGCGCGCGGGGGCTGGGTATCGGCAAGCGGCTGGTCGAGGAGACCCTGCGCTTTGCCCGGGACAGCGGCTACACGCGGATGATGCTGTGGACCGTGAGCGTGCTGACGGATGCCCGGCGTTTGTACCAGGCGGCGGGGTTTCAACTGGTGGAGGAAGCGCCGGTGCATGAGTTCGGCAAGGACCTGGTCAGCCAGACCTGGGCGCTGGAGCTGTAGCCGGCCCGGCAGGCATCGCCGGGCCGTGAAGCAGGTTCAGGAAGGTTGTGCGGCCAGGCTGTTGCTGACGTTACGCCCCAGCACCAGCACCGTGATAAAGCCGCAACCGACCAGCGCCGTGGCCAGGCTGAGCAGCACCGAACTGCCCATCTGGTCGACGATGCGCCCACCGAAGAACGAGCCCAGGGCAATGATCACCTGGAACATGGCGACGAACAGCGGCATGCCGCGTTCCACATCCTTCGGTGCGACAACGAACATCCAGATGCTGGCGCAGGCCGGGAAGGCTCCGAAGGCAAAGCCCCATAGTGCAATCAGCATCACCGCGCCGGTCATGCCGGTGGCGAAGTGCGGGAACAGTGCGGTGCTGGTACCGATCATCAGCGCCACCAGCAGCAGGGTGTAGCGCACGCTCTGGTTGGCGGCGAAGCCGGCGAACAGGTTGCCGATCACCCCGGCCACGCCGTACAGCAACAGCAGCGAGCCAATGGTCGGCCCGTCGAAGCCCGAGCTTTGCTTGAAGAACGGCGCGACGTAGGTGTACGCGGCAAAGTGCGCCAGGCCGATCAGTAGCACGGCGATCAGGCCGACCCGGGCCAGCGGGTTGATGAACAGCGCCGGCAGATCGCTGACGCGGATGGCCTTTTCAGGGGTGAGTTTCGGCAGCAGGAACACCTGCGCCAGCAACACCGGGATGCCCAGCAGCGCGGTGGCCAGGAAGGTCATGCGCCAGCCCATCAGGCCGCTCAGCCAGGTGCCCACCGGCACGCCGAGCACCGTGGCCAGGGTCACCCCGACCATGATGATCGAGGTGGCCTGGGCCACGCCCACGCCCTTGGGCGCCAGGCGGCCGCTGAGGGCGATGGCGGTGGCCCAGAAGCCACCGATGCTGATGCCGAGCAGCACGCGCCCGAACAGTAGCAGGCTGAAGTCACTGGCGAAGGCCACCACCGAGTTGGCGATGATCATGATCAGGGTCAGGCCGACCAGCAGGTAGCGCCGGTCCATTGCCCCGATACCCACCGACAGCAAGGGCGCGGCGAGGGCGGCCATGATCCCGGGCAGGGTCACCATCAGGCCGGCATGGCCGGCGCTGATGCCAAGGTCGGCGGCTACGTCGTTGAGTACGCCGACCGGAAGAAATTCGCTGGTCACCAGGGCGAATGCGCCCACGGCGACGGAAAGAATCGCCAGCCACTGCTGGAAGACGCTTTGTTGATCATGTTCAGGACGGCCCTGATGGGCCTGGCTGGGATTTGGCATGGTGTCGGGTTCCACGGGGGACTGGCGCCTTGAACAGCAGGCGGGGGAGGGAGGAAAAATCGAAGGGGATTATAGGGAGCGCGGGTGACAGGCCGACAGACGGCTGGTTCGATAGTAATCATCAGTGAGATCGATGGGAGGGGGGTATTTGCACGTCTTTTGGGTATGGGCGTCTGTCAGGGCATTGCGTCGAGGCTGATAGGTGGTTGTCTTGAATCTTGCAGCATTCTAGAGATCGAGCGCTGAAGATCTGTCGGCTTTTGCTGGAGGCTTCTACTGTCCCTGTGGGAGTCCGCCCAGCCTTTCAACTGCGCTGTCGCGCGAGAATAGGTCTAAGAGCGACGCGGACCCTGTGGGAGCGGGTTTACCGGAACGCCGGACCGCCGCGATGGCGTCGGTGATGCCACCATCGTAGCCACATTTATAGCCCCGGTTCGTGAACCTGTGTCGAAGCGAGCAGTCCTAGCCGAGCCCCGGAGCGGCACCCTTGCCGTCCTCTCACCCGAGCTGCCCGTCCATGCGCCACGCTGTTCACTGTTCTTCCTTCATCTCGCTTTGCCTGATTCCCTTGTTTCCTCTGTTCGCCAGCCCTGTCCACGCCGCTGGCGAGCGACAACTGCTGTCGGCGATCAACGACTACCGCGCCCGGCCGCAGCGCTGCGAAAGCCGCACGATTCGGGCCTCGACGCCGCTGGTGTTGAAGTCGAACCTGAGGTTGCCGGTTGGCTACGGTGGCGGTTTGCGCGACGGATTGAAGGCCTCCGGTTACCAGGCCGTGAAGGTGCGGGCTATCCGACTGGTCGGCGCGGAGGATGCCGAAGAGGCGTTTGCAATGCTGCAGAGCGACTACTGCTCGGCCTTGCTCGATAACCAGTTTGTCGATATTGGGGTCAATCGCGTGCGAAACGAATGGCGACTGGTTCTGGCCCGCCCTCTGCTCGACGCCTCGTTTGGAGGAGATGAACGTGCTGCCGGCAAAGCGTTGCTGGCGCAGGTCAACCAGGCTCGGGCCAGGCCGCGGCTGTGTGGTCGCCAGCGCTTTGCCGCAGCGCGCCCGCTGGCCTGGAATTCTGCGCTGGGCGCGGCAGCGCTGAGCCACAGCCGAGCGATGGCCAACGACAACTTCTTCGCTCACCGTGACCTAGACGGTGACCTGCCGGCAGACCGCGCCCGGAGCGCAGGCTACCGTGGACGTCAGATCGGCGAGAACATCGCCGCTGGGCAGGCTTCACCGAGCAAGGCAATGGCGGGCTGGTTGGCCAGTCCGGGGCATTGTGCCAATCTGATGAACCCGATGTTTACCCAGGTGGGTGGGGCCTTTGCCGAGAACTCGCGCAGTGATGAGGGGGTGTATTGGACGATGCTGTTTGGCGCGCCGTGAGAGGGGCGTTAGGGTCAGGTCGACGCGGTCCAGGTAGGAGCTGCGTCAGCTGCGAAGGACCGCGCAGCGGTCCCAAATCCTGCCTATCCAATGAACCTGGAGAAACGCGGCAGGCCGAGCACCGTGAATCCATGTCTCGGCTTGCTCAGAGGCCGACCGCTAACGCACTCCTCACGCTTTACCAAAGCCAAACAACGAGCGCAGCCAGCCTTTCGGTTTCCGTTCATAGAACGGAGTAGTTTGCGTGATGAAATACTCGCTGAGACCTGAGTCATCCTTGCGCACGCGATACAGGTCAACGGGGTCGCCATCCGGAGCGCTGTCGTGAGCAACGCTGCCGGCCTCGCGGATGACCCGTTCGATATCGCCGTCCGCTTCGATGCCAATGATCAGATGAGGTTTCAGATCGGACGATGGGGCATGCATCAACGCGAGGAACGCGCGCGTTACGTTGCGGTGCCCGGCGAGCAACTGGCTGAGCGAGCTGAGCATCTTCGACGGGTATTGCGACGGTTGTCCGAGCAGTACCTGGGTGTTTTTCTCGACTGTGCGCTGCACCGGTTTTTCGCCGATCCCATCGGCCAGCAAATGGCGGACTTCCTCCGGGAAAAACTCTTTGCCGTAAGGCGACTTTGGATTGAGCACAAGATGGGTGCCCAGGGTGATTTCAAACAGGGACCTGACCGGGATCTCCAGGTAAGACTCTTCGCTGGTTATGGACCGTTGCAGCGTTTGCAACGAAGAAAAGAACGGTATGACGATAGAGTCGTCGTTCTTCTGCCAATGCGCGATGCTGATGTTGCTGCCGGCTTCCAGGCGGACTTTACCTTCGCCTGTGCCGGCTGTGCCGAGGACGTAGACGTTGGAGTTCAACAGGGTCCTGAGGAAATCAGGGCGGTGAGCCGGCTCATCTGCTGCCAGCCTGAGTGACTTTTCGAGGGCGTTTTCTTGCTGGGGGTCCATGGGGTTCATTGGCAGTTCCATCTGTGCAGACCAAGGGGGCGGAGATTGCGCAGTTTTTCATGGGGGGTGGAAACTGGAAAAACGGTAGGTGGATAGGCCTTGTGCATGCCGGTAATCACTCTGGAGGGCGCAAAGAGAGCTCTCCCTTATCAGTGATTAATGAAGAGCCAGTTTGAGCTTGGTCACCACCATAGGTCTCGCCCCGGCGCTGAAGGGCGTCGAAGGCGGCTGCTGTTATCTGCTGATCCGTCCAGCTCCTGCTCAACCAAATAGTCAGGGCTGTGCCGGATAAGTGCCGCCACAGCATTCGTTGCCCCGGGTTCTGGCCATACAGGTGATCGGAGGCTACCCACCAGATAACCCGAGTAACTTCAGCAGCGTTTTTTTGCCGGGCGAATATATCGTAGACATATGAAAACGGGGTTAGCGGCGTTACTACGCGGTCACCTGAGGCTTTGGCAAGGTTCCATACCCATTCACGCTGCTCGGCTGACAGGGCGTGAGAGGGAGGCAATGGATAGTGCGAAACCCTGGACAATCCGAGCCAATAAGCTCCCCAGGGGAGGATCAGGGCGAGACTGACGGTTGCGAAGAAGCAAAACACGACACGGCGAAGCATAAATGGGAGAGTCCTCTGCCTCGAGCGCTGCATCGTACATCGGCAGTGACCACTTCTGGTCGGAAGTGGTCGGTTGCGAAGGTCTGCTTTCGACCCGTAGCCGCCCTTCACGAAAGGCAAGAGTTGGCCATACCCGCGTAAGGTGATCGAAGGGTAGTGACACGCTATGTCTTGCGATATTAAATTGCCATCTTTGATTGGATCCAGGGATGAGTCATGGAGCAAGCCAATTTCCAGGTCGATGCGCGCCTAGCCACGCTGTTAGGGCAAGGGTACTCGTCGACCGAGAAAGCTCTTAAGGAGCTAGTGGACAATGCGTGGGACGCCGACGCAGAAGAAGTCGTTATCGTTTTACCAGAACCACTGAGCGATCAGCCCATCGTCGTCAGCGATAACGGCAATGGCATGACTGTGATTGAGCTGAAATCTCAGTACATGAAGATCGCATCCGACTGCCGTCTGAGGCGAGGGGAGCGGACTCTCGGAAAGCAAAGGGTTATTAAAGGCCGAAAGGGCATCGGTAAATTTGCAGGGCTGATGGCGGCATCGGTGATGACCTTGAGCACTCGCGCCCGCGGGCAGTCTGCGTCATTTACGCTGAGCGTCGACAATCTCCAGCAGGCTGCTGACATTGAGCACCTTCCCATCGACATAGCGGTGTCGATCTGTGGAGAGGGCGATCATGGCACCTCGATCCACCTGACGCATCTCCGGCAAGATCTGAGCTACCCGAATCCTGTCCAACTCAGGCAAGAGCTGATCAAGGAGTATGGCCGGCAGTCTGGTTTCACCATCATCATCAATGGAAAGCCTCTGGGCATTGATGATCTCGAAGGCACCTATAAGGAAGAATCCGAGACGTTGTCATCTGCGGGTGACGTAGCGCTGAGGTTTTCCATCAGCAACAAAAAGACAGGCTTACGGGAGCCTGGCATCACATTGCTTGTCGATGGCAAGGCCATTGGTAAACCGGGGTTCTTTGGGCTGGATGGATGTGACGATGTACCGCCTAAGCTGCTGCGCAAACTTTACGGTGAGATCAGTGCCGATGGCTTGAGGGACTACATAACGGCTGGCTGGGATTCTGTGATCGAGAACAGCGAGAGCTACCAGCGGGTCGCTGAATACGTCCAGCAGACAGTGAAGGAGGCGCTTCATCAAACTCATGCCCAGGAGATGCAGCTTGCGCATGCCAGGTTGAAGAAGGCGTTGAACCTAAGTATGTCGAAGCTCCCTGAGCACAAGCGTCAGTTTGCTGAGGAGGCCATCAAGAAGGTCTTGGACAAGTACTACGACGAGCCTGAACACAAGGTGGAGGCAATCGCATTTGTGGTGCTCCAGGCCATTGAGCGCTCCGATTACGCAGCCGTCATTGAGCACCTGGCTGAGGCGAAGAAGGCAGACGTGGCAGCAGTCGCTGAGGCGCTTGAGCAGTTCGGTCTGGCGGACATGGCAATCCTGGTGGAGCAAGCAAAAGCTCGAATGGCTTTCCTGGACTGGTTGGAAAATCTGGTAGGAAACAAGGCCTGTCTTGAGGTCACGGTTCACCGCGCTATCGAGAGGGCACTCTGGATCTTCGGGGCGGAATACACTGCTTTCAGCTCAAATGAAGGGCTGAAAAAACAAGTCGAGGAGTATTTAGGTCTGAAGTACCAAGGGAAATCTGGTGCAGATAGACCTGACCTTCTGCTCAATGAAAATTTGAATGGTGAGTACCTGCTCATAGAATTCAAGAGGCCCTCGCATGGCTTGAACCATGAGGATTACCAGCAGGCCACAAGGTATCGGCATGAGTTTGCAAAATACACAGCAAAGCCGATAACTGTCCTGTTGCTCGGAGGTCGGCGATCCACTGATTTTCCTGTGCAGTATATCGAGCCCAATGTGAAGCTTCTTTTGTTCTCAGACATTATTGCTACCGCGCGCCGGCAGGTTAAATGGCAGTTGGAAAGAATTTAGACTGTCTGAACTATTTACCGACACAGTCAGCTTTGGGTTGATAGCGGACGGTCGCGACAGACTGCTTTCGGTCTATAGCGGGCGCCTTCCTCCGATGGGAATTGATAGCGAAGGATTCTCCGATCAAGTCAACACAGGTCGGGATGACCTGTGCTGACTTGATCGGAGAGTCTTTCGTTATCTACTAGCGTAACCGACTCATCAGCAACTGCTGTCTCGCTCGTGTACAACCTACATACAGCCGGTTGCGGAATACTGGCTGCCCAAGATCGTATTGGTCGATCATTGGCAGCAATACGACATCGAATTCCAGCCCCTTTACATGCAGCACTGATGTGAAGTGCACCAAATACTTTTTCGACAGATCGATCTGCTCTGATACGCTCATCTTGCGGAAGCTGCCCTCCAGCTCCCGCACACATAGAGCATGCAGGGACCGAGCGGTTACCTGATCAGGCAACACCACAGCAACTGACTGATGTGCAGGGATAGCGGCGATTACATTGAACAGATACCTGAACTCTTCTTCACGTCGGGCAAAGCCACGCATCGTGTAAGCGCGTTGCTCGCTGACCTGATCATGCAGAAGGGCAGCGTCCAACTGCTGCACATCCGTATCGGCTCCGCGCTCAAACAACTGCCGCAGTAACGAACTTAGCGCGGCTAGGTCCGGCTGCCCTTTCTGCCGCAGATTCTCATCCAGCGAAACAAACTCTGGGCGTTTGCCAATCGGGAAGCAATCCGCAATGTGCACTTCCTCGTTGTGCAGCAACTGTTGCGAACGGTCTCCGACGACAGTGATCGCGCTGTAACGCGGATCAGCCTGGGAGGTCATCAAGTAGATCTGCTGCTCGCTGAAGTCCTGTACTTCATCGACAAACACGCTCTGATAGAAAGGTGGCTCGCGTAGGCTGGCGGGAAGTTTGGCTGTTACTCCGGCACTCAGGTCGTGAGCTAAGCACAGTAACAAGTCGATATCTGAATCGCACAGGCGTTGCTCTTCAAGACGCTCCAGTACTTGCCATGCCACGGCCGTATCAGGGAAGCTGTCCGAGTATTCATACAGCGCCTTTGTATATAGCCCCGCGAAGTTCTTCAGCGGCTTGGCCAGATGGTCCAACGCTGCCTGCCGGAATATCTTAAGCACCGAGGTACTCGCCTGACCGTCCTCACCAGGCAATACCTGGCTACCGATGCCGCTGCTGACCTTCAACCATTTCAGTACCCCGCCATCCAGATAGAGCAGCGACTTGGGCCTACCAAGCGCAATGAACAGCTCATTGACTGGCATGAATCTTGTCTCATACCCGTCACCAATGACTAACGATGGCAGCAGAGCGCGGACGCTCTTGCCCGCAAGTGAGGTCTGGACAGCATCATTGAAGGACAAGGGGTGGTTATCCGCTGATAGATACTGGTAACGACTGCTCGACGCACAGGGCAATGCCTCAGAACCCTCACTAATACCCGCCCTGTACAGCACCAAAACCCGATTGGACTGCTGGAACAAATCGACGGGTAACTCTGCCAGCCTTTGCGCCAGCTCCGGAATGCCCTCGCCATAGGCCATTTGCTCTCCCAGATGAATACTCAGGATCGCCGGGCCTAGAATACGTTGAGCCAGCGCATGAATCTTCTCCGACAACCTCGCGGCCACCCGATATAAGGCGCGCTCCGCGGTCAAAGGCGAGAGCAATTCTTGCGCCAGTTCATCAACGCTGGCTGCAAGCGCTTGACGGGCAGCGGCAAACTGGCTGCGCTGTTGGGCAGTAAACCGTTGCAACTCCGCACTGTCGACCTCGACTATCAGCTTCTGCAAGTCGGTGGCAATCACCCGTGCCAGTGCAAGCCGGGCCGCATTAAGCCAAGCCAGAGTGGTAGTTAGAGAATGCCCTTCGTCGCTGCTGTGTTTGAAGCGCTTACCAGAACCGCCCGAAGACTCCAGCTGGCGATAGCTTTGTAGCTTGAAGCGTAACTCGTGATATTCAAGTACTGGCAAAACGGGCATGCATAGACGGCTGCAGGTTTCCTTGAGGTACTGGATAAGCTCGGCAGTGCGCACAAAGCCGACGCTGCCGTCCTGGGAGAACTTGCCGGCAAACTCGCCTTCCCAGTAGTCGAAGTCGTCGCCGAGAATGGAACGGAACGTCTCACGATCCGTCACTTCATTCGAATTGAAGTCACAGAGCATCTTGGTTCTCCCGAGCGCAGCCGACGTCTTGCCTGAGCCCGCAACGCCCTCGACCCACATAGGCCCAACTGGTGCTCGAGAAATGATCTTGTCCTGATTCGGAGTTCGATTTAGAAAAAAGTGTTCATCCAGGCTCATCTGCTCAGTTAGCTCGCCACCACTTTCATCCTCCACATCATCGAGATCGGCAATCGCCAGTGCCGAACCTTCTTCCTCCTCCTCATCATCGAGAATCTGCAGCCCCGGTGCCGCAGGCACGGATGGTATCAGCTCTACTGACTCGCCCGCTGGCTGGCCGTCTTCTGATCGGTGAGTAACAACAAGAACCTCTGTTACCAGTGTGTTTGGCAGCTCTGCTTCGTCACTTGTTCGGTCTGTAGGTTCGAGCAGCTCCTTGCCAATGGAGGGCACGATGTCTACATGCTTCTCCATACTTTTGGCCTTAGCAGGCTTTTTACTCGACACAGTGATTTGCTGGGCTGCTGAATATGCCTTTGTCAAAAAGGCTCGCAGATCCATGACGTTTCCCTGGCCGTTAGCATTCTCCACGTCCACCGCCAGAAAGTTGCGCGCATGACGTTCAAGCTCTTCAAAATCATGGCGACGAAACTGGCGGGCCTCAGTGACCCGGTAATTACCCCAGGCCTTTGAGAAGCCCTGAAAGCCCATCCCTGCCACAGCGCAAAGGCGGCCCACTGGTGAGTGAAGAGTGGTATAGCCCGAGCTGGCTTTGGGGTACACCAGCGAGTCCATGCCTAGTCGGAATGTAACAGCCCCCCCCGTCCTCACGTTCGATCACAAGTGCCTTGCCGTAGGCATGGCGCTTAAGATTCCGGTAAGCCAAATTGCCCTCACGGATCATCCGCTCTGCGTAATCAATAATCCCCTCAAGGACCTCCAGCTCTTCACGGGCAATCTTGCGCAGGGATGCTTCACTAATCTGCTTTCCCATACCTGTCACTCCTTATCCTTAGCAGAAAACTTCCACACCCTGTGGCGGTCAACTTTTTCCGGACACCTCAATGTGTGAGGTCAGGCCATCTGCCGCTCGTATTGGTTGGGCGGTAGATAGCCCAGGGTCGAGTGCAGT
>Ga0222427_100955_pt1 | contig 20122 bp, 13 predicted proteins | sample 2B20Ametagenome_FD_182890 | JGI IMG/M metagenome (GOLD analysis project Ga0222427, IMG submission 182890) | Enriched microbial communities from leaf-cutter ant dump, University of Wisconsin, Madison, United States - 2B20A (version 2) | ecosystem: Environmental > Terrestrial > Nest > Insects nest...
CGAACGACCGGGGCTGCGATCTCCACCTCCATGAATGCGGCGGCTGTGGGCTGGTGCAAATTCCCGGCCCGCCCGTGCCCTATTACCGCGAGGTAATCCGCGCCGCCGCGTTCTCGGACGGCATGCGGGACTTCCGTGCGGCCCAGCTCGCCGCATGGGTGCAGACCCACGGCTTGCAGGGCAGGCGCATCCTGGAAGTGGGCTGCGGCAAGGGCGAATACCTGCACCTGCTGGCCGCCTGCGGGGTGCAGGCCGTGGGCCTGGAGTACGCCCAGGCATCCGTCGCCCACTGCCGCCAGGCCGGGCTGGAGGTGTTGCGCGGTTTCCCACACGCGCGCCAAGCGTGGCCCGCGCCCGCCTTCGACGGCTTCATGACGCTGAACTTCATGGAGCACTGGCCCAGGCCGGTGCAGACGCTGCGCGCCATCGGCCGCCACCTTGCGCCAGACGGCGTCGGCCTGGTCGAGGTGCCCAACTTCGACATGGTGCTGAAAGAGGGGCTGTATTCGGAATTCATCAGCGACCACCTGAGCTACTTCACCCGCGACACGTTTGCCTTCGCCCTGCGCCACGCCGGTTTTGACGTCCTGGCGATGGACAGCGTCTGGCACGACTACATTCTTTCAGCCACCGTGCGCAAGCGCCGCCCCACCGACCTGGCCGCGCTGCAAAGCCATGGCGGCGCAGTCACCCGGGCCATCCACGATTTCGTGGCCCGCTTCGCGCCGCACAGCGTTGCCGTCTGGGGCGCGGGCCACCAGGCGTTGGCGGTGCTGGCGCTGGCCGGCCTGGGCGCGGAGCACATCCGCTATGTGGTGGACTCGGCCCCCTTCAAGCAAGGCAGGTTCACTCCGGCCACGCACATTCCCATCGTTGCGCCCACGCATCTGGCGGCTGACCCAGTGCAGGCCATCATCGTCATGGCGGCCGCGTATTCGGATGAGGTGGCGCGGCTGATCCGCGAACGCCACCAGCTCGGCATTCCCGTCGCCGTCCTGCGCGCCCACGGGCTGGAGGAGCCCGCATGAACACCGGCACGGCATTGCAAGCGCTGGCCGGGCAACTGCTGACGCACACGGGCAACCCGCGCGAAGGGCTACCCGGTCCGGTGTTCCGCCTCGTCAGCCAGTTGACGCCGCTGGTCAACGTCGATCTGCTCATCCAGGATGACGCGGGGCGCACCCTGCTCACTTGGCGCGCCGACGGGTTCTATGGCCCAGGCTGGCACATTCCCGGCGGCATCATCCGCTTCAAGGAGACATCGGCCACACGCATCGCCCAGGTGGCGCACAGCGAGCTGGGCTGCACGGTGGACTTCGATCCCACCCCCATCACCCTGCGCGAGGTAATGGCATCGGAACGCGACGTGCGCGGCCATTTCATTTCGTTACTCTACGGTTGCCGCCTGCGCACACCACCCGCATCTGCGCTGCATGCCCGGCATAACCCGCCGCAGAGCGGGCAGTGGCAATGGCACGATGCCTGCCCCACCTCGCTCATCCACGTACATGAGATGTACCGGCCCTACATTGATCGCCCGCCTCCGCTCCGACATGCTTGATGCCCCCGACGGCCTGTCCCACGACTTCGCGCACATCCTGCAGCGCGGCACGCACCTGTGGCCACTGCTGCGCAGACAGTCGCTTTTCGTCACGGGCGGCACGGGCTTCTTCGGGCGCTGGCTGCTGGAGAGCCTGCGCCTGGCCAACCAGGCGCACGGGCTCGGGCTGCGCGTTACGGTGCTGACACGCTGCCCTGGCAGCTTCGAACGCGAGGCGCCCACACTGTGCGCCGACCCGGCGTTTTCCTTCATCGCGGGCAATGTGCGCGACTTTGCCTTTCCGCCCGGCGCATTCAGCCATGTGCTGCATATGGCTACCACATCGGCGCACGAAACCTTTGCGGGCGAAGACCCGCTCGCCAAGTTCGACACGCTCGTCCACGGCACGCGCCGGGTACTGGATTTCGCGGCCGAGCGCGGCGTGGCGCACTTCCTGTTCACCAGTTCAGGCGTGGTCTATCAGCCGGACGGTGAGGCGCCCATTGCCGAAGCCAGCCTGCGCGCCCCCCCTACGCACGACCCGGCCACCGCGCTAGGCCAGGCCAAGCGCGCTGCCGAATTCCTGTGCAGCCACTACGCCGCGCGACACGGCTGGCACCTGGGCCTGGCGCGCTGCTTCAGCTTCGCCGGGCCCTGGCTGCCGCTCGACATCCACTACGCCATAGGCAACTTCATTGCCCAGGCGCTCGCAGGCCAGCCCATCACCGTGCGCAGCGACGGCTCAGCCCTGCGCAGCTACCTGTACGCGGGCGATCTGGTGGTGTGGCTGCTCACGCTGCTGCTGGGCGGCCCCGGTGGCAGGCCCTGCAACGTGGGATCGGACGCGGCCATCCGCATTGGCGAACTGGCCCACCTGGTGCGCGACCTGCTTGCGCCGCAACTGGAGGTGCGCATCCTTGGCAAACCCGCCGCCAGCGTAGGCAATCCGATACGTAACTCCTATGTGCCAGACATCAGCCTGGCACGCCGATACCAGCTAGACACCTGGACCAGCCTGCCCGCCGCCATCCAAGCAACCGCGGCACACGCAAAGGCCGGTGCACAGCGCCAAACCCTTCAGACGCGCACACAAGAAGCCGATACCACAGCATGAGTACCCTTCACGCAGTCGCCGCCGAGAGCGCTAGCACGCTGAACCCGCAGGAGCAGGCCAAGCGCAACGACCTCACGCACCGCAAGCCCTACATCGCGGAAAAGCTGGCCCGCATCACGGCCATGGAGGAGCGCGGCGAAATCAGCCCCATCATCCGGCTGGAAAAAAGCTACCTGTGCAACTTCCAGTGCACGCACTGCTCCGCCGAGTACTACATGGACCGGCACTTGGACAAGGTGCTGAAAATCGTGGACGAGCGGCGCAAGATGGATCTGGACGACGTGCGCCGCCTCTCCGACGAAGCCGATCGCCTGGGCTTGGCGCGTTTCGTGATTACCGGCGGCGAACCGCTGGTCATGAAGGACTTTGATGCCGTGGTGGCTGCCATCGACCCGGAAAAGCACTACATCATCACCGACACCAACGGCTGGTTCCTCGACCTGCCACGCGCCCAGCACCTGAAGGCCATCGGCGTGGAAAAAGTGCAGCTCTCGCTCGACAGCATGGTGGCCGAAGACCATGACAAATTCCGCAACAAGCCCGGCTCCTACAAGCGTGTGATGCGCGCCATAGACGCCAGCCTGGACGCCGGGCTGAACCTGATTCTTTCGACCGTGCTGGTGAAAGGCCGCGCCAAGACGAACGAATTCCGTGAGATGTGCGAATTCGCCACGAAGAAGGGCATTGGCCTCTACGTCTCCTATGCCAAACCCACCGGCTCGTGCACCAACCACCCGGAATTCGTCATCGAGAAGGAAGACGCCGACATCCTGCGCGAGCTGGAAAAGACCTACAACGTCTTCTCGCACATGACCCCGTCCTACGGATCGTTCAAGGGCTGCATCACCGTCAAGGGCATCATCACCGTGACCTCGACCATGGAGGTCACGCCCTGCCCCTACATCGACTTTTCGCTGGGCAACCTGCGCCAGACCTCGCTGGCTGAAGTGCTGGCGCGCGGTATGCGCAACCCTTGGCTTGGGCCGCACCGGCCTGATTGCATCATCGGCGAAGACCCAAAATTCATCCAAATCCACACCGAGAAAACACGCGGTGCGAAATTCCTGCCACTCCCCTGGGGACAAGGTTTCTCCGACAACGACTCCCTGGTCTGAATAGCCAAGAAAACAACGCCACCGTGAATGCAGCCAAGACTCCAACGTTCTTCGACACCCATGGCCGCTGCCTACCCACTGGGCTGAAAGCGCCCGCGCACCCCGCCAGCCGGCGCTGGTTTCTGTTCCAGCAACCAACAATCGACTATGCGGCAATCCATGCACGCACGCTCCAGCACCTCGGCCGAGGCCAGGCACTGGCCACCTCTGCCGAGGCATTCGCCGACCGCGCCCAAGCCATCCAGGCCCGCCTGCTGGCCGCCCCCCCCTGCGCCGGCCTGGCGCGTGGCGTGGGCGTACCCTTTTTGCTGCCCGCCGACCGCATTGGTGACTACGGCCAGGCACTGGAAGAAAAATATCTGCCAGCCGTCAGCGCCGCCTTCAAGGCCACGCTGCCGGCCTACGACTTCGTGAATCACCACGCCCACCCGCTGAACGGCAAACTGCACATTGCGTCGGAAAGCCGCCACGCCCGATTGACCAAAGCCGCCAGCCAGGGCGACGTGGTGGGCTGGCTCTACCCCTGCTTGCTTGAATACTCGGTGCCCGCCATGCGCGAAGCCATAGCCGCGCTACCCGATGGTCTGCTCCTGGCGGGCGGCCTGGACACCTGCGCCGCGCTGGTTGGCAGCCCCTGCCTGTTCCTGCGCCTGGACGGCTACCCGCCGCTTCTGTGGTTAGGTGCACTGGACGGGGAAAAGGAAGGCATCGGCTACCACTTCGAGGCTTACGGCTACAACCTGACCTTCAACCGCCGCGCGCATTTGGGGCAGGCGGCGGAATACTGGGCTGGGGCCGTGGTGGCGCTGGAATAAGAATGCACCATATGGCCCCCACCTTCTTCAAGTCCGGTATGCCAGCCATGCTGGCATAGTCCCCCCTGCCCGCGCAATAACCCAATCACTCCCCCCTAGAACCCGGAGGTCACTCATGAAAGTCCTGTTCACCAACCCCCCCTGGTACCAAGTCCCGACTGCGGACAAGCCCGGCTGGCGCGGCGTACGTGCGGGTTCCCGCTGGCCGCACACCTTTGAAGTGCATTCGCATACCGTACAGGACGGCCTCATCAAGGAACTGGTCGGCGGGTACCTGCCATTTCCTGTCTGGCTGACGACAGCCGCCGCTTTCGCCCGTAAGGAAGGCTTTGAAACCGTCCTGCGCGACTCCCTGTCGATGGGTGAAACCTTTGAGAGCTTCTACGCTTTCGTCGCCGACTGCCAGCCTGATGTCGTGGTGATCGAAACGTCAACGCCAACGGTACGCATCGACATCGAGATCGCAGCCAAGATCCGGCAATTGGTGAACAGCGTGCGCATCGTCTTCACTGGTCTGCACTTTGAACTTGAAACCGAAGATTTCCTGACTGCGCATCCCGAAATCGATTGCACGGTATATGGCGAATATGAAGTTCCGCTCCTGCAATTGCTCATTCGGCTGCGTGCGGGGGAAGAGCCAGCCGATGTGCCCGCCATCATTTACCGCAAGAACGGACTGCCACTTAAGGGCGGCTACGCCCCGTCGCCCGCACCGAATGGCAGCCATGTCATCCGCATACAGAAAAACGCCTTCACCAAACTGCCAGAACTTCAGGATTTCCCCTGGGCATGGCGTGACCCGCTCCCTAACGAGAATTACTTCGATGGCGTGTGCGGCCTTGAACGCCCGCAGCTCCAGTTAATGGCTACGCGCGGCTGCCCATATGGCTGCATCTTCTGTGCCTGGCCGCAAATGCTGTTCCGCGGCCCCCGCTATCGCAAACGCACGGCCCAAGATGTCGTGGACGAGATCAAGGCGAACCTCGAAAAAATCCCCTATAAGAGCATTTACATTGACGACGACACCTTCAATATCAGCAAGGACTACGTCGTTGAGCTGGCAACCAAGCTCAAGGAGGCTGGTATTGGCGGCCGGATTCCCTGGAGCACCATGGGCCGCGCCGATCTCATGGATGAAAAAACCCTGAAAGTGCTTGCCGATGCCGGCCTGTTCAGCATTAAGTACGGGGTCGAATCCGCCGATCAGGACATCCTCAACGAGATCGACAAACGCCAGAACCTGGAAAAGAACATCCGCATGATCAAGCTGACCAAGGAGCTTGGCATTCGTGTTCACTTGACATTCACCTTTGGTTTGCCCAGCGATACAACGGAAACCATCGAAAAAACCATCGAACTGGCCTGCACCCTGCCGGTAGATACCGTTCAGTTCTCTATTGCGACCCCCTTCCCGGGTACCGAGATGTACCGCATGTACGACGAGAAAGGCTGGATCGTCTCCAAGAACTGGGACGACTACAACGGCTCCACCGTCGCTGTTTCGCGCACCGACAACTTCACGGCGAAACAGCTTGAATACTATGTGGCGGAAGCGTACCGCCGCTTCGACAAGGCGCAGGTCGCCCGGAATTTCGACAGCGGCGCCGCTGCACAGGCACTCACGCGAATTGCCAACGAAGTGTCGAGATCCGGTCCCGTCGTCGTTTTCCAAGCATCCCGGGTAACGCTGACGCGCTGGATCGTCAATACCCTCCAGGAAAAAGGCGTGGACGTGCATCTGGCAACGCCGCTGCGGTTCAAAAGCGATTTCACGTCGATTCTTGACGAGGAACACATTCATGCCTTCGACGGCAATTCACACTTCAACCACGCCCAGCACGCAGCTTGGGCACAATCCCTGAATGAGCGGCTTGGTTTTGCTGGCGCGGTTATTCCCTACACCCATGAAAGCCGGGACGGCTACGATGATGTCGAAAGCCTTGCTAGGAGCATGGCCGGAAACGTCCTCGTCGGCATCACGCAACGCGGTACCCTATTTCACTGGAAGAATGGCCAAAAATGAAGGTCTTGGCCCTGGGTGCCCTCTGGGTGCCTTATATCCGAGATAACTGGTTCGATGCCCTGCGCCATACCTTGGGAAATGCCGTCACCTGCATCAATGCAGGCCCCCTGATCGCATCTCGCGAAAAAAGTAGCGGCCAATCGGAAGGTTTCCACGCTGCCTATATTTACGACCTGCTGCGCAAGGAGCATTTTGATTACCTATTTTTCTACCACGATTGGATTTTTGGCGACTTTCCCGATCAATTCTTTGCCAAGGTGCGAAGAGCCGGCGTGCGCACTGTTGCCTTTCATCCTGACGATGAACCCGAGCATTGGTTTGCACGCAACAGCGCCTACGACCACCATTTCGATGTAATTGCCAGCCATTCGTCAGCCGGAACCATGCGCCGGCAAACCGCAGGCTGGGAAGAACGGGCGCTGTATCTTCCTTGGGGCTACAACCCCCGCACCTGCCATCTCCTTGCCGGGCAGGCCATGGAGTATGACGTTGTATTCACCGGTAAGCACAAGATCGACCCTGCCCGGGGTGTTGCCCATATCGAGGACGGTAGCCAGCGCGAAGCCGTCCTCGTCCGGCTGGCCGAGGCATGCCAGCAGCGCGGATGGACATTCCGTGTATTCGGCCACGGCTGGGATCAACATCCGATTTTGCACAACTGGCACGGCGGCCTTCCGAGCCAGGAACAACTGGTTCACATCTACAACACCTCGCGCATCGTTTTCAACCCCGCCTGGTCTTCGGATGGCAACCCGAACGGTGTACAGACCAAACTCCGTCATTTTGAAGTTCCTGGCTGTGGCGCCTTCCAATTGACAAATGAGAACCCGGAACTCGCGAAACTTTTCATGGCCGACGAGGAAATCGTCTTCTACCGCAACGATGACGAACTGATCGACAAGGTCACTTATTACCTGGATCACGAGTCGGCACGCCGAGCCATTGCCGCCAAAGGCCACGCGCGGGCATTGCGAGAACACACGCTCGATACACGAGTAGAAAAACTTTTTTCGGCAATCCAGCAGGTTTATCCAGCCGCATCCTTACCCTTCGCTCCCGTCACCCCCGTTTGCCGCGTCGATTTTTCTAGTATCAATGAACTTGCCGCGCTGGAGAAAACGATGCCGAACGATACTTGGCTGCATTTCGCGGGCGGGAACTTTGCCGAACTGAAAACGGATTACCAGTCCATACAGCCTTTCCTGCGCGCCTTACCAAACCGGATTCTGGCGATCCAGACCCATGTCCACTACACCGGACTGGCTGACAATCCGCTGCAACCCAAGCTGATGGAAACCGACAACGCTCTACTCAGCTCGCACGTCGACATCCATGACTTCACCTTTGGCCCGCACGGCCCCTGCCCCGACACCTTTGCTGGCATCCAGGATCATGAGCGCGCACGCCTGACGATCAATTACCTGGTTCCACCCGGCCAAGCTGGACGCTTTATCACCGCCTTCATCACCGGCACTATCGATACGGTTGATAACCTGGACGCATTCCCCACAGGGCGTATCGTCAGCGAAGTCGCCCTGCCCCCTCCGCCAGAGGAAGTACGCAACCGCCCCATCCGTAACCACGAGTACGTCCGCCGCTTGCGCCGCATATTGCCCGCAGCGGCCCTCATGCAGCAAAAGAGCGTGCTCTACGGCATCAGCGGCATGGGCGAAATCGTGCTCCGCCTAGTCGAGGAAATCGAAGAATTCCAACTTTCCGGTGTCATTGACCGCTCCCTACAAGGCCAGGAGTTCAAGGGCCTGCCCATCCTTCGCCCGCAGGACATCGTGAGGCAAGGCATTGACCTCGTGATCCTTGCCTCCGGTGCCTCAGGCCCAGCCATCTACAGCGACATCGAAGAAATCGAAGCGGACACCTGCATTCTCCCGCTGTACGATCTCAACCACCCTGCCTGGCGGCTTTACGTCTGATAAAAATCCATAAAAATCAATGAAGTACATCCATACGCCGAAACTTCACAATGATTCTGAAATTATTGAAATCCAGCGCATTGCCTCGTCGACAAGAAAGAACGGGGTTATTCTAGAGATAGGGACATTCCTCGGTGGCACCACCAATCTTCTGCGGGAAACAAGTGATGCAAGCGTACAGATCCACACCATAGATATAAATCAAGATACCAATCCAACCAAAAATCTACTTGCTTCGAAAGACATCCACTTCCATAGCGGTTCATCTTCCGAGGTTGCAAAAACATGGCATCTGCCGATAGATTTCCTCTTCATTGATGGCGGACACCGGCTGATTGACACCTACACTGACTACTGCGCCTATTCAGAATACCTGACCGAATCATCAACCATCGCGTTCCATGATTACGACGAGCCAATCGTCGGCGGAGTCTATTACATAGGGGTACGGATATTCGTTGATACCCTCATTCGCATCGGTGCACTTACCAACGTAGTTCAACACACGTCCCTGATAGTTGGAAAGATTGACAAAACCAAAAGAAAACCCAACACCGAAGATATATACCAAACCCTAAAAACACAGGCAGAAAAAATAAAAGAAACCACTAACTATTACATGAAAAATATCGGTCAGCTATTCGACCAGAACGAGAAATCAAACAATATAATAAAAGAAGCTCCATCGATAGACTACGAAAAGACCAACCCGACACCCGCCCCACACAGAATCTGCAAAAAATTGAACCAGTTCTATACGTGTTATATCACGGATAAACTGATCACAACAAACCGCACCTTGCTCACGGGGATCATCGATGCCCCGGTTTCAATGTACCATGAAATGATGCGTTGGCTGGACGCAGAACGGAGAATTGCATACCCCCACACATGCTCCCATGCCGATATTTTCAGCGACAAAGTATTTCCTGGCTCCTTGGATCTTTACGACCTTGGAAGCATTGAGAAGATATCCAGATTCGTGACCCTGGAGCAAGTTCGCCTGAACATGATGAGTCAGATATCCAACAAAGTCTTCGAGAAAATACTGACATATACTGAAGAGCACGCCATGTTAGAAAAGATGGCCGAGAAGATCATTGTTGAAAAATTGACTGCTGTAATTTATGGAATGAACGAATCGGGAAAAACTCTGCACAACCTCCTCCAAACCAGAGAAAAATTCCTCCCATTCGGGGTTGTAGACAAATCCATGAGCGACAAAAAATACCAATCAACCCCCGTCCTGCAACCCAATGAGCTATCAAACCCCAGCATAGACCTCATTGTCATCACAGCCAGAGCATCCAGCCACCGCATCTATCAGGATCTCCAGAAGATGCAGGTGACAGCCCGGATCATTTCATTGTGGAATCCAGAAAATGCCTAAGAACACCACAACGAAAAAGAAGATTCTGCTCACGGGAGCAACAGGATATGTCGGGGGGTTGATCTTGAAGAACTTCCATGAGACATGGGAAATTATTAGTATCAGCAGAAAAACGACAAATATCACTCCCAGCATCGCGTGTGACTTAACCGATAAGAAATATGTCGAACGGCTTGCCCGGCTTGTCAAGCCCGACACCATCATCCATGCAGCCGGAAACAAGAATCTTGCATTCTGCGAATCCAACCCACATCAAGCCTATGCAGTCAATGTAGAAACCACATTAAATCTGCTGGCGGTATTTCCTGACACGCCACTCATATACATTTCCAGCGACTACGTATTTCCCGGAGACCGAGGCAACTACCGCGAAACCGACCCCATTGCTCCGCAAACGGTTTATGGCCGAACCAAGGCTTGTGCCGAACTGGCTGGGGAAACGCTGTCGCACCATTTTATCACCTTGCGCCTGAGTGCTCTGTACGACCAGCAGGCCACCTTTCTCGGCTTCTTGCAACAAGCATTATCAGCAAGCAAATCCGTCGATTGCTTCACTGATGCTTATTATTCCCCAACGTATCACACTGATTTTCTTAATACATTGGAATGCTTAATCGAGCACCCTCTAGGTCATCGCCGTATTTTTCACGCCTGCGGCCAGCGCATCTCGCGTTATTTCTTTGCTCGACTCTACGCCCGCGCCCATGGCTTCGATGAAGCATTGATACGACCGGCCAGTCGAGTGATCGAGAACCCACCATTTCTTTTCGCCGACCTCTCGATGGAAAACACCCTGACACGGGAATTGCTAGACCTCCCCATTTCCCCCCACAAAGACGCACTGATCAACTTGGCGCAGCAGTAGCGAATGGTTTTACACCAGGTCATTCAGAAGAGTATTGGATTTTATGGACATCCTGATTTTTGGCACCGGCGCCCTTTCTGTCGGCATTGAATCTGAAATCGCCCCTCAGCACACGATCCTAGCCTTTCTCGATAATGATCCAAAAAAAGTGGGAAAACCTAGGAACGGCATTCCTGTCCTGAACCCGGAGGATGGTATTAAGCTTCCGTTCGACCACATTTTCACCGCCAGCTCCTTTCACGAGGAGATGCGGAGCCAGCTCACCACCCTGGGTGTTCCTGAGAATCAAATTACCCAAGCCCGCACCTCCCCGGAATGGTTCAATGACAACACCATTGATTTTACGAGCTATGCCATCGCCCCAGACACTGAGTCCCTCATCACGCACAAGCACCGCTTCACCCTCGGCCCCAAAGCCCTTAATGAGCAGCCGATGCATATTACGGAAAGCACTCACAATGCCATCATCGACCGCCTATGGGACTCGTTGCAGCAAGCCCTGAACGACGCAGATTCCGCAGCACCGGCATACCGTACCGGCAAGAATTGGAAAGCCTTTCTGGATGCGACCCGGCCAAATTTCACCACCGCACTGCGCACCAATGACAAAACATCCTTCGCCGCCATGCTGCGCAGTTTCTGCCGCAATGAGCTGAGCTCAGGCATTCTTGGCGGAAAGGAAGCCTTCGACGATTTTTCCGTTCTGGATCTCAAGGCTGGCATGCATGAAAATTTCAAGATATGGAGCTACAGCATCGGCAGCGCTCCGGTGCAAGAACTAGCATCGCCGTCGGTAGGTAACCCTTACGGCTATCTAATCGATGGCCACATTGTTCACCCCAATACATTCCTCAATCACAGCCGGGCCTGCATGGTCGAAAAGCTCCTCAGTCGGACTCCAGCCCCGGTCATCGCAGAGATCGGCGGTGGCTTTGGCGGACTTGCCTATTACATCAAACGCAAGTTGCCAAGCAGTCACTACATTAATTTCGACCTACCCGAAAATCTACTCATCTCCTCTTATTATCTCGCTTGCTCGTTTCCAGAAAAGAAAATCTACACCTATCGCGGCAGCGAGGATCTAGCACGAGTCATCGCCACGAACGAAATAATTCTGCTACCCAACTTCTTGTTACCAAAACTCGCCGACACCTCGATTGACATGTTTATCAATACGATCAGCCTGTCAGAGATGAATTTCTCAACAATCAAGGAATATATAAATCAAATCGACCGAACGTGTAAGAAATACTTCTATCACGAGAATCTAATTTTCAATTCTGCTGGCTATACCTATTTTCCAGTAGATACTTTTCCAGCCATGAGGAACTTCACCGAAATTTCCCGCGCCCCATCACGCTGGCCTTTCTTCTCCCATGCCTCACGCCAACATTGCCATTCAGAGCAGTTACTAATCAACAATCAGCTCTTGCAAACCTAGGGCGCGTTCTGAATCATCGCATAACATGTTGATTTCATAGGGAATTCTCCAATCCCCCACCCGGACTGGTCCGTTCGCAAGTGCTTGTTGCCCAACGAATTTTTTATGAGTTTATGACACGCTCTAGAGAGGATAAAATATGAATATCATCACCCCCTATTTTTCACGCACAGATGATCGAGGTGAATTTATTGGCCTACTGAATAACGGCCAGTGGGAGGAGGTCAATTATTTATTCACCAAGGCCGGCGAAATCCGCGGAAACCACTTTCACAGAGAAACCACGGAGATATTTTACATCATCTCCGGCACCATTAAAGTCACCATCATTTCACCCACAGGAACTCCGCTAACATACGACATAAAGTCGGGAGACCTCTTTGAAATACCGCCGGGAGAAATTCATACATTCCATTGCCAGAGCGATTGCAAGTGGTTGAATTTCCTGTCCAGGAAAATAGACCCAACCAACCCCGACATTATTCCCGCGCCAAAATAAATCCCCCAGACCGAGAGAAAAATCTACTGCCAAAACAAAATCCAATGAAAAAAACCGTCTACCTGCATGTTGGATCGCCAAAAACCGGAACAACATCCCTACAGGTATTTCTTGAGAAAAATTCTGATCATCTCGTCAAGCAGGGGTTCTTTGTTCCGCCCTACAACCTTGAATTACCCGGCCACCACGAACTGATCTTGTCTCTGATAAAGGAATTTAGCAACTTCTGGTTTGACGGATGGCCAAAAGTCACTCGATCAAGCCAAGCAGCATGGGAAGATCTGATTGAGCAGATAGATACATCGGAATGTCCAAACGTCATCATAACGACCGAGTTTTTCTTTGAAATAACGAACACTACGTACCGCCCCCATCTGAATGAGATTGGAAATAGGATCAAAAACTATCTTTCCAAATACGATGTCCACGTTATTGCATACATCAGGCCCATCGACGAATACATTGACTCATCATACCGCGAAGGACTCAAGGTCTCAAACACGGTCTCGCATGTCGCCAGAGATTTCCAGACACTAAGACAACAGCATACGACACAATTCTACCCTTCAATCTGGCTTGAATTCTATGCCGACCTTTTCGGGAAAAATTCACTAGTAGTAAGAAAATATGCTCGCAGCAAGCTACTCAACCAGAGCATCGTTCACGACTTCATGGGCATACTCGAAATCACTGGACAACCGCCGCAAGATGACTCATATTATCTCGAAGAAAACCCCAGCCTTCAGGAAGATCACATAAATTTCAAGAGAGCGTTAAACACTGCGGGGAGCAGAAGTTCGTCGCTCAATCGAAGAGTTTCCAATATTATCCATCAAGTATCAAGCATATTTGATGACGAGAAATTTAATGCCGATTTCTGGGCAGAAACATCCAATGAAATCCTAAAAGAACATAAAAAAATAAAAGAACGCTATGGCATTGATCTCGGCAGCGATATAAAACCAAGAGGAACCAAACGACCAACGGAGAGTTTTCCAGAATATCTCAAATTTGGACTAATAGGACTTCTCATCAACCAATCGGAGGAGATCGACCGTCGAACAAGGGAAATAGATCGCAAGGCCGATGACCTGATGCGCCACACGTTCAATACGAAAATACTACCGTATGTGCGCAAGGCAACACCAGCCATTGTTTATCCTGCAGGCGCGCATGCAAATTGGTTAATGCAAAACACCATCCTCACCTCGGCCAACATCATCGCATGGGTAGATCGCAATCCAGAAAACCATTGCAAAACTTATCATACCGCGCCAATCATTCTACCGCGCGATATTCCAAAGCATGCACCCGGGGTAATTTTCATCGCCTCCCCTCGGTTTGGCCAAGAGATAATTAATTCACTAATAAAATCCCTCCCGGCAGCGACAGATATTGTTCTTCTGAGCTGACACACCCACGCCGCAAACCATTAATAATTTCACCAAAAAGATTATTGTTCATGCAAAAAAACAAGACTCACATGGCGATATCAATCTGAGGGATACCCTTCAACCGCGAATAATGCCGCACACGCTTCTGATTTAATAGACAAAACCGCATCACTGGAAATTGCAAGAGGTTATCTGGCTCGAATTTGACGAACAGGCTTCACGGTCTAGGCCACTCCCAGAAGGAGGCATGCGTAACGCAAAGCGCACCTCGCACTAAGCCCAGCACAACGCCGGATGACCGGTTGTGGTGAGTACGCCTTCCTACAATGCCTGCCATGGCCCGCAAAAAGCTCCCCATCGGTATCCAGACCTTTGCACAGATCCGCGAGGACGATGTCCACTACTACGCAAACAAGACGCCACTGGCGCTCCAGCTCATTACGCAAAACAAGTACTTCCCCCTCTCGCGCCCATGCCGGTTCGACAAGCGCCTGTTTCCCAATACGTTCCAGGAACGCTTCGAATGCAGCCAAGCCTTATTCAAGGAGCTGCACACCGAGAAACATTGGGACTGGCCGTTGCGCTACCCCGTGCTGCGCATCAGCTTCGGCGGCGGGGTGCTCGAGTCGCGCGATGATTTGCAGGCCAGCTTGCATACGCAACTGACCCTGTACAAGCGAAAACACGGCATTGCAGCCCAATTTCCCAACGTGCATTGCTGTTTCATCGACCTGATCCGCCATCTGGCGCAGACAACCGGCCAACGACGCGTGGTGGTGCTGGCCGACAAACACGACAGGCCCATCCTCCACCGCATCAAAGACCGAGAAAAGGCCATCGCCATCCGCGACGTGCTGAAGGACTTCTATAGCACCATCAGGGACAGAGACGTGCATATCCGCTTCGCCTTTCTCAAGGGCGCGTCCCAGTTCAGCAAGGCTAGCCTGTTCTCAGGCCTGAACAACTTTCCGGACATCACCCTGGACCAGCGCTACAACAGCATCTGCGGCCGCACCGATACCAATGTGGATACCGTCTTTGCCCCCAAGCTGGAGGGCCTTGACTGGGAGGGAATCCGTCGCTGGTACAACAGCTACAACTGGCTGGGCGAGCCAGCCTATAGCCCCTTTGATCTACTGCTGTTGTTCGACCATCGCCAGTTCCGCCGCTGGTGGTTCGATACTGGCACGCCCACCTTCCTCGTCAAGCTGCTGGCCAAACGCCAGCAGTTCACGCCTAACTTGGAATCGGTACCGGCCCCGAAAATACTGGTGTCGACCTTCGACATGGACGCCATCCTGACCGAGGCACTGATATTCCAGGCGGGCTACCTGACGATTGCCAGCGCCGAGATCTACATGGGCGGCATGGACCTGACGCTGCGCTACCCGGACTGCAAGGTGAAGACCTGCCTGGACCAGAGCCTGCTGGATGCCTTGTGCGGCGACATCATGATGCCGTCGCGCAATGTCAGCCGCCTGCACAAGCGGCAGCGCCGGTGCACCTCATCGGCGTGGAGTTCAGCCGGGCGGAGCAGAACATCACCGGTTTCGAAACACTGACCCTGTAAACAATCACCACAAGCCAGTGCAATGAATAAGCAGCCTTCCTTCTTTGGCACACACCACCATCCCTACTACATTCACGCACCACACTACAGGCAATCATCTGCCGGGGTTCGTGCACTGCATTATTTGTGCCATTTTCTGAATGAATGTGGCTACGAGGCATACATTACCGCGAAGGTAACACGCATGGGTCTGCGCACCCCCCTGCTTAACGGACGTATTCTGCGCGAGCATTTTCTTCTTGGCAAAACCCCCATTGTTGTCTACCCTGAAATCTCCAGCGGCAACCCACTGAGTGGGGCCACCGTGGTACGCTGGCTACTGAATAAACCTGGGCATCTTGGCGGCGAAGTTGAAATTTCCGCATCAGAGTTGATATTTTATTATGATCACTGGATACTCCCCGAGGGAATCACAGGCAAGCATCTTTATATCCCAACACTCGATGGAAGCATTTTCCACAACCGCGACAACGAATTCGACCATCAACGCCAGGGTATTTGTTATTACGCCCATAAATTTTTACGCTTTGGCGGCCGTATTCCAGAAGAAATCAAACGCCAAGGCGTAAGCCTGGGGCAAGAAAATCCTCTTTCAGCGCATGAGATTGCTGCCCATTTGCGACGTGCAGAATTTCTTTATTGCTTCGAGCAGTCCGCCATGATTGCCGAGGCGCGTGCCTGCGGCTGCCCTGTTCTGATTTTTCCATCGGACTACAGCCCTGTCGCTGAATGGTCTGCCTTGCAACGTGGCGTTGCATTGACAACAAATGCCAAACCGCTCTCGCAGCTCAGGAACGAGCTGCGCGATGTGCCGAATGAAGAATCCATCGTTTTTGACTATGCAAAACAGCTTGTTCTGCAATTCATCGACCACACGCAGAACACCGCACGTCACGCCATGGGAAGCGGCACGTTTTCAACAGATGCACCAAAGCCTTCTCTGTTTTGGTGCCTGCCAGCGGCCGAAAGGCGCCAGCACCTGAATACATTCAAGCAGTTGTACCGGCCGCTTTTCCCTGATATTGATCTGGATTCACCGGCAACCGGAGGCGATGGCTCCCCTCAAGCCGAGCATGCACCCGCCACGCACGATCTGGCCCCCTGGCTTGCCAGAAGGCACCCGACACAGGAGCAATGGGCGCTGGTGCAAGACTACCTAGCAAGAGCAGAGGGACGGCAGCCTTTCTTTCAGATTTTCATTATTGAAAATACTGCCAGCCCGAATGCCGCCCAAGCCACGCTGGACAGCCTGAAAAGGCAGTTCTACCGGCACTTTGACGCTCAGCGGGCCGGTTCGCTATTGCAGGGTATTCAAGCCGCCAATGCGGGGGCAGGTATGCGGCAAGATGCCTGGGTGCTGCTGGTGCATGCAGGAGAGATTTTTCTCCCTTCAGGCTTGCTGCTGGTGGCGTTGGAGGCCATGCAGACTCCCGACTGCCGCGCGCTGTATGCCGACGAGATGCTGCCTACCGATGCCGGAGCCATGGGGCACAGGCTGCGCCCCGACTTCAATCTGGACATGCTCTTGTCCTGCCCCGCAGACATGGCCCGGCATTGGTTTTTCCGCAACGACGTACTGCACGCTGCAGGTGGCTTCGACCCGGCATTCGCAGATGCCGCAGAGTTTGAAGGGCTGTTGCGCCTGATCGAATCGGACGGGCTGGCGGGCCTGGGCCATGTGCATGAACCTCTGCTGATTGCCCAGGCGCTGCCCCGGTCCACCCAAGTGCAAGAAGTACGCGCCCTGCAAAAGCACCTGCACGCACGTGGCTACGACAACGCCACGGTCGATACCACCCTGCCGGGCCGCTACCGCATCCTGTACGGGCACGCGGCACAGCCGCTGGTGTCGATCATCATCCCCACCAGGGACCAATTCGCGCTGCTGGAGCGCTGCGTCAGTTCGCTGCTAGAGAAGACCACCTATTCGCATTACGAGATCCTGCTGGTGGACAACGGCAGCACCGAGCCGGCCGCCTGCGCCTGGCTCGACGGCCTGGCGGCACTGGGCGAGGCGCGCATCCGCGTGCTGCGCTATCCGCAGCCGTTCAACTACGCCGCCATGAACAACCTGGGCGCACGCGAGGCGCGTGGCGACTACCTGGTGCTGCTGAACAACGACACCGCCATCGTGCAAGGCGACTGGCTCGACGCGCTGCTCAACCACGCACAGCGCCCCGAGGTGGGCGTGGTAGGCGCCAAGCTGCTCTACCCCAGCGGACAGGTACAGCACGCCGGGCTGCTGCTGGGGCTGCACGGCATGGCGGGCTATCCGTTCTCCGGGGCCGAAGCCGATGCACCGGGCTACATGCACCGGCTGGAGATCGACCAGAACTACAGCGCCGTGAGCGCCGCCTGCCTGATGGTGCGCCGCGCGCTTTACGACGAGCTGGGCGGCATGGATGCCGAGGCGTTCCCGCTGATCTGCGGCGACATGGACCTGTGCCTGCGCGCACGCACGGCGGGCTACCTGACAGTGTGGACGCCACACGCCGTGCTGCTGCACGAAAAGGGCGCCACCCTGGCCGCCGTGCCACCCGAGGCCTTCGCGCAGCAGCGCGAGCGCGCGCAGGATGCGATGTACCGCCGCTGGCTGCCCGCGCTGGCACATGACCCGGCCTACAACCGCAACCTGTCGCTGCAATCGACCGAGTTCGCCGTGGAGACCGACACGCGCCTGAACTGGAACCCGCTGCCATGGCGCCCGCTGCCGGTGGTGCTGGCGGTGAACGCTGACGCCTTCGGCTGCGGCCATTACCGCATCATCCACCCCGGCCAGGCCATGGCGCAGGCCGGGCTGGCCGACGTGCGCGTGAGCGAGTACCACTACGGCCCCGTGGAGATGGAGCGCCTGCAGCCGGACACCTGGGTATTGCAGCGCCTGGTGAGCGATGCGCCGTTCGAGATGGTACGCCGCACCGCGCCATTCACCCAGGCGTTCAAGGTCGCCGAACTGGACGACTACCTGCTCAACCTGCCCATGAAGAACGGGCACCGCGGCCAGCTCCCGCAGGACATGCAGCGGGTGCTGCGGCGCTGGCTTGATCTGACGGATCGCCTGGTCGTCTCCACCGCCCCGCTGGCCCAAGCGATGGCCAAGCTGCACCGCGACATCCGCGTGGTGCCCAACCGGCTACCGCCCGAGCGCTGGGGCCACCTCTCCAGCCTGCGCCGCCAGGGCCGCCGCCCGCGCGTGGGCTGGGCGGGCGGTGCGAGCCACCAGGGCGACCTGGAGCTGATCGCCGATGTGGTCAAGGCCCTGGCGGGGGAGGTAGAGTGGGTGTTCCTCGGCATGTGCCCCGCGCCCATGCGCTCGTACCTGCACGAGCACCACGCGCCCGTTGACATCACGTCGTACCCGCACAAGCTCGCCAGCCTGAACCTCGATCTGGCCGTGGCCCCGCTGGAGCACAACCTGTTCAACGACTGCAAGAGCAACCTGAAGCTGCTGGAGTACGGTGCCTGCGGCTACCCCGTGGTGTGCAGCGACGTGGCCGCCTACCAAGGCAGCCTGCCCGTGACGCGCGTGAAGAGCCGCTACAAAGACTGGGTGGACGCCATCCGGATGCACCTGGCCGATCTGGACGCCACGGCCGCCGCGGGCGACGCGCTACGCGATGCAGTACGGCAGAACTGGATGCTGGAAGGCGCGCACCTGGACGACTGGCTGCGCGCCTGGCTACCCGGGTGAAACGCGCCACACCCGTGCACCAAACATCAAAAACCATAGCTGCTTGCGCTTTCCTGGAAAGCCTTTGAGGCCAAAAAGGCTTTAAGTTCTCAAGCACTGGACGCCGCCAGCCGATACATTGATACGATTGCGCATCCCCGCCGTGCCCGGCGCCACTGGCTGGGCACGGTCTTTTTGACCGGCCCGCCCACGTCTCCTACTCCTCCGACATGTTCGTCCTCATTGGCTATGCCATCACTTTTGGGTGCGTTTTTGGCGTGTTCGTGGCCCACGGCGGCAACGTGCATGTGCTGCTGGAGGCGCTGCCCTTTGAAATGATCACCATCGGCGGCGCGGCCCTGGGGGCGCTCATCGTGAACAACCAGCCCAAGGTGCTCAAGGCCACGATGGCCGCCATTCCTGCGGCACTCAAGGGCAACAAGTACACCAAGGCGCGCTACATGGACCTGATGGCGCTGCTCTACGACATCCTGCAAAAGGCGCGCAAGGAAGGCCTGATGGCGATCGAGGGCGACGTGGAGAACCCCAAGGAATCGCCGCTTTTCACCAAGTACCCCGGGGTGGGCACGGACCACCACGTGGTTGAGTTCATGACCGACTACCTGCGCATGATGGTGTCGGGCAACCTCAACGCGCACGAGATCGAGTCGCTGATGGACAGCGAGATCGAGACCCACCACCAGGAGGCCCACGCCCCCGTGGCGGCGCTCACGCGCCTGGCGGGCGCGCTGCCC
>Ga0222427_100956_pt1 | contig 20117 bp, 26 predicted proteins | sample 2B20Ametagenome_FD_182890 | JGI IMG/M metagenome (GOLD analysis project Ga0222427, IMG submission 182890) | Enriched microbial communities from leaf-cutter ant dump, University of Wisconsin, Madison, United States - 2B20A (version 2) | ecosystem: Environmental > Terrestrial > Nest > Insects nest...
TGGAGCAGAACCGCGTAAGCGACGAAGAGTACATCGTGAACGTGATGCTCGCCGATGCGGCCGGGGAGGGGCGGTTTACGCGCTACAACCAATCGATATTCGGATTGCGGAGGCGGGGCCAGTGACTGCGTTCGCGCTGGACAGTCACTGGCCGGGTCGCGTCACGGATTACGAACGTTCCGCACGGATCTCGTTAACTTCTTCTACCGCGGCCTCCAGAATCGCCACAAGTCGATCTAGCGACTGGGCTTCTGGCGTTTCGGCACCTTCTTCTACCCCATCAAATGCACGGAGAGAGCCGCGCAGCGTCTTGAACCCTTGGGCCACGGATTCTAGGCCGGCGTTGGTTCTGGACGCCAGTGCAATTGCAAGAAGTGGCAGACCGAGTTCTATCCCCCTTATCCGACCGGATAGGTTCTCTACTTGCTCCCGAAGCTCTTCAATCTCGCTCATGTTTTCTCCAGTGCGGCGTCTGCCGCGATGAACCATCTTTTTATGTCGCCCCAAAGCGGAATGCGACGTTTGAAACTATACCTATCTGACGGGAAGGAAGCATGATCCAGACGGACATCAACTACCCGGACGGGTTGCCGCACCCACTTCGAGAAGGGCACACCACCAATCATGTCCAGCCGTTCCTGCGCACGCCCATGGAGTCCGGACGCGCGCGGCAGCGCCGCAGGTTCACCAGCGTGCCGAGCATCGGAAACTACAGCTTCATCTTCAACGACGCCCAGGCCGCCGCGTTCGAAATCTGGTTCAAGGTGACACTGAAAGATGGCACCGAGTGGTTCAACATCCCGCGGCGAACGCCCTTGGGCCAGTCCGTCCTGGTATGCCGATTCACGCGCATGTACTCCGGCCCACACCTGAGCGGCCGTGATCGGTGGTCGATATCAGCGGAGTTGGAGGCGTGGGAGCGCCCGCTGCTGTCCGACGACTGGGCGCTGATGCCCGACTTTGTCGCGCAGGCGGACATCTTCGATCTTGCGATGAACAGGGAGTGGCCTGAGGCATGACCATCCTGTCCGTTGTCTATGCCAGCGCGCCCGCCGACGAAGTCATCATCGCCTCGCTGGAAATTCTGGTACCGGGCCATCCTCCACTGCGGATCTGCGACGGCTTCGAAAACCAGATGCTGGGCGTTGATGGGCAGATGGTGCTGTTCGAGGCCGGCTCGTTGCAGGTGGCATTGCCAGCGCGCAACACGTCGGGCCAGCAGACGCTCAGCTTCGGGGTGTCGAACGTCAACGGCATCGCCCAACGCTATGTCGACGACGCCCTGGAGGCGGGCGTCCAGGTGCAACTGATCTACCGCGCCTACCTCGAGAGCGATAAGTCGGCGCCCGCTGAGCGGCCGCGCACGATGACGCTCACCGGCGGCCAGTTCGAACGGGGCGAGGCGGTGTTCGAGGCCGGCTATTACGACCTGCTGAACGCGGCTTGGCCGCGGGAGCGCTTCACCGCGGAAAACGCGCCAGGGATCAAGTACTCGTGATCGAAAAGTATCTGTTCACCCGCTATGTGAAAGGCGGCCGCGGGCCCATGGACCTTGATTGCTACGGCCTGGCCAGACTCGCCCGAACGGAAATGTTCGGGAAGCCGATGATGCCGCTGTGCGCCGATGCCAAGCCTGGCGACTTCCGCGCCATCACGCGCGCGGTGCAAGATGTTACAGACCTGGAATGCATGCGTCCCGCTGCGCCGACGCCAGGGGCGGTTGCCACGGCTTGGCGGGCGTCGCTGTGCGTGCACGTGGGTCTGGTCGTGGAGGCGGACGGCCGCCGCTGGGTTCTCGAGACGGATGAGCCGACCGGCCCGTGCCTGACGCCGCTGGCGGACTTCGAAAAGCGCTACACGAAGGTTATTTACTATGCCGATTAGGGTGTATCCGAGCCTGCTGCCTGGTGAGCCGATTGAAGTTCATGAGACCGAAGGGCTATCTCTTGCGGACTGGCTCACCAGCAAAAACCTGGACTTTCGCGCTCAGGCCGAGCAGCCGATCCTGGTGAAAGTGAATGGCGTTGAGCTGCCCGTCGCTGAATGGGATACCCGGGTGCTGGGGCGCGCCGATGAGGTGGAGATCAGGATCGTGCCACATGGGGGCGCATTCAAGGCAATCGGAAAGATCTTCAAGATCCTGGACCCCATATTGAATTGGTTCTTGGGCAGCATGACCCCCAAGAACAGTACGCCCTCCCAGCAGCAGGGAGAAAAACTCGAGACCGGTCAGGCGACTGCCAATCGGGCCCGGCTGGGTGAGGTCGTGGCCGAATTGGCCGGCCGGCATCGGATCTTTCCGGCCTATCTCACGCCGCCGCGGCGGTTCTTCGCGGCGCCACGGGAGCAGTGGGTCGAATTCCTGTGCTGCCTCGGGCCGGGCGATTACGCGGTCAATCCCGAGGACGTGAAGGTCGGCGATACCCCGTTCAGCTCGCTGGGGAACGATGCCGCCTACGCCTTCTTCCCGCCCGGGGCGGACCTGTCTGGTGTGCCGGCGCACGAGCACTGGTACTCGGTGGACGAGGTGGGCGGCACGTCGTCGGGGACCGCCGGACTGGATCTGAGCGTCGAATTCACGGCGAACATCGACCCGACGGCTGGGACCTACGTCTTCGACGACCAGACGGTCACGATCCCGCCGGGCATGGGCGAGTGGCCGGAGCCGTGGGGCAATGGCACCGTTCTGGACATCCGGCTCCCGCTTGTCTATGACGTCACGGTCGAAGGCGGCGGGGAAGACCCGCCGCGCAATCGCTTTCACGGTAACTTCCGCGAGACCGCGCCGACGATAGGCATGACCTTGCGGGCCTCTGGTGGGCTGTCGGGCAACTATGTTGTGTTTGACCGGAACCTCGATAGCAACGGGGATGGCTGGCTGGAGCTGACCTTCAACGACGAGGTGGTCGATGATCTGCCGTCAGGGCAACGAACGATCACCTTCTGGCGGCCGGCGCGCCGCTACCGCGTGTTCAGCGTTACACCGCAAGAGATCACGATCGACGCTATCACGGGCGGCAGCATCGAGACGGGCTGGGCCGGTTTTCCGGCCGTAACCTCCACGACGGCCACCTTTCAGGCGGACAAGGACACGGTGTTTGGGGAATGGACGAGCCTGTTCCGGGCGTGCCCCAGCAACGAGCGCACGGACACGATCGAGATCGACTTCTTTCTCCCGGCTGGCTTGGCCTATGTCGAGGATGACGGCGACCTCAGCAATCGCTCCGTCCAGGTCGAAATTCGATATCGGGATGCGACCGTGGGCGGCGCGTTCAGTTCGGTGACGAAGATATACACGGCCAACACCCTGGACCAGATTGGATACACGGAGCGCCTGTCAGTGCCGCTGATGCTTCCGGAGGTGCAGATTCGGCGCGTGGGTGCCCAAGACGCCTCCACGCAGGTCCAGGACAAGATCCAGTGGTACGGTTTGCGCTCCCGGCTGCCGACGCGTACCAGCTACCCGAACTGGACGACCATGGTTGCTCGGGTAAAGAGCGGGGGGAGGCTGGGCGCCCAATCGGAGAACCAGGTCAACGTCGTGGCTACGCGCGTGCTGCCCGTGCTGGGCGCTGACGGGCAATGGCTGGCCCCACAGCCCACTCGCGACATTTCCGCCTTCGTGCGGTACATCGCCCACAGCATCGGCTACACGGATTCCGATCTCGAAATGTCGGAATTACTGCGGCTGCACAATGTCTGGGCTGCTCGCGGGGAGACTGTCGACTACGTCTACGACGAGACGACGGTGAAGGAGGCCATCAACCTTGCCCTGGGCGCGGGCATGGCAGAAATGACGATCCGCGACGGTCAGATCATGCCTGTTCGTGACGACGTGCGCACCCAGTTCGAACAGCCGTATTCGCCTCAGAACATGACAGGCCCGTTGCGCCGGAACTTTCGTTCGCGGCGGATCGACGATGCGGACGGCGTGGAAGTCGAATTCACCAACGCGGAGACGTGGAAGCAGGAGACCGTGCGGTGCCTGTTGCCTGGCGACGCGGCCTTTAAGCTGGATAAGCTCACAGTCAAAGGCGTCACGGATAGGACTCGCGCCTGGCGCATCGGCATGCGCCGACGCCGCGCCCTGCGCTATAGAAACTGGGAATATGCGTTCGCCACCGAGATGGACGCGTTCAACAGCCGGTATCTCAGCTATGTCCCGCTCATCGACGGCGACCCCGGCTACGGCGTGTCGGCCATCCTGGAGCACATCGAACCGTCGGGCGACCTGGCGCTCATGCATTTGAGCGAGCCCCTGGAATGGATTGCTGGTCAGGACCATGTCGTGGCCTTCCGCCGACCGGACGGATCATTGGCCGGACCCTTTGACGCAACGCCTGGGCCCGACGAGTACTCGGTGCTGGCCGACATCACCGAAGCATGGCCAGTGGTGACGCTCAAGCAGGAGCCGCCACACGTCTATTTCGGGACCATGGAGCGCTGGTGCTTCCCGGCGCTGATCAAGAACATCAACCCGCGGGGCCTGGCTGCTGCCGACGTCGAAGCCGAGAACTACGACGTTCGGGTGTACGCATCGGACAACGCGTTCCCTCCCACTTAAACCATCCCGCTTCAACGCAGGCCCCTCACTGAGGGGCCTTCTTTTTTTGGGCGAAAGAATGACGACTTACAACACGGGAAACCCGCTCGGAAGCGCCGCCGTCAAGGATCTCTATGACAACGCGGAGAACCTTGATCAGGCTGTTAACACGCCCCAGAACACGTGGACTGATCGGCTGGGGAGAGCCCGGCTCTCTTGGGACGGCATGGCGCGGCTCTCCGACGCAAGAACAGCCATTCAGGCTGCTGAGAGGGCAGAGAGTGCAAGGGACGATGCGATCGATGCGGCCGCACAATCCGCGCTGTATTCGAATTCCCAGAGGTACGAAACGTATGCGGAAATGCTGTTGGATTTCGGAAATCAGCCTATTGGTCGGAAGGCAGAGGTCTGGGGAGATCAGAATGTTTCATTGAATGGCTTCTATAACCGCGCAGAGGATGGGTGGGAATGGGCCGATCCGCAACCTGCGAACCAGTCCGCTGTTGAAGAAATTGCCGATGACGTGGCACCTCTCTTGGGGGCAGTTCAGTTTTCGACGGAGGACGATGAAATTCGATTCATGAATGAAAAGGGCCTTATCGCTGGCAAGTTCAAAGGCGATGGAACGCTACAGGTAGCTGTAGTGGAAGCACGTGACGCTAACTTTGACGGCGCTGGTATCGGCGACAGCCAACTTGATTCGAAGAGCTGCCCTCCAGGGTTCGCGTGGGCTCTGGTCGACCTGGACAGCCAGCGTATTGCGGGCGGTTGGAGAAAAGATGGCACGCTCCAAATAGCGGCGCTGGAGGCGAACTCGCTGAACGGTGTGCCTGCTGTAGATTTTCTGTCCCCCGTTCGCGCCCAAGTAACTCGATTTGATGGTGGCCTCGTGTTCATCAACAACATTGGGGAATCTCTAGGAGAGGGTTCAGATGGCGCGATCACCACATCCCAGGAATTCGACAATGTGGGCTTTGCGGCGCGAGTCAGTTCACCGACGGAATATGTGCCTTTGACAGTGGCCAATACTCAGTGGGGTTCCAGGGGGGAGTCGCCAATGTACGGGGCGTGTGGCCACATTCAAGGCCTAATCTCGGCGGAAGATGGCGAGCAGAACTATCAACTGCTGGCATGCAATAACGCCGTGTCGGGGCGCATCATCGCGGAAATTTCCAAGGGGTCGAGTTGGTATGCCAATGAGCTGACCCAGATTCAGGCCGGAGAAACCATCGCGCAAAGTGAAGGCCGGACATCTGTGTGCTCGGCCAACCTGCTAACCATTGGAACGAACGATGTGACGCAAGGGACGGCGCGGACCGCCTATGCGGCGCAACTGCGCGCGTTGCACCGCGACTTAGCGGCCGACGCCACCGCGATTACAGGTCAGGAAGTTGCTCCGGTGACCATCATGAGCCAGACATCGCACGCGACGAATACAACGTCCCGGGATGTGCAGCTTGCGCAGGTTGATGTAGCCCTAGACACGGCGGGGGTGTACTTGGCGACGCCTCTTTATTTCTTCGGCTACTACGACACGCTGCACATCGTCGCAGAAAGCTCGAAATGGCTGGGTGGTTATTACGGCCTGGTCTTCAAGCGAACGGTGATCGACGGCGGCAAATGGGAGTTCCTGCGTCCGGTGCGCAGCTTCAGGCAAGGGCGCGTACTCGAACTGACGTTCAACACCGACTCTCAGTTGGTGCTCGACACGGCCTTGATGCCCGCGCAGACCAACCATGGTTTCTCGATCGTGGATGCTGGCGGCAATGACGTCGCGATTTCTGCGGTTGCGGTCAAAGGCGTCGGAGCCGTGCAGATCACATGCGTTTCCGATATCCCGGCGGGATCGGCGGTGCGCTACGGATGGAACCGGGTGACCGGAAAGGGCACGTTCACTGGTGGCGGAGGCAACCTACGCGATAGTCTCGGCGACACCGAACAATATACCTTTGAAATCGCGGGCGTTCCGACGACGAAGCGGTTGGATCGCTGGTGCGTCATTTTCGAATATCAGATTTAAGGGGGCAGTATGGGCATTGCAATCGTTGTTTCGGGTGCATCGTTCACGAACAATATCGGGAGGGCTTACCCTCCGTATTTTTCTGATCTGGTGGGCTTTTACATGCTTGGGGAGGATGAGGCCGCAAGCGCGATGAATCGTGCGCCAGGTGGCGGCGAATTGGCAGTTGCTGAAGGGGCGATCGCATACCACCCGGGTTATATAGAAGTCGGCAAAGCTGCCGGCTTCAACACCGGCTTGATTGTTCCTCCTGAGCATACCCAGGTGGCAATATTCCGACGCCCGGACACGACAAACCTGTTCGGACTGTGCGGGGCGTGGAAGGCAGGGACGTACACCGATTCCCTGCTGCTCGTCGGAGGTTCTGGCGGCAACACGATATATCAGGCAGCTTACAACGCTAGTGTTCGTGGAACTTTGACCGAAACCGGGCTGCAAAGCCGTTTCATGATGATGGCTGCCACACGCGATGCGGAGGGGGGGCTGGTTGCGCGGACGGACACGGCCGGGGAGATCGTGTCTTCGCCTTACGACTATACCGGTCCTACCCCGGCCTCTTCTTGGCGCATCTCCACCAGCGATTTCGGAACAAGTGCGTCGACCGCTGGCATGGCCGCAGTTGCACTGTACAGGCGGGCACTTGAAGCGGAAGAGCTACAGGATGTCTATGACGGATTGAAAGAGATGCTCTCCGGCCGGGTCGCGCTCGCATAGAGTTTCATGCCACGAGTAGCCCGCTTCGGCGGGCTTTTTTTCGTCTGAAGGGGACGCGATTGAACCTCCAAGATTTCGACGCCCATGCGGCAAAGCTTGCCGGCATGCTGGGCGCGGCGGTGTCCATGAGGTACCTGCAAGGCTCATGGTTCGAGCGCCTCAGCATGGCGGCAAGCGGCTCGCTGGTGGCGTATTACGCGGCGCCCTATTTGTCGCTGGTGCTGGGCATACCCGAGGGCTTGATGGGCTTTCTGACTGGGATGTTCGGCATGGCGATTGTGTCGCGCGCGTGGGAGGCGGTGCAGTCAGCCCCTATCGGCGCGTTGTGGCAGGCGGCAGTTGATCGCGTGCGCGGGCGCAACGCGCCGCGGTCGCCGGACGACAACAGGGGGGCGTGACATGGACAGCACCATCTACATCACGTTGTGGGCCGTGCTGGCGTTCGTGTGCTGGCTGGTCGTGGCGGGCGGTGCGGGCCTGGCCGTCTTCTGCAAGTCGATCGAGGACACGGTTCTGGAGCGGATCGGGCTATCGGCGGTTTGCCTGACCGCCACCGGCGCGGCTTGCCGGATCTTTATCGCGGGCTGGGCCAGTGCCGGCGATGCCGCGCTGGCCGCGTCTGCGGCGTTCTACGTGGCCGCGGTGACGGCCAAGCACATCAGGAGTTCGAAACGATGAAGCAATTTCAGCTATCGCAGCGCAGCCTGACGCGGCTGGAGGGCGTCCACCCGGCCCTGGTCGCGGTGGTGAAGCTGACGATCCAGCGCACGCCGGTGGATTTTACCGTCTTGGAAGGACTGCGCACGCCGGAGCGCCAGCGTGAGCTGGTCGCCAAAGGTGCCAGCCAAACCCTGAACAGCCTGCACCTGAAGCAGCAGGACGGCTATGGCCATGCCGTCGATCTGGCGCCCCTGATCGGCGGCGCCATTCCTTGGGATGACTGGGAGCAATTCCGCCATCTGGCCGACGTGGTCAAGGTCTGCGCCGTCGAGCTGGGCACACCGGTTGAGTGGGGCGGCGACTGGAAGACGCTCAAGGATGGACCGCATTTTCAGCTACCGCGCGGCTGGAAGGGGCGTGTATGAATCCGCTCCTTCGCGGTGCACTGCCGTACCTGATTGGCGCCGCGGTGCTGGCTGTCGCCGGCTCAGTCGTGCGCTGGTATGGCGCCAGCCAGTATCAGGCCGGCGCAGACGCCAAGCAGGCCGAAATCGAAAAGCGCCAGGCCGCCATCGAGCGGGCATGGCAGGAGGAAAAGGATCGTGCTGATGCCAAACACCGAGGCGCCGTCCTGGCGCGACAGCAAACCGAAGCGAAACTGGCCCGGGCTGAGCGTGATCGTGATGCCGCTTTTGCTCGTGTTGACGGGCTGCGCAAGCAGCTTGCCGCCCGGGACGCCGCGGCACCCGACGCCAGCAGCGGATCTGATGGCGCCGGCCCCGACTGGATCGGCCTATTTGGAGAGTGTCTCGGCCGAGCTGAAAGCCTTGGACAACGACTTGGCGAGGTGGGAAAAGACGCTGCAGGATGGGCTGACCAGGTAAACGGCCTGCAGGGCTACATTCGCGGGCTGGGACTGAAGCCCTAGCTAGGCCGTGCCAGTGCGGGCCTTGAGTGCCAGTGCCCCCCTCACCAGCTTGACGTAGGCCGGCTTGTCGAAGTCTCGAAGGGCTAAGAACATGTTCTTGTAAGCCATGCAGTTGTCCATAGTGATGTCCTTCACGACTCGGGCTGGCGAACCCACGACTATGGACAATGGTGGCACGTCGGATGTCACCAGGCTATTAGCGCCGATGATGCTTAGCGTTCCAATCTCGATGCCGCCTAGAACCTTGCTGCCCGTCGAGATAACAGCATGATCTTTTATGCACGGGACATAGGCGGCTTTCCCCTCTACCCCGGCGCGTTTGCTTCCTCCTCGTCCGCCCAAAGTGACATGTGTGCCAATTACGACGCCATCACCAAGTTCGCTCAACGCATGCAACGTTACGCCCATTCCTCCCGAGCCAAAATGAACGTCTTCGCCCATTTTGACGGTGTTGGGGATCGAAGAATTGTGCAGCAGGTAGTTCAATTTCTGGCAGCGCATGGCGTTCTTCTTGTCGCCTGCCTTCAAGTAGTCCTGCCCGCATCGCCAAATTTCGTAGGCGGTTGGGATACCGCAATCGAGCGTCGCGCCGAGCTGTTCCAGCCACGTGTTGACTGCGTTATTTGCAAGCAAGGTGGCCTCGACGCGAGAGGTCTTTACACTTTCGGTGGTGGTGCCCATGATTCTTTCACCCGCACAGTTTTATGGCGACTCTCAATAGGTCCAGTCGCGAAGTGTTCGCAATATATCAGACCAGAATCGCGCCCAAGGCTGGGTTCTCACACACCTATGCTGCTTGTGCCCTGCACCGGTGGTGCGAAATCAGTCCCGTTCTCCTGGCCATTCCCCCCAGCCAACCGGGCTCACTGCATTGCGGATCTGTGGGTGCTTGTACATATCCTTACAGGCGCTCATCAACGCCTCTTGGGTAGGCTCTACATTGCGTAGCTCGCATAGCGTTTCGGCCGCCGTCATCACTTGCTCAACCGTAGCGCCTAGTGACTGGGCAAATGCTTCCAAGTCGAATTTATCGTCCTGCATACTTACTCCTCCGAACTAGAATTTTTCATAAATGTGACGGAGAAGTATAAAGATTTATCTTGCGTAACGAAATTTCGTCTATTAAGCCCCCTGGGATCTTGCCATGGAGATGCCAGGACAGCCTTAGGCGCTCCGGTTATTTAAGATGCTGAGCGATTACGGCCGGCTCATCATCTAGGAGCACCTTCATCCGGTGGATGGCCGCGAAGTGGCTGCCGACTTCTTCGTTCCAGCCGCGGTCGATGATTTCCACGAGATCGCGTGCCTGCTGTGCCACTCCGTGAAGCCTGCTGATTTCGGACAGCAGTTCGCGTTCAATGCTGACCGGGAGCGAGATCTTCCAGAGCGCGATCAGGCGGTCTAAGGGGATAGGGGGAGTTCGAGCTGGTCTGCCCATAGCGTGGCCTACATTAGAGATTTACTGTATAAAAACACAGTATATTTCACTGCAAGATTCACGCAATTCGGCCTTGAGTCCGGCCGAAAAGGGGGCAGATCATGGCCGATGTGGAATGGGCGCAGCGCGACGATTACTACTGGCAGGGGCCGTCCGGCTGGACGATCTGCCGGGTGTTCGTTGACGGCATGTGGCAGTACGAGCTCTGGTTCAGTCGAGGCGACAGCGGCACGATCTACGGCATGCGCGGCTCGCTCGCCGCCGCGCAGGACCTGTACCAGCAGAAGCTGCGCTAGCGTCGAAGCTTGATCTCGGCCAGGTAGGCGATGAGGGCGGCCTCGAGGGCTTGCTTTTCCTCGTCGGTCAGCAGGTCGAATTGTTCGGGGGTGATGGTGTCGAAGGGCCAGAGGTGCATGGTGGTACTCTACAGACCTTCAGGCCTATCGGGCCGCGCATTTGCCACGCTTCGGACGAAATAACACGCAGGCGCGCGCCGGATGTTCCATCAAGCGCCATAGCAATTTGGGGGCACACTTGGGGGCATAAGCCGGCCTGGATTGGCAGAGAGCCTTTATCCATGCGGGTCTTGGGCCGTGTTTCGGTTCCAATACCGCCTACCAAATTCCTGCAAAGTGCTGTCAAGCACGGCAAAAAGAAAGCCGCTAAGCTAATCGCTTAGCGGCTTTTTTCATTTGCCGTGAATTTGGGAATGAGGCCGGGGACGAACGCCGTTGCGGCCAGCTTTGCGCAGGGCCGGAACAAGCGCCTATTTCACGCGCTTATGGGCTACCGCCACGGCCACGGTGCCGTCCGGAAGACGGTATTTTCCGTCGCGAATCCAGGTCACCGGCTCGCCCGTAGGCAATGAGCAGATGTATTCCGGCTGCGGCGGGGCCGTCGCGCTGCGTTTTATGACTAAGCGTCTCTCCACGCGGAGGGTGGATCGATCGGGTAGCTTGACGATCACATCTGACAATCGCGTGCCTAAGGCCATGATGCTTCTCTCCTAGGCTGTGCGCCGGTGCCGGGTCCGGGGCGGATCCGGCAGGGGCGACGCCGTTTCCCTTGGGCCTTTCACCTTTAGCACCGGCCGTGGCGGGCAAGCATCCGTCGTCAGGGGTATGGCGTGCCGGTATCTCAGCCTTGCACGCTGGATTCGCAGGTTTCTTCGCTTTGCGTTGGCGGCGGCCGTCTCCGGCTGCCCTCGCTTATCCATCCGTCCTCCCAGGCATCGACCTTCGCTCGCCATTGGGAGGGAGATTCGCCTGTGTGGCCCGGCATGGCGTTCGCTTTGAGGTAGGGGCAATCCCACAAAGTCAATCCTTGGCGGGCGGCCAGCGCCCCCTGCGTTCGGATGTCGTCCTGCATTTCCACGCCCTCCAAAAGTAGCGATCGGATGGAGAGTATGAAATGTATTGATATGAGTGTGCAATAGTGTTTCAGTGCTGGGTCTTATGGTGCTGCGCTACTGCTTCGCATCGGCGCAAAAAAACGCCCGTGGAAGACGGGCGCCTAAGGAGTGTGCGCGAATGACAAGTCCGCGCGGGAAACTGCCAGCAAATCGCGTGCCGAACGGGGCTTACTCTGTCCCACAATGAAAACGCCCCGGCCGGTTAAAGGCGGGGCGGTTGTTCAGCGCTTGCGCTGCCTGCACAGGGCGCGAGAGCCGGGCGCCTACTGCGCGCGGCGCGCCACTGCCCGAGGCACGTATCGCAGGGCCCCTCCAGGAGGCGATTTCCACTTTCTCGTCTGCGTCATCCAACCGGCTTCCCAGGCCTCGACCTTGTTGCGCCATTCGGCGAGCGTTTCTCCCGTGTGGGCCGGCATGGCCTCGGCACGGTAGTAAGGGCAGTCCCACAAGGTCAATCCTTCGCGGGCGGCTTGCGCGCCCAGCTTTTGGATGTTGTCGCGTTGCATTGCAAAACCCTCCAAAAGTAGATGCTTGGGGCGTTTAGTATGGCGCTTCAACGCGATGAGCCGCAATAGTATTGCGACACTACCCCCGGGGGCGGCACAGACAGGGGGAATGGCTCGCTACGGTATATTGCGAAGTTCCCTCAGATACGGACTTGCAATCCATGCGCCAGGCCGCCAGGTCGATGCTTTTTCTACCCGCCTTGTGGCTGGCCGGCTGCGCGGCCGGGGGCGGTCCGGCCGCGCAGCCGGCCGCCCGGATCGACGAGGCGCCGATGTACGGCGGCGCGGACCGCTCCGCGGCGGCGGACCTGAGGGCGGCCGACGACCAATTGATCGCCCAGGCGACGCAAGCCTACGGATCTCCCGCGCGCGCGTCCCAGGCCTGGGTCGACCAGGGATACCGTTTTTACCAGGCGGATCGGTTGGACATGGCCATGCGCCGGTTCAACCAGGCATGGTTGCTGAATTCGAAAAACCCCGAGGTCTATGCCGGCTTTGCCGCGGTATTGCACGACCAGCGCAAGTTCTGCGAGGCCATGGGCATGATGGACCGTGCGCTCAGCCTGGATCCGCCGCCGTTCCAGGGCATTTATGCGGACGCGGGGCGGATCGCCGCAAGATGCGCGGCCGAGGACAAGACCCTGCCGCCCGAGGCGCGCGTGGCGGCGACCCTGCGCTCCGACGCGTGGTACCGGAAAGGCGAGGAAGTGGAGCCGGACAAGGGCTATCTCTACGCCTCGTGGGCGACCGCCTTCTACCGGCGGGGCCAGTACGCGGACGCATGGTCCATGATTTTCAAGGCCCGCGATGCCGGCGGCACGCCCAGCCCGGAATTCGTGGAAATGCTGCGCGTGAAAATGCCGGAGCCCGCGCACCCCTGAGGGGCGCGCCGTCCTTGGAATGGCCATCCTCCCTGCGACATCCTGCTGCCGACCATGATGAGAGTTCTGTGGTTATGCCTGGGCTGCCTGATGCTGGCGTTGGGCGTCATCGGCGCTTTTCTGCCCGTCATGCCGACGACGATTTTCCTGATCCTGGCGGTGGCCTGCTTTTCGCGCTCCTCGCCCCGGCTGGAGAAGTGGCTGCTGGACAGCCCGACCTACGGGCCCGCGCTGCGGGCCTGGCGGGACCAGGGGGCCGTGTCGCGCAAGGGCAAGACCTACGCCTGCCTGGGAATGTCGCTCGGGTATGTGCTGTTCTGGTGGGGGGCGCACCCGTCGTGGCCGCTGGCCGCGGCCGTGGCGGTTTTCTTCCTGGCCAGCGCCGCCTATGTCGTCACCCGGCCTGCGCCGCGCGAGCCCGGCCCAGGCGGCGAGCCGCCCCGGGAATAGGCGCCCGCCGGCTTCAGTGCGAATGCCTGGGGTCGCCGCGGGTTTCCACGACCTTCAGGTACAGGGTGGCGGGCTCCAGGCAGCCGCCGGTCGAAAGCTGGCCCACCAGTTGCCGGTACAGTTCCTGCCAGGGCGTCTGCGATTCGGGCGCCTGGTAGGCGGGTTCCTGCCTGCGCCTGTCCATTTCCGTGGCGTCCACCAGGGCGGTGACCGTGCGCTGGTTCAGGTCGACGCGGATGCGGTCGCCGGTGCGCAGCAGCGCCAGGCCGCCGCCCACCGCGGCTTCCGGGGACATGTTCAGGATGGACGGACTGGCCGAGGTGCCGCTCTGGCGGCCGTCGCCCATGCAGGGCAATGAATCCACGCCGCGTTTGAGCAGGTGCGACGGCGGCGCCATGTTCACCACTTCCGCGCTGCCCGGGTAGCCGACGTCGCCCGCGCCGCGGATGACCAGGATGCAGTGTTCGTCGATGTTGAGCGCAGGGTCTTCGATGCGCGCATGGTAGTCCTCGGGGCCTTCGAACACGATGGCGCGGGCTTCGAAAGCGTTTTCCGAGCCGGGTTCCGACAGGTAGGCGCGGCGGAAGTCATCGCCCACGACCGACATCTTGATGATCGCGCTGTCGAAGAAGTTGCCCGACAGGACGATGAAACCCGCGCGGTGTTTCAGCGGCGCGCCGCAGCTACGGATGACGTCCGCATTGTGGGTCCGGGCCGCCGCGGCGATCTCGCCGATGGTCTTGCCGGACACGGTGGGGCAGTCGGCGTGGAGGCGGCCGGCGGCAGCCAGTTCGTGCAGCACGGCCGGGACGCCGCCCGCATGGTGGAAGCCTTCGCCCAGGTATTCGCCCGCCGGCACGCAGTTGACCAGCAACGGCACGTCTTCGCCCAGGCGCTGCCAGTCGTCCAGGCTCAGGTCGACGCCGATGTGCCGCGCGATGGCGATGAGATGGGGCGGACAGTTGCTGGAGGCGCCCAGCGCGGAAGCGACGACGATGGCGTTCTCGAAGGCCTGCCGGGTCAGGATGTGGCTGGGCCGCAAGTCCGCGCGCACCATGTCGCAGATGCGCATGCCCGTGGCGTAGGCCATCTGGCCGCGCTCCCGGTAGGGGGCCGGGATGCTGGCGCAAGTGGGCAGCGACATGCCCAGCGCCTCGGCCAGCGAATTCATCGACAGCGCCGTGCCCATGGTGTTGCAGTGCCCGATCGAGGGGGACGAGGCGGTGGCCAGGGTCATGAAGCCCTCGTAGTCCAGCTTGCCGGCGGCCATGAGCTTGCGGGCGTGCCAGATGATGGTGCCCGAGCCCACGCGCTGGCCTTCGTACCAGCCGTCCAGCATCGGCCCGCCCGAGAGCACGATCGCGGGAATGTCGACGGTGCCGGCCGCCATCAGGCAGGCTGGCGTGGTCTTGTCGCAGCCGGTGGTCAGCACCACCCCGTCCAGCGGATAGCCGTGCAGGATCTCGACCAGGCCCAGGTAGGCCAGGTTGCGGTCCAGCGCGGCAGTGGGCCGCCGGCCCTGTTCGGCCAGCGGATGCACGGGGAATTCCATGGGGATGCCGCCCGCGTCGCGGATGCCGTCCCGCACGCGTTCGGCCAGCGCCAGGTGGTGGCGGTTACAGGGCACCAGGTCGCTGCCCGTCTGGGCGATGCCGATGATGGGCCGTCCCGATTGCAGCTCCTGCCGGGTCAGGCCGTAGTTGAGATAGCGCTCGACATAGATGGCGGTCATGTCGGCGTGCGACGGGTCGTCGAACCATTTCTGGCTGCGCAGCCTGCGGGGAGTCTGTGGCATGGGAACCTCCGCTTGCGCCCGTTGTGTGGCGGCCCGGCCGCCCTCGCTACGCGCGCTTGAGTTCGATTTCGACGAACACGAATTCGGTGTCGCCGGGGTTGATGACATTGTGCTCCACTCCCACGGGCCGGTAATAGGCCACGCCGGTGGTGAGATGGCTGGTTACCTGCCCGTCCGGCGTCTCCAGCAGCAGGGGGCCGGTGGTTTGCGGGACGACCACGTAGTTCATGCCGTGGCGGTGCCATCCCGTTTCTCCGCCGGGCGGAAAGCGCCATTCGGTGACGGTGACCTGCTCGTTGTCGATCTGTACGGTCGGCTTGGCGGCGGGGCGTTGCATGGAAGGTTCTCCTGGGTGTGTGGCAATGATCGATGAAGGCGGAGCGGTGGGCAGGGCGGCCTGCGTTCAGGCCGCCTGCGCCCGGGACGGATCCCAGTGCTGGCCGGGCACGGCGGCGATGAGCTGCCGGGTATAGGCATGCTGCGGGTTGTCGAAGATCTGCGCGGGCGACCCGTATTCGACCACCTTGCCGCGGTGCATCACCAGCACGGAATTGCAGATCTGGGCGGCCACGCGCAGGTCATGCGTAATGAACACCAGCGCAATCTTCAGGCGCTGCTGCAGATCGTGCAATAGCTGCAGCACCTGCGCTTGCACGGAAACGTCCAGCGCCGATACCGATTCGTCGGCCACCAGCACCTTGGGTTCCAGCGCGAGCGCCCGGGCGATGCCGATGCGCTGGCGCTGCCCGCCCGAGAACTGGTTGGGATAGCGGTCGAAGGCCGACGGGTCCAACCCCACCAGCGACAGCAACTCGCGTGCCCGCGACTCGGCCTGGGCCCGCGGCACGCCGTTGGCGACGGGGCCGTCGCTGACGATGCGGCCCACGGTATGACGCGGGTTGAGCGAAGCGTAGGGGTCCTGGAAGATCATCTGGATATCGTGGCGCAGCGGCCGGAAGCGCCCCTCCGGCATGGCGGCGATGTCCTGGCCGTTGAAGACGAGCTGGCCGCCGTCGATGCCGACGAGCTTGAGCAGGCATTTGCCGATGGTGGATTTGCCGGAGCCGGATTCGCCCACGATGCCCAGCGTTTCGCCTCGCCGCACGCTGAAGCTGACGTCGTCCACCGCGTGCACTTCGCGCCTGCTGCCCAGCCAGGCGCGGCCGACCACGTAGGTCTTCTTCAGGTTCCTGACGTCCAGCACGGGGCGGTCGTCCTCGGCGGCCGCGCGCTCGTCGCCGCGGCGTCGGGGCACCGCCGCGATCAGGCGCTGCGTGTAGGGATGTCGGGGGCGGTTCAGCACCTCTTCGGCCGGGCCCTGTTCGACCAGGACGCCTTTCTCCATGACCGCGACCCGGTGGGCGATCTCGGCCACCACGCCGAAGTCGTGGGTGACGAACATCACCCCCATGCCTTTTTCTTTCTGGATGCGGGCGATGAGCGCGAGGATCTGCGCCTGGGTGGTGACGTCCAGCGCGGTCGTGGGTTCGTCGGCGATCAGCAGCGCGGGCTCCAGCGCCAGCGCCATGGCGATCATCACGCGCTGGCGTTGTCCGCCGGACAGGCGGAACGGATAGACGTGGTAAAGCGTGGCGGGGTCGGGCAGGCCCACGAAGGCGAGCATTTCCAGGGTGCGCGCCATGCGCTGGGCGCCGGGATAGGCGTTGTGCACGCGCATGACTTCGCTGATCTGCTCGCCCACCGTCATCAGCGGGTTCAACGCCGAGAGGGGTTCCTGGAAGATCATCGCCATGTCCTTGCCGCGCATGGCCTGCAGGGACGCTTCGTCCTGCCGCAGCAGGTCCTGGCCGCGGAACAGGATGCGGCCTTGCTGCGGCGTCAGGTAGTCGGGCAGCAGGCCCATGATGGCATTGGCGCTCATGGATTTGCCGGAGCCCGACTCGCCGACGATGCACAGGATCTCGCCGGCGCGTATGTCGTAGGAGACGTCCTGCACGGCGTAGGCGCGATCGCCGCCGCGGGGCAGGGCGATGCTGAGGTTCTGGACGGACAGCAGGGGCGTGGATTCGGTCATGTCGTCCTCTTATTCGCCGCGTTTGCGCAGTTGCGGATTGAGCGCGTCGTTCAGTCCTTCGCCGATCAGGTTGATGGCCAGCACGGTCAGCAGAATGGCCACGCCGGGCCAGACGCTCATCCACCAGGCCTCGCGGATCATGGTGCGCGCCGCGCCGATCATGAAGCCCCAGCTCATCAGGTTGCGGTCGCCCAGGCCCAGGAAGGACAGCGCCGATTCGGTCAGGATGGCGGTCGCCACCATGAAAGACGCGGACACGATGATGGGCGACATGGCGTTGGGCAGGATCTGGGTGCCGACGATGCGGGCCGGGGTCTGCCCGATCACGATGGCCGCCTGCACGAACTCGCGCTGCTTGAGCGTCATGAATTCCGACCGCACCAGGCGCGCCGCCGGCGGCCAGGACACGACCGCGATGGCCCCCATGATCGAGTAGATGGAGGGGCTCAGGATGGCCACCAGCACGACGGCCATGGCCAATTGCGGAATGGTCTGGAAGAATTCCGTGAAGCGCATCAGCGCGTCGTCCACCCGGCCGCCGCAGTAACCCGCCACCGCGCCCACCAGGATGCCGAAGAGCAGGGCCACGGCGGTGGACAGCAGGCCCACCATCAGCGATACCCGGGCGCCCCAGACCAGGCCGGCCGTGATGTCGCGGCCCAGCATGTCGGTGCCGAAGGGATAGTCGGCGTTGGTGAAGGGCGGGATCAGCGGATCGGCCACCATCATCCATGGCGACTCTTCGTACAGCAGCGGGGCGGCCAGGGCCACGAGCACCACGATCAGCATGATGGCCAGGCCGGCCACCGCGCCGTAGTTGCGCATATAGCGTTGGGCGAATGCCTTCATGCGGCGGCTCCTTGCTGTGCGCCCGCGGCGATGCGCGGATCGATGAGGCGATACAGCACGTCGGTCAGCAGGTTGAACACCACCACCATGATGGACGTGACCAGGAAGATGCCCAGCAGCAACTGGTAGTCGCGCTGCAGCAGCGCGTCGAACATCAGCCGGCCGATGCCGGGCCAGGCGAACACGGTCTCGGTCAGCACGGCGCCGCCCGCCATCTGGCCCAGTTGGATGCCGGCGAACGTGATGACGGGCAGCAGCGCGTTGCGCAGGACGTGGGCCCGGATCACGCGGCCGGGGCTGACGCCCTTGGCGCGAGCCGTCTTCACGAAGTCCATGCCGATCACTTCCAGCATCGAGGCGCGGGTCAGCCGGACGTACACGGCCATGAAGAAGCAGCCCAGCGTCACCGTCGGCAGAATGAGGTGTTGCGCGATATCGGCGGCGCGGGCCCAGCCGGACAGCCCCGCGCCCACGGTTTCCATGCCGAAGGCCGGCAGCCAGCCCAGCACCACCGAGAACAGCAGTATGCCCATCAGCGACAGCCAGAAGAGCGGGGTGGCGTACAGCAGCAGGGCGCCCGTCATGACCGAGCTGTCGATCCAGCGGCGCTTGTTGCGATAGCGGGCCTTGGCCGCCACCACGCCCAGGAAGACGCCCAGCACGATGGAGAACACGAAGGCGCAGGACATCAGCAGGAACGTGGCGGGCAGGCGCTCCACGATGAGGTCCAGCACCGGCACGTGGTTGCGGTAGGAAAAGCCCAGGTCCAACTGGACCACGCCCTTCAGGTACAGCAGCAACTGCGTCAGGATGGGCTTGTCCAGTCCGAAGGCCGCGCGCAGTTGCTCGACATAGGCGGCGTCGCCCGCGCCGGCCTGGCCCGCCAGCACGGCGGCGGGGTCGCCGGGCGCCAGGCGGATCAGGAAGAAATTGATGATCACCACGCCCAGCACGACCACCAGGGCCTTGCCGACGCGGGACAGGAAGAAAGACAGGAATTTCATGCTTGGGTTCCTCCGTGGACGGGCGGGCAGGCGTCCGTCGCGCGGCCGAAGGGGCGCCGCCGGGGCAGTGGCCCGCGGCGGCGCCTTGCGGCGTTCACTTCTCGATGTACACGTCGTCGAAAGTCTCGTTCAGGCCGATGGCGGTCTTGACGAGGTTCTTCACGTTGGCGCGATACAGCGTGGGGAACTCCATGTCCACCAGGAAGCCGTTGGCGATTTCATTGACCAGCGTGGTCTGCAGCCTGGTGTAGATCTCCTGGCGCTTGGCGGGATCCACCTCCGAAGCCGCGGCTTCCCAGAGCTTGTCGGTCTCGGGGTTGCTGTAGCCCTGCACGTTGGCGAAGGGCGATCCCTTGACGATGTTCGACGAGATATAGAGCCGCTGCACGCCCAGCGCCGGGTCGCCGTACTGGTAGGTGAAGGTGGTCGTCAGGTCGAAGTCCCAGTTGCCGGTGCGGCTGGCCCAGCCGCCCGCGTCGGTGGATTCGACGTTCACCTTGAAGCCCAGTTGTTCCAGCGCCTGCTTGGTGTATTCGCCCAGCCGGTCCCAGGTGGATCCATAGGGAAAGCTCAGTTGCCGGATCGTGTAGTCCTCCGGCTTGATGCCGGATTCCTTGATCAGCGCGCGCGCCTTCTTCATGTCGAACGCCAGCGGCGGCATGTTCTTGTCGTAGAACATCTCGGTGGTGACGAAGGGGCTGGTCGACACCTTGCCCAGGCCGAAGAAGATGTTGTTGACCACCATGTTGCGGTTCATCGCGGCCATGACGGCCTGGCGCACCTTCAGGTTGTCGAAGGGCGGCTTGCGCATGTTGAAGATCAGGTAGGCCTGGGGCGAGAACATCTCCCAGCCGGCCGTGGTGTATTCCACCTTGGGCAGGGC
>Ga0222427_100962_pt1 | contig 19836 bp, 17 predicted proteins | sample 2B20Ametagenome_FD_182890 | JGI IMG/M metagenome (GOLD analysis project Ga0222427, IMG submission 182890) | Enriched microbial communities from leaf-cutter ant dump, University of Wisconsin, Madison, United States - 2B20A (version 2) | ecosystem: Environmental > Terrestrial > Nest > Insects nest...
CCTCGTGGAAGCCCGGCGAAGTGCTGCTGCTGAACGGCAAGCTGCTGACCGGCCGCGACGCCGCGCACAAGCGCATGGTCGACATGCTCAACAAGGGCGAGGCGCTGCCGGTGGATCTGCGCGGGCGCTTCATCTACTACGTCGGTCCGGTCGATCCGGTGCGCGACGAAGTCGTCGGCCCGGCCGGCCCGACCACCGCCACGCGCATGGACAAGTTCACCGAGCAGGTGCTGGCGCAGACCGGCCTGCTGGGCATGGTCGGCAAGGCCGAGCGCGGCCCGGCGGCGATCGAGGCGATCCGCAAGCACAAGTCGGCTTATCTGATGGCGGTAGGCGGCTCGGCCTACCTGGTGTCCAAGGCGATCAAGGCGGCCAAGGTGGTCGGTTTCGCCGATCTGGGCATGGAAGCGATCTACGAATTCACCGTGCAGGACATGCCGGTGACCGTGGCGGTGGATTCCACCGGCGAATCGGTGCACCAGACCGGCCCGCGTGAATGGCAGGCCCGCATCGGCAAGATTCCGGTGGTGGTTGCGTAAATCCATCGCGTCTTGCTGGAGCTTCGACGATGGCCCGGGCTATGCTCGGGCCATCGTCGTTCCGGGAGGAGGCACCGATGCGCGCAGGGCGGTGGGTCGCAGCGCTGGCATTGGCCGCGCTGCTGCTGGGATGCGGCGGCGGTGGCTGGCGCGATGCCCCGGGCAGCGACCCGGCGACCTGCGTGAACCACTGCCAGAGCCGCTACCAGGATTGCATGGCCAACCCGCATGGCTACGGCGATTGTGGCGAAGGCAACAAGCGCAACCAGTGCGACACGATCACCGACCCGGAGCTGCGCGGCGCTTGCCAGACCGCGCAGGCGTTCTGCCAGAACCGTTCGCCCAACGCGGTCTGCGGTGAACGCCTCGACAACTGCATGAGCGGCTGCAACTGAATGCAGGCGCCGTGATGCGCGGTGCGCCCGGCAGGGGGCGCCGGCATAAAATGGGCGATCTTCCACCGAGGACTGCCGCATGCCCGTCGTTCTGTATGGATCGCAAAGCACCGCCTCGCTGGTCGTGCACTGGCTGCTGGTCGAACTGGGCATCGAGCACGAACTGCGTCTGCTCGATTTCGACAAGCGCGAACAGAAGTCGCCGGAATATCTGGCGATCAACCCGGCCGGGCGCGTGCCGACGTTGCTGATCGACGGACAAGTACTCACCGAATCGGCGGCCATCGCCATGCATCTGGCCGACCTGCACCCCGAAGCCGGGCTGGCGCCGGCACCCGGCACCCCGGCGCGCGGCGATTATTACCGCTGGATGTGCTTCTGCATCTACACGCTGATGCCGGCCTATCGCGCGTGGTTCTACCCGCACGAGCCGGCGGGCGAGGCACATGCTGCCGCGGTGAAGGAACAGGCCCGCCGGCAACTGGAAAGCGCGTGGCAGCAGGTGGCCGACCACCTGCAGGCCGGCGGCCCGTACATGCTGGGCGTGCGGCCGACGGCGGTGGACTTCATGCTGACCATGCTGATGCGCTGGTCGCGCAACATGCCGCGCCCGAGCGACGGCTGGCCGGTGCTGGCCGCGCACGCGCGGCGGATGAAGGACCGGCCGGCGCTGGCCGAGGTCTATCGCCGCGAGGGCATCGACGACTGGACCTGAGGTCGGCTCAATCCACGTAATCGTCGAACCTGCGCCCGCCCTGGAACGGCATCAGGTGCTGCTTGACGATGCCCTTGGGCACGGTTTCCAGCTTCATCACCCCGTATTCCCGCGGCCATTCCTTCTGGTCGCGCGGCAGCTTGAAGGTGCCCATCAGCATGTCCACCAGCGGCAGGTGGATGGCGTAGTTGACGTCGATGTAGTCCTGCTGCCGCGCGTGGTGCCAGTGGTGGTAGCGCGGCAGCACCAGCAGGTATTCCAGCCAGCCGAAGCGGATGCCGAGGTTGGCGTGCGCGACCACTGCCTGCAGGCCGACCAGGATCACGTAGGCATTCACCGCCGGCGTGGAGAAGCCCAGCACCAGCAGCGGCAGCAGCACCGCGCTGCGGGTCATCACGATCTCGACGAAATGGATGCGCGAGCCGGCCAGCCAGTCCATGTGCCGGCTGGAATGGTGCACGGCATGGAAGCGCCACAGCCACGGGAGGTTGTGGTACGCGCGGTGCAGCAACGCCTGCGCCATGTCGGCCACGAACACCGCGGTCAGGAACTGCGCCCACACCGGCAGCGACTGGATCGCCGCCTTCAGCGACGGGAACACGGCCAGCCCGGCGATGGTGGCGGTCGAAGCGGTGACCAGGATCAGGATGAACTGCACCAGCACGTGGCTCATGAAGAAATAGGCCACGTCGGTGCGCCAGCCCGGCCGCAGCGGTGACAGCGCGCGCTTGCCGAGGTAGCGCTCCAGCGGCACGAACACCAGCGCCGAGAAGAACAGCGACAGCACGAACCAGTCCAGCCCGAGCGAATAGGGCGTCTGGCCGATGCTGTCGAACTGCACGTTGGTGCCGCCCAGCAGCACCGCCAGCGTCGCGCTGCCGACGCCGATCGTGGCGATGCGCTTGTTGCGGTCGCGCAGGATTGCCGCCGTGCCCATGATGAAGGCCGCCGCCAGCCCCACCAGTAGCAGGTGGCGGGCGAACTGCTCGTTGTAGACGGCGCGGAACTCGCGGCTGGTCAGCAGCTCTGGGAAGTGGAAGCAGGCCACCGCCAGCAGGCTGAGCAGCCCCAGCAACGCGGAAGAATAGGCGAAGAACGAGCGATGCGGACGGGCCATGCGTGGACTTCCTGTCGGGACGGCAGGATTCTGCCTGCGCGGAACGAATGGCGGCAAGCTCGATATCCGCAGCGAATGGCTGCGGTTACAGCAACGCGCGCACCGCCTCCGGCGGCCGGCACAGCGCGGTGCCCTTGGCCGTGCGCACGATCGGGCGGTTGATCAGTTGCGGGTGCATCGCCATCGCCTCGATCAGCGCGGCCTCGTCATCCAGCTTCCGCGCCAGCCCAAGCACAAGTCGGCTTATCTGATGGCGGTCGGCGGCTCGGCCTACCTGGTGTCCAAGGCGATCAAGGCCGCGCGCGTGGTCGGTTTCGCCGATCTGGGCATGGAGGCGATCTACGAATTCACCGTGCAGGACGTGCCGGTGACGGTGGCGGTGGATTCCACCGGCGAATCGGTGCACCAGACCGGCCCGCGCGAATGGCAGGCCCGCATCGGCAAGATCCCGGTGGTGGTGGCATGAGTCATTTGCCCGTCGTTTCCGCGCAGGCGGGAACCGCTCTTGCCTTTCACGACAAGGCCGCACGCCAATCGCGGGGCGACAGCCCGTAGCGTTGGCGGAACGCCTTGCCGAAGGCCGAAGCGTCGGCGTATCCCGCCCGCAGCGCCACCTCGCCGATATCGAGTGTGGCATCGCGCAGCAATTGCCTGCCGTGTGCCAGCCGGGTTTCACGGATATGCGCGCCGACGCCAATGCCGTAGCGCTCGAACAGCCGAAACAGGCGGGCCCGCGAACAGCCCAGCGCATGGGCGACTCGCTGGACGGTCAGCGCCGGGTCTTCTTTCCACTGGTTGATCAGCGTGCACGCCGACGCGAACAGCGCAGCGTCCGGTGCCGGCTCTCCTGCGTGCGGCTGCAACTGGCCGAGGTAGGCCGTGGTGAGCGCGCTGACCGCCTGCATCGCCCCGGCAATCTCGTGCGCATCCATGTGCGGGCCGTGGCGGGCCAGCATGTGGAGTTGCGCCATGAGCATGAGGCTCAACGGCGTCGTCGGCAGGTTGTCCCGCAACAGCGCGCCCTCGCCCGGTTTTTCGCCCAGCGCGGCCAGCACGAGCGGGCGTGGCAGGGTCAGGTGCAGCGCGCGGTATCCGGTCGGCGAATCCACCCGGCCCACCCGCGAGGCATCGAACAACGCCAGCGGGTGGCCGGGGCGGAATTCGGTTTGATGCCCGGTGTCGTCGGTGACGTGGAGCATGCCGTGGGTGATGACGCTGATCCGCAGATGGCTGTTGTCCTGTCCGTCGTAGCCGGCCGCGGTCGGCGCGCAGGTCATGCCGGTGAACACGACGCCATCGTCGCCGTCGCAGCCGGCCAGGTGCGCGCCGTAGCCGGCGGGATCGCCCAGCGGTTGCAGGTCGGCGCCGGCGAACAGGCTGCGCCAGTAATCGAAACGTTCGCGTACCGGCGCGGCGTCGGTGCCGGCCTGGTAGAAATGCGGCCCGCGCCGCGGGCGCGGCGATTGCGTCATGTCATTCCCCTTCCCCAAGGGCCGGACAGCGCTGTCTGCTCGCCGGCAAGGCCCCAGCATACGGCACAAGCATTCGCGCATGCGTCCTGAATGATGCACGCGTCGCGCGCACGATTCGCGGCGCGACAAAATGACGAATTGCCTGAGCCATTCCGACTACCGCGATGCCGCCGTCGCATGTGACGGTGCGGTGCTGAACACAGGGAGAGGGAGCCGGATCGTTCGCTGGCCCCCTGAACGGCATTGGAAACATGATGGGGACGGGGAAATGACACGAGACATGGCGAACGGTGTGGCGACCCGGCGCAGGTTGCTGCTGTACACCGCACTGACCAGCGCGCTGGGCATGACCACGGCCGCGCAGGCCGCATCGGTGTCGGCGCAGGCCGGCTTCACTGCTTCCCCGGCGCAGGGCCGGCCGGCGATCCCGTCGCTGCCGGTGGCGGCCAGGGCGGCAATGCTGCCCGGCGGCGGCAAGGTGGTGGCCGGGCAGGCGACGATCGGCACACCGGACGGCAGCAACTTGACCATCCGCCAGGGCTCGGCCAAGGCAATCATCGACTGGGATGGTTTCTCGATCGGCACGGGCGGCACGGTGTGGTTCGACAACGGCAGAGGCGCGACGCTCAACCGCGTCACCGGCGGCAGCGTGTCGTCGATCGACGGGCGGCTCGGCGCCAGCGGCTCGGTCTACCTGCTCAACCCCAACGGCGTCATCATCGGCGAGCAGGGCGTGGTCGATGTCGGCGGCTCGTTCGTCGGCTCGACGCTGGGGCTGTCGAACCAGGCATTCCTCACCGGTGGCCCGCTGACGCTGGGCGGCGCCTCGACCGCCGCAGTGGTCAATCTCGGCCATGTCGGCGCGCTCGGTGGTGACGTCGTGCTGGCGGGCTACAGCGTCGTCAATCGGGGCAGCATCGCCAGCGGCGGCACGGCGGGGTTGCTCGCCGGGCAAGCGGTGCTGCTGTCCGACCGCGACGCCGGCGACGGCCGCTTCGCGGTGCTGGCGAGCGAAGCAGGCGCGAACGCGACCAACACCGGCGCGATTGAGGCGGTCACCGCCGAACTGCGCGCCAACGGCGGCAGCATCCATGCGCTGGCCGGCAACACACGCGGCATCATCAACGCGACCGGCGTGGCAAATGAAGCCGGCCGCGTGTTCCTGACCACCGGCAATGGCGGCAGCATCGATGTGGCCGATACCGACATCGCCGCCGCCGGCGCGGGCGCGACGGTGCGCATCGGCACCGCCGACACCGGCCACACCCACATCGGCGACGGCGTGACCGTGACGACAGGTGCGGACGGCTTCATCGAGACCTCGGCGCGGCAACTCGACATCGGCGTGGTGCGCATCGACCCGGGTGCGGGTGGCCTGTGGCTGCTCGATCCCGTGGACGTGACGATCGACGAGGATTTGGCGCAATCGATCATGGCCACGCTCGCACTGGGCAGGGATTTCGAGGTGACCACTGCGGGCGGCGGCGACGGTGGTTCGGACGACGGCGATGACGGCGGGATTCCTCCGGGCGGGGGGATCGGCGGCGGTGGCGGCACGATCGACGACGGCGACGACGGTGACGGCGGTGGGACCCGCCCGATACAGGGCGGCGATGACGACGACGGCGGTGGCCGCCCCCCGATCGGTGCTCTCGGCGGCTTTTACAGCGTTGCGCTGGATGCGCCGGCCGCCACGCCGGAAGGCAATATCACCGTTGCCGCGGCGATCCACTGGAGCACCGACGCCAGCCTGAGGCTGCTCGCCGACAACGACATCATCGTCAACGCGCCGATCACCGCGACCGGCGCCGGTGCCGGGTTGGTGCTCGAATATGCCGGCGCGCTCGACGTCCACGCGCCGGTCACCCTGTCGGGCGCCAGCGCGACGCTGGCGATCAACGGCGCGGACTACACCCTGATCCACGACGTCGACCAGCTCCAGGCGATGCAGGGCGATCTGTCGGGCCTTTACGCGCTCGGCAACGATATCGACGCCGCCGCCACCGCGGGCTGGAACCGCGGCGCGGGGTTCGTGCCGGTGGGGAGCAGTTCCACCAGCAGCTTCACCGGCAGGCTGGCGGGGCTGGGCCATGTCGTCCGCGACCTGACGATCGAGCGGACGGATAGCAGCTATACCGGCCTGTTCGGCTATATCGGCACCGGCGGCGTGGTGCGCGATATCGGGCTGGAAGGCGGCGCGATCAGCGGCGGCTTCAGCCATACGGGTGCGCTGGCTGGGGGCAATGGCGGCGCGATCAGCGCAAGCTATGCCACCGGCGTAGTGTCGGGCGACAACTATGTCGGCGGACTGGTCGGATGGAACGACGGCGGCACGATCAGCGCCAGCTACGCCACCGGCGCTGTATCGGGCCTCTCATCTGTCGGCGGGCTGGTCGGATGGAACGACGGCGGCACGATCAGCACCAGCTACGCCATCGGCGCTGTATCGGGCATCACATCTGTCGGCGGACTGGTTGGATGGAACAATGGATCGATCACTGCCAGCCATGCTGCCGGCGAAGTGACGGACGACAGCTACATCGACGATGGCGGCGGACTGGTGGGCTATAACACAGGCATCGTCACGACGAGCTTCTACGACCAGGATACGACCGGCCAGTCGTTCGCCTGCGGCTACAACCTCGGCACCTGCGACGTGATGATCGGGCTGACGACGGCGAATGCGTTCAACCAGGCCAGCTATGACGGGTTCGACTTCACCAACGACTGGTTCATGATCGAGGGTTCAACGCGGCCGTTCCTGCGCGCCGAGTGGTCGACGAGCATCAGCAACGCGCACCAGCTCCAACTGATGGCGATGGACCTGGATGCCGATTACACGCTGGCAAACGATATCGACGCATCGGCCACCGCCGCCGCCAACCCCTCGGGCATGTGGGCCGCCACCGGCTTCGTGCCGGTGGGAACCAGTTCCACCAGCAGCTTCACCGGCACGCTCGACGGGCGCGGCCATGTCGTCCACGACCTGACGATCGAGCGGACGGACGGCGGCAATTACACCGGCCTGTTCGGCTATATCGGTGCCGGCGGTGTGGTGCGCGATATCGGGCTGGAAGGCGGCACGGTCAGCGGCGGCGGGCGCTATACGGGCGCGCTGGTTGGGGTCAATCGCGGCGCGATCAGCGCCAGCCATGCGGTTGTCGATGTGACCGGCGCAGCCGACACCGGCGGGCTGGCCGGCTATAACGCCGGCACGATCGACGCCAGCTACGCTGCCGGCACGGTGGAGGGTGACGCTGCTGTCGGCGGGCTGGTGGGATGGAACGCCGCTGGCGGCGCGATCACCAATGCCTATGCCACTGGAGTGGCGTCGGGCAGCAACGTCGCTATCGGCGGTCTGGTTGGTGAGAATGGCGGCACGATCGACGCCAGCTACGCTACCGGGACGGTGTCGGGTGACTCTGGTGTCGGCGGGCTGGTGGGACATAACGTCGCTGGCGGCGCGATCACCAATGCCTATGCCACTGGCGTGGCGTCGGGCAACAACGTTATCGGCGGGCTGGCCGGCTATAACGTCGGCACGATCGACGCCAGCTACGCCACCGGCGCGGCATCGGGCGACCTCTATGTCGCCTGGCTGGTGGGCTATAACGCAGACACCGTCACGACGAGCTTCTACCGCAAGCCGACGACTGGCTGGTCGTTCGCGTGCGGCTTCGGAACCTGCGACGCAACCGGCCTGACCACGGCCCAGATGCAGGATCCGTTCACTTTCATCGACGCCGGCTGGGATTTCACCGGCACGTGGAGCAAGTCGAAATCGGGCGAGAACGGCGGCTACATGATGCTGCGCGCCTTCGGCGGCGATCTCCACAAGTATTTCGCACGCTTTTCGGGTGATGGCAGCAAGGTCTACGGTGACACCAACTTCAAATCCAGTTTCGTGCTGACCATCGACGGCCCGGACGCCGGCGTCGTCCAGGCCGTCTCGTCGGCGCGATTGAACGCCGCAATTGGCGTGACGACGGATGCGGGCGAATATGCCCTTGGCCCCGGCGTGCTCTATGTCGAAATCCACGCCGCCGACCCGAGCGACTTTTACATCGGCTATGACGGTGCACTGACGGTGACGCCACGCCCCATCACGGTGACCGCCGCCGACTGGTCGCGCATCTATGGGGAGGACAATCCGGCGTTGAGCTGGACGGTGGGCGGCAGGGGGCTGGTCAACGGCGACACCCTGAGCGGCGCGTTGGCGACCGGCGCCGATGCCGGCTCGGACGTGGGCGAATACACCATCGGCCAAGGCAGCCTGACCGCCTCGGCCAACTACGCCTTGAGCTTCACGCCTGGCACGTTGACGGTGTTCCCGCGTGCGATCACGGTGACCGCCGCCGACTTGGCACGCATCTACGGCGAGGACAATCCGGCGTTGAGCTGGACGGTGGGCGGCCTGGGGTTGGTCAACGGCGACACCCTGAGTGGCGCGCTGGCGACCGGCGCCGATGCCGGCTCGGACGTGGGCGACTACGTCATCGGCCAAGGCGACCTGTCGGCTTCGGCCAACTACGCCCTGAGCTTCACGCCTGGCACGTTGACGGTGGACCCGCGTGCGATCACGGTGACCGCCGCCGACTTGGCACGCATCTACGGCGAGGACAATCCGGCGTTGAGCTGGACGGTGGGCGGCAGGGGGCTGGTCAACGGCGACACCCTGAGCGGCGCGCTGGCGACGGATGCCGGCACCGGCTCGGACGTGGGCGACTACGTCATCGGCCAGGGCAGCCTGGCCGCCTCGCCGAACTACGACATGACGTTCGCTTCCGGCACGCTGAGCGTTACCCCGCGTCCGCTGGTGGTCGTTGCCGACGATCAGGACAAGTACTGGAACGCGGATGATCCACTGCTGGGTTGGACGCTCGGCGGCATGGGCCTGGTCAATGGCGACACCCTTGGCGGTAGCCTGGTCCGGGTGCCGGGCGAGGCGCCGGGAGCCTATGAGATCGGCCAGGGCAGCCTGATGGCCTCGGGCAACTATGCGGTGGATTTCCGGCCCGGCACCCTGACCATCGCGCCGGTGTTGATCGAGGCGGGTCTGCCGTTCGAACGTAGCGTATTCCCGCCGTTGGCCGCGTCGGCATCGGCGCCGACGCCGACGCCGACGCAAGCCTGTACCCAGGACAGGCCATGCCTGACGCCCTATCCCGCCAACCTCGATGCGGGCGCGGCGATCCGGTTCACGGCGGTGCTGCGGTGAGTGCGGTGGCGATGCGCGGCGGACTGCTGGCGACGGCGGTCCTGCTGGCTCTGCCGCTGACCACGCGGGCGCAGGTGGTCGAGCGCCATCTGCCGTCGGCACCGGAGCGGCGCAGCGAGCCGTTGGCGGTCCCCAACGCGCTGCCGGCCGATCAGGACCCGGCGCCGATCGGTCCGGCACTGGCCGGCATCGTGGTGCTGGGGCCGGAGGATGCGGCGCTGGCCGTGCCGGCGCCGGGCATCGATGTCGGGCGCGTCGCGCGGCTGGATACGCCGGAGGTCGATGCGATGCTGCGCGGTTGGTTGGGCCAGCCGCTGTCGCGGCGCCTGATCGGCGAGGTCGAGGCGGCGATTGCCCGCCATTACCGTGCCGAAGGCTACCCGTTCATGGCGCTTTCCACTCCCGAGCAGGAAGTGACTTCGGGCGTGTTGCAGGTTCGCGTGGTCGAATTCCGCGCCGGCGAGGTCAGCGTGGCCGGCGCGGACAACGAGAGCGCGGCCTATATCCGCTCGCGGGTCCGCCAGCAGGGCGGCGAGCCGATCGACGCGCGGGAGCTGGGTCAGGATATGGACTGGCTGGGCCGCAACCCGTTCCGCAGCGCCCGTGCCTTGTTCGCACCGGGCGATGCACTGGGCCGCTCGGACCTGACCCTGGCACTGGCCGAAACCCGGCCGTGGCGCGGCTATGCCGGCATTGCCAACAGCGGTTCGGCTTCGACCGGGCGCACGCGCTTGTACGCGGGTGTCCAGGCGGCGCCGTTCCGGGCCGCCCCCGACGTGGTGCTCGCTTATCAGGTCACTGCCTCGGACGACGTGTTCGATGGTGGGCGTCCGGCTTATGTCAGCCATGCTGGCGTGGCCGACATCGGCATGGCACCGCGCCAGGCGATCGAGATCACGCTGGACCATGTCGCCATCGAGCAACCGAGTGGGCCGTTCGACGTGAGCCAGCGGATCAACGAGGCGGCGTTGGGCTGGCGTGGCGGGGTCGGCGTGCTCGGCGACCTGCGGCTGGGCGTGGAGGCGCGGCAGGCGCGGCGCACGGTGCGCTTTGGCGGGGTGCCGGTGATTGAGGCCGAGGCTGACATCGTGCAGGTGTACGGCGGCTTCGAGAAGGCGGGGTTCCACGCACGGGGGCAGTACGCGCTGTCGGCAATGCTGCACGTAAGCCCGGGCCGGATAGGTGACGCCAATCAACGGGCGGCCCTGCATGACTACAGCGACGGCCGTGTCGGTGACGCGAACTACGCCTACCTCGACCTGCGCTATGCCGGCAGCCTGGTGTTCGGGCGTGGGGCCACCTGGAACACCGAGGTCATCGGCCGGCTCGCCAACCGCGCATTGCCGGACACCGAGCAGATCGGCATCGGTGGCGCCAGCCTGGTGCGCGGCTACACGCTGGACGATGGCGCGTTCGATGCCGGCATCGTGCTGCGCAACACGCTGGCCGCCGCGCCGAGGCCGCTGCTGCGCAAGGCCGGGCAGGGCGATGTGCTGGAACCGTATCTCTTCCTCGATGCCGGCCACGCGCGGCAGCGTGGCACCGGCAGCCATGCCAGCCCGGTTTCCGCCGGCATTGGTGCCAGTTACAGCCTCGGCCGGCATGTGTCCGCCCGGGTCGAAGGCGCCCGTGTATTCCACGGCGCCGCCTACAGCCAAAGCGGCGATTGGCGTCTGCACGCGAGCCTGTCGGTCGGTTACTGATGGCGGTGCGGGGCCGGCTTGTCCGGCTGGCTTCCGCCTGCGCCAACCCAACCCGGGCATCTACGGGCGCACGCCCTGCGGGGTTACAGCAGCGCGTATACGGTTTCCGGCGGCCGGCACAACGCGGTGCCCTTGGCCGTGCGCACGATCGGGCGGTTGATCAGTTGCGGGTGCATCGCCATCGCCTCGATCAGCGCGGCCTCGTCATCCAGCTTCCGCGCCAGCCCCAGCTCGGCGTAAGCGGCTTCCTTGCTGCGCAGCAGGTCGCGTGCCGGCATGCCCATCTCGTCCAGCAACCGGCGCAGCGTGGCCGGGTCGGGCGGGTCCTGCAGGTAGTCGATGACTTCGATGTCGGCGCCGGATTCCTGCAGCAGGGCCAGCGCGCCGCGCGAGTTGGAGCAGCGGTTGTTGTGCCAGATCGTCGCTTTCATCGCCTCAGAACCATTCCAGCAGGGACAGGCCGACGCCGATGTAGGTGGCGCGGTGGTTGTAGTCGATCATGCTTTCGCCGTAGCCGTCGAACACCTGTACGTGGCCGCGCAGCAGGTTGCTGAGCGGGAAGCCGTAGTCCAGCTGCAGCGAACCGTGCGAGCGGCCGCCGCTGCGCAGGGAATGGCGCCCGGTGAGCGACAGTTCGTGGCCGTTGCGGTTCCACACCAGCGTGGCGTCGCCGCGGCCGATGTAGTCCTCGATGTCGGGGTTGTTGTCGTCCTTGCTGCTTTCCGGGACGCGGTACCACGGGCGCAGTACCAGCGCCCAGTTCTCGCGGTCCAGGCCGACGCTGAGGATCACCCGGTTCCAGCTGCGCGAGAGCGGGTCGCTGCGGCCGTTGGACTGGTGGTTCAGGCTGATGCCGGTCATGCGCCCGTTCCAGCCCAGCAGCGAGTAGCCGTTGCGGAACACCAGCATCGCCTCGGGCTCGTAATTGGTCTCGCGGAACGGTCGCGACAGCTCGCTGTTGTAGGCCTGCCAGCGCGAGCTCTGGGTATAGCCCACCCACACGTCGCCGTTGTCGCCGAACAGGTTCTCGGCCACCTTGGTCTTGAAACTGAGCTGGAACTTCAGCTCGGTGTCGTCCAGCTTCTCGGGCTGGGTGACGGTGTTGTTGGGGTTGGGCGAATGCGGCATTTCGTTGGGCTTGCTGCTCCAGAACGCAGGCAGCAGGTATACCGGCTTGTAGGCGCGCAGCTGGAAACGGCCCAGCTTGGAGTCCTTGGCCAGCTCCCAGCGGCTGTCCAGCAGCGAGCCGCGCCCGGCATTGGCCGCCGCGGCCGCGAGCTCGTCATGGGCGAACAGTTCCTTGCCGCGCGGGTCCTCGGCATCCAGCGCTCTGGCCTCCCTGCGCCGCTGCTGGGCGGCAAGGGCGGCGGCATCGGCGGCCTGGGTATCGGCCGGCGTGCGCCCCAGCACGCGGTCGTAGCAGCTCAGGCGGACGGCGTCGGAGTCCAGCGCGAAGCAGGCTTCGGGCGAGAGCGGCTGCGCCGTGGATTCCTGCGCAAGGGTGGTGGCGGGCAGGACCGGCAGGGCGAGCAGCAGGGCGGTGCGGAGAGGGTGGTCTGGCATGGTGAAAGCGGTCCATCCGGATGGTGGTGGGAAGGCGCAGGCGGAATTGTCGGCCATCGCGCGGCGCAAGGGGAGCCGCCGGGCTCACATGAACCAGGCGACGGCGAACACGCCGAGCATCGCCATCGCCAGCCCGAGCTTGAGGGCCACCCCCAGCACGATGCCCAACCAGGTGCCGATGCCGACCCTGGCGGCCTTGCCCAGATGGCGGCCATGCAGGTATTCGCCGAGCAGGGCGCCGGCGAACGGGCCGATGAACAGCCCCAATGGCATGAAGAACAGGCCCACGACCGTCCCCACCAGCGAGCCGACCATCGCCAGCCGGCTTGCCCCCAGCTTCTGCGCGCCCAGCGTGGTGGAAAGCACGTCCACCACGATGGAGATCACGGTCAGCACGCCCAGCACCAGCAGCGTCGGCCAGCCGATCCGGGTGAAGCCCTCGGTCCAGGCCGCCGCCAGCAGGCCGGCGAATACCAGCGGCACCCCGGGCAGGGCCGGCAGCACGATTCCGGCGATGCCGGCCAGGACCAATACCACCGCCAGCAAATACAGGATGAATGAATAGTCCACGCTCGTACCTTTGAGGGTTGACAATCCGGCCTTTCCCCCGATTGATTTTTCGTTATGGTCGGGTTAAGTTTCAGCCGCTGAGCTTGGCAAGGTCACCGTGAATCGTGGCCTGATGGGTAGATCGCATGATTTGCTTACATCGCTGCACCTCGCTTCCCCCTTGCAGTCAGCCGTCCTTGCGGGCGTATCCAAACAACTGAGAGAGCAACAGGGAGTCAGTCGAGATGTCCGATCGCGAAACCGGTACCGTCAAGTGGTTCAATGATGCCAAGGGCTTCGGCTTCATCAGCCGCGAGAATGGCGAAGATGTGTTCGTGCACTTCCGCGCCATCCAGACCCAGGGCTTCAAGAGCCTGAAAGAAGGTCAGAAGGTCACCTTCACCGTCGTCCAGGGTCAGAAGGGCCTGCAGGCCGACGCCGTGCAGCCGGACTGATTTCGGCTGCCACTGGCAGCGAAAAGGCCCGCATCAGCGGGCCTTTTCGTTTTCCGGCGCCGGCTGGCGGGCTCAGCGCAGCACGACGCGGCCATTGACCACGCGCACGTAGGTGTTCTCGCGGATGCCGCCCAGGTCCTTCTGGTTGACCACGATCACCCGGCCATCGTCCATGCGCACCTGGATGTCGTAGGAATTGCCGGTGACGTTCTGCTGGATCTTGTTGCCGGCCAGCGCGCCGGCGGCGGCACCGGCCGCGGCGGAGATGTTCTGGTTGCCCTTGCTGCCGCCGGTCTTGTCGGAGATCTCGTGGCCGGCCACGGCGCCGACGATGCCGCCGAGGATGGCGCCGGTCGCCGACGGCGCGGTGCGGCCCGAGGCGACGGTATCGATGCGGGTGACGATGCCGCAATCGGCGCAGCGCGCGGTGTTGTAACCGCCGTTGTTATAGCCACCGTTGTTGTATCCGCCACTGCCGTAGCCACCGTTGCCGTAGCCCGGTGAGGTGGCGCAGCCGGCCAGGGCGAGGCTGGCGAGGGTGCTTGCGGCGATCAACGCGATTTTCATGGTCGTTCTCCTTGCCGAGGTGGGGGGCGGGTAGCATGGCACCCGCTGCGGGAGAATCGTGTCGCCTCGCATGTGAATGGCGTGCCAATCACGCGCGGAGCGAGGCGGGGCTCACCTGAAATCCTGATGGCAGGCCTTGCAGTCCTTGCCGACCTGCTCGGTCACGACGGCCAGCGTGGCGCAATCGGTCGGCGGGTTGGCCAGCGCATCGTTCAAGGTGGCGCGGAAACGGCTGGCATGCTGCTGGAAGCGCGCGTCGTCGCGCAGGCTGGGGAAGGCCAGTTCCAGATCGTTGGACAGGGCGCGCAGGCTCTGCAGGCGAGGGGTGCTGTCGTTGATCGTGCAGCGGTTCTGCTTGAGGCTCTCGCCGAGCAGTTGCGACTGGCGCGCCATGACCTGCATCAGGCTGTCCGGGAAGCGGTCCTGCCGCGCCTGGATGGCGCGCATCAGCATGACGGTGGCGACCACGCCGATGAGCAGGCCAAGGATCAGCACGATCAGGTAGCGGGAAGCGGGGGACTGCGTGCGGCTGGGGTCGTTCATGCCCTGGCTCCGGTGGAATCAGCCCCGATGTTACGACGCGCGGCCATTCTCGGCCACGGTTAAAATGCGCGGATGAAAGAACGACTGCGTGAACGTTTCGCCGGCATCGACCGCCTGTACGGCGCCGGCTCGATCGAGCGGCTGGCCGCCTGCAAGGTGGCGGTGGTGGGCATGGGCGGCGTCGGCTCGTGGGTGGCCGAGGCGCTGGCGCGCTCGGCGGTGGGGCACTTGGCATTGATCGATGCCGACGACATCTGCGTGTCCAACACCAACCGCCAGTTGCCGGCGCTGGACGGGCAGTACGGACGCAACAAGGCGTTGGCGATGGCCGAGCGCTGCCGCGCGATCAATCCCGATGCCGAAGTGGAGGCGGTGGAGTCCTTCCTGACCGGCTCCAACATGGCCGAGCTGCTCGACCGCGGTTTCGACCTGGTCGTCGATGCCTGCGACAGCTTCCGGGTCAAGGTGGAAACCATCGCCTGGTGCCGGCGCCGCAAGCTGCCGCTGGTCACCGTGGGCGCGGCTGGCGGCCGCACCGATGCGACGCTGGTGCGGGTGCGCGACGTCTCGCGCACCGAGCACGACGCGATGCTGGCGCTGATCCGCAAGAAACTGCGCAGCGAGTTCAATTTCCCGAAGAACCCGCAGCGCTATTTCGGCGTGCCGGCGGTGTATTCGCTGGAGAACGTCAAGTATCCGCAGGCCGACGGCAGCGTCTGCGGCCTGCGCCCGAACCTCGGCGCCGATGCCGCGCTGAAGCTCGATTGCGGTGCAGGGCTGGGCGCGGCGACCCACATCACCGGCGCATTTGCCTTCGCCACGGTCGGCAAGGCACTGGAGATGCTGCTCAAGCCGAAGGTGCGCTGAAAAGACCCAGGAGCGACGTAAGTCGCGACCGGGGCTTACCCGAAGAAGTTCCGGTCGCGACTTACGTCGCTCCTACGGTGAATCGAGATTCGGCAGGTCGAACAGGCGCCTTGCATTGGCAGTCGTCTGTGCCGCGATTTCCTCCGGCGCCTGCCCGCGCAGTTCGGCCACGGTGGCGAGGATGTCTGCCAGCCGCGCCGGTTCGTTGCGCTGGCCGCGGATGCCGGCATCCGGCTGGTCGGGGGCGTCGGTTTCCAGCAGCAGGTAGTCCAGCGGCATCGTCGCCGCCAGCGTGCGCAGGCGGTTGGCGCGCGGGTAGGTGAGTGGGCCGCCCAGCCCGATCAGGAAACCGAGGTCCCACAACTGCCGCGCCTGCTGCGGGCTGCCGGAAAAACTGTGCACGACGCCGCGCAGGCCGCCGGTGCGGCGCACGACATGGATCACCTCGTCCACCGCGCGGCGCGCATGCATGATCAAGGGCAGGTCGAACTCACGCGCCAGCCGCAGTTGCCCATCGAAATAATGGCGCTGGGCGTCGGCATCCAGTCCTTCGACGAAGAAATCCAGCCCGCATTCGCCGATGGCGCAGGGGCGCTCGCGTTCCAGCCACGCATGCAGTTCATGCAGGTGCCCGGGGCGATGTTCGGCTAGGAACATCGGGTGCAGGCCGTAGGCTGGGTGCAGCGAAGCATCGGCGGCGCAGACCTCACGTAGCTTCGGCCATGACGCTGCGGTTATAGCCGGCACGACCTGCGCCGCCACGCCCGCCGCCTTGGCACGGGCGATGACCGCGGCGCGGTCGCCGTCGAACCCGGGCGCATCCAGATGGCAATGGCTGTCGGTCAGGCGCACGGCTCAGGGCTTGCGCGGCAACGCCGGCGGCTCGACGGTCTTTTCCTTGCGGCTTTTCCAGTTGGCCAGCAGCAGGGTACCCAGCCCGAGCAGGATTTCATCGACGAATGGCAGCGGGTCGAGGAACAGCGTGTCCAGTACGAACAACGCGGCGGTGATCTTGAACAGGGTGGGGTAGCGCAGCTTGCGCGCCCATTCCAACACTGGCAGCAGCATGGGGCTGGACATCGGCGTTCCTGCAATGGCGGACAGACGGGACAAGATATGTGGGCGCGGCCGATGCTTTCGAGCGAAAGCAGGCCGGGGCAGTGGCTTCGTTCAGCTTTATCATGCTGGAATTGCGCGAAGTCAACGGGCGGTCGACCCGCCAGGGAGTAGGACCATGAAGAGCAACACCACCATGATTCTGGTCGCGGCCGGGGCGCTGCTGGTAGGCGGTATCGCCACCGCGGCCTTCATGAGCGGCCGCGACAAGGCCGCCGCACCAGCCGAGGTGCAGGCCGAACAACCGCTGCTGGATACCACCCCGCTGGCCGACGATGCCGTGGCCGACGGCGCCATCGCTCCCTCCGGCAAGCTGGAATACGCCGACGTGTTGAAGGTGGCGCCGGTCACCCGTAGCGAACAGACCTATGCCAGCGTGATCGGCAGCGAGCCGGTGCGCGAAACCTCCACGACCACGGTGCCGCGCGAAGTCTGCGAGGACGTGGTGGTGCAGGAACGCCTGCCCGAGCGCGATGGCAACGTCGGCGGCACCGTCGCCGGTGCGGTGATCGGCGGCCTGCTCGGCAACCAGATCGGCAAGGGCAACGGCAAGAAGGCGGCCACCGCGGCCGGCGCCGTGGCCGGTGGCGTGATCGGCAACCAGGTGGACAAGCGCCACGTCGGCGGCAAGGTGGTGGAGCGCACCGAGCGCCAGTGCCACACCGAGAACGCGACCTCCGAATCCTCGCGCGTCACCGGCTACAACGTGACCTACCGCCGCGACGACGGCAGCACCGGCACCATGCGCATGGACAGCAAGCCGGGTAGCCGCGTCGCGCTGGGCAACGCCTCCCGTACCGTCGGCTATGACGTCACCTACCGCTACGATGGCCAGGAAAAGACGCTGCGCATGGATGAGAAGCCGGCCAGCGACCGCCTGCCGGTCATCGACGGCCAGGTGGTGACGCAGACCGCAGCGGTGGATGCGGCGGGCAGCCGGCAGTAAGAATTTCGCGCCCTCTCCCTGCGGGGTGAGATGGGCAGCTTGCGAACCATTGGTTCGCTGCCCCATGAACGCCCTTGCGCAAGCGCAAGGGCTGGGGCGCGGAGCAGGGTCGTGCAAAGCCCTCGCCATGTTTGGCTGCACGAGGCTTCGCGCGAGCTCTCATCCGCCCCACCGGGTACCTGCATTCGGCACATTCGTGTGCCTCACCTTTCGGGCGGCTTCGCCGTGTAGCCCGGCAATCCTGCCGGGATGTCTCCCGGAGGGAGAAGGGATAAAGCAATGAAGCCCCGGATTTTGTCCGGGGCTTCTTTACGTTTCGACGTTGCGGTATCGCTTATGCCGCGGCCTTGCTCCTGGCCAGCCGCAGCCACGTATCGACCACGGTGTCCGGGTTCAGCGATACCGACTCGATGCCTTCCTGCATCAGCCATTCGGCCAGATCCGGATGGTCGGATGGGCCCTGGCCGCAGATGCCGACGTACTTGCCCTTGGCGCGCGCGGCCTTGATCGCCATCGACAGCAGCTTCTTGACCGCCGGGTTACGTTCGTCGAACAGGTGGGCGACGATCGACGAATCGCGGTCGAGGCCGAGCGAGAGCTGGGTCAGGTCGTTGGAGCCGATCGAGAAGCCGTCGAAGATGTCGAGGAACTCGTCGGCCAGCAGCGCATTGGACGGCACCTCGCACATCATGATGATCTTCAGGCCCTGCTGTTCACCAACACGATCGCCCTGCTTGAGGCCATTCTGCGCCAGCACTTCGACGACCTTGCGGCCTTCTTCCAGCGTGCGCACAAACGGAATCATCACCCACAGGTTGTCCAGGCCCATTTCGTTGCGCACGCGCAGCACGGCCTGGCATTCCAGCGCGAACGCTTTGGAGAACGACGGATCGACATAGCGGCTGGCTCCGCGGAAGCCGATCATCGGGTTCTCTTCGTGCGGCTCGTAGTTGCTGCCGCCAATCAGGTTGGCGTACTCGTTGGACTTGAAGTCCGACAGGCGCACGATCACCGGGTTCGGCGCGACCGAGGCGGTCAGGGTGGCGATGCCTTCGGCGAGGCGATCCACATAGAAGCTCACCGGGTCCTTGTAGCCGGCGATCTTCTCGTCGATCTTCTTCTTGGTCACCGCGTCCTGACGGTCGTATTCCAGCAGCGCGTTCGGATGTACGCCGATGTGGCTGGCGATGATCATTTCCAGCCGCGCCAGACCGATGCCGGCGTTCGGCAACTGGCCGAAGTCGAACGCACGCTCGGGGTTGGCGACGTTCATCATGATCTTCAGCGGCGCCGCCGGCATGTTGCCGAGGTCGGTGGTGGTGCGCTCGAACGCGAGCTTGCCGTCATAGATGAAACCGGTGTCGCCCTCGGCGCAGCTGACGGTCACTTCCTCGCCGTCGGTGATCCTGTCCAGCGCGTTACCGGTGCCGACCACCGCAGGCACGCCCAGTTCGCGGGCGATGATGGCGGCGTGGCAGGTGCGGCCGCCGCGGTTGGTGACGATGGCGCTGGCGCGCTTCATCACCGGCTCCCAGTCCGGGTCGGTCATGTCGGCGACCAGCACGTCGCCGGGCTGCACGCGGTTCATGTCGTCCAGCGAACGCACCACGCGGGCCACGCCGGCGCCGATCTTGGCGCCCACGGCACGGCCTTCGGCCAGCACCTTGCCGCCCTTTTCGGTCAGCGCGAAGCGCTCGATCTGGGTGGCCTTGGCGCGCGACTTCACCGTTTCCGGGCGCGCCTGCACGATGAACAACTTGCCGCTGACGCCATCCTTCGCCCACTCGATGTCCATCGGGCGGCCATAGTGCTTCTCGATGACCAGCGCCTGCTTGGCCAGTTCCTGCACATCTTCATCGCTGATCGAGAAGGTGTTGCGCAGTTCGGCAGGGGTGTCCTCGGTCTTGACGCGCTCGCCCGGCACGTCCGAATAGACCATGCGGATCGCCTTGGAACCCAGCGAGCGGCGCAGGATCGCCGGCTTGCCGGCCTGCAGGGTGGGCTTGTAGACGTAGAACTCGTCCGGGTTCACCGCGCCCTGCACGACCATCTCGCCGAGGCCGAACGAGGA